>JAAIGF010289386.1_pt1 | contig 157508 bp, 148 predicted proteins | sample 6487441 | NCBI WGS metagenome assembly JAAIGF01 (sample SAMN13974129, study PRJNA590717) | phyllosphere metagenome | biome: pepper field; feature: multiple bacterial spot infested pepper fields; material: pepper leaves; isolation source: leaves from pepper fields | host: Capsicum annuum ... | reverse complement strand
GGTGTACCCTGTCCCTTTTTGTGCCTGCCGGCAGATAAAACATCCCTCAATACGCGCTCAGTCTCCGGTTGTCCCGGTTCGCCTTCGCAGCCAGTCACGGATAAACGCGGCGATCTGTACCGGCTGGTTGAGATCCAGACACGGCAGGGCGAGCGTTAAGGCGGAGTCGCTGGCCACAGCCAGCGTGTCGGCATCGATCAGCGTGGCGATATCACGCCCAGACTCGTGACGGTAAAGCAGGATCTTATCGATCGGTTCGCTTCTGCCTGTTGATTCCAATTGTGTGGTATTCGGGGCATGAAAAAGCCCGCTACGGTGAGCGGGCCTGAGAGATGTTGGGTGTGATTAATGCAGTATCTGAGCCAGGAATGTTTGTGTACGTTCTGAGCGCGGGCTGCTGAAGAAGATATCCGGCGGCGCCTGTTCGACGATCTCACCCTGATCCATAAAGATCACCCGGTTGGCTACAGTACGGGCGAAGCCCATTTCATGGGTCACGCACAACATGGTCATGCCGTCTTCCGCCAGACCCAGCATGGTATCCAGTACTTCTTTCACCATCTCCGGATCCAGCGCCGATGTCGGTTCGTCAAACAGCATGATTTTCGGCTTCATGCACAGTGAGCGGGCAATCGCGACACGCTGTTGCTGGCCGCCGGAAAGCTGCCCGGGGTATTTATGGGCATGCGCGGCGATGCGCACTCGTTCCAGATAGTGCATCGCCAGCTCTTCCGCTTCTTTTTTCGGCATATTACGAACCCAGCTCGGCGCCAGCGTACAGTTTTGCAGAACCGTCAGATGCGGGAACAGGTTGAAATGCTGGAACACCATGCCCACTTCTGTTCTGATTTTCTCAATGTTGCGGCTATCGTGGTTAAGTTCGATGCCGTCTACCACGATACGTCCCTGCTGATGTTCTTCCAGATGGTTGATACAGCGGATGGTAGTTGATTTACCGGAGCCTGACGGTCCGCACAGAACAATACGTTCCCCTTGTTTGACCTGCAGGTTGATATTTTTCAGTACGTGGAACTGCCCATACCACTTATTCACGTTTTCCAGCGTGATCATGTAGTCGGAAGATGGTGTTAACGTGTCCTGGTTCATGGGTAACCTCAATGAGACTTGCGTCCGGTATCAAAACGTTTTTCTAAGTGCTGGCTATAACGCGACATGCTGAAACAGAAGATCCAATAGAGGATGGCGGCAAATACGTAGCCTTCCGTGGACATTCCCAGCCAGGCCGGATCAACGGTCGCTTGCTGAATGCTGCTGAACAGGTCGAACAGGCCGATGATGATCACCAGGCTGGTGTCTTTGAACAGCGCGATGATGGTGTTGACCAGACCGGGTATCACCATCTTCAGCGCCTGAGGCAGAATCACCAACCCCTGCATACGCCAGTAGCCGAGCGCCAGAGATTGGGCCGCTTCATATTGCCCTTTGGGCAGCGCCTGCAGACCGCCGCGGACCACTTCCGCCACATAGGCGGACTGAAACAGAATCACCCCGACCAGCGCGCGCAGCAGTTTGTCGATGTTGGTGCCTTCCGTCAGAAACAGCGGCAGCATAACGGAGGACATGAACAGTACGGTAATCAGCGGTACGCCGCGCCAGAACTCGATAAAGATGACGCAGAGCGCCCGCAGTACCGGCATGTTGGAGCGACGTCCCAATGCCAGCAGGATTCCCAGCGGCAAGGCGCCGGCAATGCCGATAGCCGCGATGATGATGGTCAACGTCAGGCCGCCCCACTGGCGGGTTTCCACCCGAGTCAGGCCGCCAAAACCACCGAACAGCAACCACCAGGCGATTAGCGGATAGACCACGCACCAGATGGCGATGTAACGACCACGGCGCGGCAGGTTGCGCCAGAACATCGGCAGGATGCTGATCAGCGCCAGTACCAGTGCGAAATTGATGCGCCAGAGCTCTTCCCGTGGGTAAAGCCCGTACATGAACTGCTCGAAACGGGCATGGATAAACACCCAACAGGCGCCGTCACTGGTGCAATCCGCGCGGGTGGATCCGATCCAGTTGGCCTTGAGAATGGCCCAGTTCAGCAGCGGCGGGATCAGAGTCCAGAGCAGCCACAGACAGGCCAGCGTCAGCACACTATTGGTGATGCTGGAGAACAGGTTCCGTCGCGCCCAGACGATGGCGCGGTTAATGGGCGTCGGGTTGGATGGTGTGTGTGTAATCATGGTCATCCTATTCCTTTAACGCTCAATTAAGGCGATTTTCCGGTTATAGATGTTCATCAGTAACGAGATCAGCAGGCTGATAATCAGGTAGACCGACATGGTGATGGCGATGGTTTCGATGGCCTGGCCGGTCTGGTTCAGCACGGTGCCGGCGAACAGCGACACCATATCCGGATAACCGATGGCGGCAGCCAACGACGAGTTTTTCACCACGTTCAGATATTGGCTGGTCAATGGCGGAATAATCACGCGCAGCGCCTGCGGCAGAATAACCTTACGCAGGGTGACCGGTTTGGGAAGGCCCAGCGACAACGCCGCTTCGTGTTGCCCATAAGAGACGGACTGGATCCCGGAGCGGATGATCTCGGCGATAAAGGAGGAGGTATACACCGACAATGCCAGCGCCAGCGCCGCCAGTTCAGGAATCAGCACCAGCCCGCCGCTGAAGTTGAATCCTTTCAGTACCGGGAAATCCCAATGCAGCGCCCGGCCGAAAATCAGATGCGATAAGCCCAGCAACACTACGAGCATCGCCAGCGGAATCGGCCAGGACCTGCGTTGCTGACCGGTAAGGGCATGGTAGCGCTTATTGCGGCGGAAAATCATGGCGGCGACGATCAGCGTAACGATCAGCGCCAGTATCGAAGGAAGCGCCCCCGGGCCAAATTCGGCGGCCGGAATATACAATCCGCGGTTGCTCAGGAAAAAGGTATCGAGCGCGTTGACCGCCTGACGTGGGCCCGGCAGGTTGCGCAGTACCGCGAAATACCAGAAGAAAATCTGCAGCAGCGGCGGAATATTGCGGAATGTCTCGATATAGATAGTGGACAGTTTACGTAACAGCCAGTTGTCGGACAGACGAGCCAGGCCGACGATAAACCCCAGCAGCGAGGCGCAGACAATACAAATAGCCGAGACCAGCAGCGTATTCAGCAGACCGACGACAAAGACGCGGGCGTAAGTATCGCCTTGTTCATAGTCAATCAGGTGCTGAACAATACCAAAGCCGGCGCTGTTGTTCAGAAAGGCAAAACCTGACGTAATCCCGCGCTGCGCCAGATTGGTTACCGTGTTGTGCAGCAGATAACCGACGGTAACCACGACGATGACGACCGCCAGGATTTGATACAACCAGGCGCGCACCGCTGGATTAGTCAGTGATAAATCACCTTTCACGGTTGGGCGTTGCAGCATGTTGGAGCCTCAGTGACAGATAAAGCAAGGGCACGGCTGGTTCGCAGCACGTGCCCGGTTTTACATCAGGAATCAGCGAACGGCAGGGGCGTACTGGATGCCGCCTTTGTTCCACAGTTCGTTCAGGCCACGTTTGATTTTCAGCTCACTGCCCTGACCCACGTTGCGCTCAAACACTTCGCCGTAGTTGCCCACTTGTTTGACGATTTTGTAGGCCCAGTCGGCCGGCAGTTTCAGGTCTTTGCCGTAGTTGCCTTCTTTGCCCAGCAGGTGCGACATGTCCGGGGTGGTCGGTTTGGCGGCCATCTGGTCGACGTTCTGAGAGGTAATGCCCATCTCTTCGGCATTCAGCATAGCGAACAGCGTCCAGCGGACAATCGCGTACCAGTCTTCGTCGCCGCGGCGTACTACCGGTCCCAGCGGTTCTTTGGAGATCACTTCCGGCAGTACTACGAAGTCGGCCGGTTTGCCCAGTTTGATGCGCAGGGCGTACAGCTGAGACTGGTCGGAAGCCAGCGTATCGCAGCGGCCGGAATCCAGCGCTTTGGCGCTTTCGTCAGAGCGGTCGAAGGTCACCGGGGTGTATTTCATGTTGTGGGTTTTGAAGTAGTCGGCCACGTTCAGCTCGGTGTCGGTGCCGGCCTGGATACAAACGGTTGCGCCGTCCAGCTCTTTAGCGCTTTTCAGTCCGGCTTTGTTATGGGTCAGGAAGCCGATACCGTCGTAGTAGGTTACGCCGGTGAACAGCAGGCCCATGCCGCCGTCACGGGAGGAAGTCCAGGTGGTATTGCGGGACAGCAAATCCACTTCGCCGGACTGCAGGGCGGTGAAGCGCTCTTTGGCTGTCAGCGGGGTGAATTTGACTTTATTGGCATCGCCAAAAATGGCCGCAGCGACACCGCGGCAGACGTCAACGTCGATACCGGAGTATTTGCCGTTGGCATCGGCATACGAGAAACCAGGAAGTCCATCACTGATACCGCACTGCACGAACCCTTTCTTTTGAATCGCATCCAGAGTTGCGCCTGCGTGTGCCTGGTTGATGAAGGCAAACAGTGAAGCGCTGGCGACCAGCGTGGACATAATCACTTTCTTCATAATCATCGTATGTGCCTAATGTAATAGTAATGTGCTGTTGTGTTTTGGCGCAGTCATGGCTGCACCTGCTCTGTCTGTCGGCGTTGTGCCCCGGATTCGGGAGCCGTCGTTATCAGAAAGCAAGAACAATGCCAGCTTGTAATAATCGTGCTATGGGCAAGAAACTAAATCGTATCAGTGGTACGCCGTGATAAATCAGAGGTATGGGGGGATAAAGGAAAGGCATAGGATGCACCAAAATGGAGGAAGCAGGCTGTGCTCGATCCATTTTGGTGCAACTTACGTAAAAACCGGGAATTAATGCGTTGAGGCTGCCTCAAGGAGGGCAACTGCCAGCGGCGGCGCTATCTGTTTTAGTGCAGCGCGTTCCGGCTGAAACAGGGTGCCGACAAAAAACGGGTGATCGGTGAGTTCGACCGCGCGAATATCGCCGTTGTCATCCACGCCAGACACCCGGACGCCGGCGGCGGTGAACGCATCCCGAAACGCTTCGTTGATGCCGTAGCGGCAGCGATAGCCTTCGGTGATCGCGTCGCGGCCGTAAGCGCGGCCGATGCGTGAGTCGGGCGATAGACGAATATCGCCCTGTTTTTCCACCATCTCGCATTGTAATGGAGCAATCACCGCCCGGCCTTCCTGAGTGACTTCCGCATTGTTGGCGTCATGCCAGCCCAACACATGACGGGCGTATTCCAGCAGGGCGTACTGGCAGCCTCCGCAGGTGCCCAGAAAAGGGAGCTGTGTTTCGCGGGCAAACCGAATGGCCTGCAGGATATTGTCGTCGTGGCGGTACGGGCTGGCGGGTACGCACCAGACGGCGTCGAAGGCGTCGAGCTGAGCCGCGGGCGACAACTGTTCGCTGTCTATCCATTGGTACTGAAGGTTGAGATTAAGCTGGCGGGCGGCGAGGTCGAGAGCGGGCGGGATGGCCTGATGGGCGGTGACGGCAGGGTTGTAGTCACCTATCAGCGCGATTCTGACAGTCTGTTTCATGACATTCTCCGGCTGGTAAAACAGAAGGCTACGGTAAATCGGAGGTAATGTCGAGGTGGTCAGTCTGATTGTGAGAGAGGGGAAAGGCAGGCCAGACGGCCTGCCTGCCGGTTATCAATGCACGATGTGGCGCTGGTAGTATTTTTCCAGCCAGGTCTGCAGTTTGCTCAGCACGGTGCTGAACAGCAGGTAGATTAATGCGGCTTCGACATAGAGAATCAGCGGCTCGTAGGTCACCGACACGATACGCTGCGCCGCCAGAAACATTTCCGGCACCGTGATTACGGCGGCCAGCGACGTGTCCTTGACCAGCGAAATAAAGGTATTCGCCAGCGGCGGCAGCGATACGAATACCGACTGCGGCACGATCACCCAGCGGATGGCCTGTGCGCCGCTCATGCCGAGCGAATAGGCGGCGTTCCACTGCCCCCGCGGTACGGACAGAATGGCGCCGCGCACGATTTCCGAGCTGTAAGCGCCGACGTTAAGGCTGAAGCCGATCAGGGCCGCCGGGAATGCATCCAGCGTGATGCCGGCGTTGGGCAAGCCATAAAAAATCAGGAACAGCTGGACCAGCAGCGGCGTACCGCGAATCACCCACACATAAAAGTCGCAAATTCGCTTGAGCGATTTCGGGCCGTACAGGCGCAGCAAGGCGACCAGCACACCGATCATCAAACCGAGGATAAAGGAAAGAATCGCGAGAGGAACGGTAAATGTCAGCCCAGCGGAAAGCAGACTCCAGAAGGAGTCTGCCATGAGTTGTAGCCATGATGGCATCTAAAATAACTCCGATATCAATGCATTATTTGGAAACGTCTTGTCCAAAGTATCGCACAGAAATCGTCTTATAGGTGCCGTCCGCTTTGATTTGATCCAGCGCGTTGTTCAGCGCATCCACCAGTTGCGGCTGGTTTTTACGTACCAGAATGGCGGACGGGTCGCCGCTTTCAGCGGTGGCAACCACTTTCACATTGGCGTCCGGCTTGTGTTTTTTGAAGTCCAGGAACGACAGGTTATCGTTCAGGGTGGCTTCGGCGCGACCGCTCAGCACCAGTTCCAGCGACTGGTTGAAGCCGTCGGTCGGCACGATTTCCGCACCGTAGCTGGTCGCCAGCTTGGAGTAGTTGCTGGTCAGGCTCTGGGCGGATTTGTGGCCTTTCAGATCGTTGAACGATTTGATGCTGGTGTTATCGCCACGTACGATCAGCACCGATTTGGCGTCGATATACGGCTTGGAGAAATCGTATTTCGCCTGACGCTCTTTGGTTACGCCCACCTGGTTAATAACGGCGTCGTAGCGTTTGGCGTCCACGCCGGCAATCAGCCCGTCCCAGCGGCCTTCGACGAACTCCGCTTTTACGCCCAGTTTTTCCGCCACGGCACGGCCGACATCCACATCGAAACCGACCAGTTTGCCGGAGGCATCATGGTAGGTGTAAGGCGCGTACGTGCCTTCGGTACCGAATTTAATCACACCCGCGGCCTTGATGGCGCTGAGATCGTCCTGAGCCTGTGCCAGCGCGCTGGTAACCAGTAAAGCGCCGGTAAGTAATGCTAAGCGAGATTTTTTCATCATAGTTCCTGCCAGGTATGGCTATTGCCGTTGTAAGTCAGAAATGCTGCGAATTTACGTGATGTCATGATGTTTGCCAAGTACATAAAGACATGGCTTATATCTGCTATGAATATAGTGAGCGCCGGTGTTTTTTACCACTGAGGGCCGCGGGTTAGCATCGCGGGAAGGCGTGATATACGGTGGTAACAATCGGTTGCCAGACTTGTACTTTCCCGCCGTAGTCTGTTGCCTGAGGAGGAGTTATGAAGCTCAGACTTGCCAGCTATAACGTTGAAAACCTGTTTCACCGCACCGCTATTCTCAACCTGCCCGACCCGCAGCAAAGCAGTGAGTTACTGGAGAAAGTACGCCAGTTGCAAACGCTGCTGGATGCCGATAAGTATGACGATGCCCTGAAAGACCGAATCTTTACCCTGACCAGCAATCTCCAACCCTACATTGACCTTCGCGTCGACGGCGGCTCGCTCGGCAGTTGGAAAAGCGAGGCGGGCAAGACCGGATTCCGGATTAACAAGAGCTGCCAGGGTCGAGGCGACTGGCTGGGCGAGCTGATTTTTCGCGCCGAAGCGTTCGGCGATCAACAGCGAAAAAATACCGGGCTGGTCATCAAGGCGCTGAATGCCGATATCCTGTGTGCGGCGGAAGTGGAAAACATGGCGGTGCTGCGCGATTTCAACCGGCAAATTCTGGCGGATCAGGCGTTCGCTCAGTATGTCTTGATCGACAGCCCGAACGATCCGCGCGGCATCGATGTCGCCTGCCTGACGCGTCATCGTATTATCCAGTTGCGTACCCATATTTTTGACGTCGGCGAGTCGTTTACCCCGCTGTTCAGCCGCGATTGTCTGGAGGTGACGATAGATGTCGGCCTGTCGAAGCCGGTACATGTGCTGTGTAATCACTTCAAAAGCCAGAACGGCCGTAACGATGACGAACGCGAACGCGCGGCCAAACGGCGGCGCGCGCAGGCGGAGCGGGTTGCCGACATTGTCCGCGGGTACAATCTGCAGCAGGAGTATGTGGTGGTGATGGGCGACCTGAACGAGGATGTCGCCAATCCCTGGCATAGCCTGGCGCCGCTGTTTTCCGTGCCGGATTTGCACCCGGCGATCGATCCTTCCCTGCCGGAAACGGCGCGTTATACCTATTACTTTTCTGGCGGTAAGGCCGGGGAACGGCTGAACCAACTGGACTATATTTTCATTTCCACGCCGTTGCATCAGGCGAAGGTCACCTGCGGCATTGAGCGGCGCGGTATCTATAACATTGACAAGATCACCGCCAAAGAAGGCGCGGAACCGGTGAAGCCGTTCCCGACCGTCACCTCCTGGGATACCGCGGCGTCGGATCACGCCGCCGTGTGGGTCGAGCTGGATATCTCCTGAATTCGTCCGGCATGGGGCGGCGACAGTGAGGAGATTGCACCGTTGTGAACGGGGCGGGTTATCCGCCTCGTTTTCGGGTCACCCGCCTCGTCTTAATGTGTCTCTCGGCGCAGGAAGAAAGGCGTGGCAGCGGAACCCGCCTGTGAACTCATGATTCCTATTCATAAGTACAAGCATTTTCTATCTATAGTATTCATCCCGGCGGCTGCTTAAATTATCGACCATCAAGACAATGATGGAGAAGAGATGATGTCACAGCGAATCTGGCTGATTACCGGGGTCAGCACCGGCTTTGGTCGTGAACTGACGCAGCAACTGTTGGCAAAGGGCGACCGCGTGGTGGGCACGGTAAGACATCTGGCCAGCGCGCAGCCCCTTATAGATCAATGGCCGCAGACGTTCCGCCCGGAAATACTGGATGTCACGGATACCGCAGCGATAACCGGTGTGGTCGAGCGGACATTCAAACAGTTTGGCCGTATCGACGTGGCGATCAGCAACGCCGGTTATGGGCTGTTTGGCGCGGCGGAGGAACTTTCCGATCGTCAGATCGAGCAGATGATCGCCACCAATCTGCTGGGGTCCATTCAATTTATCCGCAGCGTAATTCCCATCATGCGCCAGCAGGGCGGAGGGCGCATTATCCAGATCTCGTCTTATGGCGGGCAGGTGGCCTTCCCCGGCAATTCTCTCTATCACGCCACCAAATGGGGGATTGAAGGCTTTGTCGAATCGGTCGCGCAGGAAGTCGCGCCCTTTGGCATTGGCATGACGCTGGTTGAACCCGGCGGCGCCCGCACCGAATTCCGCTACGGCAGCGCGCAGGTCGCCACATTGACGCCGGTTTATGACGCGACGCCCGCCCATGCTTTTTTGCGTATGCTTGATCCTGCGAATGGGCTGGCGCCGGGCGATCCGGTCAGAATGGCGGCGCGCATTATCGAAAGCGTTGATCAACAACCGGCGCCGTTGCGCATGGTGCTGGGTTCTCAGGCGTTGCAAGGCACGATCGACGTACTGCGCAAACGGCTGCAGGATTTTGAACAGCAGGTCGATTTGGCCGCGTCCACCGACTTCCCGCCGGGAGCGTAATGCATTATCGATTGCCTTTTACCGCAGGGCGCGTGCGCCGCGCGCATCCGTAATCAGCCGCGATAGCGCAGCGCGTCGATAAACAGTGAAAAGGCGGCTGTGTGCTGCTTACGGCTGGGATAGTACAGGTAATAGCCGGGAAACGGTTCGCACCATGACTCCAGTACCTGAATAAGACGCCCTTCTGCGACCGCTTGCCGAATGGTGTCTTCCGGAACGTAAGCCAGCCCCAGACCGGACAGCGCGGCGTCGATGCGGTGCTGCAGGTTGTTGAATGTCAGCTGGCCGTCGACCCGGACGCGGATTTCGCGCCCGTCTCTGGAAAACTCCCAGGCGAACAATCCCCCTAATGTTGGAAGACGCATGTTGATGCAACTGTGTTGCTGTAGCGACTGTGGGGTTTCGGGCACGGTGTGACGGGCGAAATACGCCGGCGAACCGACTACCGCCATGCGCATATCCGGGCCGATGCGAACAGCCACCATGTCTTTGGCGACCTGCTCGCCCAGCCGGACTCCGGCGTCAAAACGCTCGTTAACGATGTCCGTCAGCGCATTGTCGACGGTAATTTCCAGATGGATATCCGGGTACTGGCTGAGGAACGGTTTCAATACCGGCCAGAGGACAAAATTCACCGCATGTTCGCCGGCCGTCAAACGGATATTGCCCGCCGGTTTGTCGCGCATTTCTCCCAGATCTTCCAGCGCGTATTCGAGTTCACTGAGCGATGGCGAAATATTCCCGAGCAGGCGCTCGCCGGCTTCGGTCAATGACACGCTGCGCGTAGTACGCGTCAGCAGGCGGATGCCTAACCGTTCTTCCAGGCTGCGCATGGCATGGCTTAGCGCCGACTGGGATATGCCCAGCTTCGCCGCGGCGCGGGTGAAGCTCTTTTCCTGCGCGACCATGCGAAACGAAATGAGATCGCTGAAGTTTTCTTTAAGCAATTGATTTGCCTCCTGTGGCGCAGCGCGCGTGTCGTCGCCTGACACTATACTGAATAAATATATGAATTTAACTCATAGCTCCATGCGGATTTCCCTGTCTAGTCGCCGGTTATCAGGCGCGATACGTTTTCATCAGCGATTGAGCTTGGGCGGACGTGGCGTTTAAGGCGAAAGCGGCGTTTCAGACGAGAACGGCGTGGTTGACGACGGCAACGCCTTGTCGGGCGCGACGTCGATATTGGCTGGCGCCAACCATACTGATAGCGACGTATGGCGCACAGCCTTGATGTCATGCCCCGTCGCCCTGTTGATGTTAACGCCGGCAATCTGGCCGGGAGTAGAGGAAAAAATGAAGATTATTCGTAATGGCTCACAGCCTTCCCGGCAAGGCCCGGAAGCATGGTTTACCGGTCAGGTGCGCATTGACGCGCCGTTTCAGGCGACTGAACCCGCCCGCGTGGGCGGTGCGACCGTGACGTTTGAGCCCGGCGCACGCACCGCCTGGCACTCCCATCCGCTGGGGCAAACGTTGATTGTCACTCACGGGCAGGGCTGGGTTCAGGAATGGGGACAGGCGGTTCAGGCAATCAATCCGGGAGATATCGTATGGATCCCCGAAGGGGTCAAGCACTGGCACGGCGCGGCGGCGGAAACGGCGATGACGCACATTGCGATTGCCGAGTCGCTTGACGGCAGCGTGGTGGAATGGATGGAGCACGTCAGTGATGAGCAATACCCGAAATAACCTGGGGGATCACGAGAAGGCAGATATTTTGACTGAGAACCAAGGTAATAAGGTGGTGGTGATTGCCGGAGCCAGCAGCGGGCTTGGCGAAGCGCTGGCTCGCCATCTGGCCGCGCAGGGCGCCCGGTTGGTATTGGGCGCACGCCGGTTAGATCGGTTACAGGCGCTTGCCCGCTCGCTGGGGCTGCCGGAGGCTGCGGTAGTCGGCACCGATGTGACCCGTCCGGAGCAGGTTCAGGCGCTGGTCGACCGTGCCGTTGCACTGTACGGCCGCATCGACGTGATGGTCAACAACGCCGGATTAATGCCGCATTCCCTGCTGGAACGGCGCCGGATTGAGGACTGGGACGCCATGATCGATGTCAATCTGAAAGGCGTGCTGTACGGCATCGCCGCCGCGCTTCCTTATATGAAGCAGCAACAGCGCGGGCACATCATTAATACTTCTTCGGTGGCCGGACACAAAGTCCGCCCCGGCAGCGCGGTTTATGCGGCCACCAAGACCGCGGTCCGGGTGATTTCGGAAGGGCTGCGTCAGGAGGTCAAACCCTACAATATTCGCACCACCGTTATCTCGCCCGGCGCGGTAGAAAGCGAACTGGTGCAAAGTATTACCGATCCTGACATGGCAGCGGGCGTCAAGTCGTTCTATGACGACTATGCTATTTCTGCAGAGTCGTTCGCCCGGGTCGTGGCCTTCGCCATCCGCCAGCCTGAAGACGTGGATATTAACGAAATTCTGTTCCGTCCGACCCGGCAGGAATTGTAATCACGCTTTGAATAAGGCAAGGAGTCAACTATGACCATGAAAGTACTGGGTTATGCTGCGCAGTCGTCAACCGCGCCGTTAGCGCCGTTTCACTTCACCCGCCGTACGCCGCGCCCTGATGATGTGGCGGTGGAGGTGCTCTATTGCGGCGTTTGCCACTCCGATCTGCATCAGGCGCGCAATGACTGGGGCTTTAGCCACTACCCGCTGGTTCCCGGCCATGAAATCATCGGGCGTGTGACCGCCGTTGGCGCCGGCGTCACCAAATTCAAACCTGACGATCTGGTGGGCATCGGCTGCATGGTGGATTCGTGTCGTGAATGTCAGCCCTGTAAGCAGGGCCTGGAACAATACTGCGATGAAGGCAACGTGCAGACCTATAACGGGGTCGACCGTCATGATCACCAGCCGACCTATGGCGGCTATTCTCAGCAAATCGTCGCCTCGCAGGATTTTGTGCTGCGGATTCCCGCATCGATGGACCTGAAATCGGCGGCGCCGCTGCTGTGCGCCGGGATTACCACCTGGTCGCCGCTGCGTCACTGGAACGTAGGTAAAGGCAGCAAAGTGGCGGTGGTTGGATTAGGCGGTCTGGGTCATATGGCGATCAAACTGGCTCACGCTCTCGGCGCGGAAGTGACGCTATTCACTCGTTCTCCCGGCAAAGAGGCCGACGCCCGGCGTTTAGGCGCCGATCGCGTTGTGCTTTCTACTTCGGCATCGCAGATGGAAACCGTCAAAGGGCAGTTTGAGCTGATTATCGATACCGTACCCTACGAACATGATATCAACCCTTACATGCCGACGTTGACGGTAGACGGCACCCTGGTGTTTGTGGGCCTGCTGGGCGATATCAACCCGATGCTCAGTACCGTTTCGATGATTCTGGGGCGGCGCTCGGTGGCGGGTTCCTGCATCGGCGGGATTGCCGAGACGCAGGAAATGCTCGACTTCTGCGGCGAGCATGGCATCACGTCCGACGTGGAAATGATCGATATTCAGAACATCAACGCGGCCTATGAACGTATGTTGAAAAGCGACGTGAAATACCGGTTTGTCATCGATATGGCATCGCTGGCATAAGCTTCCGGCACGCTGGTTCAGGACAGTCTGATTAAGCGGAAAACGCGAAGGTGAGATGGTGAAACTGTGACACGGTAATAAGTAAAAAGGCGCGATTCCTATCCGGTATCGCGCCTTTTGTATTCAGTGGATGACTGATGGTTATCAGTTCATGCCGTATTTTCAAAACCTATGTTTTTTATGGTTCGCGCTTGTTTATGAATGTCCATTCATAGTATTGATATTAAACGATAATTTATATTAATTCGTTTGTCTTCGTTCATTGCCATTCATAGAGTAACATTGACATGTGTAGTCAGTGGTGTAGTCAGTGCTGAATGTGAACTGAGGTTTTATGGCTGGCGGGACAAATAAATTAAGCGATACATCGCTGCGTAAGATGATGGGGCGTGAGAGCCCCGGTGATAGCTTCTATGCCGATGGTGACGGATTAAGTGTCAAGGTCTCCAAGATTGGCGTTATGACCTGGTATTTTACATTCCGGGTAGGTGGTCGTTCGGCGGCACCACAGCGTATAAAGCTGGGTAATTATCCTGATCTATCCCTTAAAGCAGCCAGAGAGAAACGGGAGCAGTGCCGCGCTTGGTTGGCTGAAGGAAAGAACCCCAGGCACCAGTTAAGTATCGCCACTCAAGAAAGCCTCAAGCCGATTACAGTCAAAGAAGCGTTGGAATACTGGATAAGGGAGTACGCTACCCATAAACGGGCCAACGTAAATAAGCACATCGAGCAGCTAAAAAAGCATATTTACCCCTACATAGGCGATTATCCGCTTTCGATGTGCGAAACCCGCCACTGGTTGGAATGTTTCAGCCGTGTAAGGTCAGAAGCACCGGTGGCGGCTGGCTACCTTCTCCAGATGTGTAAGCAGGCGCTGAAATTCTGCCGTGTGCATCGCTATGCTGACAGTAACGCCCTCAGTGATTTGACTATTGACGATGTAGGCAGCAAACAGAATAAGCGCGACAGGGTGCATTCCAGGCAGGAATTGGCTGATATCTGGCGCGAGAGCACAGGACAAAAATTTAAACCTTACTACGCTTCATTGCTGCACCTGCTGGTAGTGTTTGGTTGCCGAACGCAGGAACTACGGTTTTCCCTAATCAGCGAATGGGATTTAGATGATTGGGTTTGGACAGTGCCGAGGGAGCACAGTAAGGGTGGGGAAAAGATACTGAGGCCCATTCCCGAAGCTATCCGGCCATTTGTTGTGGCGTTGTGTAATCAGCACAAAGATAGCGGCCTGTTACTGGGTGAGATAAAGAGTTCGGAAGCTGTCAGCCAGTGGGGAAGGGGTATCCACAAGCGCCTCGGGCATTCTGAGCCGTGGACGCTTCACGATCTGCGCCGGACGTTTTCCACAACGTTAAACAATATGGGTATCGCTCCCCATGTTGTTGAGCAACTTCTGGGGCACACATTAGGTGGTGTCATGGCCGTATATAACCGAAGCCAGTATTTACCGGAAAAACTGGATGCGTTGAATAAGTGGATGGAGCGGTTAGAGCTTGTGGCAGGTGAGAATAAAAACATTGTTTTGTTACAGGTGAAAAAATGAGAATAAGCAAAAAAAGCGATCTCCCCAAATGGTTCAACTTAGATAATTATAAGGGGTTTTCACGTTTGGATGATGATGAAATTATTCATCAAATAATTTGGCGTAGAAACGATGAGATAACTGAAGTTTTTAAGCAGGAAGACTATTTTGAAACTTATGCGGCGGGTGGGATATATAAAAGGTGGGCACCGAATTGCACTATTAAAAAAGTTGTTTCCGAAAGAAAAAGGATATCTTCAGGAAGGATTTTTCAGCCACTTTCATTTTCTGATGTTTATGATATTAATGAGAGAATTGAAGGGCTTGGAAATAAAAATTTACATGAATTTGATCATGTAAATGCGGTATTTTCACCTTTTTTTAATGGTGATGTTTTTTGTTCGATTACACTAACTTCCCAAGATGATTTGATCTTAGATGAGCTAAGAATGCATTTGCCGAAATGGAGGGAAGAACTTGGTATTGAGTTAGAACAACTGAGAATTAAAAATTCATGGGATGTGGTAAGGAATAAAATTATTTCATACCAAGCAATGGCTTTCAGGGACTTAATGATGTGGCAAAAGGCGACTGGTAATCAAATTACCAATGGCGTGCTGACAGTGGCTCTGTACCCTGAAGGTGAGTACGACTCCACAAACATTGTGCAGACAATCAAGCCTTTCGTAGAAAATTTATTCACCGATGCAGCAATAGAAAAATTTGACTCAGAAATATCTAGTAAAAAAAGAGGTTGAATTTCATTCTGTATAAAAAATTTATTTCTATATGTAACATCCAAGCCTCCATTTCATGAAAATGCCCTTGAACATTAATAAACAAGGGCATTAATCAGTGAACATATCGACATCCACTAATGAAAGAATCATTCGTGAAAATGAGTGCCGCCAACTGACAGGCATTTGTCGTACCACTCGCTACATGATGGAGAAAGAAGGGAAATTCCCGCCACGCCGAAAAATTGGGGGGCGTTCTGTAGGTTGGATGCTGTCAGAGATTTTGGAATGGCAGCGCAAGCAGCCGAAAGTTATTACTGAAAAAGCGGCGTGAGGTGGGCATGTCACATAAAACAAAAGCGGCCATGCCGGGCCGCTCATGTCACTGCACAAAATTAAATCACATCCAGGATACCACGTTGATCGATCAGGTCAATGACCGTAATCATTCTGTTTCTGGTTGCTTATCTTGCCGGGATTGTTTGCGCTGGCGGCGTTTGATCTCGCCTTGCATTGCTGTGACTATAAAACCAGCATTGCTCTCACCGCACTCTTTAACACTTTCCATTGCTTCTATAACGTCATGCGGGATACGAACCGTAGTCATTTGTGATTTTGCATTCTTTGCACCCGTTGCCATTACTGCGTCTCCTTTAGTTTGGTGTATGTCAGTATACAGAAAAAAATGTGCAGTTAAAGGCTTGACGTGTATTTCACCTAAGCCTAAAGTGAAATACACCTTGTGTCGTTTTGGACGCAAAATAGCGAAGCCCGACTGTGCTGGAACACTAGTCAGGCCTCTTACCACAAACGTTACGGAGATTAACGCCATGGCTGATAAACAGTCTACCCAAACTCACGCCAAATTTACACGCGCCGCGCACATTACTCATGCCGAAGAGGCTGTTACCCAGGTTGTCTATGCCATGTCCATCATCAGGCTGATAGCCGCGCAGGATGTTGGCGGTCCTGTTGTCGAGAACTCTCTTGATGCCGTCATAGAGATACTGGAAAAGGCAGAAACTGAACTGGTGGAGGTGTGCCGTGGCTAAAGACATCAATATAGATGCTTACTACGGTGATCAGCGGCGTGTTAACGCCCTGATTGGCTCAACTTGTGCGCCAGTGCCCGCTACGCCGGAAAACATATCGCGTAATCGTCTGCTACGCGCTCGGATGGGATTACGGCACCTACTGACTGAAGTCATACCTCAAATCACTGACGAGCAGCAACGCCGTGAAGTTTATTTGTGGGTTGATGGTATTTACGCCATTACGTGCCTTGAGGAAGCGGATGCGGGGAATCAGCTATGAACAGGAAGTCAGCGCCTAATCTGAAGCTGTTACCAAAGCCCGAACCTATTGATGAGCTGAAACCCCGCGTAGAGAGCCGCAACGATGGTCTGTACTGGCTCACACCAAAGGTGGACAAGGACAGCGGCGAGATCATCAATAACGAAACGTGGTTATGTTCGCCGCTTGAGGTAGTGGGTTCTGGTAACGATGGGGCACAGCGCTATCTTGTTTTGCGCTGGCGTTATCCGCATGGCCACGAAGATATTACCAAGGCGATCCCTTGTGCTGACATTGGAGAGCGTGACGGCTGGCGCTCTCTCAAGGCTGGCGGAGTAAATGTCACCACCAAAAATACCTTTCGCGCAATCCTTGCGGACTGGTTGCAGCAAAGCGGTGCTGATCGGGAATGGATTATTACCCATACCACGGGCTGGCATCATGGGGCATACATCATGCCCGATGGTGAAGTGATTGGCGATCCAGAAACCCCCATTCTTTTTAATGGTCGCAGTGCGGCATCTTCCGGTTATGGCGTTGCTGGTACAACAGCCAGTTGGCGGGATTCCGTTGCACGTCTGGCCGGGGGGAACCCTTCAATGATGCTGGGCGTTGCAGCAGCATTATCCGCCCCGCTTATCGGTCTGGTGGGTGCTGATGGTTTCGGCGTTCATTTGTTCGAGCAATCGAGCGCCGGTAAGACCACCACGGCCAATATTGCGAGTAGCCTGTGGGGTAAGCCGGATGATATCCGCCTAACCTGGTATGGCACTGCGCTGGGTATAGCCAACGAAGCGGCAGCACATAACGACAGTCTGTTACCACTTGATGAGGTGGGGCAAGGCAGCAGTGCCCAAGATGTTGCCACGTCTGCTTATACCCTGTTTAACGGTGCCGGAAAGTTGCAGGGGGCCAAAGAGGGAGGCAACCGGGAACTGAGCCGTTGGCGCACTGTGGCGCTCAGTACCGGGGAAATGGATATTGAAACTTTCCTGACTGCTGGTGGGCAAAAAGTTAAGGCAGGGCAACTGGTGCGCTTGTTGAACATCCCTATGGAAAAATCGACGGCCTTTAACGGCCTGCCGAACGGCAAGGCCCATGCTGATGCGCTGAAAGATGCCTGGACTGATAACCACGGGGCGGCGGGGCGTGAATGGGTGAAATGGCTGACAGCTCACCAGCAAGAGGCAAAACAGGCTGTACGTGACGCACAGGAGCGCTGGCGCGGTCTTATTCCCGCTGATTATGGCGAGCAGGTACACCGCGTGGCCGAACGCTTTGCAATCCTTGAAGCGGCGCTGGTAACTGGTGCGCCGATCACCGGATGGAGTGAGCAGGCCAGCCGTGACGCTATCCAGCATAGCTTTAACGCCTGGGTGAAAGAGTTCGGGACGGGTAACAAAGAGCACCAGCAGATCATCGAGCAGTGTGAGGCATTTCTTAATACCTATGGTTTCAGTCGCTACCTTCCATACCCGGAAACCGATGCCCGAGATTTGCCGATCAAAGAGCTGGCTGGCTACCGGACTGGAAACCCATCTGGCGATGAGGGTTACAAGTTCTACACCTTCCCTGCGGCATTTGAACGGGAAATAGCGCGTGGCTTTAACCATACGCAATTTGCCAGAGCTTTAGCCAGTGCCGGGATGTTGGAGACCGGAGATAAGGGGCGGCACAAGAAGAAAGCACTTCGCAAGATGGGCGGCAAACAACATGTGTTTTATGTGCTGATGTTCTCGCCTGATGAAGAGTAATTTTTTATACAGGCGATACTTCGCGTTGTGGGTTATGTGGGTTATACGGTGGGTAAGTTATTTAACGTGCTGATTTTAAAGGAATGGAATAACCCACTAGTAACCCGCAAAAGGCTATTTATAACCCACTAACAGGGCAAGATAACCCACTGCGAAAAATGTAACCCACCAGAAAAACGCCTGAGTGGGTTATTTGATGGGCTGAGTGGGTTACATTTTTGTGTTGATTAAATATTAAGTCATTGAATAAAAATAATAAAAAATACTTATCAAGCTAAGATAACCCAATAACCCACGTAACCAACTACGTTTTATTTATATACGCAGGAAAGATAACAATGAAATCGCAATTAAGTGAATAGGGCACCCTGATAGCTTTATTCATTTTTCCCGTGGCGGCTTAGGCCGCTCTTTTATTATTTTTATCCCATTGATTATTTTTATTTGTCTTTACGATAAAAAATATTGATCGTATGATTACCATACAAAGACTGTATAAACATCAGGGGGTGTCATGAGCAGCAAAAAGAAAGCAATGGCGGTACATATCGACGCCGAGACAATGAAAAAGATTGAGGAGTACCAGGCATTCGTTAAAGAGAATCACCCTGAAATGCCCGTACCTACCATAGGCCAGATTGTGCGTAGCGGTGTTAATTACTGGCATCGCCATACGCTGGGGGCATGGTTATGAAATGTTGGTACACCATCAAAGCCGCCAGCGATAGTGCCAGCGCAACCATTCTGATTTACGAAGAGATCGGCGCTTGGGGTATTACTGCGCAGAAATTTTCAGAAGACCTGGAAGCCTTGGGCAATATTTCCCATATCACCCTAAACATTCATTCGCCCGGTGGTGATGTCTTTGACGGCATCGCTATTTACAACCTCCTGAGCAAACACCCTGCAAAAATCACGGTGCATATCGATGGCCTTGCCGCGTCTATGGCGTCAGTCATTGCAATGGCGGGTGATCGCATCGTCATGCCGGAGAACGCCCTCATGATGATTCACAAACCGTGGGGCATTTCAGGCGGGAACGCCAACGATATGCGCGACTATGCCGAGCTGTTGGACAAAGTTGAACACGTCCTTATCCCTGCTTATGCGCGTAAAACGGGTAAGTCCGCCGAAGAGCTGGCGGCGATGCTGGAGGAAGAAACTTGGATGGATGGCCGTGAATGTGTGGAGAAGGGGTTTGCGGATGAATTACTGCCGGCTGTCAGCGCGATGGCCCGTATTGAGTCAAAACGAATTGAGGATTTTGAACATATGCCCGACAACATTAAAGGGATGATCACCCAGCCTAAAGGCTCCACCAGTACAACCATTCCAGAGAAGAACCGAATCAACGGTATTAAAGACGTGTTCGCTATGTTCGGTGGTAAGTATGACTCACTAAAAATTCAGTGTCTGGAGGATGCCGACTGTACCCCGGATAAAGCAAAAGACCTGCTGCTGGCCGAAATGGGGCGCAATGCCACACCATCCAACAAAAACGCTTTTTCCCATGTTTATGCGGGCAACGGCAATATCGTTGGTGACGGCATTCGACAGGGGCTAAATGCCCGCCTGGGTTATGAACGTGCAGAACGCGGAAACCCCTATGCAATGATGAGCCTGTTTGAAATGGCTCAGGCATCGCTGGTGGATCGCGGAATCAGCATCAGCGGATTTGGCAACCGCTCACAGATTGTGAATCTGGCCTTTACGCACAGTACCAGCGACTTTTCCCATATCCTTGCTGGTGGCGCTGAGAAGTCTGTACTCACAGGCTGGCAGAACAGCGGCGAGACGTTCCAGCAGTGGACGAAGACCGGTTCACTGTCCAACTTCCACGAAGCCAAGCGCGTGGGGATCAATGGTTTCTCACAGCTTGATAAGGTGCCGGAAGGGGCTGAGTACAAGTATGTGACGACGGGTGACAGTGGTGTGCCTATCGCATTGGCGACATACGGCAATATCTTCTCTGTCACTCGTCAGGCCATTATCAACGATGATCTGAACCAATTAACGACTATCCCTCAGGCAATGGGACGGGCCGCTGCCAGAACCGTGGGTAATCTGGTCTATTTGTTGCTCACTACCAATACTACATTTACTGACGGAAAAGCGTTGTTCCACGCCGAACACGGAAACTTGATCGCGAAGAGCCTGGACATGGACGGGCTTAATGAGGCGCGTAAGGCTATGCGACTGCAAGAAGACGCAAACGGCGACCCGATTAACGTTATTCCTGCGTTTATTCTTGTGCCTGCAGCACTGGAAGGTGCGGCTAACCGAGCTGTGCTTTCTTCCTCTTCTCTGTTCCCTGTGGATGGCAGCGGTACACAGAACCAGAACCCCGGCATTATCAACGTGGTTAAGGACATGGCTCAGATTGTTGTTGATCCCCGTCTGGATAAGGCCAACAACAAGCAATGGTATGTCGCTTCGGCGCAAGGAACGGACACCATCGAAGTGGCCTATCTGGATGGTGTGGACACGCCTTATCTTGAGCAGCAGGAAGGCTTCACAGTTGATGGTATTGCATGGAAGGTGCGCATTGATGCAGGCGTGGCGGCTCTGGACTATCGCGGTCTGGTGAAGTCGAGCGGTCAGGCATAACCATTCAAGTGATAATAATTATCGTTTGTGAAAGGTACTCCCAAAGGGAGTGCCTACCACGGGGCGGGGAACTCGCGGAAAACGGCTAGTTTTTCGTGTTTGATCAACATCATCATCATCAGGTAACTGGTTGATTTTACATGGTGTAAAAATCATTAGATATGGAAAGATGATGATTTGTGTGTTTTTTGTTCGACATGCGGCGGTTTTTATGACGAAAAAAACATGTCTTGAAATGACTATCAGCCAACTTGCAGATGTGACAGGTATACACCGCCAGACAATTGCAAAGCGCCTGGCGGATATTGCTCCGAAAGCTGGCAGCAACTGTAAACGTAAAATTTACGATCTCAAAGATGCACTTAAAGTGATTTATGCCTCTAACAATATTGAAGGAAAATCAAAATGAAAGTTGCGATTGAATATCAGCCACTGAGAAATATCCGCTTGTATGGTGTTCTTGGTACAACGTTTGGTCGCGTCCATCGACTGGCAGTAGCAACGCCACACGAGGCCATTCGTGCGTTGTGTGTTCTGCTACCCGGATTCGAGGCGTATTTGAATACCAGCAAACGCCGGGGTCTTATCTATGCCATATTCAGTGGCAAAACGAATATAAGCGCTGATGAACTGGAGGCCGATCACGGAAGTGGTGATATTCGCATTGCACCGGTTATTACCGGCAGCAAACAGGCCGGATTATTCCAGGTGATAGCTGGTGCGGCGTTAGCTGCACTCATGTGGTGGAACCCGCTCGGGTGGTCTGCAGCAACGGTTGCAGCGGGGTACATGGCCGCTGGTTCAATGGCCGTTGGTGGAGTCATTCAGATGCTTTCGCCGCAGGCTCGCGGGCTGGCCATTTCTGAGAGTGCAGATAATAAGGCTAGCTATGCATTTGGCAGCGTGAAAAACACAGCTGCACAAGGTTATCCAGTGCCATTGCTTTATGGAAAACGCCGTATTGGTGGCGCGATTATTTCTGCTGGGATTTACGTAGAGGATCAGTTGTGACAAACAATGGAAAGATTTGGCCTGAGGGGGAGCAATTCACGAAAGAGGTTTTACTTCACACCGAGTATGAACCATTGCCAGTGGTCATTACATTCACCGTGCCACCGTTCGATGTGGTAGTCCAGGCATGGCAGAACAGTAATCCGGCAAAAGCATACGGATTATTCCGGCAATTTATTGTTAGCTGGGATCAGCAGGAGAGACTTACAGATGAGATGCTTATATCGTTTCTGTACTATTTCTCTGGTCTGGAAAAATCAATTTATAACTCTTGGGCTGAGTATATGAAAGATACCCTACCATTAAATATGGCTGCATTTTTGCATAGTTCTAACGCTATGAACTGAATTACGATTAATGGATAATGTTAGCGCGCATATAATTATTACGATGGTGTAGCGAATGAATAGCATAGCCATAGTACGGAGCAGGTGATCATCAATAGAGTAATCTTGTTCCACATAGACAAGAGTTATTAATTACCTTTTACAATTGAACAATCCAATTATGCCCATATATTCATCATGGCAATCATTCATAAAGGTAACTCAAATGGCTGGACAGTTAGATGAAGCAGCAAAGCAAATCTTAGGGACGCTTCTAGAAGATTTTACCAGTAGAGGTTTGGGAGCTGACGACCTTAATAGCTACGAAGGTCCGCAAATACAAGATTTATCCGCAGCAGTTTGTAATGTAGACGACATTACCAGCGTTGATTTTGACATAGCATTTGCGGACTTAGAGAAAGCAAATTTGATCCAGACCGGTCCCCTTGTCCCTTTTGCAAATGATCCATACTCAAGCCTTATCATGATCGGTTCTTACAGTAAAAGAGAGTACGCACATTTGACGCAAGAAGGCTATAAGGCAGCAAGAAAAGCCCCCAACCGGCCTCAACAACGGGTACAGCGTGTGGTTAATCACGTCAATATCTCTGGCGGTAACTTCAGCAATTTGCAACTAGCTGCTGGGGAAAGTGTAAAGCAATCGATGACGGTATCGAGCGGAACTGACGCTGAAATCATTGCTAAGTTAATTGCGATTCTTGAAGAACAAGGCCAGCAAGTTTCTGATGAGCAAAGAGCGGGTATCCAAACTGCAGTTGCAGTGGCAAACGAGGGGGATGGGAAAGAGGCTAAATCACTTCTGACAAAAGTATGTGGTCCGCTGTGGGAATCGGTACAGCCTGTTATGTGGCCTATTGTCGGTGAACTGGTGAAGAAAAGCCTAGGTTTATAAACGTATGCCTCTTAGAGGGCGTCGGCAGTGACGAGGGCTTCAAATTATCAATAACGTGACGATTCAGAATGATGGTTCTGTCAGTTCCAGTACGAGCGGTAATGATCAGGTCAGCAAGGCTACTCTGAGATTATTAGATGACTTCTGCCAGAAAAATATTGTGAAAGCCCTTACCCCAGGCGGCAGCATCTGGAATGCGATGAAGAGCCGCTAATCATCCCCAGCTCTCAAAGGTCGCTTATGCGGCCTTTTTTGTTTATTGTTGTTCGCCGGTTTGTGTAGTCAGTGGTGTAGTCATTTTCAATAAAAAACGCCCCTTATTCCTAAGGAGCGCCTTATAAAACAGTACGATAAGAACTTTTATCAGTTCATGCCGTATTTTTTCAGTTTCTTACGCAGCGTGCCGCGGTTGATACCCATCATCAGAGCAGCGCGGGTCTGGTTGCCGCGGGTGTACTGCATCACCATGTCCAACAGCGGCTGTTCTACTTCAGCCAGTACCAGCTCATACAGGTCATTCACGTCCTGACCATTCAGTTGAGCGAAATAGTTCTTCAGTGCCTGTTTAACCGAGTCGCGCAGGGGTTTTTGGGTTACCTGAGCCTGAGAGTTTACAGTGGAAACGGTCAGTACGTCAGAATTCACGCGTTGTTCGAACATAGTTCTGTCAGCTCTTTTTCTGTTTACGCAAGATTTTCAAAATATGCCTTCAACGCCTCCAGCTGTTCGCTGGCGTCCTCTATGGCGTTGAATGTGCGCCTAAACTGGTCGTTTGGGGCGTGCTCCTGGAGATACCAGGACACGTGCTTACGCGCTATACGAAATCCCTTGCCTGGACCATAAAAGTCGTGCAATTCCCGTATATGCCCGATCAACAAGCGCTTGACCTCTGCCAGTGGCAGCGGGGGCAGCAGCTCCCCTGTGTCCAGATAATGCTGGATTTCCCGAAAGATCCAGGGTCTTCCCTGAGCGGCTCGTCCTATCATCAGGGCGTCTGCCCCGGTGTAATCAAGAACCGCTCTGGCTTTGCGCGGGTCAGTAATGTCGCCATTCGCAATGATGGGAATGGAGACGCTCTGCTTAACTGTCCGAATACTGTCGTATTCCGCTTCGCCATTGAACAGACACGCGCGCGTGCGTCCATGAACGGTTAGCGCCTGAATACCACAGTCTTCAGCCAATTTGGCAATCTCTGCACAGTTACGGTGCTCTGGCGCCCAGCCGGTGCGGATTTTCAGTGTTACCGGTACGTCTACCGCTTTCACCACCGCAGTCAGGATCTGTTTGACCAGTTCCGGATACTGCAACAACGCCGATCCGGCCATCTTGCGGTTGACCTTCTTGGCCGGGCATCCCATGTTGATGTCGATTACCTGCGCGCCGTTCTCCGCATTGATTCTGGCGGCCGCCGCCATCTCGTCCGGATCGCCGCCGGCGATCTGCACCGCCCGGATACCGGGCTCATCGCTGTGTACCATGCGCAGTCGCGACTTGTCCGAACGCCACACTTCCGGATTGGAAGAAAGCATTTCGGAGACCGTCATTCCAGCGCCCATCGCGTGACAGAGTGCCCGGAACGGGCGATCGCTTACGCCCGCCATCGGGGCGGCAATCAAACGATTGGGAAGCTGAAATTGTCCAATGCGCATAGACAAAGAGTGACCATACTGTGCCTGCAAGGGCGCGTATATTACGCATTTTTTACGCGATAGGAAAGGCCAAACTTTGAGCAATTGAGCGGAACAGATCAAGGAAATGCCGCATTGCTTCCACGCTGTTTTTATTTTTCCTTTATTTACAGAATGTTATTTTCATGTCGCTGATTTTGTAAACAGGCTGGGGAAATAAAACATCTGCCTGAATATGCTGTTTCACCGCATAGAAACAGTGATTGATGGCAGCGGCAGTACATTTGTCCAGCGAAATGTCCACAGGAGACGCCTGCCGGAACCGCGATGTTCCGGCAGGCAATCGCAACAGGTCAGACCGGTTTACGAACGCCGGTAATGCGGCACCACTCTTCTTTTTCCGCCACCGGGTCGAGCTGGAATCGGTCTTCATAGGCTTCCGCCACGCTTTGCGCTTGCGAAGCCAGAATTCCGGACAGGCCGAGGTGGCCGCCGCTCTTGGGCAGCACGCCGATCAGCGGCGCCAGTTCACGCAGCGGGCCGGCCAGAATGTTGGCGACGACTACGTCGGCGGACAGGTCTTTTGGCTGATCCTTCGGCAGATACAGCTCCAGACGCTCGGACACGCCGTTACGCTGTGCGTTGTCGCGGCTGGCCTGAATCGCCTGCGGATCGATATCGATACCGATGGCGTGGGCGGCGCCGAGTTTCAGCGCGGCAATCGCCAGAATGCCGGAACCGCAGCCGAAATCGATGATGGTCTTGCCGTCCAGATCCAACCCGTCGAGCCATTGCAGGCACATCGAGGTGGTGGGATGGGTGCCGGTGCCAAACGCCAGGCCGGGGTCCAGCATCACGTTGACCGCGTTCGGGTCCGGCACGTCGCGCCAGCTCGGGCAAATCCACAGCCGTTTGCCGAACTGCATCGGGTGGAAGTTTTCCATCCATTCCCGCTCCCAGTCCTTGTCTTCCAACTGTTCGATTTTGTGCCGAAAACCGGCGCCAAGCAGCGGTTCCTGCTCCAGCATGGCGACGACCTCGGCCATGTCGGTTTCGGCGTCGTACAGACCGATGACATCGGTATCGCCCCATAAACGGGTTTCACCCGGCAGCGGTTCGAACACCGGCGTGTCATGGGTGTCCTGAAACGTGACCGAGACGGCGCCGCTTTCAGACAGCGCGTCGCCCAGTTGTTCCGCGTGTGCGCCGGACGTATTGATTTTCAGTTGAATCCACGGCATAGCAGCCTCTGACCTCAAAGTGATGAAGATGCGGCAACCGCAGGCGCGGGCTGGCGCCCAAAGCGGTTACCCAGAATAAACGCCACCAGGCTTAACAGCAGCGATGGCACGATCGGATGAAAACCGGCCAGCTGGATGTTGAAGCTGGCGAGCAGGGTGTAGCTGGCTGCGCCGCTGAACATTGAACACAGCGCGCCGGAGGCGTTGGCGCGTTCCCAGTACAGGCCCAGCACCAGCGGCCACAGGAACACCGCTTCCAGTCCGCCGAACGCCAGCAGGTTCAGCCAGATGATCATTTCCGGCGGCCGCCATGACGCCAGCAATACCAGCAGGCCGAGCAGCAAGGTGGTGAAACTGGACAGATGGCGGATATAACGCTCGTTGCTGATCTTCTGAGGATAGACGCTCAGGTAAAGATCTTTCACGATCGTCGCGGAAGCCTGCAGCAAATGGGCGTTAATGTTCGACATGATGGCGGCGGTCGGCGCAGCCAGAAAGATCCCGGCGGCCAGCGGCGGCAGCACGGTCAGCATTAGCTCCGGCAGCACCTGATCGGGAATCGTCAGGTTGGGCAGGATAGCGCGTCCCAGCGCGCCGGCCAGATGCATACCCAGCATCAGTACGCTGATGACGAGGGTGCCGATCAGGATGCCGCGGTGCAGCGCCTTGCTGTCGCGGTAGGAAATGCAGCGCACGGCGGTGTTGGGCAGGCCGATGACGCCGAAGCACACCAGCACCCAGAACGACGCCATGAACGGTGCGGACAGGATTTGGTTGCTGCCGTGCGGATCGACCAGCGCCGGGTTGATCTGCGCCAGTTTGCCGACGGCGGCCGGCAAGCCGCCCGCTGCGTAGATCACGCCGGCCAGCAACAGCAGGGTGCCGATCAGCATCACAATCCCTTGTAGCGCGTCGTTCAGCACACTGGCGCGAAAGCCGCCGAACGCGGTGTAGAGCGCGATGGTAATGCCGAAAATCAGCAGCCCGATGTTATAAGGCACGTGCGCTACCGTCTCCAGCAGCCGGGCGCCGCCGATAAACTGTACCGCCATCGCGCCGATAAACGCCACCAGCAGGCTCAGGCTGGCGAACCAGACCAGCAAACGGCTGCCGTAGCGGGCGTATAGCATGTCATTGAGGGTGATGGCGTTGTAACGGCGCGCCAGAATCGCGAACTTCTTGCCGAGGATGCTTAGCGACAACAGCATGGTCGGCACCTGAATCATCGACAGCAGTACCCAGCCCAGCCCGTATTTGTAAGCCGCGCCAGGGCCGCCGATGAACGAACTGGCGCTGACATAGGTACCGATCAGCGTCATCGCCAGTACGAAGCCGCCCATCGAGCGGTTGCCGATAAAGTATTCGGTGAGAAAGTTGCCCTGCTGGCGACGCCGCCAGGCATATATCGACAGGCCGAACACCAGCAGCAGATAAGCAATCAGCGGCAGGATGACATCACTTTGCATCGTGATCCTCCAGTGAAACATCGCGGAACACCACGCGCACCATCAGCCAACACAGGCCGATAAACAGCAACGGCAACGCCAGACAGGCCAGTTCGAACCAGTGCGGCAGACCCGTCAGGCCGGGACGGTTGTCGGGCAGATAGGCAAAGAGCACCCAGGCTACTAGATAAGCCAGCGTCAGTATCAGTGACCAGCGGGCTTCGCGGTGAGCCTGGAGAAAGCGTTTATCCATGATTTCCCCTTAATCCGGCAGGAATCAGTGTATAGGTGACACAAAACAGGGGATTTTACGGCATGCCAGCCAATTGCCCAGCGAAAAATCGATGCATCGAGCCAGAAAGAGGCGGGCGGCGCGGAAATAAAAACGGGCCGGCATGGCCGGCCCGTTTCATCGGTGCGGGAGATTACTGCAGGCCGAGTTTCTTTTCCAGATAGTGGATGTTGGTGCCACCATGCTGGAAGTTTTCGTCGGACATGATGCGCATCTGCAATTCCACATTGGTCTTGATGCCATCAATGATCAGTTCCGCCAGTGCGTTCTTCATACGGGAAATAGCGATGTCGCGGCTTTCACCGTAGGTGATCAGCTTGCCGATCATGGAATCGTAGTGCGGCGGCACGGTGTAGCCCGCGTAAATGTGCGATTCCCAGCGCACGCCAAAACCGCCCGGCGCGTGGAAGCGGGTGATCTTGCCAGGGCTCGGCAGGAAGGTGTTCGGGTCTTCCGCGTTGATACGGCATTCCACCGCATGGCCGCGCACCTGCACTTCGCTCTGCTTGATGGACAACGGCTGACCAGCGGCGATGCGCAGCTGTTCTTTGATCAGGTCGACGCCGGTAATCATTTCCGTCACCGGGTGTTCTACCTGAATACGGGTGTTCATCTCGATAAAGTAGAACTCGCCGTTTTCGAACAGGAACTCAAACGTACCGGCGCCACGGTAGCCGATGTCCACACAGGCTTTGGCGCAGCGATCGCCGATATAACGGCGCAGATCGGCGGTGATGCCCGGCGCCGGCGCTTCTTCGACCACTTTCTGGTGGCGGCGCTGCATGGAGCAGTCGCGCTCAGCCAGATAGATGGCGTTGCCCTGGCCGTCTGCCAATACCTGGATCTCCACGTGACGCGGATTTTCCAGGTATTTTTCCATGTAGACCATGTCGTTGTTGAACGCCGCTTTTGCTTCCGCGCGGGTCATGGCGATGGATTGCTCCAGCTCTTTCTCGCTGCGTACCACACGCATACCGCGACCGCCGCCGCCGCCGGAGGCTTTGATAATGACCGGATAACCGATGCGCTTACCGATAGCGCGGTTCTTATCCATGTCGTCGCCCAACGGGCCGTCAGAGCCCGGCACACAGGGAACACCGGCTTTTTTCATGGCGCTGATGGCGGACACTTTGTCGCCCATCAGGCGAATGGTGTCGGCGCGCGGACCGATGAAAATGAAGCCGGAGCGCTCAACCTGCTCGGCGAAGTCGGCGTTTTCGGACAGGAAACCGTAACCGGGGTGGATCGCCACCGCGCCGGTGATTTCCGCCGCAGAAATGATCGCCGGAATATTCAGGTAGCTTTTCGCAGACTGCGCCGGGCCGATGCACACGGTTTCGTCCGCCAGCAATACGTGTTTCAGGTCGCGGTCCGCTGTGGAGTGCACGGCGACGGTTTTGATGCCCAGTTCTTTACAGGCACGCAAAATGCGCAGAGCAATCTCACCGCGGTTGGCGATGACAATTTTATCTAGCATGGTAAGCCTCGTTATTCGATGACAACCAGTGGCTCGTCAAATTCAACCGGCTGGCCGCTTTCAACCAGAATGGCTTTCACCACGCCTGCTTTGTCCGCTTCGATCTGGTTCATCATTTTCATTGCTTCAACGATGCACAGGGTATCGCCCACTTTTACCTGCTGGCCGACTTCCACGAAGGCTTTGGCGTCCGGGCTCGGCGTACGGTAGAAGGTGCCGACCATCGGCGAGCGCACGACGTGACCGCTGATGGCGGCCGGCGCGGCCTCTGCAGCGGCGGCGGGCGCAGCAACCGGGGCGGCGGCCGGAGCGACCTGCGGCATCGGTGCGTAGGCCTGTTGCATAATGGGGTAGCTACCCGGCGCCGGAGCGCGACTGATGCGTACTGACTCTTCGCCTTCGGAGATTTCCAGTTCGGCGATGCCGGATTCTTCAACCAGTTCGATCAGCTTCTTGATTTTACGAATATCCATGAATGTGGTTCCGTACTCTTGTTTATTGGAAACGGTTAATTGGACGTTGACAGGCGTTTGACCGCCGTCTGTAAACCATAATGGTATCCGTCTGCCCCCAGACCGCAGATCACCCCGGCCGACACGTCGGACAGGTAGGAGTGATGGCGGAAGGGTTCACGCGCGTACACGTTGGTCAGATGGATCTCGATAAACGGGATGGCGACCGCCAACAGGGCATCCCGCAGCGCCACACTAGTGTGGGTAAAGGCTGCCGGGTTAATCAGAATGAAATCGGTGTTTCCTCTGGCCTGATGGATACGGTCAATCAGCTCATGTTCCGCATTCGACTGCAGGTGGGAAAGCTGCACGTTCAGCGCTGCCGCATTCTGCTCCAGTCGGCTCACAATCTCCGCCAGCGTCGTATGGCCGTATTTGTCCGGCTCACGGGTGCCCAGCAGATTCAGGTTTGGACCGTTAAGGAGCAAAATGTGAAACTTGTCTGCCATTGTGCTGCTATCTCCCTCGATTGGCTCAGTGGCGCACAACATAACGCGAAGCTATCCGTTTGTCACCCTTTGCCGGGCGAAAATATCCGTTTTCACCCGCAAGGTTTGAACATTATAGCCATATCGTAGCAGTTGGCAGCGAAATACTGGTCTTATCTCCGGAGTTGCCACGTCGTCATTGACAAATTTTTACGAAATTTCACGGAGAACGCCGCCTGATTTACGCCGATATTCGCGATTAACGACGCCACTGACGCAATTTCTTGTAGCGAAAAAGCAGCAAGATGACGGCAACTGACGCGTAAATGATTGGCAATGGCGACAGCGATTTGACCGACCAAAGATAATGAACCGGGGCGAGGATCGCGACCAGATAAATGAGATTATGCAGCTTTTGCCAGCGAGCTCCCAGTTTTCGCTGCGCCGATTGGGTGGAGGTCGCCGTCAGCGCCAGCAGGATTAGCCAGCTCGCCATACCGAGCGTCAGGTAAGGTCGCAGGAAAATCTCTTTTCCCAACAGATCGAGATGATTGGCCCCCAACTCCAGCAAGGTGTAGCTAAGCAGGTGCAGGCTGGCCCAGGCAAAACACCACAGCCCCAGCAGGCGGCGACAACGGATCAGCAACGGCTGTTTGCCGTAGCGCGCCAGCGGCGTCACCATCAGCGTCGCCAGCAGCAGTTTAAGCGCCATTCGGCCGGTAAAATGCTGGATATCTTTTGCCGGATCGGCGCTGAACGCGCCCTGATTGACGGCGAATACCAGCCATGCCAGCGGCAGAAACGCCGCCAGATGCAGCACCACTTTCAGGGCTGTGATGTGTCGGGCGGTTAAACGCATGCGGACGTTTTCCTGTGCATTGAGCATTCCTGTGAGTCCCGGACCATATGGAGTAAACCCTGCGGCGATCAGTAATTCGCCCGTAAATCCAGCCCCTGATACAGCGAGGCGACCTGGTCGGCATAACCGTTGAACATCAGCGTCGGCTGGCGCTGAACGTTCAACAATCCGCCGGAGCCGATCACCCGTTCGCTGGCCTGTGACCAGCGCGGATGGTCGACGTTCGGATTGACGTTGGCGTAAAACCCGTACTCGTTGGGCGCGGACAGATTCCAGGTGGACGGCGGTTGCTGTCGGGTCAGCCGGATATGCACGATGGATTTGATGTTCTTGAAGCCGTATTTCCACGGCGTAACCAGCCGTATCGGCGCGCCGTTTTGCGGCGGCAGCGTTTTGCCGTATACGCCGACCGCCAGCAACGTCAGCGGGTGCATGGCTTCGTCCAGGCGTAACCCTTCGACGTAGGGATAGTCCAGGCCGCCGCCCACGAAACTGTCTTTCTGACCGGGCATCTGCGCTGGGTCATAGAGCGTCTGAAAGGCGACATAACGGGCGTCGCTGGTTGGTTCGGCCAGTTTTATCAATTGCGACAGTTCAACGCCGACCCACGGGATCACCATCGACCAGGCTTCGACGCAGCGAAAACGGTAGATGCGTTCTTCCAGCGCGAAACGGCGACGAATGTCGTCGATATCCAGCGTCATGGGTTTGGCGACTTCGCCGTCAATCCGGACTTTCCAGCCCTCGGTCTTGAGACCGCCCGCGTTGGCGGCAGGGTCGGCTTTGTCCAGACCGAATTCGTAGAAGTTGTTGTAGCCGGTTACTTTGTCTTCCGGCGTTAACGCCAGATCCGGGCGCCACTGCGGCGGCTGACTGAACGTCAGCGGCTTACCGGGCGGGGCGACAGGCGCCTGCTTGCCCTGGAACCAGTTGAGCAGGTCGGCGCGCGCGCCGGACGACAGGCTCAGCGTGGCGGCGGTAAGACCCAGCGCCTTGAGGACGGTTCGGCGTTGGTGGAACAGGGATTCCGGCGTCACATCGGCGTCGGTCAGTTTGCGATGTCTGGGCATGGTGAACTCCCGCTTTTGATTATTGATGTCTGGCTGGGGGATTCGGGTTAAATGCTCGCCCTGATCGTGATGGCGATGTGGTCAGTATGCGGTGAAATAATGTGCCGGGGAAACGTTCTTTTTTTACCGGGTGTTACATTATACCGGATGTTGCATTATACCGGATGTTACATTCTGCTGGGTGTTCCAGTTGTTCATTCTGGCGGTTGTTGCAAAAGGAGAAGAGGACAGGCCGTTGCCGGCCCGTCCTGAAACAGGGCTAATCCGCAGCGCCGACGCGCACCAGCGTACGGCCGGTAACCCGGTTTTCCAGCAGTGCAGCGGCGGTGGCGGGAACCTGCTCCAGCGTAATTTCCTGCGTAACCTGTTCATAGAAGGACGCCGGCAACAGCGTAGCCAGACGATGCCAGGCTTCCTGACGCTGCGCGCGTGGCGTCATCACCGAGTCGACCCCTTGCAGGCGCACATTGCGCAGAATAAACGGCATCACCGTGGCGGGCAGCGATACGCCGCCCGCCAGCCCGCATGCCGCGACGGTCGCGCCGTAATGCATTTGGGTCAGCAGCGTCGCCAGCACCTGATCGCCCACCGTGTCGATGGCGCCTGCCCAGCGTTGTTTTTCCAGCGGACGACCGGCAGTGGCGAACTCCTTGCGATCCAACACCTGATGAGCGCCAAGTTGCTGCAGATAGGCGCTGTTGTCCGCCCGGCCGCTGATCGCCGTAACCTGATAACCCAGCGCGTGCAACAGCGCGACGGCGGTACTGCCGACGCCGCCGCTGGCGCCGCTGACCACCACCTCGCCGCTCGCCGGGGTCACCCCGCCTTCTTCCAGCGCCATGACGCACAGCATGGCGGTGAAACCGGCGGTGCCGAGGATCATCGCCTGACGCGGCGTGAGTCCCTGCGGCAACGGCACCAGCCAGTCGGCCCGCACCCGCGCCTGTTCCGCCAGCCCGCCCCAGTGATTTTCTCCCACGCCCCATCCGGTCAGTACTACGAGCTGCCCGGCCTGGAAGTCGGGATGGTCGCTGTGGTGAACGGTTCCGGCAAAATCGATACCCGGCACCATCGGGAATTGACGAATGATCTTCCCTTTACCGGTGATAGCCAGCGCATCCTTATAGTTGATGCCGGACCAGTCGACGTCGACGGTGACATCGCCATCAGGTAATTGTGACGGTTCGATGGTGCTGACATCGGCCAAAGTCAGACCGTCTTGTTGCCTGAGCACTAAAGCGCGCATAAAAATCCTCCTTATCGGGGACAAAAATAGAGGTAAATCATTTAAGGACTATATTTGTAACGGGTAGTATGCGAACTGATAAATCGCAAAGAACACACAAAGTATCTCATGAAAGCACTTTTCAATTCTTTGATACGGAGTTAGGCGCAGGGATGGGGTTGACTGCCAGAATATCGATATTGATGACGATGCTAACGACATTGGCCGTAGTGCTAATGTTGGCCAGCAGCATTTTCAGTTTTGTGTGTTATAGCCAGCAACGGATGGAGCACCAGCTCAGGGCGGTGGCGGCGAGTATTGATCAGGCGCTGCTGGTGCAGCCGCCCGGCAGTATCCAGTTCTGGTTGCCGGCGGTGATGAAAGCGGCCGGAATCGTGGAGCTGGAGATTCGCGACGGTCACGAAAGCCTCTATTTATTACGTTTGCCGGAAATGTTGTCTGACGGCGAGGATCGGGCGCTGCTCTATCGTCACACCCGTTTATCGCTGCTGCACCATACTGACGTGCGGGTAAACGTAACCTACGTCGACCCGCTGTTCGGCATACCGCGATATCTCAAATCCGCGTTGTCCATCGTGCTGGTGATTTTGCTGATCGCGGTGACCGTGTTTCATGGCGTGCGCTGGCTACGACGTCAAATGGCCGGACAGGAACAGTTGGAGAAGCGCGCCCGACGCATTCTGGCGGGCGAGCGCGACACCGTGATGCACGGTTCGGTACACGAATGGCCGGCGACGGCCAGCGGCGCGCTGGACCAGTTGCTGCTGGATCTGGCGGAGGCGCGCGAAGCGCGCAGTCGGGTGGATACGCTGATCCGCTCGTTCGCGGCGCAGGATGCGCAAACCGGCCTGAATAACCGGCTGTTTTTTGAAAATCAGCTCGCCACGCAACTGGAAGACCCGGAAGACGTCGGCACGCACGGCGTGGTGATGATGATCCGCCTGCCGGATTTTGACACCCTGCAGGAAACGCATGGCTACGGCGGCGTGCTCGAAGAGTATCGCAATACCCTGATCAACCTGCTGTCCACGTTTGTCTTACGCTACCCCTCCGCGCTGCTGGCGCGTTACTACCACAGTGATTTTACGGTGCTGTTGCCGCACCGCACCCTGAAAGAAGCGGACAGCATCGCCAGCCAACTGGTGAAAGCGATCGATATTCTGCCGGTTACGCCGCTGATCGATCGGGAAGACATTTTGCACATCGGCATCAGCGCCTATCACGGCGGGCAGACCACCGAACAGGTGATGGAAAGCGTGGAAGATGCCACCCGCAACGCCGTATTGCAGGGCGGCAACGGCTGGTGCGTTTATGACCGGCGGGTGCCGGAAAAAGGCCGCGGCAGCGTGAAGTGGCGCACGCTGCTGGAACATACCCTGTTGCGCGGCGGGCCGCGTTTGTATCAGAAACCGGCGATTACCCGCGACGGCGAGTTGCATCACCGGGAAATGTTTAGCCGAATTTATGATGGCACCCAGGAATTGCTGGAGGCGGAGTACATGCCGCTGGTGCGTCAGCTTGGCCTGACTTCCGGTTATGACCGTCAGTTGATCAACCGGGTGATTGCCCTGACGGTCAGTTGGCAGGATTCGGTACTGGCTTTACCGATTACGGTGGATTCGCTGTTGCAGCGGCCGTTCCTGCGCTGGCTGCGCGAAACGTTGCTCCAGTGTCCGAAAAGGCAGCGCGAGCGATTATTGTTTGAACTTGCTGAAGCGGATGTGTGTCAATATATAGGCCGTTTGCGACCGATACTTGCCATGATCACCGGTCTGGGCTGCCGGCTGGCGGTGACGCAGGCCGGGCTGACGCTGGTCAGCACCGCCTATATCAAGTCGCTGCGGGTGGAGGTGATCAAGCTGCACCCGGGGCTGGTGCGCAGCCTGGATAAGCGACCGGAGAATCAGCTGTTCGTCAGTAGTCTGACCGAAGCCTGTAAGGGGACGCACGCCCAGGTGTTCGCCGCCGGCGTGCGTACGCGCGAAGAGTGGCAGACGTTGCTGGATAAAGGCGTTTGCGGCGGTCAGGGCGATCTGTTCGCCGCTTCCGAGCCCGTCGGCAACACGCTGAAAAAATATTCACCGCGCACGTATGTTTGATGTCAAAATCCGAACAAATTAGCGTAGAATATCGGCGCCATAGCGTAGCTGACCGGTTTGCTGAACGGGGCGGTGCGCACGAAAATGTTAGATTTTATGTCGGTGGTTCGCGCAATTTTCGGGGACAGCTCGCGACAATCCCAGCCGCTGCCAGAAGGATCGCTGTTCTGCAGGCATTTATTATCATGGCAATTTGCGCAAACATCATTTTTTCACCGTAGCAGAGCCGGTTAGCGCCTTGTCGCTGTTGCGTGTGGTTGGTACAGTAAGCGGATTTCATTTCCGCCCCCAGCTTGCAGGATTATCCTTTAGTTATGTTTAAGAAATTTCGTGGCATGTTTTCCAACGACTTGTCCATCGACCTGGGTACCGCCAATACCCTGATTTACGTAAAAGGACAAGGCATTGTACTGAATGAGCCTTCCGTGGTGGCTATTCGCCAGGATCGTGCCGGTTCCCCGAAAAGCGTGGCCGCCGTCGGTCACGAGGCCAAACAGATGTTGGGCCGTACGCCGGGTAATATCGCCGCCATTCGTCCGATGAAGGACGGCGTGATCGCCGACTTCTTCGTCACCGAAAAAATGCTGCAGCACTTCATCAAACAGGTGCACAGCAACAGCTTCATGCGTCCGAGTCCGCGCGTGCTGGTGTGTGTGCCGGTCGGCGCCACCCAGGTTGAACGCCGTGCGATCCGCGAATCCGCTCAGGGCGCAGGCGCCCGTGAAGTGTTCCTGATCGAAGAGCCGATGGCGGCTGCGATCGGCGCCGGTCTGCCGGTATCCGAAGCGACCGGCTCCATGGTAGTGGATATCGGCGGCGGTACCACGGAAGTGGCGGTGATCTCCCTGAACGGCGTGGTGTACTCCTCCTCGGTACGTATCGGCGGCGACCGTTTCGACGAAGCCATCATCAACTATGTTCGTCGTAACTACGGCTCCCTGATTGGTGAAGCGACCGCTGAGCGTATCAAACACGAAATCGGTTCCGCCTATCCGGGCGACGAAGTGCGCGAAATCGAAGTGCGCGGTCGTAACCTGGCTGAGGGCGTGCCGCGCGGTTTCAACCTCAACTCCAATGAAATCCTGGAAGCGCTGCAGGAACCGCTGACCGGTATCGTCAGCGCCGTGATGGTCGCACTGGAGCAGTGCCCGCCGGAACTGGCGTCCGATATTTCTGAACGCGGCATGGTATTGACCGGCGGCGGCGCGCTGTTGCGCAACCTCGATCGCCTGCTGATGGAAGAAACCGGCATTCCGGTCGTGGTGGCGGAGGATCCGCTGACCTGCGTAGCGCGTGGCGGTGGTAAGGCGTTGGAAATGATCGACATGCATGGCGGCGATTTGTTCAGCGAAGAATAATCCGGCCAGAACAAAGAAGGGGGACCGATCGCATGGATGAAAGCCTGCCGTATTCATCCCGCGTGGTAGCCCCCTTTTTTATTGTCGAGGAATACGCAATTTTATGAAGCCGATTTTTAGCCGGGGCCCTTCCCTGCAACTGCGCCTTTTTCTTGCAGTTATTACCGCAATTGTCATTATTTTTGCTGACAGTCGGCTCGGTACGTTTGTCAAAATCAGAACGTACATGGATACCGCCGTCAGCCCGTTCTATTTTCTGGCGAATGGTCCGCGCGCCATGCTGGATAACCTGTCCGCCAATCTGACCTCCCGTGAACAGCTGGAGCGGGAAAATACCGCCCTGCGTCAGGAACTGCTGCTGAAAAACAGCGATCTGCTGCTGCTGGGGCAATTTCGTCAGGAGAACGCCCGTCTGCGCGAACTGCTGGGGTCGCCGCTGCGTCAGGAAGAGCAGAAGATGGTCACGCAGGTACTGTCTTCCGGTTCCGATCCCTATAGCGATCAGGTGGTGATCGACAAAGGCAACGTCAATGGCGTGTATGAAGGGCAACCGGTCATCAGCGATAAAGGCGTGGTCGGCCAGGTTGTCGCGGTGGGGCAGTTTACCAGCCGCGTGCTGTTGATTTGCGATGCGTCTCATGCGCTGCCGATTCAGGTGCTGCGCAACGACATCCGCGTTATCGCCGCCGGCAACGGCTGCACCGAAGATTTACAACTGGAACATCTGCCCAACAATACCGATATTCGGGTCGGCGATGTGCTGGTCACCTCCGGTCTGGGCGGGCGTTTCCCGGAAGGGTATCCGGTGGCGGTGGTGTCGTCCGTGAAAGTGGACACTCAGCGCGCTTACACCGTTATTCAGGCGCGTCCTACCGCTGAGCTGCAACGTCTGCGTTATCTGTTGCTGATGTGGGGCGTCGACAGCAATTCCCGCACCGCGCTGCCGCCGGACGACGTGCACCGGGTAGCGAACGAGCGCCTGATGCAGATGATGCCGCACGTGCTGCCGTCGCCAGAGGAAATGGGGCCGCCTGCGCCGTCGTCAAACACGCCGGCGGCTGACTTTGTCGGCCCGCCCGCGCCGCCTGCTAAAACGGCGCCGGCCAAAACCAATAATGCGGCGCCGTCTAAACCGGCTAACGCCACATCGTCCCGGCATACCACGACGCCAGCCGCCAATTCGGCTGCGCCGTCGCAGCAAAGGACCACGCCCGCGCCCGGCGCGTCGGGAGGTAACCAATGACGGGAGGTAACCCATGAATAGTTACCGCCGGCACGGGCACTGGATCATCTGGCTCTCTTTTCTGGTGGCAATGGTGCTGCAGATCATGCCCTGGCCGGATGACCTCTACATGTATCGCCCTTCCTGGTTGACGCTGATCCTGATTTATTGGGTGATGGCGTTGCCGCACCGGGTCAATGTCGGCACCGGGTTTGTGCTGGGGATGATCACCGACCTGATCCTCGGCTCCACGTTGGGAGTACGGGCGCTGGGGCTGAGCATCATCGCTTATCTGGTGGCGTTCAAATTCCAGTTGTTCCGCAACATGGCGCTGTGGCAGCAGGCGCTGATCGTCATGCTGTTGTCGCTGGTGCTGGATTTACTGGTGTTCTGGGCGGAGTTCCTGGTGATCAATGTCTCTTTACGGCCGGAAATTTTCTGGAATAGTGTCGTCGACGGCATATTGTGGCCGTGGCTGTTCCTGCTGATGCGCAAGATTCGCCGCCAGTTTGCCGTTCAATAACAAGCAAATGATAAGAGGAAAGAGATGACCGATCTGTATCTGGCGTCCGCGTCGCCTCGTCGCCGCGAACTGCTGACGTTGCTGGACCTCTCGTTCGATATTTTGAAGATCGATGTCGCCGAGCAACGCCAGCCGGATGAAACGCCGGAACAGTATGTCAGCCGTCTGGCGTGCGACAAAGCCGCCGCCGGCGTGGCGACGGCGCCGGTGGATTTGCCGGTGCTGGGCGCCGATACCATTGTGGTGCTGAACGGTCAGGTGCTGGAAAAACCCCGCGATGAAGAAGATGCCGCCCGCATCCTGCGCGCGTTGTCCGGCCAGCGTCATCAGGTGATGACCGCGCTGGCGCTGGCGGACCGTCGTGAGAGCGTGTCGGCGCGGGTCGTGACCGAGGTGCAATTCCGCACGCTGTCCGACGACGAAATTACGCAATATATCGCCAGCGGCGAGCCAATGGATAAAGCCGGCGCTTACGGCATTCAGGGAAAGGGCGGATGTTTCGTTAAATCGATTTTCGGGAGCTATCACGCCGTGGTAGGGTTGCCATTGGTGGAAACTCTTGAATTGTTCACACATTTTTCTGCACGGCGTAAAGAACGAGGAACCCATGACCGCTGAGTTGCTGGTAAACATTACCCCTTCAGAGACGCGTGTCGCTTATATCGACGGCGGTATTTTGCAGGAAATCCATATCGAGCGGGAAGCCCGGCGTGGAATTGTCGGCAATATCTACAAAGGCCGGGTCAGCCGTGTGCTGCCGGGCATGCAGGCGGCGTTCGTCGATATCGGGCTGGATAAAGCGGCGTTTCTGCACGCGTCCGATATCATGCCGCATACCGAGTGCGTGGCTGGCGACGAGCAGAAAAATTTCCATGTGCGCGACATCGCCGAACTGGTGCGTCAGGGGCAGGACCTGATGGTCCAGGTGGTGAAAGACCCGCTCGGCACCAAGGGCGCGCGCCTGACTACCGATATCACGCTGCCGTCGCGTTATCTGGTGTTCATGCCGGGCGCGTCGCACGTCGGGGTATCTCAGCGTATTGAAAGCGAAGCCGAGCGCGAGCGCCTGAAAAAGACGGTGGCCGATTACTGCGACGAGCAGGGCGGCTTTATCATCCGTACCGCCGCCGAGGGCGTGGGCGAAGAAGAGCTGGCGCAAGATGCCGCCTTTCTCAAGCGCTTATGGACCAAGGTGATGGAACGCAAAAAGCGCAACCAGACCAAATGCAAACTGTATGGCGAGCTGGCGCTGGCCCATCGCATCCTGCGTGATTTCGCCGGCGCGTCGCTGGATCGCATCCGTGTTGATTCAAAGCTGACCTACGACTCGCTGCTGGAATTCACCGCCGAATACATCCCGGAAATGACCAGCAAGCTGGAGCATTACAGCGGCAAACAGCCGATTTTCGACCTGTACGACGTGGAAAACGAGATTCAGCGGGCGCTGGATCGCAAGGTAGAACTGAAATCCGGCGGCTACCTGATTATCGACCAGACGGAAGCGATGACCACCATCGACATCAACACCGGCGCGTTTGTCGGTCACCGCAATCTGGACGAAACCATTTTCAATACCAATATCGAAGCGACGCAGGCGATTGCCCGTCAGCTGCGGCTGCGCAATCTGGGCGGGATCATCATCATCGATTTCATCGACATGGGGAATGAGGATCACCGCCGTCGCGTGCTGCATTCGCTGGAGCAGGCGCTAAGCAAGGATCGGGTCAAAACCGGCATCAGCGGCTTCTCTCAATTGGGACTGGTGGAGATGACGCGCAAGCGCACCCGTGAGAGCATAGAACATGTGTTGTGCAGCGAGTGTCCTACCTGTCACGGCCGCGGGTCGGTAAAAACCGTGGAAACCGTGTGCTATGAAATCATGCGCGAAATCGTGCGTGTACACCATGCTTATGATTCCGACCGCTTCCTGGTTTACGCCTCGCCGGCGGTGGGCGAAGCATTGAAAAGCGACGAGTCGCATGCACTGGCGGAAGTGGAGATTTTCGTCGGCAAACAGGTCAAGGTTCAGATCGAACCCCTGTACAGCCAGGAACAGTTTGATGTGGTCATGATGTAAGGCCATGCCGCCCGCCGCCAAGACCGGCTGGCGGGTTTTTCTCTGTTAAGGTTTTCGCTCGTCGCCGGTGACGAACAACGAGGAGACATGTGTGAGGCGACTGGCCGGCATAAAACGATTGCCCGGAATAGCAGCAGCCACGGGGGCCATTCTGATTGTACTGGTCGCGCTGCTGGTCAGCGGCCTGAGAATGGTGCTGCCGACGCTGGATACTTTCCGGCCACAGGTCGTGGCCTGGGCGCAGTCCGTCACCGGTTTGCCGATGGAGGTGGAGAGCCTCAGCGGCAGTTGGGAAACCTTCGGCCCCACGCTGGATATCGCCAATCTACGTATTCATCATCCGGATGCCGAGTGGCAATCGGAACGCATTTCGGTGGCGCTGGATGTCTGGCAGTCGCTGCTGCATCTGAAGTGGAAATTTCGCGATCTCACGTTTTATCACCTGCAAGTAGACATCAAAACGCCGATCGATCCCGATCGACAGCGCGCCCGCACCTGGGAACCGGATCAACTTGGCTCGCTGTTCCTGCGACAGTTCGATCATTTCGATCTGCGCAATAGCCGCATTCGTTTCCTGACCCCGGCGGGTACCCAGGCCGAACTGCAAATTCCCCAACTGACCTGGCTGAACGGTAAAAACCGGCACCGGGCGGAAGGGCAAATTAGCTTGTCCAGCCTTAACGGCCCGCACGGCATGGTGCAGCTGCGCATGGATTTGCGCGACGAGCAGGGCTGGCTGAATAACGGCGTGGTCTATCTGCAGGCCGACAACATCGACATGAAACCGTGGCTGGGCCGCTGGATTCGCAACAACACCGGGCTGGAGAGCGCCAATTTCAGCCTCGCCGCCTGGTTGCAGGTGCGGGAAGGCGACATGTACGGCGGCGATCTGTTGCTCAGTCAGGGCGATGCCAGCTGGCGCGACGGTACCACGCTGCACCAACTGGGCATTAACGGCATGACGCTGCACGCCAGCCGCTACCAGAACGGCTGGCAGTTGGATGTGCCGGCGCTGAACCTGTCCACCGATGGCGTCGACTGGCCGAAAGGGCAACTGTCCGCCCTGTGGCTGCCGTCGGATACGCAGTTGCTGGGGCCGGACCGCCCGGCCGAGTTACGCATCCGCGGTCGTCATCTGGCGCTGGATCGTCTGGGGCCGTTGCTGCCGCTGCTAAGCACCACTACGCCGGAATTGAAAACCCGCTGGCAGGCATTGCAGCCGGAAGGGCAACTGACCACGCTGGCGCTGGATATCCCCTTGCAGCAACCCGAACAGACCCGCTTTCAGGCGAGCTGGCAGGATGTCGGCTGGAAAAACTGGCGACTGCTGCCGGGCGCCAATCATGTTTCCGGCGAGGCGGCGGGCAGTCTGGCGCGCGGGCGGGTGCGGGTGAATCTGGCGCAGAGCACCTTGCCGTATCAGGATATGTTCCGCGCGCCGTTGGATATCCGGCAGGCGGACGCCACGCTGGACTGGCGCAACGACTCTCAGGGCTGGGAGCTGTGGGGGCAGGGGCTGGACGTTCGCTCCCGTTCGTTGTGGGCCAACGGTGATTTCCGCTATCGCCATCCCGCGCAGGGAGAACCACGGCTGGATATTCTGGCCGGGATTCGGCTCGGCGATGCCGCCGATGCCTGGCGCTATTATCCCGAGCCGTTTATGGGCAAGGATCTGGTGAATTACCTGACCGGCGCCATCAAATCGGGTCAGGTGGATAACGCCACGCTGGTGTTCGCCGGTAATCCGGCGCAGTTCCCGTTCGAGCATCAGGAAGGGCAATTCCAGGTCTGGGTGCCGCTGGAAAAATCGCGTTTCGAGTTCCAGCCCGGCTGGCCCGCGCTGGACAATCTGAATATTACCCTGAATTTCCTTAATAACGGCCTGTGGATGTCGGCGCCGCATGTGATGCTGGGCGAGGCCGAAGGGCGCAACATCAATGCGGTGATCCCGGACTACAGCAAGGAAACGCTGCTGATTGACGGCGACATCAGCGGAAGCGGTAAGAAAGTGAGCGATTACTTCGCGCAGACGCCGATGAAACCCACGCTGGGCAGCGCGCTGACGCAGCTCCAGATTGGCGGAGACGTGCAGGGCAACCTGCATCTCGACATCCCGCTCAATGGCGGGCTGGTGAAGGCCAGCGGCGACGTAGCGCTCAACAATAACCATCTGTTTATCAAGCCGCTGGACGTGTCGCTCCAGTCGGTCAGCGGGACGTTCCATTACGATAACGGCAACCTCTCCAGCCAGACGCTACAGGCGCGCTGGCTCGAACAACCGCTGACCTTCAACTTTTCGACTCAGGAACAGGAAAAAGCGTTTCTGGTCAATGTCGGATTGCAGGGAAACTGGGCGGTGTCCCGTTTGCCGGGGCTGCCCAAACCGGTAACGACGGCGCTTAATGGCAATGCCGGCTGGCAGAGCGCGGTACAGGTAACGCTGCCGCATCAGGGGCCATCCAGTTATGAAGTGACGGTTCAGGGCGATCTTAAGGAAGTGAGCAGTCGCTTACCTTCTCCGCTGAATAAAGCCGGAGGAACGGTGCTGGGGCTGCAGGTCAGCGCCAAAGGGGACGTTCGCGGTTTCTCGCTCACCGGTTCATTGGGAAAAAACCAGTCTTTCAACAGTCAGTGGCTGCTTAAAGATAACCAAGTCATGCTGACGCGAGCCGCCTGGCAGGAAGGGGGGAAACCCCCGCCGCTGCCGGATGATTCGTCGCTGACGCTGGCGTTGCCGCCGCTGGACGGCGAGCGCTGGCTGGCGCTGCTGCCCGGCGTGCGCAACGCCATTACGGCGCAGGCCGGAGCCAGCCGCTTTCAGTGGCCGGAGCGGGTGACGCTGACCACGCCGGAACTGAAAATACTCGGTCAGCAATGGCATGACCTGATGTTTACCAGCCGCAGCCAGAACGGCGGCAGCGAAATTACCGCCGCCGGCAGAGAAATCGACGGTCGCCTGCTTATCCCAGCTTCCGGGCTGTGGCGCGGCGATGTGCGCTATCTTTATTATAATCCGCAGTGGCAAGGGGACGATGCGACCAACCCGGCGGCGCTGGCGGAGAAAAAATCGCCGCTCAACGATCCCAGCATTCGCTTTGAAGACTGGCCGGCGCTGCAGTTTGAATGCCGTGAATGCTGGCTGATGGGGCAAAACGTCGGGCAGATGAAAGGCACGCTGCAACCGGAACCCAACAAGCTGGTGCTGGCTAACGGGCTGGTCGACAACGGTAAGGCCAGGCTGACGCTGGACGGCAGCTGGCAGGAAAGCGGCGAAGGCACCCGCACCGCGATCAAAGGGCAATTGTCCGGCGGCAGCCTGAGCGACAACGCCGACTGGCTGGGGCTGGCGACGCCGTTGCGCGCCGGCGCGTTCAAGATCGACTACGACCTATACTGGCACGGTTCGCCGTGGGCGCCGCATATTCCGAGCCTGAGCGGGATCCTGAAAACCGATATCGGCAAAGGCGAAATCGTCAACGTCGGCACCGGTCAGGCCGGGCAATTATTACGGCTGGTGAGTTTCGATGCGCTGCTGCGTAAGCTACAGTTTGATTTCAGCGACACCTTCGGCAAAGGCTTTTACTTTGACTCGGTTCGCAGCACGGCGTGGATAAAAGACGGGGTGCTGCACACCGATAATCTGCTGGTGGACGGCCTTGAGGCGGATATCGCCATGAAAGGCGACATCGACCTGGTGAAGCGCGAACTGTCGATGGAAGCGGTGGTGGCGCCGGAGATTTCCGCCACCGTCGGCGTGGCGACCGCCTTTGCGGTCAACCCGGTAATCGGGGCGGCGGTGTTTGCCGCCAGCAAGGTGCTGGCGCCGTTGTGGAGTAAAATTTCCCTGATTCGTTACCACATTTCCGGTAGTGTGGATCAACCAAAGATTCAGGAAGTAGTGCGTGAACCGCAAAAAGCCAAAGCCGCCGAGGCGGCGGGCCAGTAACTGCGGTCTGGTTATCTGATGACATTGACAATAAGAGTGACATTCTATGAGTCTGACATTTGTCAGTGAGCAATTACTCACGGCCAATAAACTGAGCCATCAGGATTTACAGTCTATTTTAGGCACGTTGAGTGAACGGCGTATCGACTACGCCGACCTGTATTTTCAGTCAAGCTACCATGAGTCCTGGGTGCTGGAAGATCGCATCATCAAGGACGGTTCTTATCATATCGATCAGGGCGTGGGGATCCGGGCCATTAACGGCGAGAAGACCGGTTTTGCCTACGCCGACCAGATTACGCTCAACGCGCTGCAGCAAAGCGCGCAGGCCGCGCGCAGCATTGTGCGTGAGCAGGGCAACGGCGCGGTTAAAACGCTGGGCGAAGTGCCGCATCGCGGCCTGTACCCGCAGGCCAATCCGCTGGACAGCCTGACTCGTGAAGAGAAGATCGCGCTGTTGCAACGGGTTGACGCCACCGCCCGCGCGGCGGATGCGCGCGTGCAGGAAGTCACCGCCAGCCTGACCGGCGTGTATGAGCTGATTCTGGTGGCCGCCACCGACGGCACTCTGGCGGCGGACGTGCGCCCGCTGGTGCGGTTGTCCGTCAGCGTGCTGGTGGAAGAAAACGGCCGTCGTGAACGCGGCTCCAGCGGCGGCGGCGCGCGTACCGGCTACGACTATTTCTGGCAGCAGGCGGATGGCGAAGTGCGGGCGGAAGCCTGGGCCAAAGAGGCGGTGCGCATGGCGCTGGTCAATTTGTCCGCCGTGGCGGCGCCGGCTGGGTCGATGCCGGTGGTGCTGGGCTCAGGCTGGCCGGGCGTGCTGTTGCACGAAGCGGTCGGGCACGGTCTGGAAGGTGATTTCAACCGTCGCGGCACTTCGGTGTTCAGCGGTCAGGTCGGCAAGCTGGTGGCATCCGAGCTGTGTACGGTGGTGGATGACGGTACGCTGGAAGGGCGCCGCGGTTCGCTGGCGATGGATGACGAAGGCGTGCCCGGCCAGTACAACGTGCTGATTGAGAACGGCATTCTCAAAGGCTACATGCAGGACAAACTGAACGCCCGTCTGATGGGCGTCGCGCCGACCGGCAACGGCCGCCGCGAGTCATACGCCCATCTGCCGATGCCGCGTATGACCAACACCTACATGCTGGCGGGCAAATCCACTCCGGAAGAGATCATCGCCAGCGTGGATTACGGTCTGTACGCGCCGAACTTTGGCGGCGGTCAGGTGGATATCACCTCCGGCAAGTTCGTGTTCTCCACGTCCGAGGCGTACCTGATCGAGAACGGCCGCGTCACCAAACCGGTGAAAGGCGCGACGCTGATTGGCTCCGGCATTGAAGCCATGCAGCAGATTTCGATGGTCGGCAACGATCTGGCGCTGGATAGAGGCGTCGGGGTGTGCGGCAAGGAAGGGCAAAGCTTGCCGGTCGGCGTCGGTCAGCCGACCCTGAAGCTCGACAACATTACGGTAGGCGGCACCGCCTAAGCGTTGATACGTTGGTTGTTAAATCAGGCCGCCGATGCGGCCTGATTTATTTCTGCGGCGGCTCGCTCTGCGGGTGTTCCTGCCGGTATCCCTGATAAATCAGCGCCACCTTGTTGAAATACTCGGTCAGGTAATTAATGCACACCTGCACTTTCAGCGGCAGATTGTCGCGGCGGGTGTAGAGCGCGTACACCGGGCGCGGGTCCGAATGATAACGCGGGAATAGGATCTCTATTTCGCCGCGTTTGATCTCTTCAAATACCCACATTAGCGGCATATAGGCGATGCCGGCGCCGTTTTTCAGCCAGCGAATCAGCGTGACCGGGTCGTTGGTGACGAAGCGTCCTTGCGGCGTCAGCCGGGTGGTGATGCCTTCCGGCGCTATCAGCTCAAATTCGCTGTCTGGGCGGACGCTGTACTCCAGCCAGGATACGTTGCTCACGTCGGCGGGTTTTTCCGGCGTGCCGTGCTGCGCCAGATAGCTTCTGGCGGCGCAGACCACCATCGGCATGGAGCCGAGACGGGTGCTGTACAGGCTGGAGTCCTGCAGCGCGCCGACCCGGATGACAATGTCCAATCCGTCGGCAATCAGGTCCGGCGCCGGAATCCCGCACACCAGATTGACCGACAGCCCTGGGTACTCCTTCAGCATGTCGGTGGTCATATTCGCCAGCACGTTTTGCGCCATGGTGGAGGAGCTGCCGATGCGCAGCGTACCGATCGGGGTGTTGTTGAACGCATATAACTGCTCATGCACTTCCTGCGCTTCGTGCAACATGCGGCGGCAGCCGTGGTAGTAGATCCTGCCGGCTTCCGTCAGCCCGATGCTGCGGGTGCTGCGGTTGAGCAGTTTCACCTGCAGTTCATCTTCCAGCCGGGTAACCGTCTGGCTGACGGCGGATACGCTCATTTCCAGCTGACGGGCGGCGGCGGTGAACGAGCCGAACTCCACTACTCTGGCGAAGACCGACATGCTCTTTAATCGTTCCATTGTTAATCCTGGCTTAAAAGTGATTTAGATCACACTGCGTAGATAACATAATAATAACGTTTCATAATATAGCCTGTTTGACCACGAAGAGCGGTCCTGATTACTCGTCTTTGCTGCCGTGGTCGTTCCGAAGGGTTTAAAACGCTGATTTAACGCCGCAAGCGATCTGCATTAAATCAGCGCCCGCCATCGTGATTATTCAGTTAAAGCTGTGTCTTTCACCCGCTGGCAGCGATGCCGACGGGAATGGGTGTTTACCTCATCTTCCCCGACCCCGACACATACGGTTGCTGATGCGAGCGACGGGCGGCGTGATGGTGAAAAAAAGGAAAAGAGGATGAATTCACTCCCGGTCATGGTGCTGTTCGGCCTGTCGTTCCCGCCGGTGTTTTTTGTGCTGCTGGTGACGCTGGCGCTGTTTTTTATCTGTATCCGACTGCTGCATCCCACGGGCATTTACGACCGGGTCTGGCACCCGGCTCTGTTTAATACCGCGTTGTTTGTCTGCCTGTTCTATCTGCTGTTTCGTTTCGGTCTTTGAGGTTGTTGTGAAAGCATCTGTTGTGAAAGTGATGATCAAAAAATTCAGCCGCATGGCCATCACGCTAGTGCTGGTGTTGCTGGCCGCGGTGGCGCTGGTGCGCGTGTGGTCGTTTTACACCGAATCTCCCTGGACCCGCGACGCTCGTTTCAGCGCCGATGTGGTGGCGATCGCCCCCGATGTCAGCGGCCTGCTGACCGATGTGAAAGTGCAGGATAACCAGCCGGTGAAGCAGGGCGATGTGCTGTTCGTGATTGATCAGCCGCGTTACCAGCAGGCGCTGGAGCAGGCGCAGGCGGACGTGGCCTACTATCAGGCGCTGGCTGATGAGAAAAAGCGGGAGTCGGCGCGCCGCCAGCGTCTCGGCGTGCAGGCGATGTCGCGTGAAGAGATTGAACAGTCCGGCAATGCGCTGCAAACCACGCTGCATCAGCTGGCAAAGGCGCAGGCGGAGCTGGAACTGGCGAAGCTCGATCTGGCGCGTACGGTGGTGCGAGCCCCGGCCGATGGCTGGATAACCAACCTGCACGTGCACGCCGGCGAATACATTACCCGCGGCTCCACCGCGGTGGCGCTGGTGAAAAAGGATTCGTTCTATCTGCTGGCCTACATGGAAGAAACCAAACTGGCGGGCGTGCGCCCCGGCTATCGGGTGGAAATCACCCCGCTGGGCAGCAATCAGATTCTGTTCGGCGCGGTGGATAGCATCGCCGCCGGAGTAACCAACAGCAGCAGTTCCGCCGACACCAAAGGGCTGGCGACGGTGGATTCCAATCTGGAGTGGGTACGGCTGGCACAGCGGGTGCCGGTCAGGATTCGTCTCGATCAGCAATGGGGCGACCTGTACCCGGCCGGGACCACTGCCACGGTGGTAGTGACCGGCGAGCATACCCGCAACACCAAGTCGATGTCGCCGTTATTGCAACTGCTGCATCGTCTGCGCGAGTTTGGCTAAGCGAGCGCCTATGATGAACAGTCCCGCGTTTTTGCGCCTGCGGTTTGCCTTCAAACTCAGCACGGCTATCGTGCTGTCGCTGGTGCTGGGGTTTCATCTGCAACTGGAAACTCCGCGCTGGGCGGCGCTGACCGCCGCGATTGTAGCGGCCGGTCCGGCTTTCGCCGCCGGCGGCGATCCGTTCTCCGGCGCCATTCGTCACCGCGGTATGCTCAGGGTGATCGGCACCTTTATCGGTTGTATCGGCGCGCTGGTTATTATCATCGCCACGGTGCGGGCGCCGGTGGTGATGCTGATGCTGTGCTGCCTGTGGGCGGGCGTCTGCGTCTGGATTTCGTCGCTGGTAAAAGTAGAGAACGCCTATGTGTTTGCGCTGGCGGGCTACACGACGTTGATCATCATCGTTACCAGCCAGAGCGCGCCGCTGCGTATTCCGCAATTCGCCGTTGAACGTTGCAGTGAAATCGTGCTGGGGATTGTCTGCGCCATTTTGGCCGACCTGTTGTTTTCACCCCGTTCTATCAAACAGGATATCGACCGGGCGGTGGATGAACTGCTGGTGGGGCAATATCAATTGCTGCAACGCTGCGTGAATGGCATGTCGAAAGAGGAGCTGGACGCCGCGTGGAACGGGCTGGTGCGTAAAACACACGCCATCAACGGTATGCGCAGCGTGCTGATGATGGAGTCATCCCGCTGGCAGGGGGCTAGTCGCCGGATAAAAACGCTGTTGACCCAATCCTGGGTCATGATTACCCAGGCGTGCGAAACCCGATTGACGCTGCAGGACCACCCCGATGCCGTTAAAGGGGCGATTGCCATGATGCTGGAACAACCGGCGGATACGCCGGCGGACGTGCAGCGGCGTTTACGACAGTTTCGTCATCTGGCTGCCGCGCATAGCCGCAGCCTGCCGCCGACGCTGGTGAGCTGGCTGTCGGCGGCGGCCCGCTACCAACTGCTGTCGAAAGGCGTAAAAACCAATGTGCGCATCAGTCAGAGCGAAGCGGCGTTGCTGGATGCCGACGTGCCGGTGAAGGCCAGCTCGGCGGAAACGCATCACGCCATGATCAACGGCATACGCACCGCTGTCGCCACCGGCCTGGGGTGTTTGTTCTGGTTGTGGACCGGCTGGACATCGGGCAGTTCATGTATGGTGATCATCGCGGTGGTGACCTCGCTGGCGATGCGGCTGCCTAATCCATTGATGGCGGCCAAGGACTTTCTGATTGGTTCTCTGGTGGCGCTGCCGCTGGGGGCGTTGATGTTCATGCTGGTGCTGCCGTCCACCCAGCAAAGCCTGCTGCTGTTGTGCCTGAGTCTGGGCGGCATGGCGTTTGTGATCGGCATTGAGGTGCAGAAGCGGCGGCTGGGATCGTTGGGTGCGCTGGCCAGCACCATCAACATTCTGGTACTCAGCAATCCGATGAAGTTCAACCTGTCCCAGTTCCTTGATAACGCTATCGGGCAGATTATCGGTTGTTTTCTGGCGTTGATCGTTATTCTGCTGATTCGGGATAATACTCGCGACCGCACCGAGCGCACGCTACTTAACCGGTTTGTGTTCGGCGCAGTGTCGGCGCTGTCGACCCGTCCGGCACGGCGGCAGGAGAACCACCTGCCCGCGTTGTATCAGCACCTGTTTTTGCTGCTGAACCTGTTTCCAGGGGAAATCGGCAAATACCGGCTGGCGCTGTCGCTGATCATGATGCATCAGCGCCTGCGGACGCTGGAGTTGCCGGTCAGCCCCAGCCTGTCCGCTTTTCACCGCCAGATGCGGGCGACGGCGGAACAAGTGATTGCCGCTACCCGCGACCGCAGTCACCATTTTTCCCGGCTGTTGGCGCAGATGGATGAATATCAGCACCTGTTGCGCGACCATCAGGTATCGGATGACGCAATTAATGCGGTCGGCCGCCTGACGGCGCTGCTGCACCGTCATAAACACGCGCTCGGCGATTAAGCCGGGAAGCGATTACAGCGGGTGATACCCCTGCCACTGCGGCGGCGATACGCGACCGGTCAGGTTGGCGGTCAGGTGGATATGCCAGCGGTCCAGCAGGGTTAGCGGCAGGCAGTCGTCCACATCGCGCAGATCGTCCTTGTGCTGCTGGAACACCTCGGTCAGCAACACCGCTTTGGCGCGTTGTTTGGCCTGTTCCGCATCCGGCGCCACGAACAGCCCGAACTGATGCACTTCCGCCGGGTCGTGCGGCAGATATCCGCCCATATTGATGAACCAGAGTTTTTCCCGCCCATGAAACGGCTGACGGCTGAGCGTGATATCATAGCCGTCCGCCCACTGACAGGGGGTGTAGCTATCGACGTGGACCTGGCTTTTATCGCCGAACCAGCTGGCTTTCAGCAGGGGAAATCCGTCTTCGGGGCGTTCCACTGCGGCGAACTGGACGTCATGCAGTTCGATGTTGGCGCCCTGGGCGCGCCCGCCCACGTAATACAGAAATAGCGTTGTCATGTGGGATCAGTCTCTTAGGGTTGTGATCTGCCATTTCGTTGTGTTTTAAATTACATAACGAAAGCGTTACCTTAACCGCTTGTTAGATAAATTGACATCAACGGAAGACAGAATAATGACTTTGCATCTTTGGCTGGTTTACCTCGGTGTGATCGCCGTGCTGATTGCCGTACCGGGTCCGTCGGCTTTGCTCAGTATGGCGCATGGCCTGCGGTACGGGCAACGGCGCGCGCTGGCGACCATTCTGGGCGGCGCGACCGGCTCGCTGGTGCTGATGACGGCGTCCGCGCTGGGGCTGGGCGCGATTCTGGCGGCGTCGGCGACGGCGTTTCTGGCGCTGAAAGTGGTGGGCGCGCTCTACCTGATCTGGCTCGGCATTTCCGCCTGGCGGACACGGGAAAGCACCCTGACGCCGTCAACTGAGGTGGATGAAGCGGCGCCGGGCGCGCTGGGTCTCTATCGCCACGGCTTTATGGTGGGGGTCAGCAATCCCAAAGACATCCTGTTCTTTGCCGCCCTGTTTCCCAATTTTATCGATACCAGCGCGCCGCAAGCCATGCAGTTCGCGCTGCTGGCGCTCACCTGGGTAGTGCTGGATTTCAGCATCATGTTTACTTACGCCTGCATGGGCCACCGGGTATCGGCGCTGTTTGCCCATCCGCGCCGCCTGCGGTTGTTCAACCGCGCCACCGGCACCCTGTTCATTTTCGCCGGCTCCGCGCTGGTGGCGTCAACCAAATAAAAAATAGGCACCGTAAGGTGCCTGCCTGACATTACTCGGCTTCCGCCAGTTCGCGCAGATACTGGAAAATCTGCCGGGCCGACTTGGACGGCTTGTTGGCGGCTTTTTCTTTCTGGGCGTTACGCACCAGCGAGCGCAGCTGCTGGCGATCGGCCTGCGGATAAAGTGCGAGGATGTCTGGAATCGCGCCGTCGCCTTCGGTCACCAACCGGTCGCGCAACTGCTCCAGTTTGTGGAACAGCGACACCTGCTGGTTGTGGCGGTTGCGCAGCTTGTCCAGCGCGGTCTGGATTGGCTCCGGGTCGCGGGCGCGCAGCATCTTGCCAATCAGCTGCAACTGACGGCGGCGGCCTTCCTTGGTGATGCGCTGCGCCAGTTCAATCGCGGCACGCAGGTCTTCATCCAGCGGGATGCGCTCCAGCGCGTTCTTACCCAGCTCAACCAGCTCGGTGCCCAGCGCTTTCAGGGCTTCAGCATCGCGTTTGATTTCGCTTTTGCTGACCCAAATTATCTCTTCGTCTTCATCGTCCTGGCTGGCGTCCGGGACGTCATCCTGCCAGTCTTCGGGATGTTTGTTCATCGTGGCTCCCCAATAAAAGAGGCTGATCCTATCAGGTTATGGGCTTTGTGCGAAATTGTCCGCCGATCCTGTTAGACTCAATCACAGGCTACCTCATTTTACGTCTGAGGTAAGGTGACGAATAGCAGGCGGACAGCATTCGTTGCATCATGGATTATCTGAATGTTTTCTCACTCATTATGGCAAATCGATGACAATAATCACTCAGGTTGCAGAACAGCGTAAAGTGCTGGAACAGGCGGTATCGCAGGCGCTGGAATTGGCCCGTGCCGGTTCTGATGCGGCGGAAGTTGCCGTCACGAAAACAACGGGGATCAGCGTCAGCTCCCGGTATGGTGAAGTTGAAAACGTCGAATTCAATAGTGACGGTGCGCTCGGTATTACCGTCTACTATCAACAGCGCAAGGGCAGCGCGTCGTCCACCGATATGAGCCCGGACGCCATTGCCCGCACGGTGCAGGCGGCGCTGGATATTGCCCGTTACACCTCGGTTGACCCATGCTCTGGCCCGGCGGACAAGGATCTGCTGGCGTTTGAGGCGCCGGATCTGGACTTGTTCCACCCGGCGGAGCTGGACGCCGATCGCGGTATCGAACTGGCCGCAGCCGCTGAACAGGCGGCGCTGAAAGCCGACAAACGCATTACCAATACCGAAGGCGGCAGTTTCAACAGCCACTATGGCATCAAGGTTTTCGGCAACAGCCACGGTATGCTGCAAAGCTACTGCTCCAGCCGCCACTCCATGTCGGTCAGCGTGATTGCCGAGCACAACGGCGAGATGGAGCGCGATTACGCCTACACCATCGGCCGCGCGCTGGGCGATCTGAGCTCGCCGGCGTGGGTTGGGGAAGAGTGCGCCCGCCGTACGCTGGCGCGCCTGTCGCCGCGTAAACTGGCCACCATGGAAGCGCCGGTGATGTTCTCCGCCGAAGTGGCGACCGGGTTGTTCGGTCATCTGGTCGGCGCCATCAGCGGCAGCAGCGTCTACCGTAAATCCACTTTCCTGCTGGATAGCCTCGGCAAACAGATTCTGCCGGAATGGCTGACCATTCAGGAACTGCCGCATTTGCGCAAAGGGCTGGCGTCCACCCCGTTCGACAGCGAAGGCGTTCGCACCGAGCAGCGCGATATCGTCAAAGACGGCGTATTGCAAACCTGGCTGTTGACCACGTATGCCGGTCGTAAACTGGGCATGAAGAGCACCGGCCATGCCGGCGGGATTCATAACTGGCGTATTGCCGGGCGCGGGCTGGATTTTGACGGCATGCTGAAGGAAATGGGCACCGGGCTGCTGGTCACCAGCCTGATGGGGCAAGGCGTGAGCGCGGTAACCGGGGATTATTCCCGCGGCGCGGCCGGATTCTGGGTGGAGAACGGCGAAATTCAGTATCCGGTGAGCGAAATCACCATCGCCGGCAACCTGAAAGATATGCTGCGCAACATGGTGACCATCGGTGATGATATCGAAACGCGCAGCAACATCCAGTGCGGCTCGGTCTTGTTGCCGTCGATGAAGATTGCCGGGGTATAAGTTTTATTTTCAGTGACATTGACTGCCCGGACATTCAGGGCAGTCGTTTGGCGCATGTCGCCGTTATCAGCGGTGGTATTCACCCGCCGCTTCCGGCTGGTAGAGCAGTTCCATCACTTCAATCCGCGTTTCTTCACCATTCGGCAACGGCCAGGCAATGCTGTTGCCGACGTGCATGCCGAGCAGCGCGGCGCCCAGCGGCGCCATGACCGAAATCTGCTCCCGGCTGTCTTTAAGGCTGGCCGGATAGACCAGCGTGCGGATATGTTCTTCCGTCGTGAGCAGGTCGCGGAACCGAACCCGGCTGTTCATGGTGACTACATCGGCCGGAATCTCGACCGGCTGGACGATATCCGCCCGATCCAGTTCTTCGCTCAGGGCCTGAGCCACCTCTGTATCGGCAAAAGCGGGTTGCTCCAGCAGCGCATCCAGGCGTTCGGCATCCAGCTCGCTAATCGTCAGGTGCGGTTTATCCATATGTCTCTCCAGTTTTTGCAATAGCAGATAACAACACCCCCGCCGCGAAGGGCAGGGGCATAAGTTAATCTGATGGTAGCAGGGATGTCGGGAACTTACCGCATAAAAACTCGCCGCATAAAAGCCTACTACAGAAAAACCTACTACAGAAAAACCTACTACAGAAAAACCTACTACAGAAAAACCTACCACATAAAAACTGAACGCAGAAAAAAGGAAGAGCGCGGGATCACGAGGCGACTTGCGTCAGCAGGAGCCACCCCGGCAGATTAATCCTCGTCAAACCCGGCTTCAAACAGCTGAATGACCGCTGCCAGCGCCTGTTCTTCATCCGGGCCGGTGACTTCCACTTCGATATGACGCCCTTTGGCCGAATCCAGCATCAGCATGGCGATGACGCTGCTGGCGTCGGCTTCGGTGCCGCTTTCGTTGCGTAGCAACACCGCGGCGTCAAAGCTTTGCACCAACTCGAACAGTTTCATGGCCGGGCGGGCGTGCATCCCCAGACGGTTTGTCACTTCAACGGTTTGCCTGACGGTCATGATTTGCGTTTTTCCAGCGTACGGTGGCGTGACTGCACGTTTTTGCCACGGGAGCGAAAGTAATCCGCCAGTTGCTCGGCGATGTAGACCGAGCGGTGTTTCCCGCCGGTACAACCGATAGCGACGGTAAGATAGCTGCGGTTGTTGGTTTCCAGCATCGGCAGCCACAGTTCCAGGTAGCTGCGGGTCTGGTAGATGAAGTTGTGGACTTCGGTGTGCCTGTCGAGAAACGCGGCCACCGGTTTATCCAGACCCGTCATCGGGCGCAGTTTCGGGTCCCAGTGCGGGTTAGGCAGGAAACGCACGTCAAACACGTAATCCGCATCAATCGGGATGCCGTGTTTGTAGCCGAATGACTCGAATACCATAGTCAGCTCGCGCTCGCGTTTACCCAGTAAACGGGTACGCAGCATTTCCGCCAGCTCGTGCACCGACATCTCCGAGGTATCGATGATCAGATCGGCGCGCGAGCGCAGCGGCTCCAGCAGATCGTTTTCTTCATCGATAGCGCTTTCCAGCGACAGGTTTTTGCTGGAGAGCGGATGCAGGCGGCGGGTGTCGCTGTAACGCCGAATCAGCGTATTGCGATCGGCGTCCAAAAACAGCAGTTGGGGAGAGAAGCTCTGGGGCAGGCGGGTCAGGGCATGTTCCAGCACTTCCGGCGTTTCCGGCAGGTTGCGCACGTCAATGCTGACCGCCGCGGAGATATTCCGTTCCGCCAGCGTGTGCGCCAGCTCGGGCAACAACACCACCGGCAGGTTATCCACACAATAGAAACCCATGTCTTCCAGCGCGCGCAGGGCTACGGATTTCCCCGAACCTGAACGACCACTGACAATCATCAGCACCATCTGACGACTCCCCCCTGGCAGCGGGATGGTGAATGTCCACCGCCACAGTTAGCTAACTTCGTTTTCCCGGCCGGGCCGGCATCCTGTCAGGCTCGCGCCTGCTGTTACGTGCGTTGTGGATAGCAACCGAAACCGGCGCCGCCAGCCGTCAGGGCTGGTCGGACAGATCCGCTTCCGTCATGATCTGATACAGCTCTTCATCGCTTTGAGCGGCGCGCAGCCGCTTACACACGGTTTTATCCGCCAGCCGTTTGGCGACGAGCGACAAAGTATGTAAATGGGTTTTACATTGTTCAGTGGGAACCAGCAAGGCAAAAAGCAGATCGACCGGCTGGTTGTCGATGGCGTCAAAAGCGATCGGCTGCTCCAACTGGATAAAGACGCCGACCGCGCCCAGCGTATTCTCGTCTTCCAGCTTGCCGTGCGGAATGGCGATGCCATTGCCGATACCGGTGCTGCCCATGCGTTCCCGGGTCAGAATCGCTTCAAACACCATCTGCGGCGGCAGGTTGAGCTGTCTGGCGGCCAGTTCACTGATGATTTCCAGTGCGCGCTTTTTGCTCTGACAGTGGACGGCGCTACGCGTGCACTCCTTACGGAGAACGGCGCTAAGTTGCATAACGGGCTCGTTGTTCATGATACGTTCACTTAACGACACTGTTGCCTTCGGTTACCGGCCCGCCATCATACAGCTGGCCGGTTGCTGTCCCTGCACCTGAAACGGCAAAATCAGTGCTGTTTCAGTTTATCCTTATGTTTGTTTAACTGTCTTGCCAGCTTGTCGATCAACAGATCGATGGCGGCATACATATCATCCGCTTCCGATGTGGCATGCAGCTCACCTCCGTTGACGTGGATGGTGGCATCCGCAATGTGCAGGATCTTTTCCACTTTCAATACCACGTACACCTGATTGATACGATCAAAGTATTGCTCAAGTTTGGCGAATTTTAAGGTCACGAATTCGCGCAGAGCATCCGTAATTTCGACGTGGTGTCCGGTAATGTTAAGCTGCATATCGTCTTCCTTCTCATGTAGGGGTCAAACCAGCTGTTTACGCTGGTTTGACGGCGGGATAGATAAAGACTCTCGATACTTGGCGACAGTACGGCGGGCCACAATGATTCCCTGTTCGGAAAGCAGTGTGGTCAGCTTGCTGTCGCTCAGCGGTTTAGCGGGGTTTTCCGCTGCAATGAGTTTCCTGACCAGCGCACGGATAGCGGTGGATGACGCCTCGCCTCCGCTGTCGGTGTTGACGTGGCTGGAAAAGAAATACTTCAGCTCAAAAATACCGCGCGGACTGTGCAGAAATTTCTGGGTCGTTACGCGGGAAATGGTGGACTCGTGCATGTCCACGGCCTGGGCGATATCCGCCAGCACCATGGGTTTCATGAATTCTTCGCCGTGTTCGAAGAACGCCTGCTGCTGTTCCACAATACAGCGGGTCACCTTCAACAGGGTATCGTTACGGCTTTCCAGGCTCTTGATGAGCCAGCGGGCTTCCTGCAGATGACTGCGGATGAACTGGCCGTCGCTGTCGTTGCGCGCGCTGCTGCCGAGCGCGGCGTACTGCTGGTTGATCTGCAGCCGCGGCACGCTGTCGGTGTTGAGTTCCACCGTCCAGTGGCCTTGCATCTTGCGCACCAGCACATCCGGAATGACATACTCGGATTCGCCGGTGTTGATCGACTGCCCTGGGCGCGGATCCAGCGACTGGATTAACGCCAGCGCTTCTTTCAGCACCTCCTCCTTGAGACGGCTGGTACGAATCAGGGTGCGGAAGTCATGGTTGGCGAGCAGGTCGAGGTATTCGCTGACGATGAGCCTGGCTTCGGCCAGACGGGGAATGTCATTGTCGAACTGCGATAGCTGCACCAGCAGGCATTCGCGCAAATCGCGGGCGGCTACGCCGACAGGGTCAAAACGCTGTACGCGCTTGAGCACCGCTTCCACTTCTTCCATCGTCACATCGTCATTACCGATGCTGTCGCGGATGTCGTCCAGCGACACGGTCAGATAGCCGGTATTGTCCACCGCGTCCACGATAGACGTGGCGATGGCGGAATCGGTGTCGGAAAACGGCGTCAGTTCCACCTGCCACATCAGGTAATCCTGTAGCGTCTGGGTGGTTTCGCCCTGATAGACAGGCAGCTCTTCGTCGCGGTAGTCAGTACTGGTGCCGGACGGCGTGCCGGCGGTGTAGATTTCATCCCAGGCGGCGTCGAGCGGCAGCTCGTCGGGCATCTCCTTCTGTTCCAGCGCCTCGCGGGTATCCAGCGTTTCGCTGTCGCTGCTTTCCTGGGTTTCTACTTCGTCATGAATATCGGCTTGCTCCAGCAACGGGTTGCTTTCCAGCGCCTGTTGGATTTCCTGCTGGAGTTCAAGCGTGGACAACTGCAGCAGGCGGATGGCCTGCTGTAACTGCGGTGTCATAGCCAGTTGCTGGCTGAGCCTGAGTTGCAAACCTTGCTTCATAACGCGCGCTAACTTCCTTTTTGAATGATCAACCTAAAACATGACGTTATCAGAGTCGGAAGCCTTCGCCCAGATAGACTCGTTTTACCTGCTCATTCGCCAGTATATCCATCGGTGAGCCGTGGGCAATAAGCTGGCCCTGACTAACGATATAAGCGCGTTCACAGACATCGAGCGTTTCGCGAACGTTATGGTCGGTAATCAACACGCCCAGCCCGCTATCGCGCAGATGCTCAATGATTTTCTTGATATCGATGACCGAAATCGGGTCTACCCCTGCAAAGGGTTCGTCCAGCAGGATGAATTTGGGGTTGGCGGCCAGCGCCCGGGCGATTTCCACCCGGCGGCGCTCACCACCGGACAGCGATTGTCCCAAACTATCGCGCAGGTGAACAATATGAAACTCTTCCATCAGTTCGTTGGCGCGATCCTGCTGCTGTTCACGGGTCAGATCTTTTCTGATTTCCAGCACCGCCATCAGGTTGTCGTAGACGCTCAGACGCCGGAAAATCGAGGCTTCCTGCGGCAGGTAACCGATGCCGCGGCGGGCGCGATCGTGCAGCGGCAGCAGGCTGATGTCCTCATCGTCGATCACGATGCGGCCTTCGTCGCGCGGGACGATACCGACAACCATATAAAAGGTGGTGGTCTTGCCGGCCCCGTTGGGCCCGAGCAGCCCGACGATTTCGCCTGAATTCACATTCAGGCTGACGTTTTCCACCACTTTGCGGCCTTTATACGCCTTGGCCAGATTTTCGGCGATTAGTGTTGCCATGGGTTAGCGCGTTACTCACTGTTGTTTGGTGGGCTTGCCGGTGTTGCCGCTGGGCTTGGCGCCGTTCTGGGTGCCTTTGTCCTGCAACTGCGTCGGGACCAGCACGGTGGTGACTCGTTTGCCTTTGTCGCTGAACGCTTCCATCTGCTGCTGTTGCACCAGATAGGTGATGCGGTCGCCCTTAACGTTGCTGTCCAGCTGTTCCAGATAGGCGTCGCCGGTCAGAATAACCAGCTGCTTGTCCATTTCGTAACGCATCTTCTGAGAATGGCCTTTGACCGGCTTGCCGTTGTCCTGCATCTGATAAAAGGTGGCCGGGTTGCCGTAGCCTTCGATCACTTCATGGCCCTGTTGGCCGTTAGGACGGGTGACCACGACCTTGTCGGCCTGCGCTTTTATCGATCCCTGCGTGACGATAACGTTGCCGGTGAACGTCACCACGTTGCCCTGCATGTCCAACGCCTGCTGATCGGAGGTGATGTGGATGGGTTGATCGGTGTCGCCGGTCAGCGCCAGTGCCGGAATACTGACGGCAAAAAGCGAGCTGGCGATCAGGATGCTGTGTAAGACATTAATTTTTTGGTTGGATTTCATAATAGGATTTTACCTTATCGATCAGCTCAGCGGTTTTGCTGCGCAGATTTCCGCGCATTTTCAATCCGTTAGAAGTAAAGTTGACACCGTACAGGGTGACTTCGTCATCCGACGTCACGTCCTGCGTAACCAGATTTATCTGCGCATTATCCGTTTTAATCCGCTCCAGTTGCGAGTCGTTGGTCAGGCTGTTGACTTCGACATGACCGTACAGATACAGCATGCGATCTTTCGTCAGTTTGGCGCGATCGGCCCGTACCGACCAGGTGGCGACGGCTTGTTCATTGAACATGGTCGCCACCGGCTGGGTAAACCAGCTTACCTGGTCGGCGTTGTAGTGCTCCGCTTTTTCGGCCACCAGCTTGTAGCTCAGCTTTCCGGTCGGGTCATACACCACGGTAATGTTTTTCTGCATGGTATAGGCCGGATCGTTATTCTGCACTTCCGTCGGCCCGTTTCCCGCACGCTGGTTTGTCAGATTTAACCCGATCAGCACCAACGCAATCAATGCCAGCAACAGCGTTAGCCAGCGTTTTGTTTTACTCATATCGACAGCCCTTTGGCGAAATCCAGTTTACCCTGCGCCAGCAAAATAAGATCGCAAATCTCTCTGACCGCGCCGCGGCCGCCGGCAATGCGCGTCACATAGTGCGCGTTGGGCAGCAGCAACGGATGGGCGTCGGCTACCGCGACGCTCAGCCCTGTCTCGGCCATCACCGGCCAGTCGATCAGATCATCGCCGATGTAGGCAACCTGGCTGGCGGTGAGCGACAGTGTATCCAACAGCTCGCGGAAGGCCAAAAGCTTATCCGATTGTCCCTGATAAAGATGGCGGATACCCAGCGTCTGGCAGCGGTCGACCAGCAGCTGCGACGAACGGCCGGTGATAATCGCCACGTCGATGTCGGACGTCAGCAGGCAGCGAATACCGTAGCCGTCGCGTACGTTGAAGGCTTTGAGTTCTTCGCCCTGATTCCCCATGTAGATCAGGCCGTCGGAAAGTACCCCGTCGACATCGCAGATTAACAGACGTATATCACGGGCGCGTTGCATCACCTGGGTATCGACAGGCCCGTAACAGGTATCGGTTTGCGGCCGGATTTCACTCATTCACACATATCCTTGGTTTTTCATTCTGCGTTGTACGCACGTCGCCGGTTCACACCACGCCGGCGCGCAGCATATCGTGCATGTGGACGATCCCCAGCAGGCGGTCGTCCTCCGCCACCAGCAGCGAGGTGATATGGCGGGATTGCATCAGGTTCAGCGCATCCACCGCCAGCGTTTGCGGTGTAACCCGGATACCGCCGCGGGTCATCACATCGGCGATGCCGGCGCTGTTCAGGTCGATATTCATGTCGAACACCCGGCGCAGGTCACCGTCGGTAAAGATGCCTTCGATACGATCGTCGGGGCCGCAAATCACCGTCATCCCCAGATTCTTGCGGGTTATCTCCAGCAGCGCGTCACGCAGCGATGCGTCGCGGCTGACGCGGGGGATCTCGTCGCCAGTGTGCATGATATCGTTGATCCGCAACAGAAGTTTGCGGCCAAGTGCGCCGCCGGGGTGCGACAACGCGAAATCTTCGGCGGTAAAGCCGCGCGCCTGCAACAGCGCGACGGCCAGCGCATCGCCCATCACCAGCGTGGCGGTGGTGCTGGAGGTCGGCGCCAGACCCAGCGGGCAGGCTTCCTGCGATACGTGGACGCAAAGGTGGATGTCCGCCGCTTTGGCCATGGTGCTTTCCGGATTGCCGGTCATGCAGATCAGGCACACCTGCAGGCGCTTCAACACCGGGATGAGCGCCAGGATTTCATGGGACTCGCCGGAGTTGGAAATGGCGATTACGATATCCTGCGCGGTAATCATGCCCAAATCGCCGTGACTGGCTTCGCCGGGGTGGACGAAAAACGCGGGCGTGCCGGTGCTGGCGAAGGTGGCCGCCATCTTGCAGCCGATATGCCCCGACTTACCCATGCCCATCACCACTACCTTGCCGTGGCAGTAAAACATTTTCTCGCAGGCGAGCGAGAAATTGTCGTCAATGTATTGATCCAACTGCGCGAGGCTGTCGCGTTCGATGGACAGGACCTGCCGTCCGGCGGTCTGGAAATCGAAACCAGGTTGTAGTTCGAAATGTGACATGTAAAACATCCTGCGTTGCCAATGCTCTGGCTATGAGAACAAGAACAGCACCGAAAGGTACGCGATGAACGCACATAACAGCAATGCGCCCGCGCCCTGACCGATGCGCCGTTTCTGGCGGAGACAGAGAACCGTCAGGAGCGCGCTGACCCCCAGCATCACCCAGTAGTCGCGCGCAAACGCGAGCGGGTTTACCGCACCGGGGGACAACAGGGCGGGCACGCCCAGCACTATCACGATATTAAAGATATTTGAACCAATCAGGTTGCCGAGCGCGATGTCGTCTTCTTTTTTTAGGGTGCCGACGATCGCGGTCGCCAATTCCGGCAGACTGGTGCCGACGGCCAGCACCGTCAGCCCGATGGTCAGTTCGCTGATATTAAAGTAATTGGCGATGACCGTGGCGTTATCGATCACAATCCGCGCCGACATCGGCAGAATAATCAGGCCGATCAGCAGCCATAACAGCGCCACGGTCTGGTTGTTCTCTCTGGGCAGTTCGGCCATCTGCTCACGGGTCAGGCTGTCGTCGCCGCGGTTCTGGGCGGCGTGCGCCATACGCAGCATCAGCACGATACAACCAGCGGCGGCCAGCAACAGAATCACGCCATCCAGGCGGCTTAGGAAGCTGTCGTGCAGCAGGACGCCGCACAGCAGCGTCACCACCAGCATGGGCGGCAGTTCCTGACGCAGCAGTGTGGAATGAAAGGTCAATGGGCGGATCAGGACGGCGCTGCCGAGGATCAGCAGAATATTGGCGATGTTCGACCCCAATACATTGCCGACCGCCATATCGGTCTGATGGTTGAGCGCGGCGGTCACGGATACCATCAGTTCGGGCAGCGAAGTGCCCATGCCTACAATCGTCATGCCGATAATCATCGGCGGTACGCCAAATGTGCGGGCCAGTACGGCAGCGCCATACACCAGACGGTCGGCGCCATAAACCAGTAATACTAAACCAACAATTAACAGTACTGTCGCAAAAAGCATGCAGCGTCCTTTATTCAGGTATAATCACCGGTTTATTGGCGAACAAACCAGTATTTCTGGACGAATAATAAGCAAAACCGCCATTTTTCCTCGTTAGCGCTAATTCTGACTGCGCAGGGCGAAAAAGTAAAACCAATGGCAATTTTGGTCACGAACCGGTGTCCTGATTCTGTAACAGTGAAGGGCCAGCGTAACACCCCGGAAGACGGTTGTCGGGGCTGTGCGGCGCAAAAATGTGAAAACGGGCGGCTGCCATCGGCGGCCGTTGAGGAAAGAGACCATGAACCACGAAAATCTGGTAGAAATTCGCGGGCTCAGTTTCCGGCGGGGCAACAGGCCGATTTTTTCGGATGTCTCGCTGAACGTGCCAAAACAAAAGATCACGGCCATCATGGGGCCGTCCGGCATCGGTAAAACCACGCTGCTGCGTCTGATTGGCGGACAACTGCAACCGGACAGCGGCGAAATCTGGTTCGACGGGGAAAATATTCCGATTCTTTCCCGTTCCCGTCTGTATGAGACCCGTAAGAAAATGAGCATGCTGTTTCAGTCCGGTGCGCTGTTTACCGATCTGAACGTGTTCGACAATGTCGCCTGGCCGCTGCGCGAACATACGCAACTGCCCGAGCCGCTGTTGCACAGTACGGTGATGATGAAGCTGGAAGCGGTTGGGCTACGCGGCGCGGCGGAACTGATGCCGTCGGAGCTGTCGGGAGGAATGGCGCGGCGGGCGGCGCTGGCGCGCGCCATCGCGCTCGACCCGCAACTGATCATGTTCGATGAGCCGTTCGTCGGCCAGGACCCGATTACCATGGGCGTGCTGGTGAAGCTGATCGACGAGTTGAACCATGCGCTTGGCGTGACCTGCATCGTGGTGTCCCACGATGTGCCGGAAGTGCTGAGTATTGCCGATTATGCTTACATCATCGCCGATCAACGCGTGGTGGCGGAAGGTTCGCCGGCTGAATTGCAGCAGAATGGCGATCCGCGCGTGAGGCAGTTTCTGGATGGCATTGCCGATGGCCCGGTGCCGTTCCGCTATCCGGCAGGCGATTATCAGCGTGGGCTGTTAGGCTTGGGGAGTAAGTAATTCATGCTAGTACAGGCATTAGCGTCGCTGGGACGCGTTGGCATTCAGGTCTGCGCCGCTTTCGGGCGTGCCGGGCTGATGCTGTTCAATGCGCTGGTCGGAAAGCCGGAGCTGGTCAAACAGTGGCCGCTGCTGCGCAAACAGCTGTATAGCGTCGGCGTGCAGTCGCTGCTGATCATCATGGTATCCGGCGTATTCATCGGTATGGTGCTGGGGTTGCAGGGGTATCTGGTCCTGACTACCTACAGCGCCGAAGCCAGTCTGGGCATGATGGTGGCGCTGTCGTTGCTGCGCGAACTGGGGCCGGTGGTGACCGCGTTGCTGTTCGCCGGACGCGCCGGTTCTGCTCTGACGGCGGAAATCGGGCTGATGAAGGCCACCGAGCAGTTATCCAGTATGGAGATGATGGCGGTGGACCCGTTGCGCCGCGTGGTGGCGCCGCGATTCTGGGCCGGGGTAATCACCATGCCGCTGCTGACGGTGATTTTTGTCGCCGTCGGTATCTGGGGCGGTGCGCTGGTCGGCGTGGACTGGAAAGGCATCGACAACGGCTTTTTCTGGTCGGCGATGCAAAACGCGGTGGAGTGGCAGAAAGACTTGCTCAACTGCGCTCTCAAGAGCCTGGTGTTTGCCATTACCGTTACCTGGATTGCGCTGTTCAACGGTTATGACGCGATTCCGACGTCAGAAGGCATCAGCCGCGCGACGACCCGCACCGTGGTGCATTCGTCGCTGGCGGTACTGGGATTGGATTTTGTGCTGACAGCACTGATGTTTGGGAAATGAGTCGATGCAAACAAAGAAACATGAAATTTGGGTTGGCGTATTCATGCTGATTGCGCTGTGCGCCATAGTCTTTTTATGTCTGAAAGTCGCTGACCTGAAATCGCTGGGGCAACAACAGACCTACCGTTTGTACGCGACCTTCGACAATATCGGCGGTCTCAAAGCGCGTTCCCCGGTGAAAATCGGCGGAGTGGTGATTGGCCGGGTGGCGGATATCTCGCTGGACACCAAGACGTATCTGCCGCGGGTGGCGATGGATATCGATAAGCGCTACGACCACATTCCGGATACCAGCTCGCTGGCGATTCGTACTTCCGGCCTGCTGGGAGAACAGTATCTGGCTCTGAACATGGGTTTTGAAGACGAGGATATGGGCACGTCGATTCTGAAAGACGGCGGCACCGTCCAGGACACCAAGTCGGCCATGGTCCTGGAAGACCTTATCGGTCAATTCCTATATAAGAGCGGCGGCAACAATACTGACAATGCCAGCCAGAATAATGCCGGTCAGGACACGGTTACCCCAAATAATGCGAATCAGAGCCATGCTCAACCGGCACCAACCAAACCGGCGGAGAAAAGTGGCGAGGCGGCAACCCCTGAATCTGGCGCAAAACCAGCCCAACAGCCTTGAGAGGACATAGCATGTTGAAACGTTTATTGATGGTTGCTCTGTTGGTGGTCGCCCCGTTTGTCAGCGCAGCTGACCAGACCAACCCTTACAGCCTGATGCGCGACGCGGCGCAGAAAACCTTCGACCGCCTCAAAAATGAACAGCCGCGCATTAAGCAGGACCCCAACTATCTGCGTACCGTGGTGCGTGAAGAACTGCTGCCGTATGTGCAGGTGAAATACGCCGGCGCATTGGTGCTGGGTCAGTATTACAAGAACGCCACGCCGGATCAGCGCGAGGCTTATTTCAAGGCGTTTGAGGCTTATCTGGAACAGGCATATGGTCAGGCGCTGGCGTCTTATCACGGTCAGACCTACGAGATCGCGTCGGAGCAGCCGGTGGGCAACGCCGAGATCGTTTCCATTCGCGTGACCATCATCGATAACGGCGGCCGCCCGCCGATTCGTCTGGATTTCCAGTGGCGCAAGAACACCAAAACCGGTTACTGGCAGGCGTATGACATGATCGCCGAAGGGGTGAGCATGATTACCACCAAGCAGAACGAGTGGGCGTCCACGCTGCGTCAGAACGGGGTCGACGGCCTGACTAAGCAGTTGCAGGCCGCGGCTCAGCAGCCGATTTCGCTGGGTCAGAAAAATGGCTGACGCGCTGCGCTGGCGACAGGAGGACGGCGCCCTGCGTCTGGAAGGCGATCTGGACCGGAATACGCTGTTGCCGCTGTGGCGGCAGCGCGAGGCACTGCTGAACGACAGCAGCGTGCTGGATGTCGGTCAGGTGGCGCGGGTGGATTCTTCCGGGCTTGCCCTGCTGGTGCATTTTTATCATCAGCAGGAACAGCGGGGGAAACCGCTGGCGATTATCGGCGCCAGCGACCGGCTTCGTACCCTGATTCAGTTATATAACCTGAGTGAAATCATTCCCGTTCAGCCAGCCGACTGAACCTTGCATTCCGGTTAGCATCGATCCCCCTTGTCGCGTGTGCGCAAGGGGGATTTCTTTTGTTTAAGATAGCGACAGATTCATCTAAGATACCACCCTGTTTATCATCCCCCTGACGTAGAATCGAGAGCAATGGAAAACAACGAAATTAAAGACGTGCTGATGAGCGCGCTGGCGCTGCAGGAAGTGCATGTTTCCGGTGACGGCAGCCACTTCCAGGTCATTGTGATAGGTGAGTTGTTCAAGGGTATGAGCCGCGTAAAACAGCAGCAGGCGGTCTACGCGCCGCTGATGGAATATATCGCGGATAATCGCATTCATGCGTTGTCGATCAAGGCTTACACCCCTGAAGAATGGCAGCGCGACCGCAAACTGAGCGGTCTGTAATTCAGCGGCCGCCCGGCCGTGCTATTGAGTCTGAACATTGAGAAATCGTCACTATGGATAAATTTCGTGTGCAGGGTCCAACCCGGCTCGCTGGTGAAGTCACCATTTCCGGCGCTAAAAACGCAGCTCTGCCCATTCTGTTTGCCGCATTGCTGGCTGAAGAGCCGGTAGAAATCCAGAACGTTCCCAAGCTGCGTGATATCGACACCACCATGAAGCTGTTGAGCCAACTGGGCGCGCGCGTCGAGCGCAACGGTTCCGTGCATGTGGATGCGAGCACGGTTAACGTGTTCTGCGCACCCTATGACCTGGTGAAAACCATGCGTGCGTCAATTTGGGCGCTGGGCCCGCTGGTGGCGCGCTTTGGCCAGGGGCAGGTGTCGTTGCCGGGAGGCTGCGCCATCGGCGCTCGTCCGGTTGATTTGCACATCAATGGCCTGGAACAGCTGGGCGCGCACATCACGCTGGAAGAAGGGTATGTGAAGGCCACGGTCGAAGGTCGACTGAAAGGCGCACACATCGTGATGGACAAGGTCAGCGTCGGCGCGACTGTCACCATCATGAGCGCCGCTACGCTGGCGGTGGGCAAAACCATCATTGAAAACGCCGCGCGTGAGCCGGAAATCGTCGATACCGCCAATTTCCTCAATACGCTGGGCGCCAAAATCAGCGGCGCGGGCAGCGACAAAATCGTCATTGAAGGCGTGGAGCGTCTGGGCGGCGGGGTCTATCGCGTGCTGCCGGACCGCATTGAGACCGGTACTTTCCTGGTGGCGGCCGCGGTGTCAGGCGGTAAGGTCATGTGCCGCCACACCCGTCCGGATACGCTGGATGCGGTGTTGTCCAAACTGCGCGAAGCGGGTGCTGATATCGAAATCGGCGAAGACTGGATCAGCCTGGACATGCATGGTCGCCGGCCGAAAGCGGTCAACGTGCGTACCGCTCCGCATCCGGGATTCCCGACCGATATGCAGGCGCAGTTCAGCCTGCTGAATCTGGTGGCGGAAGGTACCGGCGTCATCACTGAAACCATCTTCGAAAATCGCTTCATGCATATCCCCGAACTGATTCGTATGGGCGCGCAGGCGGAAATCGAGAGCAACACGGTGATTTGTCATGGCGTTGAGCACCTGTCCGGTGCGCAGGTAATGGCGACCGACCTGCGTGCGTCAGCCAGTCTGGTACTGGCGGGATGTATCGCGGAAGGCACCACGCTGGTGGATCGTATTTATCATATCGATCGCGGCTACGAACGCATTGAAGACAAATTACGCGCGTTGGGCGCCAACATTGAACGTGTAAGCGCTAACGACTAATCGTTCCTGCCGGGCGGCCTGTTCGTCGCCCGGCATTTTCCCTCGGGGTTTGGCTTAGTCGCTGGGATATTCCTGGATAGTCATATCAAGCTTTATTTCCTGATTATCACGTAAAATGACCACCGGAATGACTGAACCGGGGCGAATTTCCGCCACCTGATCCATAGTTTCTATCACCGAACGCGCCGGTTTACTGTTGACCTCCAGCAGCAGGTCGCCCTCTTTGATGCCAGCCTTATCCGCCGGGCCGCCGGAATCAACCTTATTGACGATGATACCCTGTAGCCGCTCCAGACCGGTTACCTGATTGCCTAGTCGCTCGCGCTGCGCGCCACTGATACCGATATAACCACGAATCACCCGTCCATCGCGGATCAGCTTGTTCATGATCTTGGTCGCCAGTGCGGTAGGTATGGCAAAACCGATGCCTTCCGGCGTACCGCCATCGTTGCTTTTATCAAATGATAGCGTGTTGATGCCGACCAGCTCGCCAAGCGTGTTAACCAGCGCGCCGCCGGAATTGCCGCGGTTGATGGAGGCGTCGGTTTGCAGAAAATTCTGCCGGCCGGAGGAGCTAAGTCCTACCCGGCCGGTAGCGCTGACAATCCCCTGTGTCACCGTCTGGCCGAGGTTGTAGGGGTTGCCGATGGCCATCACCACATCGCCGACGTGGAACACCCGTTTCGGATTGATGGGGATTTCCGGCAGATTTGCACCTTCAATTTTCAGTACCGCCAGATCAGTCAGGCTGTCTGAGCCCACCAACAGCGCTTCAAAGATACGGCCATCCTGCAGCGTGACCACAATTTGTTCAGCATTGCTGATCACATGCTTGTTGGTGAGGATGTACCCTTTGTTGTTCATGATCACGCCGGAGCCCAGCGTACGGATATTCAGCTCGTTTTGGGCGCTCGGGTCGTTGGCCTGATTGTATACGTTCACCACGGCTGGCGCGGCGCGGCGCACTCCCTGATAATAGCTGACCGGGGTTTCCTGGCTGTCGCCGCCGCCGGATTTGAGCAATCCCTGATTGGAACGCAATGCCGGGATTGCCAGCAGCAGGATGCCGGCCACGATGACACCGAACAGCGCCGAACGTAACAGTTTGGTTAGCATGAGCGTTTTGGGTGTATAAAGAAGGTTGGATCGCAGAATATCAGAGAAGAATGGACACCGCATCGCGCGGCGTCCATTTTTTCATGGCTTAACGCAGCAACAAATAGATACTCTCGTCGCCGCGGACAATATTCAGGGCCAGCACTGAAGGCTTGGCTTCCAGAATTTTGCGCAATTGGGTGATGTTTTCCACACGTTCGCGGTTCACGCCGACAATAATGTCGCCTTTTTGCAGACCGACTTTGGCAGCGGCGCTGTCTTTAGCCACATTATCGATCGCCACGCCTTTGTTGCCGTCCTTCAACTGCCCGTTGTTGAGGGTCGCGCCTTGCAGGGCCGGAGACAGGGTGTCGGCATTGGTGGTGACGTTGGCGCTGTTATCCAGTACGACTGCGACTTCCTGCTGCTTGCCGTCGCGCAGCAGGCCGATACGTACTGTTTTGCCCGGCGCGGTGGTGCCGATCTTGGCGCGCAGTTCGGCGAAGCTGCTGATGGATTTGCCATCCAGCGATACCAGTACGTCGCCCGCTTTGATGCCGGCCTTGGCGGCGGCGGACTTAGGAATGACCTCGCTGACGAAGGCGCCGCGCTGTGCGTCCACCTTGAACGCTTTGGCGATTTCAGAGGTCATCTCGCTGCCCTTGATACCCAGCAGGCCGCGTTTCACTTCGCCGAATTCCACCAACTGCTGCGTCAGATTCTGCGCCATGTTGCTCGGAATGGCGAAACCGATGCCGACGTTACCGCCGCTCGGCGCCAGAATCGCGGTGTTGATGCCGATCAGTTCGCCGCGCAGGTTAACCAGTGCGCCGCCGGAGTTACCGCGGTTGATGGAGGCATCGGTCTGGATAAAGTTTTCCAGCCCTTCCAGATTCAGGCCGCTGCGACCCAGCGCGGAAATGATGCCGGACGTCGCGGTCTGTCCGAGTCCGAACGGGTTGCCGACGGCAACGGCGAAGTCACCGACGCGCAGCTGATCGGAGTCGGCCATTTTGACCTCGGTGAGATTCTTGGCGTCATTCAACTGCAACAGGGCGATATCGGTCTGCTCGTCGCGGCCGATCAGTTTGGCGTCGTATTCACGGCCGTCATTCAGCTGCACCTGAATTTTATCGGCGTTGTTGACGACGTGGTTATTGGTCAGCACGTAGCCTTTTTCGGCATTGATGATGACGCCGGAACCCAGCCCTTCAAACGGGCGAGAGTTCTGTTTTTCAGAAGGCGTATTGGGACCGAAGAAGAATTTAAACTCTTCCGGGATACGCTGGCGCTGTACCTGCGTGCCTTCCACGTGGACGCTCACTACGGCGGGCAGCACCTTTTCCAGCATCGGCGCCAGGCTGGGCAGAGCCTGACCTTCTACAACCGCAGGCAATGCGGCATTGGCCGGGGGCAGCGAAGACAACGACAGTCCAATACCGAGTGCCAGTGCGCTATATAACAACGATGTTTTTTTCATTGATTGTTAACTCTCTCACGACCTGCCTATGAATAAAACAATGATATATAAACTCAAACTTGCGGTGAAGACTCAGACCCAGGGCAGTGTGTAAAGTTCACTGATATTTCGTCAGCAGAATGTAACGGCCGTCGGTGCGGGGGAAGATAATAGCGGCCGACGATAGGGTCGTACCCTGACGACAAACGTCGTGCCGTCAGGGTGAATACAATCGGAAAGAACGGCAAAAATAACCGGTTACTTGCCGATCGGGCGTGTACCGCGCAGCAGGCCGGAAGCGCTGCCCGAGTAGTCGCGGGGCGGCATGTCCACCGGCGCCTGATCGTTGTCCGACTCGGCTTCGGTCAGGCGATAGCGGAACGGGTTATCCTGCATCGGGACATCCGGCAGCAGGCTGTTGGAGCTTTTCGCCATGTGCTGATAAAGCTGGCGGTAATCGCGCGCCATGTTGTCGAGCAGTTCCGCGCTGCTGGCAAAGTGACTGACCAGTTCCTGACGATATTCTTCCAGCTCGGTTTTGTTTTTCTCCAGTTCGTTTTGCAGTACCTGCTGCTGGCGCAGTTTACGGTTGCCGAACCGCATCGCGACAGCGCCAATGATGACACCGATAACAAATCCAATCAGCGCAGACTCCCAGGTCATAAAACGACTCCTATTTTGACTTCGTTGTCCCGTAGGGTTTTTTCACTTAATAATAGTCACTATAACCGCTAACCTCGCCGGAGTGGAGCCCCTGTGTCTGGTCTGACCGGGAACACAGGCGCCGCGAAGCGGTAACGCCCACGATCGCGGGCTGAACCGGCGTTAACGCACGATAAAATACAACGAAATTTTTCTCAGGGATTTTGCGCTATGCAGAGAACAACCCCTTTGGCACTTTACCAGCAGGCTTTGGCGGCACAGACCTACCAGCCGGATGAAGTGCAGCATCAGACGGTCATCCGCCTGAACGCCATTCATCAGACGCTGACGGAACAGGTGTGGGCGCCCGCGGAAAGCAGCGCGCCGGGACTGATGGCAAAATGGCGAGCCTGGATCGGGCACAAGGAAAAATCGCCGTCGCCGGTACAAGGGCTGTATATGTGGGGCGGCGTGGGGCGGGGTAAGACCTGGCTGATGGACCTGTTTTTTCACAGTCTGCCTTCGGAACGCAAGCTGCGTCTGCACTTTCACCGTTTCATGCTGCGCGTGCATGAAGAGCTGAATCAGTTGCAGGGACAGGAAAATCCGCTGGAAAAGGTGGCCGACGGGTTTAAGGCGCAAACCGACATTCTGTGCTTCGACGAGTTCTTCGTCTCCGATATTACCGACGCCATGCTGCTGGCGGAACTGTTGCGGGCGCTGTTCTCCCGGGGCATTGCGCTGGTGGCGACCTCCAATATTCCGCCGGATGAACTGTATCGCAACGGGTTGCAGCGCGCGCGTTTCCTGCCGGCTATCGAGTTGATCAAGCAGCATTGCGCTGTATTGAATGTGGATGCCGGCATCGATTACCGGCTGCGCACCCTGACTCAGGCGCACCTGTATCTGACCCCGAACAATGCGGATACCGACGCAGATATGCAGGCGATGTTCCGCCGCCTGTCCGGGCGTGATTTCAGTCAGCCCGGTCCGGTGCTGGAGATTAATCATCGACCGCTGGCGACGCTGAGCGCCGGCGACGGGGTGCTGGCGGTGGATTTCGCCACTCTGTGCCTTGAGGCGCGCAGCCAGAATGACTACATCGCGCTATCGCGGCTGTACCACACCGTGCTGTTGCACCATGTTCCGGTGATGGAAGTTAAAGATGAGAACGCTGCCCGCCGCTTTCTGGCGCTGGTGGACGAGTTTTACGAACGCCGGGTGAAGCTGATCATGTCTGCGCAGGCGACGATGTTCGAGATTTATCAGGGCGAACATCTGAAGTTTGAATACCAGCGCTGCCTGTCGCGTTTGCAGGAAATGCAGAGCGAAGAGTACCTGCGTCAGCCCCACCTGCCGTGATTGTCGCTTGCCGCCGGGAAATGACGGCGGCAAGGCGCTTTTAGCGCATGACGGTTTATACCAGATAACGCCGGAACCAGGCGATGGTCCTGTTCCATGCCAGGTCGGCGGCGGCTTTGTCGTACCGCGGCGTGGAATCGTTATGGAAGCCGTGATTGGTGCCGGGGTAGACGTAGGCTTCGTAGGTTTTATTGGCGGCTTTTAACGCGGATTCATACGCCGGCCAGCCGGCATTGATGTTGTCGTCGCGCTCTGCGTAGTGCAACAGCAACGGCGCCTTGATGCGGGCGACGTCTTCCGGTTTGGGCTGACGTCCGTAGAACGGCACGGCAGCGGCCAACTCCGGATAGGCCACGGCCGCCGCGTTGGATACGCCGCCGCCGTAGCAAAATCCGGTGATGCCGACTTTGCCGGTCGCGTCTTTATGCTTCATCAGAAATTCGACCGCGGCAAAGAAATCATTCATCAGTTTGGTCGGGTCGATCTGCTGCTGGAGTTCCCGCCCTTTGTCGTCGTTGCCCGGGTAGCCGCCGACTGAGCTCAGGCCGTCCGGCGCCAGCGCGATAAATCCTTCTTTGGCCAAACGTCGCGCCACATCCTCGATATACGGGTTAAGACCCCGATTTTCATGCACCACCACCACGGCGGGAACCGGGCCGCTGGTTTTGGCCGGCCGCACAAGATAGCCGCGTACGCTGCCGTGACCGTTGGGGGAAGGGTAGGTGATGTATTCCGGGATGATCGCCGGGTCGGTGAATTCCACCTGCTGTGCCAGCGCATAGTTCGGGCTCATCAGGGATAGAATGGTCATGGCGGTCAGGCCGCCCGCGGCATACCTGGCGGCGCGCTCCAGAAACTCGCGCTTGGTCAGTTTGCCGTGCACGTAATAGTCATAAAGCTCAAGCAATTCCGGTTGAAAATCTTTTGCTGTAAGGCGCGTCATCTCACTCTTCCTCCGCTGATGTTGTTCCAAATCAATGTAGCAAAAAGAAAAGCGGGCCGGAGTGGATGCACCATAGGCCAGCAGGGGGGATGTTGCGGTGAGGTATGAAAACCGTTACTTATCAAATCATTATCGTGATGCAACGCGGCGGTGATGTTCGGTTGCTTGCGCCGCCTCCACAATGCTTACCATGCTTTACTTTTCGTGGATGCGGTTTTGCTCCGACGCGGTTACGCCGGCTTAAATCTTTCGCCATTTGGTTGAGAAAAAAGTCGATCTTTGGAATCGACTTCTCTATAATCTTGCGACCCCACGTTACAACAAAGTTTTTTCCCGAAACTTTAATCGCGCTGGCAATAGCTATTCGAAGGGGTAGGTTTGCTGGACTAGATAGCCGTGTGAACCTCAAAACACTATATTTATGAAGCGTTTGGGTGTTCACCAACGTGTAACTTAAATTGGGTAAGCTTTTAATGAAAACTTTTACAGCTAAACCAGAAACCGTAAAACGCGACTGGTACGTTGTTGATGCGAGCGGTAAAACTCTTGGCCGTCTGGCTACTGAACTGGCTCGTCGTCTGCGCGGTAAGCACAAAGCGGAATACACTCCGCACGTTGATACCGGTGACTACATCATCGTTCTGAACGCAGAAAAAGTTGCTGTAACCGGCAACAAACGTTCTGACAAGATGTACTACCACCACACCGGCCACATCGGTGGTATCAAAGAAGCGACCTTTGAAGAGATGATTGCCCGCCGTCCTGAGCGCGTAATTGAAATCGCGGTTAAAGGCATGCTGCCGAAGGGCCCGCTGGGTCGTGCTATGTACCGTAAACTGAAAGTTTACGCTGGTAACGAGCACAATCACGCGGCACAGCAACCGCAAGTTCTGGACATTTAATCGGGATTACAGGCAATGGCTGAAAATCAATACTACGGCACTGGTCGCCGCAAAAGCTCCGCCGCTCGCGTATTTATCAAACCGGGTAGCGGCAACATCGTCATCAACCAGCGTACTCTGGAACAGTACTTCGGCCGCGAAACTGCTCGCATGGTCGTTCGCCAGCCGCTGGAACTGGTCGACATGGTTGGTAAACTGGATCTGTACATCACCGTTAAAGGTGGTGGTATCTCCGGTCAGGCCGGTGCTATCCGTCATGGTATCACCCGCGCTCTGATGGAATACGACGAATCTCTGCGTTCTGAATTGCGTAAAGCTGGCTTCGTTACTCGTGACGCTCGTCAGGTTGAACGTAAAAAAGTTGGTCTGCGCAAAGCACGTCGTCGTCCGCAGTTCTCCAAACGTTAATTTCTGGCTGCTTGGCAGCGAAATCAACGCAGAAAAACCCGGTGCCTGTCACCGGGTTTTTTTTCGACCTGTATCGTTCATGGAAAAAATCTGCTTTGATTACCGTGGGTTAGTCATGAAAATACGCTTATCCCCCCACAAAACAAACAGAATCTGATACACTATTCGCCGGTTTTGTGCCTGTTCGCCAGCAAGTGATTTTAACAGAACGACGGATGTCGTCCGCTTTCCCCGCGGGGAAGTCCAAACGCGGCAAGGCCAGCAGGATCCTATTCGATCGGTTGTTCGCCGTATTTTTTCGATAACTTGGAGGTTTTCATGGCTGTCGCTGCCAACAAACGTTCGGTGATGACGCTGTTTTCCGGTCCGTCCGACATTTTTAGCCATCAGGTCCGCATCGTACTGGCCGAGAAAGGGGTGAGTGTCGAGATTGAACAGGTGGACATGGATAATCTGCCGCAGGACCTTATCGACCTCAATCCTTACGGTTCCGTACCGACGCTGGTTGACCGTGAGCTGACGTTGTATGAATCACGTATCATCATGGAATATCTGGATGAGCGTTTCCCTCATCCGCCGTTGATGCCGGTCTATCCGGTGGCGCGCGGCAACAGTCGCCTGATGATGCACCGGATTGAGCAGGATTGGTATTCGTTGATGAAAACCGTCCTGAATGGCAATGCACAGGATGCGGAGGCCGCGCGCAAGCAACTTCGTGAAGAGCTGCTGGCTATCGCCCCGGTTTTCAACGAAGCCCCGTATTTCATGAGTGAAGAATTCAGTCTGGTGGATTGCTATCTGGCACCGCTGCTGTGGCGTCTGCCGCTGCTGGGGATTGAATTGAGCGGTTCCGGCGCCAAGGAACTGAAAGGCTACATGACGCGTGTGTTCGAACGCGATGCCTTCCTCGCTTCCCTGACTGAAGCCGAGCGCGAAATCCGGTTGCAATCCAGAGGGTAATGGCATGACGTTGTCTCAGCTCTCTCCGCGCCGCCCGTATTTATTACGGGCCTTTTATGACTGGTTGCTGGACAACCAGCTGACGCCGCATCTGGTGGTGGATGTGACCGTTCCCGGCGTGCAGGTGCCGATGGAGTTTGCCCGCGACGGGCAAATTGTCCTGAATATTGCGCCGCGTGCGGTGGGAAATCTCGAACTGGCTGACGACAGCGTACGTTTCAACGCGCGTTTTGGTGGTGTTCCCCGGCAGGTGTTCGTTCCGATGGCGTCGGTCATGGCGATTTATGCCCGGGAAAATGGCGCGGGCACCATGTTTGAGCCGGAGCCAGCCTACGAAATCGTCGAAGAGTTTGGCGAGCAGCCTCAAGCCGAAGATGAGTCCAAACCGACGCTGATATCGGTGGTGGACAACGAATCTCCCTCTTCGCAGAACGAGCAGCCGGATGACGAGCCGCCGCAGCCGCCGCGAGGCGGCAGACCTTCCCTGCGCGTGGTCAAATAATCGCGATTGATAAAAAAGGCACAGTAATGTGCCTTTTTTATTGGTTGGAAGAAAAGCAGCAACAGTAACGTACTTTGCTGTTTATCAACGGGTTTATCCATTGTCAGTGTCGTGTCTAATCGAAGGAGAATGTGATGAAAACCAGTCAAGGCCGCTGTTTATGCGGTGCGGTAACCATAACGGTCCCTGAGTCATGTACGCATGATGTCTACGTCTGCCATTGTGGTATGTGCCAGAAATGGGGCGGCGGGCCGTTGATGGCGATTGAATCTCAGCATGATGTGGTGATTGAAGGGAAAGAGCATATCGGTTTTTATCGCTCTTCCGACTGGGCAGAGCGCGCGTTCTGCCGTACATGCGGGACTCATCTGTTTTATCGGTTGTTTGAACCGGAGATCTATTCGCTTTCGGCGGGGCTATTTTCAGACGGACAAAAACGATTGGTTTCGCAAATCTATATTGATAATAAGCCTGATTATTACGACTTCGCGCAGCAAACCCCAATGATGACCGAACAGGATGTTATTGATTTACATAAAGCGTAATATCCGTTCGATCGCCAGCAAGAAAAAAGCAAAAGGCGGCCTGAGCCGCCTTTGGGATATCCTGAAAGCGATTACACTTCCAGATAGTTCATGATGCCGTCAGCCGCTTTGCGGCCTTCGGCGATCGCCGTGACCACCAGGTCGGAGCCACGCACCGCATCGCCGCCGGCGAAGATTTTCGGGTTTGAGGTCTGGAAAGCGCTGTCGCTCTGCTCCGGCGCGATGATGCGACCCTGTGCGTCCAGATCTACGCCGTGCTCCGCCAGCCATGCCATCTTGTGCGGACGGAAACCGAACGCCATGATGACAGCATCCGCTTCCAGCACATGCTCAGACCCTTCCACCGCTTCCGGGCGACGGCGGCCATTGGCATCCGGCGCACCCAGTTCGGTACGAATCACGCGTACGCCGCACACTTTACCCGCGCCGTTGATTTCGATGCTCAGCGGTTGCAGGTTGAAGCGGAATTCCACGCCTTCTTCACGCGCATTTTTCACTTCGCGTTTGGAACCCGGCATGTTCTCTTCATCACGGCGGTAGGCACAGGTCACGTGCGTCGCGCCCTGACGAATCGAGGTGCGCAGGCAGTCCATCGCCGTATCGCCGCCGCCCAGCACCACGACGCGCTTGCCCTGCATCGACGTGTAAGGTTCCTGTTCGCCGGTTGCGAAGCCCATCAGGTGCTTGGTGTTGGCAATCAGGAACGGCAGCGCATCGTATACGCCCGGCGCGTCTTCATTTTCCAGCCCGCCGCGCATCGACTGATAGGTGCCGACGCCCAGGAAGACGGCGTCATATTCCGTCAGCAGGTCGCTCAACTGAATGTCTTTGCCGACTTCGGTGTTAAGCTGGAATTCGATACCCATCTCGGTGAAGATTTCGCGGCGTTTGGTCATCACCTCTTTTTCCAGCTTGAAAGCAGGAATACCGAAGGTCAGCAAACCGCCGATTTCCGGGTGGCGGTCATAAACCACCGCCTTCACGCCGTTACGGGTCAGCACGTCGGCGCAGGCCAGCCCGGCAGGACCAGCACCGATAATAGCCACGCGCTTGCCGGTCGGCTGTACCGACGACACGTCCGGACGCCAGCCCATCTCGATCGCTTTATCGTTGATGTAGCGCTCGATGTTGCCGATGGTGACGGCGCCGAATTCGTCGTTCAGGGTGCAAGACCCTTCGCACAGGCGATCCTGCGGGCAAACGCGGCCGCACACTTCCGGCAGGCTATTGGTCTGGTGAGACAGCTCCGCCGCTTCAATGATCCGGCCTTCGTTGGCCAGTTTCAGCCAGTTCGGGATGTAGTTGTGAACCGGACATTTCCATTCGCAGTAAGGGTTGCCGCAGGCCAGGCAGCGATCTGCCTGTGCCTTGGACTGGCTTTCCGAGAACGGCTCGTAAATTTCAACAAACTCGATTTTACGAATCTTCAGCGGTTTCTTGGGCGGATCAACGCGCTGTAAGTCGATAAACTGATAAACATTCTGACTCATGATGACCTCTTACTGCGCCTGTACCCGCAGCTCCGCTGCGGAACGACTACGATGACCCAACAACGCTTTCACATCACTTGATTTCGGCTTTACCAGCGCAAATTTCGATGCCCAGACCGGCCAGTTGGCGAGGATTTCCTCACCGCGTTGCGAGCCGGTGTGCTGGACGTGCTCGGTAATCAGCCCGCGCAGATGCTCTTCATGAATCGCCAGGTTTTCCACATCAAGCACTTCAACCAGTTCCGGGTTGACGCGTTTGCGGAATTCGCCGTCCTCATCCAGCACGTAGGCGAAGCCGCCGGTCATGCCAGCGCCGAAGTTGACGCCGGTACGACCCAGGATGCAGACGATACCGCCGGTCATGTATTCGCAGCCGTTATCGCCGATGCCTTCCACCACGGTGATGGCGCCGGAGTTACGCACCGCGAAACGCTCGCCGGCACGCCCAGCGGCGAACAGCTTACCGCCGGTCGCGCCGTACAGGCAGGTGTTGCCGATGATGCTGGCCTCGTGGCTGCGGAAGGCCGAGCCGACCGGCGGACGTACGGAGATAATGCCGCCAGCCATGCCTTTGCCCACGTAGTCGTTGGCGTCGCCGGTCAGGGTCAGTTCAACGCCGCCGGCGTTCCACACGCCGAAGCTCTGGCCGGCTGTACCGGTGAAATGCGCTTTGATCGGATCGCTCGCCAGCCCCTGATCGCCGTGTTTTTCCGCGATCACGCCGGACAAGGTCGCGCCGACGGAGCGGTCAGTGTTACGGATGTCAAAGTAGAGCGTTTTGCTCTGTCTGGCGTCGACATGTGCCTGAGCCTGCGCGATCAGTTCTTTGTTCAGCAGGCCCTTGTCAAACGACGGGTTACCTTCGGTGCAGTACAGCGCTTTACCGGGTTGCGGCGTCACGGTGTGCAGCAACGGCGACAGGTCCAGCTTGTTCTGCTTGGCGGTAATACCGTCCAGTTCGACCAGCAGATCGGTGCGGCCGATCAGGTCCACCAGACGGCTGATGCCTAGTTCCGCCATCAGCTCGCGGGTTTCGCGGGCGATGAAGGTGAAGTAGTTCACCACACGCTCCGGCAGACCGTGATAGTGGTCGCGGCGCAGCTTGTCATCCTGCGTCGCCACGCCGGTGGCGCAGTTGTTCAGGTGGCAGATACGCAGGTATTTACAACCCAGCGCCACCATCGGTCCGGTGCCGAAGCCAAAGCTTTCCGCTCCCAGAATCGCCGCTTTCACGATGTCCAGACCGGTTTTCAGGCCGCCGTCAACCTGCAGGCGGATTTTGTGACGCAGGCCGTTGGCGACCAGCGCCTGCTGGGTTTCCACCAGACCCAGTTCCCACGGGCAACCGGCGTATTTCACCGAGGACAGCGGGCTGGCGCCGGTGCCGCCGTCGTAACCGGCGATGGTAATCAGGTCGGCATAGGCTTTCGCCACACCGGTAGCGATGGTGCCGACGCCCGGCTCGGAAACCAGCTTGACCGAAATCATCGCCTTCGGGTTGACCTGTTTCAGGTCGAAAATCAGCTGCGCCAGGTCTTCGATCGAATAAATATCATGGTGCGGCGGCGGCGAAATCAGGGTCACGCCCGGTACGGAGTAACGCAGGCGCGCGATGTACGGCGTGACTTTGTCGCCCGGCAACTGGCCGCCTTCACCCGGTTTGGCGCCCTGCGCCACCTTGATTTGGATAACGTCGGCGTTGACCAGATAGGCCGGGGTGACGCCAAAACGACCGGAAGCCACCTGCTTGATACGGGATACTTTATTGGTGCCGTAACGCGCTGGGTCTTCGCCGCCTTCGCCGGAGTTGGAGAAACCACCCAGGCTGTTCATGGCTTCCGCCAGCGACTCATGCGCTTCGGGGCTCAGCGCGCCGATGGACATGGCGGCGGTATCGAAGCGTTTGAACAGTTCAGAATCCGGCTCGACCTGCTCCAGCGGGATAGCCGCGCCTTCCTGCGGCTGTAACGCCAGCAGGTCGCGCAGCATGGACGCCGGGCGCTCGTTCACCAGTTTGGCGTACTGCTGGTAATCGTGGTAGTCGCCGCTGTGCACCGCGGTTTGCAGCGTTTTCACCACATCCGGGTTGTAAGCGTGGTACTCGCCGCCATAGACAAATTTGAGCAAGCCGCCCTGATCGAGCTTCTGGCGCTTGAGCCAGGCGCGTTTGGACAGATTTTGCAGATCCTGCTCGAAGTCGCTGAAGTTGGCGCCGCCTATGCGGCTCACCACGCCCTGGAAGCAGCGGGACGCCACATCGTTGTGCAGACCGACCGCTTCGAACAGTTTCGAACAGCGGTAGGAGGCGATGGTGGAGATCCCCATCTTGGACATGATCTTGTACAGGCCCTTGTTGATGCCGTTGCGGTAGTTCTGCATCACGGTACGGTACGGCTTGTCGATGGTGTGGTTATCCACCAGACGGGCCAGCGCTTCATAGGCCAGATACGGGTAAATCGCGGTAGCGCCGAAGCCGAGCAGCACGGCGAAATGGTGCGGATCGCGGGCACTGGCGGTTTCAACGATGATGTTGGCATCGCAGCGCAGGCTCTTTTCCACCAGACGCGCCTGAATCGCGCCCACCGCCATCGGCGCCGGCACCGGCAGGCGATCCTGCGCGATGCCGCGGTCGGTCAGCACCAGCAATACTGCTCCGGCGCGCACCTTGTATTCCGCTTCGTCGCACAGTTTTTCAACCGTGTCCTGCAATGAACGCTGTTTCGGATCGAAGGTGATATCGATCTTCTCGGCGCGATAGTGCTCGGGATCCTGATTGATCAACTGAATGAAGTCGGAGTAGAGCAGGATCGGCGATTTGAAGCTCAGACGGTGAGCCTGACCTTCCGCCTCGCAGAAGACGTTCATTTCACGACCGATACAGGTGGCGAGCGACATCACGTGCGCTTCGCGCAGCGGGTCGATCGGCGGGTTGGTTACCTGCGCGAATTGCTGGCGGAAATAATCGTAAATGATGCGCGGACGGCTCGACAGCACGGCGAACGGCGTGTCGTCGCCCATGGAGCCGGTCGCTTCCTGACCGTTTTCCCCCAGCACGCGAATAACCTGATCCAGCTCTTCGTTACTGTAGCCGAACTGCTTCTGGTAGGTTTCCAGCAGCGCGTCGTCAAGCTCCCGGCTACCGACCTGATCGTCCGGCAGCTCTTCGAACGGCACCAGACGCTTGACGTTTTTCTCCATCCACTCTTTGTACGGATGGCGGCTTTTCAGGTCATCGTCGGTTTCGGTCGAATGCAGGATACGGCCGGTACGGGTGTCGATCACCATCAGTTCGCCCGGACCGACGCGGCCTTTTTCCACCACTTCGTCAGGCTGGTAATCCCAGATGCCCACTTCGGAGGCGCAGGTGATCAACTTATCTTTGGTGATGACATAGCGCGCCGGACGCAGACCGTTACGGTCGAGGTTACAGGCCGCGTAGCGCCCGTCGGACAGTACCAGACCGGCCGGACCGTCCCACGGCTCCATGTGCATGGAGTTGAAGTCAAAGAAGGCGCGCAGCTCCGGGTCCATATTCGGGTTGTTCTGCCAGGCCGGCGGCACCAGCAGACGCATGGCGCGCACGATGTCCATCCCGCCCGCCAGGAACAGCTCCAGCATATTGTCCAGCGACATGGAGTCTGAACCGCTTTCGTCCACGAACGGCGCGGCGTCCAGCAGATCGGGAATCAGCGGGGTCTTGAATTTGTAGGCGCGGGCGCGGGCCCACTGGCGGTTGCCGGTGATGGTGTTGATTTCGCCGTTGTGCGCCAGATAGCGGAACGGCTGCGCCAGACGCCAGCGCGGCACGGTATTGGTGGAGAAACGCTGGTGGAACAGGCAGATGGCCGATTCCAGACGCAGGTCCGCCAGATCCAGATAGAACCGCGGCAGGTCCGCGGGCATGCACAGACCTTTATAGATATTCACCAGATTGGAGAGGCTGCACACATAGAAATCTTTATCCTGCACGCGCTTCTCGATACGGCGGCGCGCCATGAACAGGCGGCGTTCCATATCACGCGGACGCCAGCCGGCCGGGGCGTTGACAAAAATCTGTTCGATGCGCGGCAGAGAAGAGAGCGCGATCTCACCCAGCACGTCCGGGTTGGTCGGCACTTCGCGCCAGCCGAGTACGGACAGGGTTTCATTCTGCAGTTCTTCTTCGACAATTCGACGGGTGGCCCGAGCCTTTTCTTCATCCCGGCTGAGGAACAGCATGCCGACCGCGTAATTGTTGGCCAGACGCCAGTTGTGTTCTTCGGCGACCAGGCGGAAGAAACGATCGGGTTTCTGAAGTAATAAGCCGCAACCGTCGCCGGTCTTGCCGTCGGCAAGGATCGCGCCACGGTGCTGCATGCGGGCCAGGGCGTGAATCGCCGTCCGCACGACTTTATGGCTCGGTTCACCTTCTATATGGGCGATCAATCCGAAACCACAGTTGTCTCTTTCATGGGATGCATCGTACAACATATCTCAGTGAACCTCCCCAGGCTCTGTATGACTTCCTCATCGCCAATGCCACCACCAGAATGCGGGCGCTTATTAAATGGCGTGTTAACCGCGCGCTAACCGCGAGCGACCCCTTCACTGCGCCAATTTGACATCAGTGGTGTGCGCCGCTCTCTTTTATCTGGCCTCTCGTAAGGTCTCACAAGTGGTGTGCTTGCTTGATGAGGGAGTCTTCTTCTTACTGCATAAATATGACGAGACGTTGACTCGTCGGGAAAGCTTCCAGCGGATTCCCAAATTAGCGAGAAACCCTGTTCAGGTCAAATCTCCATAGCGGGTAAGCACTTTAGGGATAATATTTACTTATGTTTATGAAATAAAAGGATTTAATTAATAAAAATAAGACGTTGGCAAGGTGGGGGTATTGGTCTAACTGTGAGCTGTATCACTATGCTAACGGCGGGTTTTTATCGTGGCATGCTGCGATAATGTGACTTGCTGGCATCTTATTCTGTCTGGAGTGAGTTTTTTGCTTTATGACACTGTTTTTCATTTTGCGGTCATCTTTTAATGGAATGAACCCCGCAGATAAGAAAAATTAATCAGGAAAGATGTGATTTTATTTTCAATAAAAACGAATAAACATGCAGTTATATAAACCGGAGCGTATTGATCGGGGTCATCGCCGTTAATAGGCGTTACAGGTAGGCTGATTTTTTGTGAAATGAAGAATCAGAATATGCAATTGCAAAAATTAATCAATATGTTTGGTGGCGATCTTCAGCGCCGTTATGGAGAAAAAATCCATAAATTGACGCTGCACGGGGGATTTAGCTGTCCGAACCGCGACGGCACGTTGGGACGCGGCGGTTGCACCTTCTGCAATGTGGCGTCGTTCGCCGATGAGCAGATGCAGCAGCGCAGCATCGCCGAGCAACTGGCTGCGCAGGCCGGCAAGGTCAATCGCGCCCGCCGCTATCTGGCCTATTTTCAGGCTTATACCAGCACGTATGCCGAGGTACAGGTGCTGGCGTCCATGTACCGGCAGGCGCTGACGCAGGCTGATATGGTGGGGTTGTGCGTGGGCACCCGGCCGGACTGTGTGCCGGATACGGTGCTGGACCTGCTGGCTGACTATCACGAACAAGGCTATGAAGTCTGGCTGGAGCTGGGGCTGCAAAGCGCCCATGACCGAACGTTGCGGCGCATCAATCGCGGGCATGATTTCGCCTGTTACCGGCAGACCGCACAGCGGGCGCGCGGCAGAGGGCTCAACGTGTGCAGCCACCTGATTGTCGGCTTGCCCGGCGAGAGCGACGAGCATTGCCTGTCGACGCTGCAGCAGGTGGTGGAAGCCGGCGTGGACGGCATCAAGCTGCATCCGTTGCACATTGTGACCGGCAGCGTAATGGCGAAAGCCTGGGGGGCCGGTCGGCTACCGGAACTGTCGCTGGCGCGTTATGTGTCGATTGCCGGCGAAATGATTCGTCACACCCCGCCCGGAATTGTCTATCACCGTATTTCCGCCAGCGCCCGGCGGCCGACGCTGCTGGCGCCGCTGTGGTGCGAAAATCGCTGGACCGGCATGGTCGGCGTTCACGACTACCTGCAACAGCATGGCGCGCAAGGTTCCGCGCTGGGGCAGCCGTTTCATTACTCAACAAACTAACCTCCGCGGCGGCTCGCAAATTGACCGCTCATTTACCGCGCACGCGATTTTTTTACGGTATGATTTGCGGGTTTATGATTAAGGAACACCGCTATGAGGCAAATCAGGCTGTTGGCGCAGTACTACGTTGATTTAATGGTTAAACTGGGGCTGGTTCGTTTTTCCCTGCTGCTGGCGTCAGCGCTGGTTTTACTGGCGCTGGTGGTGCAGATGGCGGTGACGCTGCTGCTCACCGGCAAGGTGGAAAATATCGACGTGGTGCGCTCTATCTTTTTCGGCTTACTGATCACGCCCTGGGCGGTGTACTTCCTGTCCGTGGTGGTGGAGCAGCTTGAAGAGTCGCGCCAGCGGCTGTCGCGGCTGGTGGCTAAACTGGAAGAGATGCGCCAGCGCGATCAGGAACTGAACGAACAGTTGCAGGGCAATATCGCCCAGCTCAATCAGGAAATCAGCGATCGCATCAAGGCGGAGGAAGCCCGCCTGCTGATGGTTTCCAAACTGCGTGAGGAGATGGCGCGCCGCGAGCAGGCGCAGGTTGAGCTGGAGCAGCAATCGGCGCTGTTGCGTTCTTTCCTCGACGCTTCGCCGGACCTGGTTTACTACCGCAATGAGAACAAAGAATTTTCCGGCTGCAACCGGGCGATGGAATTGCTGCTTGGCAAAAGCCAGAAGCAGCTGATCGGCCTGACGCCGAAAGATGTTTATCCGCCCGATATTGCCGAAAAAGTCATGGAAACGGATGAGAAGGTGTTTCGCCACAACGTCTCATTGACCTATGAGCAGTGGCTGGTCTATCCGGATGGCCGCAAAGCCTGTTTCGAGTTGCGTAAGGTGCCGTTTTACGACCGCATGGGTAAGCGACACGGCCTGATGGGGTTTGGACGCGATATTACCGAGCGTAAGCGCTACCAGGACGCGTTAGAGAACGCCAGCAGGGAAAAGACTACCTTCATCTCTACGATCAGCCACGAGCTTCGTACGCCGCTTAATGGCATTGTCGGCCTGAGTCGTATCCTGCTCGACACCCATCTGGACGCAGAACAGCAAAAATACCTGAAAACCATCCACGTCAGCGCCATCACGCTCGGCAATATTTTCAACGACATCATCGAAATGGACAAGCAGGAGCGGCGCAAGGTCCAACTGGATAACCAGCCGGTGGATTTCGTCGGCTTTGTGGTGGATCTGGAAAATCTGGGCGGACTGCTGGCCCAGCCTAAGGGGCTACAGCTGGAGATGGAACTGCATCAGCCGTTGCCGAAAACCATCGTCACCGACGGTACCCGGTTGCGCCAGATTCTGTGGAACCTGCTCAGCAACGCCGTGAAATTCACGCGTGAGGGCCGGGTGGTGGTGCGGGTCTGGCATGAGCAGGGCGACCGGCTGCGTTTTGAGGTGGAGGATTCCGGCATGGGGATCCCGGCCGACGAGCTGGAGAAAATCTTTTCCATGTACTACCAGGTCAAGGATCAACACGGCGGCAAACCGGCTACCGGCACCGGCATCGGGCTGGCGGTTTCCAAGCGTCTGGCGCAAAGCATGGGCGGCGATATTCAGGTGACCAGCGAACTGGGCAAGGGCTCCTGTTTTGCGCTGACGGTGACGGCGCCGGTGGTACGTGATGACGAGTCTGATGAAGACGAACAGGATGAACTGCCGCTGCCGGCGTTGCATGTGCTGCTGGTGGAGGATATCGAACTGAACGTGGTGGTGGCGCGCTCGGTACTGGAAAAACTGGGCAGCAGCGTCGAAGTGGCGATGACCGGTCAGGCGGCGCTGGATATGTTCGATCCGGATGAATTTGATTTGGTGCTGCTGGATATCCAACTGCCGGACATGACCGGTCTGGATGTGGCGCGTCGGCTGCGTGAGCGTTATGCCGGGCAGTCGATGCCGCCGCTGGTCGCCCTGACGGCGAATGTGCTCAAGGATAAAAAAGAGTATCTGGACGCCGGCATGGATGACGTGCTGAGTAAGCCGCTGGCGGTGCCGGCGCTGACGGCGGTAATCCAGCAATACTGGGATCATCATGCGCAGCCGGAACCGGAAGCCGCAACGGTGGACACCGGGTCGCTGCAGGACCGTTTACTGGATATCCCGATGCTGGAGCAGTACCTGACGCTGGTAGGGCCGAAACTGATTCATCAGAGCCTGGCGATGTTCGAGCAGATGATGCCCGGCTATCTGGCGATTCTTGATTCCAACATGACCGCCCGCGACCAGAAAGGCATTGCGGAAGAAGGGCACAAAATCAAAGGCGCGGCGGGCTCGGTTGGGCTCAAGCATCTGCAACAGGTTGCGCAACAGATTCAGACCACGACATTACCGGCATGGTGGGACAACGTTCAGGAGTGGATTGACGAGTTGAAACACGACTGGCAGCAGGATGTGCAGGTATTGAAAGACTGGGTTTCAGAGGCTGAAAAAAAATGACCCCGACCGAGGCCGGGGTGCGCGAATTATGCGCCAACACCAGGGAAAGCGGTACACCTGCGTTCAATCTCAGATGTTGTTGGTACGCAAGCGTTTTTGAAATCCCATCTTCTGGCAACACACACCATAGCAAATATGGCGTCGTTTGTTACAAGAATCATTAAAATGTGTGATGTAGATTAGTGTTTGTCAATCAAAAAATCAATTAGTTGATGTAATGAAATGAGGCATGAGTGATGAAAAAAGTTGGTGTCGTACTCAGCGGATGTGGAGTTTATGATGGTTCAGAGATTCACGAAGTTGTCTTGACTCTGCTTGCAATCGATCGTGCCGGCGCTGAAGCTGTCTGCTTTGCTCCGGACAAAGAACAGCTGCATGTGATTAATCATCTGACCGGTGAGGTTACCGGTGAGAAACGCAATGTTTTAGCGGAATCTGCGCGTATTGCCCGTGGGAAAATCCAGCCATTATCCAGCGCGGATCCCCAACAGCTTGATGCGCTGATTGTCCCCGGCGGATTCGGTGCCGCAAAAAATTTGAGCGATTTTGCCACCCGCGGGGCCGACTGTGAGATTGATAACGAACTGAAAATACTTACTCGTGAAATTCATAAGAAAAATAAACCAATAGGGTTTATTTGCATCGCCCCCGCCATGTTACCGAAACTGCTTAATACCTCTGTGCAGCTTACAATTGGTAACGATGAGGGGACTGCGCAGGCGATAGAAGCGATGGGTGGCGTGCATGTGAAGTGTCCGGTAAATGACATCGTCGTTGACGTTACACACAAGGTGGTGACGACTCCGGCTTACATGCTGGCGAACTCGATTGGTGAAGCCGCCAGTGGAATTGAGAAACTGGTGGCGCGTGTTTTGGAACTGGCTGAATGAGGTCAGCAGGCCTATTCGGGAAAGGCCGATTAGGACGAATAGCCGCGTGTATCCGGCGTTGGGTGTTGCGCATCTTCTTTGGTGTCGTTGCGTTGTGGGTAGCGGCGATCCTGTTGTTTGCATTTCTGCCCGTACCCTTTTCCGCCGTGATGATCGATCGCCAGCTCAGCGCCTGGCTGAGCGGCGACTTCGCGTATGTGGCCCATTCGGACTGGGTGTCGATGGATGAGATCGCCGCAGTGGCGCCATTGGCGGTCATTGCGGCGGAAGATCAGAAATTTCCCCAGCATTGGGGGTTTGATTTCGACGCGATTTCAGCGGCGCTCAAACATAACGAGCGACACGAGAATCGTATTCGCGGCGCATCCACGCTGTCGCAGCAGACGGTAAAAAACCTGCTGCTGTGGGACGGGCGCAGCTGGTTGCGTAAAGGTCTGGAGGCCGGCCTGACGGCGGCGGTTGAGCTGGTCTGGACTAAACGTCGGATTCTGACGGTTTACCTGAATATTGCCGAGTTTGGACCCGGAATTTTTGGCATAGAGGCCGCATCGCGTCAGTTCTTCAATAAACCGGCGAGCCGGCTGACGGCATCGGAAGCGGCGATGCTGGCGGCGGTGTTGCCGAATCCTATCCGCTATCGCGCCAGTAAACCGTCCGGCTACGTCATGCGGCGTCAGCAGTGGATTTTGCGTCAGATGAACCAAATCGGCGGAGAGAATTTTCTGGAAGCGAACCGGCTTTATTAACAAACCTGATTGACTGATAGATTTTTTCCAATGAGCGGCTTCCATTTCCCGTGGCTGTATGGGAAATCATGACCGCATGAACAGGGGGAAATAATGCGGTATGGCATAGTTTTTCTTATGATGCTTTCGCTGTGGGGCCTGGGGGCATCTGCCGATGCGGCCAGTGCTAAAAACGACAATTCTGCTTATGTATTTTTACAGGCAGACAAACTTGCCCAGGTAAAACAGCAGCTACGCAGCCAGACCGCGCCGCCACAGATGCAGCTTGCTTATCAGCAGCTGTTGCGGGCGGCGGATAGCGCTATGAAAAAACCTGACCTATCGGTTACTCAAAAACTTTCAATGCCGCCCGGCGGCAACCGTCATGATTATTTGAGTTTGGCGGCTTACTGGTGGCCTGATCCGCAGCAGAAAGACGGCTTGCCCTGGATTCGACATGACGGCAAGGTGAACCCGGCGACCAAGGGCGAGGAGACGGATGCTATCCGTCTGGCGATGTTTACCGATCGGGTGCGTGTGCTGGCGCTGGCCTGGTATTTCTCGGACCGCCCCGAATATGCCGGCAAAGCCATCTCCATGATTCGCAACTGGTTTATCACTCCTGAAACGCGTATGAACCCTAACCTGAATTATGCGCAGGCCATTCCGGGCAGAAACGACGGGCGGGGCGCAGGCGTGCTTGACGGCCGTTTCTTCGCCACCCGTATCGTGGATGCGCTGGTCATGTTGCGACAGGCGCCGGGATGGGGGGCCAGTGACGAGCAGCAGATGCGGCAGTGGATGACGGACTACCTGCACTGGTTGCTGACCAGCCATAACGGCAAACAGGAGGCCTCGGCAAAGAATAATCATGGCAGCTGGTATACGGTGCAGGTGGCGGGTATCGCCGCCTATCTGGGCCAGCCTGAAACGGTGAAGGCGATGGCGGCATTGCAGCGCCAGAAGCTCGACCATCAGCTGGCGGCGGATGGTTCGCAACCAGAGGAACTGGCGCGTACCCGGTCGTTCCATTACAGCGGCTTCAATCTGCAGGCTGTCAGCCTGATGGCGACCGTGGCAGGGAAGTACGGCGATAACCTGTGGCAGTATCATACCCCCAAAGGCAGCAGCCTGTTGTCGGCTCTGGACTTCATGGCTCCGTATCTGGATGAGTCCAGACCCTGGCCTTATAAAACCATGGGGCGAGAGAGCAGCCCGCTGATTCCGCTAATGCTGCAGGCCGAGCAGGCTATCGGTTCTCCCCGTTATCATGCGGCTATCAGGCAGGCGGGGTTCACGCCGTTGCTGACCGGGGCGTTGCAGGGGAAAAAAGATACTGAGGTCAGCGTTGATGCCCGCCGCAGCATCTGGCTGCTGTCGCCGCCAGCGACCGCGGGAAATACGCCAACGCCATGATTAACGTGAGAAGCGAGTAGAGTGGCAGGCGCCTGCGGCCACCTGCCGGATTGGTCAGTCTGGCGGCCGTGATTGGCCGCCATATAGAGCGGGGCGCGGGGGATTAGTCGAGGTAGCTGAACGCGGTCGTCACGTGTTTGACGCTGCCGACCTTGCTGGCGATCTGGGCCGCTGACGTTGCTTCACGGCGCGTCACCAGACCCAACAGGAAGACTTCGCCGTTTTCGGTGGTGACCTTCACGTTGGAGGATTTCACGGTGTCGCTGGTCAGCAACTGAGAACGCACTTTGGTGGTGATCCAGGTATCCATGGACGCGGTGCCCAGCGAAATCGGCGTGCCTTTGCGGATTTCGTTATACACTTCGGTCGTGCCTTCAACACCCATGGCGATCTGCTTGGCACGGCTAGCCAGCTCGGTCGAAGGAGCCTGACCGGTTAACAGCACTTTGCCCTGATAGGCGGTTGCGGAGATCCGCGCTTCTTTGCTTAATTGCGTGTCCTTACTCAGCGCGTTGGATACCCTGACTTCCAGCGTGCCGTCGTCGACCTGCGTGCCGACAGTCCGTGGATCGGTCGCGGATTTGGTCGCAACCGCCGCGCTGCCAATCGCGACAGCGCCAATACAGCCCTGTAGCATCAGACAGGCAGACAGCACGGCAATGCAAGAGTAGATCCTCATGGAGTGCTCCTTTTAATCGTTCTGGTGTGGGAAAAGTGTGTTATCAATCAAATCGCACAAACAGTTGACGGTCAGCATATGCATTTCCTGAATGCGGGCGCTGCGGTGTGACGGGATGCGAATTTCCACATCCTGCTGGCCCAGCAAACCCGCCAGCTCACCGCCATCATAGCCGGTCAGGGCCACAATGGTCATGTCCCGCGTGACGGCGGCTTCCACCGCTTTGACGATATCACGGCTGTTGCCGCGCGTGGATATCGCCAGCAGTACGTCACCCGCCTGACCCAGCGCCCGCACCTGCTTGGCGTAGACTTCTTCATGCAGGCGATCGTTGGCGATAGCCGTTAAGACCACGTTATCGGCATTAAGTGCAATCGCCGGCAGACTGGGCCGCTCGGTTTCAAAACGATTAATCATACTGGCGGCAAAATGCTGTGCGTTGGCGGCAGATGTACCGTTACCACAGCACAGGATTTTGTTGCCATTGAGCAGCGACTGCACCATCGCCAGAGCGGCGCGCGAAATAGCGTCCGGTAGCGCTTCCGCAGCGGCGATTTGGGTTTGAATGCTTTCCGTGAAACAGACTTTAATTCTCTCCAGCACGTTCTGTTAACCTGTTTTGAAGTTGAAAATCATGATGTTACTCAGACTGCCCAAACGCGTTGGGCAACCATTCCACCTGCGGGCCGGTTACGGCCAGTACGTCAAAGCGACAATCGGTGGAATCGAGACTAGCGCCCTGACGGGACAGCCATACCGCTGCGGCGCGCAGCAACGATTGCTGTTTTTGCCGGGTAACACTGGCCGCCGCGCCGCCAAAGTCGCTGTTGCGGCGATAACGAACCTCGACAAATACCCAGGTGCCGCCATCGCGCATAATCAGGTCCAGTTCACCGCCGCGCACCGTCACGTTGGCGGCCACAAACATCAGCCCGGCGCGTTCGAGATAGCGTCGGGCCAGTTGTTCGTAGCGACCGCCGGTGAGGCGCCGGTTCAGGAGGCGGGCACCAGTTGTCCCTGACGGAACTGCAGCCAGGTGAGTTTACGGTTGACGACGCAATCCGGCGAGGTGCTAAGCACACCGGTCGCTCCGGACAGCGAATTCCCCGGCTGGTGCAATTGCGCAAAGTTGCTGGCAAGCTTCCAGGCATCCATCCCCATGGCAAACAGCCGCACCAGCGAGTAATCGTTGCGGAACTGCGTGCTGACTTGCTGCATCAGCGCCGGGCTGGCGCCAGTCAACAGCGGAATATCGCTGAACTGCAGCCCTTCCATTTCAAACCGGAAATCCGGCCCCAGACCGGCCTGATAGCTACGTGAGCTGGCGTAGAGCGCCGGGCGCAGCGCGCCTTTGTTGCGCATGTCGATCATCGGTTTGAGCAGCGTCAGTTCATCCGGCGTGGCGATGATATAAACCGCATCCACGTTGCCGTCGCTGGTGACGGTGGCGATCGGCGGCGCCTGATTCGGGATGGTCAACCCGCCAACCGTGGTGGAGGACTGTGGAGCGGAAGCCGCTGTGATAACCGGTTGGCCGTTGAGCGGAATACCTGCGCCGCTGTTGAGCGCCTGTTTCAGGTCATACACGCCGCCGGTGCGCTGCTGCAATACCACGCCGCCTGCCTGCTGTTGCCAGGACTTGGCGAAAGCGGCCACCACCCTGTCGCCCAGATTGCCGCGCGGCGCCAGAATCAACGGATGCTGCTTACCCTGCTTGTGAATGAATTGCGCCGCGTCGACGGCTTCGTCTTCCGGCGACAGAGCGAAATAGCAGATGTTCGGATTGGGCTGGATGTGTTCCGGCTGGTTCAGCGCCAGCACATTCAGGGATGGGTTGAGTCCCGGTAGCTGTTCCACCTCGTTTTTGAGCAGCGGACCGACGATGGTGGTGGCGCCGTCTTTCTGCGCCTGAGCAATCACGTTTGCCAACGCCTGATTAGAGGTGTCGTAGACTTTCACCGGAATGCTGCTGACCGCTGTCGGCGCAATCGCCGGAACGGCGGTTGCCGTTGCAACAGGCGCTGAGACAGCCGCTGTGGCGGACATTGACGGGGTATTCGCATCTGTCGATGGCGTAGCAGGCGTAGCCGTGCCGGTCGCCTCGGCAGGCGCGGCTGATTGCGCTACCTGCGGCGGCATCGCCAGCGTTGCCTGCCCGCTTCTGGCGGCGCTAAACCCTTGCTGAATAGCATTGGCGAATACCTGCGCCTGCCCGTTCAGCGGCAACAGCAGCGCGATGGCGTTACTGCCGGCGGGGGGGCTCTCTCCCGGTTGCGTAGCCGCGGCGGGCGGCGTGCCGCCCAGCTGCGACGGCAGTTGTTTGGCTGCCGGGTGACGTGGATAACGTCTCTTCCAGTCTTCTATCGCAGCCTGCAGGTCAGAGGGAACCTGAGCTTTGGTCTGCCAGAGATTCAGCAGGTCGAGCCAGCCTTGCAGGGTATTTTCGTCGACATTGATCACCATCGATCCAAGATCCTGCTGGGTGAGGCGGGTTAATGCCGCCCAGGTCTGATCGATGTTGCGCTGATGGGCGTCGCCCTGCAACAACGGCTCCTGCCCAATGTAGGCGCGGATCAGCGTCAACGACGGGCGATCCTGAGCGGCTTTGATTTGCGTCTGGTAGTAACGTTCCTGTTGCTGGGGCGACAGCGACTTCACATCCAACTGGGCCAGCGTGCTGTTGGCGGCGTTCAGGTCGTTCTGCGCGACCGCCAGTTCGGCGGTCAGCAGGCGCTGTTCCTGACGCTGCTTGTCGCTCAATTGCGACGGCAAGGCGTTCAACTGACCGTTGGCCTGCGGGAGTTTGCCTTCCTGAATCAGGGCATGAATCGCAAGTAATTGCCAGCCAGCCTTGCTATCATCACCACTTTGCTGCATCTGCTGCAGGTAGTAATCGGAAGACGCACCGGCTTTGCCCTCTACGTGCTGCTGGGTCGCAGTGTCTTGCGGGGCCTGGCTGGGACAGCCGGCGAGAAACAGTGCCGCCAGCATGACAGGAACCAGACGGCCTGCATGGGTACGGACAGAATTTAACGGAAGCATACTGTATCCAGTGATGTTTTAACGATGCTCAATATTAAATCGGCAAACCGGATGAAACAATGAATCAAGACCAACAAGCACAGATTTCCGCCTCCACGCTTTACATTGTTCCCACGCCTATCGGCAATCTGGCGGATATCACTCAGCGGGCGTTGGCGGTGTTGCAACAGGTTGATCTTATTGCAGCAGAAGATACCCGTCATACCGGTTTATTGTTACAACATTTCGCGATTAATGCGCGCCTGTTCGCACTCCATGACCACAATGAACAGCAAAAGGCAGAGCAATTGCTGGCGCGGTTGCAACAAGGCATGAGCATTGCGCTGGTGTCGGATGCCGGCACGCCGCTGATTAATGATCCCGGCTATCATCTGGTGCGTCGCTGTCGTGAAGCCGGAGTGCGCGTGGTGCCGCTGCCGGGGCCGTGCGCGGCGATTACCGCGTTGTCCGCCGCCGGCTTGCCGTCGGATCGCTTTTGCTATGAAGGGTTTCTGCCCGCTAAGACCAAAGCGCGTAAGGATACGCTGCGCGATCTGCTGGAAGAGCCGCGCACCCTGATTTTCTACGAATCAACCCATCGGCTGCTGGATAGCCTTCAGGACATGGTCGAGGTCTGGGGGCCTGAGCGTTACGTCGTGCTGGCGCGTGAGCTGACCAAAACCTGGGAGTCGCTGTACGGCGCGCCGGTGGCGGAACTGCTGGCGTGGGTGCAGGAAGATGAAAACCGCCGCAAAGGCGAGATGGTGTTGATCGTGGAAGGTCACCAGCCCGACGAAGAGGCGCTGTCTGCGGCGGCGTTGCGTACGCTGCAACTGTTGCGGGCGGAGCTGCCGCTGAAGAAGGCGGCGGCGCTGACGGCGGAGATTCATGGCGTGAAGAAGAACGCCCTTTACCGTTACGGACTGGAGCAGGAAGACGGTCACGCATAATCGAGATGACAAGCCGGCCGATTTGCCCTATTATCCGCGCCGAAGTTGACCAGACAGTCGCCGCTTCGTCGTCGTTCCCTTCGGGGAAGACGGGCGGAGGGGAGGAAAGTCCGGGCTCCATAGGGCAGGGTGCCAGGTAACGCCTGGGAGGCGAAAGCCTACGACCAGTGCAACAGAGAGCAAACCGCCGATGGCCTGCGTAAGCGGGATCAGGTAAGGGTGAAAGGGTGCGGTAAGAGCGCACCGCGCGGCTGGCAACAGTCCGTGGCACGGTAAACTCCACCCGGAGCAAGGCCAAATAGGGGTTCACATGGTACGGCCCGTACTGAACCCGGGTAGGCTGCTTGAGCCAGTGCGCGAGCGCTGGCCTAGATGAATGGCTGTCCACGACAGAACCCGGCTTATCGGTCAACTTCACTCTTTTCAAAAACAATACGTTGGTGTGTCTCGGGGACTTCACAGCGAAGTGAGGCACACCAACGGTTGTCTCTTCCCGACTATCCCCGATGTGGCAGGTACGATTGCCTGTGTGTTCTATTTTCTCTGATTTTTCCTTCCGGACGTGCGTTATTATTTCCCGGTTTGATGCGTGTAGTGTCAGACGAGTCTATTCATGGGGGATCAATTGACTTGCGGGTGCTGGCTGCGGTGATACATTGAAACAAATGACACGAGGAGCCGACTATGCTGAATAAAGATACGAAACTTTGCATTTCTCTCTCAGGCCGCCCAAGTAATATTGGTACACGATTCCATAACTACCTTTATCAAAAGCTTGATCTCGACTTTATATATAAAGCGTTTACCACCAATGATATTGAGCATGCGGTGAAAGGGGTTCGGGCATTGGGAATCCGCGGCTGTTCGGTATCCATGCCTTTTAAAGAGAGTTGCATTCCTTTTATTGATACGCTGTCTGATTCAGCCAAAGCGATAGATTCTGTTAATACCATCGTCAATGAGAATGGTCATTTGACCGCGTACAATACCGATTATATTGCGGTTAAAGATCTGATTGAGAAAAACCTCAAAGATAAAACCATGCATGTGCTGATAAAAGGCAGCGGCGGTATGGCTAAAGCGGTTGTGGCAGCATTCCGTGATAGTAACTTTCGGCAGGTGACTATTCTGGCGAGAAATGAAGAAAATGGGCTTTCTCTGGCGAATAAATATGGTTTTCAGTGGTGCCGGGATGCTTCAGGTATAAAGGCGGATATTCTGGTGAATGTCACGCCTGTTGGCATGGCTGGCGGGGAAGAACAAAATCAACTGGCATTTACCGAAGAACAAGTGCTCATCGCCAGTCATATTTTTGATGTTGTGGCCTTTCCGGTGGAAACGCCATTAATCCAGCTGGCCAGAAAATTAAATAAACCGGTTATTAACGGTGCTCAGGTCATCGCGTTGCAGGCACTGGAGCAATTTGCCCTGTATACCGGTGTTCGGCCTGATGAGGCGTTAATGCAGGAAGCCTCGGCGTATTCTCGCTCCTGACGAACTTGCCGTGTCTCCCGTTATCGGCCGGTTAAGCGTATAAGATCGGCTATCGTCAAATTTATTGACAATCATCATCATGGGAATCCGACTGTATCGATGAAACAGTAGAGGTAAAGTAATCCCCATCGGTACTTGTTACCCTCACTGTTACTAAGGATATCGCTATGAGCACTTCCCGGATGCCAGCATTATTTCTGGGCCACGGTAGCCCGATGAATGCGCTGGATGAAAATGACTACACGCTGGCCTGGCGTAAACTGGGAGAAACCCTGCCGCGTCCGAAGGCGATCGTAGCGGTATCCGCACACTGGTATACCCGCGGCACCGCGGTTACCGCGATGGATAAACCGCGTACCATCCATGATTTCGGCGGCTTCCCGCAGGCGTTGTTTGATACCCAGTACCCGGCGCCCGGCGCTCCGGACGTGGCTAAACGGGTGCAGGACGTTCTGGCTCCGGTGTCGGTGTATGCGGATCATCAGGAGTGGGGGCTGGATCACGGCACCTGGGGCGTGTTGATCAAGGTTTATCCAGAGGCGGATATCCCGGTGGTGCAACTGAGCGTCGACGGCACCAAGCCGCCTGCCTACCACTATGAGCTGGGTCGTAAGCTGGCTGCGTTGCGTGACGAAGGCATCATGATCGTCGCCAGCGGCAACGTGGTGCATAACCTGCGGATGATCAAGTGGAACGGCGATGGCGCGCCCTATGGCTGGGCGACGTCGTTTAACGATTTTGTTCGCAGTAATCTGGCCTGGCAGGGCGACGCGGCGGAGCACCCGTTGGTGAACTTCATGCAGCACAATGACGCGGCGCTGTCCAACCCGACGCCGGACCATTTCCTGCCGCTGTTGTACGTACTCGGCAGTTGGGATGGTCAGGAACCGGTATCTACGCCGACGGACGGCATTGTGATGGGGTCGCTCAGCATGATGTCGGTACAGGTCGGATAATACCCTGACCGTTATGGCCGCTAAAAACACACATCGCCCGAAAGGACGATGTGTGCATCAAGACGAGTTGGCGTTAATCCAGAATGATATGCGGATAGAAGCGGGATAAGTCCTGGGTAATCAATTCCCGGTCTTCCCGCAGTCCGATACCGCAAGGGGTATCGCCCACCAGCCAGCTGCCGATCAGCGTGTAGCTGTCATTGAATCTGGGCAATGGGTGGAATTGCTGCACGATGGAGCCTTCCCCACCGTAGGGGCCGTCCACGGCGGCGACCTGCTTGCCCTGCTGATAAATCTGTATGTTGGCGCCTTCGCGGGAAAACAGCGGCTTGACCACGTAGTCGCTCATTGCCGGCGGGTTGTCTTCGGTGAAATAGGCCGGCAGCAGGTTGGGGTGGTTGGGGAACATCTGCCACAGCATTGGCAAGAGCGCCTTGTTGGACACCACGCTTTTCCAGCCCGGTTCCAGCCAACGCACACCAGCGTCCGCCAGTTTGGTGGAGAAAGTCTCGCGCAGCATGAATTCCCACGGGTAGAGTTTGAACAGGTTGCCGATGGTGTTGTCCTGTAGATCGGTGAATTGCCCGCGATCTCCCAGGCCTATTTCATCAATGTACAGGAACTGGCTCGGAACGCCGGCTTCCTGCGCGCAATCCTGCAGGTATTGCACCGTACCGCGATCTTCCTCGGTGTCCCGGCAGCAGGTGAAATGCATATTGCCGAAACCGTGATGGGTACGCAGATATTCAAAGCGTTCGATCAGCTTTTCCTGCAGGCTGTTGTACTGGTCCGCGTGCTGCGGCAGGCGGCCGGCATTGACCTGATCTTCCAGCCAGATCCACTGAAAAAACGCCGACTCGTACAACGACGTCGGGGTATCGGCGTTGTTTTCCAGCAACCTGGCCGGGCTCTTGCCGTCATAAGCCAAATCCAGCCGCGCATAAAGCGCCGGCTGGCGCGACAGCCACGAACTGCGCACGAAGTCCCAGGTGTGGCGGGGAATGCGGAATTTGGTCAGCAGCGCTTCGCTGTTGACCACCTTATCGACCACCTGCAGGCACATCTGGTTCAGCTCGGCGGTCGTCTCTTCCAGCTCTTCAATTTGCGCCAGCGTAAACTGATAGTAGGCGTCTTCACACCAGTAGGGCTCGCCATACATGGTGTGAAACTGAAAACCATACTCGGCCGCTTTTTCCTGCCAGTTCGGGCGTTCGTGAATCGCAATACGTTTCATAGCGGGTGACCTTATCCCCCGAAGGAGCGGCGAATCGGGGCCGCACTGCTGGTTTGACGGGTGCTGCCGCCGCTGGCGGATGTGCTGCCCGTCGTGCTTGTCGCGGAGCGATCTCTGTCCTGATTGCCGGCCATGTTGGCGGCAGGTGTACTGTTGAGTTTGTTAACCGAATCGCCAAAGCCGCCGCGGGTGGTGGTGATGCTGGACGGCGCGACGCTGGAGGTCGGTTTGGGCGTCATCGCGTCTTTAGAAACGGTAATGGGGCGCCCGGTGGCGGAACCATAGCTTTTGCCGCTGGCGTCCACATAGCTACCGTTGGCCGGGCTATTGGGGGTACGCGGGCTGAACACCGGCTGCTGCGCAAAATTGTTGCCGCCCATCAGTTTGCCCATCATGAAACCGGCCATCAACGGCATCCAGAAACTGCCGTTCTGCTGCGGCGCGGCGCTGGCCGTCGTGTTGGTTGCCGACGTAGTGCCGGTCGCCGAGCTTTGCGTACACTGACTTTCGCCGAAGGCCGCCACGCACTCTTCACGAGTGGCGTATTTGGGCGCGGTTCTTTCCGCTTCTTTCAAGGCGTTGTTATAGGTGGCGGCGCACTGGTCCTTCATGGCCGGATTGGCGCGGGAACAGTCGTCCGCGTTTTGGTAGAGCGATACGGTTTCGTCGGTTTTCTCGCAACCGGAGAGAACAAACACGGCGCCGACAGCCAGCGCGATCGGTGCGATACGGTAATCCCAGCGCTTGCGAAAACGCGCGTGGTTGATGTTTGACGTTCTTTTCATTGTTGATCCCAGAACAAAGTTGATCCCAGAGCAAAAGGGCATCGTGCCCATCATTTACATGTATTAAAACGGGTTTAAGAATAGGAGAAGGGTGAACAGATTGTAAAGCGCCGGTGTACAAGGCATAGCCTGTCTGAATGCGGCGGACGAAAAGCGCAGGGGAGCCCGTCCGGGTTCCCCTGCGAAATATCAGGGCTTGGCCTTGGCGGCGGTTTTTGCTGCCGTTGGCGTGGTTGCCGGCGCCGGCGCATCGTCGCCGATGGCGGCGGACGTCGATACCGGTTTGCCCAGCATGGCGTTCAGGTTGCGCAGGTCCTCTTCGTTCAACGTACCGAGCGCTTGCTTGAGGTTCAACTGGTTGATCAGGTAGTCATAACGGGCGCCGGACAACTGCTGCTTGGCGTTGTACAGCGTGGTGGTGGCGTCCAGCACATCGACGATGGTGCGGGTGCCGACCTGATAGCCGGCTTCCATTGCGTCCAACGAGCTCTGCGCCGAGATCACCGCCTGTTTGTAAGCGTTAACGCTGCTGATGGAGGCAGAGATGTTGTTATGCGCGGAGCGCAGCGTCTGAATTACCGAGCGGTGCGCGCTTTCCATGCTTTCGCTGGATGCCACAAAGCTGTGTTGCGCCTGTTTCACTCTGGATGAGGTGCCGCCGCCGCTGTAGATCGGCAGGGAGAAGCTCAGCCCGACCTGATTCTGGCCCACATAGGTGTTGTTGAAATTGTCGCCTACCGCGCGAGAACCGGAGTAATCGGTGTTGGTAACGCCGGTGGACGCGGTCAGGTTAAGCGTCGGCAGGTGGCCGCTTTCCGCTGAACGAATCTGCTCGCGAGCCAGATCCTGGCTCAGACGGGCCGACAACAGGCTGAGGTTGCGGTTTTCCGCTTCTTTCAGCAGGCCGTTCACCGCGTCGGGTTTCTGCGGGCTGAAGCGATCGATATTCAGTCCCGCCAGTTGCGGATAGAACTGACCGGTCACCTGGCGCAGGGTTTCCATCGCGTTGTCCAGATTGTTGCGCGCGGTCACTTCGCTTGCCAGCACGCTGTCATATTGGGCGCGGGCGTTCTGCACGTCGGTGATGGCGACCAGGCCGACGTTGAAACGTTGGGTGGTCTGGTCCAGTTCGCGGTAAATCGATTGTTTCTGGGCACTGACGTAAGACAACGAGTCAATAGCGCGCAGCACGCTGAAATAAGCGGTCGCGGTATTGAGCAGCAGCGTCTGCTGGGATGTCTGGTAGCTGACGTCCTGAATGCCGGCCTGTTTTTCCTGCAGCGTCAGAGCGCGCCACAGCGACATATTAAAGATGGACTGGGTCAACTGCAGCGAGGCGCTGGTCGCATTGCTGTTAATGTCTCTGCGGTCGCGGTACCCGCTGCTGTAGGTGTAGTCCGCGCCCAAACCCAGTTGCGGCAGCAGGGACGAACGGGCTTCATTAATTTTCTCAAAAGCCGCGTCTCGGTTGGCGGCAGCGCTGCGTAGATCCGGATTGGTCGTTTTGGCCTGCTGGTAAACCTGTAACAAGTCTTCGGCCTGACTTACGGCGCTAAAGCCGCCCAGACCCAGGCTGATGAGAAGTGGGAGCAGTTTCTTCATTTGCATTCCTTGTTGTGCAGCAAAGTTTCTTGGTTGCGCCATCTGGAGACGATATACCTGTCGATTCTATCAGAATCGACCAATCGAATTAGGTGGCTGAATGTGCCATCTTTTCCTTGCGGTTATCCCAAAAGCCTATTTTACTTGGCGGCTTGTGGCTGGGCACAATGCCCGGCAGCATGCCAGAGGCTGCCCCGGCAGGATCGTCGTTTCCGGGTGTCGCAAAGGCATTGCGTTAATACCGGGAACGCCTCATTCTTGCTGGTAGACTTTCCGCACCTGATTATCCGTATCGGGCTGGCACGATTGCATGATGAATATTGCACAAAACGGTGAACGCCTGTCCACGTTTTCGCCACACAAAAGTGGCTTGCCTGCCGTGTTGTTCACAGGAGTTGAGTTTATGGCGTCCTCAGATACGCATCCCGGTACTTTTACTAAACCCGGTACTTTTACCAAAGATGATGTAGAAATTATTGCACGCGAAACGCTCTACAAGGGTTTTTTTTCGCTGCAGCGCTATCGCTTTCGCCACCGCTTGTTCAACGGCGGCATGAGCGGCGAAGTCAGTCGGGAAATTCTGGAACGCGGCCATGCCGTGGTGTTGTTGCCCTATGACCCGGTGCGCGATGAAGTGGTGTTGATCGAACAGATTCGCATCGCCGCCTACGACACCAGCACGTCGCCGTGGTTGTTCGAGCTGGTGGCCGGTATGATCGAGCCGGGCGAAAGCCTGGAAGAGGTTGCCCGCCGCGAAGCGCAGGAAGAAGCGGGGCTGGTGGTGAAGCGTTGCCGTCCGGCGCTCAGCTATCTGGCAAGCCCCGGCGGCACCAGCGAACGGCTGGCCATCTGGGTCGGCGAGGTGGACGCCGGCGCCGCCAGCGGCATTCACGGGCTGGCCGAGGAAAACGAGGACATCCGCGTGCATGTGGTCAGCCGCGAACAAAGCTATCAATGGGTGGAACAGGGGATTATTGACAACGCCGCCTCTGTCATTGCCTTGCAATGGTTGGCATTGCACCATGAGACATTAAAAAAAGACTGGGTGGACGGATAATGAAGCGCTATGTCCCGGATTTCCCGGAAATGATGCGGCTAAACGAAATCAACTTCGCGCAGCTACGCCGCTTGCTTCCCCGTAATGAAGAGGTGGGCGCGGCGGTGGTTTATCAGGTCCATAACGCCAGCTACCGTTTAACGATTCTGGAGTCTACGCGGTATACCGCGCTGGTGGAGATCCAGCAGATTGCGCCGTCGGTCAGCTACTGGAGTCTGCCGACGCTGGTGGTGCGGCTGTATTACGATGCGATGGTTGCGGAAGTGTGTTCCAGTCAGCAGATCTTCCGCTTTAAGGCACGTTATGATTATCCGAACAAGAAGTTACATCAACGTGACGAAAAGCATCAGATTAATCAGTTTCTTGCCGATTGGCTAAGATATTGCCTGGCGTGTGGTTCAATGTCGGTTCCTGTTTGTTAGATATACCCGTGATACTTCAGATTGCAGGTGCGTTGGCCGCGTTTACCCGATTCGTTTTCGGGTCTGGCTCCTCTGGGGTCGCTGTCGGCAGCGTTCAAGTCGGCGACGTCGATTTGTCATTCACCCCGGATGTCGCCCTGCTGCAACGCGAGTTATCGAGGGTATAGATCGATTTGTTAGGCAGATTGCAAAGACCCAAGGACACTATTTGGAAAGCCTGTTGACACTTCCTGTGGCGCGTGGGGCCAGAATCAGGATTTTACAAATAACAGATACCCACCTTTTTGCCGGCGAGCGGGGAACGCTGCTCGGCGTTGATACTTACCGCAGCTATCAGGCGGTGCTGGACGCCATCGCCGCCCAGCAATGCGATTTCGATCTGATTACCGCCACAGGGGATTTGGCGCAGGATCATACGCAGGAAGCCTACACGCGTTTCGCCGATGGTATCCGCCGCTTCAAGGCGCCTTGCGTCTGGTTGCCCGGCAACCACGACTTTCAGCCCGCGATGGTGGATGTGCTGGCCCGATCGGGAATCGCGCCTTCCAAACACGTGTTGCTGGGCGAACACTGGCAGGTGATTCTGCTGGACAGTCAGGTGTTCGGCGTGCCGCACGGCGAGTTGAGCGAGTACCAACTGGAGTGGCTGGAGCGCAGCCTGCAAAGCCAGCCGGAACGCCATACGCTGTTGATGCTGCACCATCATCCGCTGCCGTCGGGCTGCACCTGGTTGGATCAGCACAGCCTGCGCAATGCCCACAGTCTGAACGCGCTGCTGGTCCGTTTCCCGCGCGTGCGCACCGTATTGTGCGGCCATATTCATCAGGAAATGGATCTGGACTGGAACGGTCGCCGCCTGCTGGCGACGCCATCGACCTGCGTGCAATTCAAGCCGCACTGCACCAGCTTCACCATTGATAATGTCGCGCCCGGCTGGCGCTATCTGGAATTGTTGCCGGATGGCGGGGTTGAAACCCGGGTGTGTCGCCTTGAAGGGAATGAATTTCTGCCAGATATGGATTCGGATGGTTACTGATGCCCACCCTGCTTTATCTTCACGGTTTCAACAGCTCGCCTCTGTCGGCGAAAGCCACGGCGTTGCAGCAGTGGCTGGCGCAGCATCACCCCCACATTGAGATGCTGGTGCCGCAGTTGCCGCCCTACCCGGCGGACGCGGCGGAACGGGTGGAGCAACTGGTTATGGAGCGCGCCGGGCGGCCGCTCGGTCTGGTCGGGTCGTCGATGGGCGGTTATTACGCCACCTGGCTGTCGCAGCGTTTTCGCCTGCCGGCGGTGGTGGTCAACCCCGCGGTGCGGCCTTATGAACTGCTGCTTGATTTCCTGGGGGATCAGCAGAACCCCTACACCGGCGAGCAATATGTGTTAGAGTCACGGCACATTTACGATCTCAAGGTGATGCAGGTCGAGCCGCTGGAATCTCCGGATTTGCTGTGGTGTCTGCTGCAAACCGGGGATGAGGTGCTGGACTATCGTCAGGCGGTGGCCTATTACACCGCTTGCCGTCAGACGGTGGAGTCCGGCGGTAATCACGCGTTTGTGGGTTTTGAACATTACTTTGCGCCGATTATCGATTTCCTCGGATTGACGGCGGACTGACTCATCCCGGCGCGGCCGCGGTGAGCGGTCGGCGCCCATCATCACTCGTATCCCGTCTGTCAGGCTGGTTAACGCGCTTTTACGGCGTTTTCACCCTGATAATCGACGCTTGGCGTTGTGCCTGCGCCACGTATAATCGCGGGATACTGTCTGACTTTCAAACAACGACAACATTCATTCTAACCATGACGCAATCAAGTTATAACGCTGATGCGATTGAAGTCCTCAGCGGGCTGGAGCCGGTGCGCCGCCGTCCGGGGATGTACACCGATACCACCCGTCCCAACCATTTGGGACAAGAGGTTATTGATAACAGCGTCGATGAGGCGCTGGCTGGTCACGCCCGTCGCATCGATGTGATTCTGCACCCCGATCAGTCGCTGGAAGTGATTGACGACGGGCGCGGGATGCCGGTGGATATCCACCCGGAAGAGGGCGTCCCCGCCGTCGAGCTGATCCTGTGCCGGCTGCACGCCGGGGGCAAGTTCTCCAACAAAAACTACCAGTTTTCCGGTGGCCTGCACGGGGTGGGGATTTCCGTGGTCAACGCGCTCTCCACCCGGGTGGAGGTCACGGTGCGCCGCGACGGTCAGGTCTACGACATCGCTTTTGAAAACGGCGACAAAGTACAGGATCTGACGGTGACCGGCACCTGCGGGCGCCGCAACACCGGCACCCGGGTGCATTTCTGGCCGGATGCGTCATTCTTCGACAGCCCGCGCTTTTCCGTGTTGTCCCTGACGCATCTGCTGAAAGCTAAAGCGGTGCTGTGTCCGGGGGTGGAAATCGTCTTCAAAGACGGCGTAAACGACACCGAACAGCGCTGGTGCTATCAGGGCGGTCTTAGCGATTACCTGTGCGAAGCGGTCAACGGCCTGCCGACGCTGCCGGAAAAACCGTTTATCGGCACCATTCCCGGCGACACCGAAGCGGTGGAATGGGCGCTGCTGTGGCTGCCGGAAGGCGGCGAGCTGCTGACAGAAAGCTACGTCAACCTGATTCCGACTTTACAGGGCGGCACCCACGTCAACGGGCTGCGGCAAGGGCTGCTGGACGCAATGCGCGAGTTCTGCGAATTCCGCAATATACTGCCGCGCGGCGTCAAGCTCAGCGCCGAAGACATCTGGGAGCGCTGCGCCTATGTGCTGTCGCTGAAGATGCAGGATCCGCAGTTCGCCGGCCAGACCAAAGAGCGACTGTCGTCGCGCCAGTCGGCGGCGTTTGTCTCCGGCGTGGTGAAAGACGCGTTCAGCCTGTGGCTGAACCAGAACGTGCAGGCGGCGGAGCAACTGGCGGAGATGGCGATCTCCAGCGCCCAGCGTCGTATGCGCGCCGCCAAGAAAGTAGTGCGTAAGAAACTGACCAGCGGACCGGCGCTGCCCGGCAAACTGGCCGACTGCACCTCGCAGGATCTGAACAAGACCGAACTGTTCCTGGTGGAAGGTGACTCGGCGGGCGGCTCCGCCAAGCAGGCGCGCGACCGCGAGTACCAGGCGATCATGCCGCTCAAGGGCAAGATCCTCAACACCTGGGAAGTGTCGTCCGACGAAGTGCTGGCGTCGCAGGAAGTGCATGATATTTCGGTGGCGATCGGCATCGATCCGGACAGCGACGATCTGAGCCAACTGCGTTACGGCAAGGTCTGTATTCTGGCGGATGCGGATTCGGACGGGCTGCACATCGCCACGCTGCTGTGCGCGTTGTTCGTGCGCCATTTCCGTGCGCTGGTGCAAGGCGGCCATGTCTATGTCGCGATGCCGCCGCTGTACCGTATCGACCTCGGCAAAGAGGTTTATTACGCGCTGGATGAAGAAGAGAAAGCCGGCATTCTGGAACAGCTCAAACGCAAGAAAGGCAAGCCCAATGTCCAGCGCTTTAAAGGGCTGGGGGAAATGAACCCGATGCAGCTGCGCGAAACCACGCTGGACCCTAATACCCGCCGTCTGGTGCAGCTCACTATTAATGAGCAAGACATTGAACAGACGCTGGCGACCATGGACATGCTGCTGGCGAAAAAACGCGCCGAAGACCGCCGTAACTGGCTGCAGGAGAAGGGCGACAAGGCTGAACTTGACGTCTGACGCCTGGGTACGATGAAAGTTACGCTGGAAGAGATGCAGGCATTCGTAGTGGTGGTGGACAGCGGGTCCGTCACCGCCGCGGCCGCGCAACTGGGGCAGACCACGTCCGGGATCAGCCGGGCGCTGGGCCGCCTGGAAAGTAAGCTCGGCATGACGCTGCTGCACCGCACCACCCGCCGTCTGGCGTTGTCGGAAGAAGGGCAGATATTTCTGCAACATGCGCGGGAGGTGTTGCAGACGGTGGAATTGGCGGAGGAGCAAATTGCGCTGCGTCGCAGGAAGCCCAGCGGGCGGTTGCGCATCAACGCCGCCGCCTCATTCATGCAGCATTTGATCGTGCCGCTGATCCCGGAGTTTCGCCGTCGTTATCCCTGTATTTCACTGGAACTGAATACCGATGACGTGATTATCGATTTGCTTGCACAGCATACCGATGTCGCGATTCGAATCGGCGAGCTACGTGATTCCAGCATCCATGCCCGGCTGCTGGGCGCCACCCGGCTGCGGATTCTGGCAAGTCCCGCTTATCTGAGCCGTCACGGTACGCCGCTCAGCGTGGAAGCATTGAGCGGCCACACCTTGTTGGGGTTTACCCAGTCCGAATCGCTCAATCTCTGGCCGTTACGCAGCGCTTTTGGCGATTACTATCCGATCGTGCCGACAATTGCGGCGTCCAACGGTGAAATGTTGCGTCAACTGGCGCTGCAGGGAGAAGGCATTGTCAGGCTGTCGGATTTCATGACCCAGGGCGATGTGGCGGCCGGTCGACTGGTGCAGGTGCTAGCGGAAGAAACGTTAGACAGACGCTTGCCGGTGAATGCGGTGTACTACCGCAATACGGAACTGGCCAGCCGGATTGTCAGTTTTCTGGATTTTCTCAGCGAGAAAGTGGCGCAGCACCCACTCTAGTCGTAAAGCGGATGATGCGCCGAGGGTAAATCGGCGAGGGTAAATTAAAGCGATGTGGCCGGAATCAGGCGAAAACCTGATCAAGGTGCGCGCGGTAGCGGGCGATGTCCCGCTCCACATCCGGCTGCTTGATGACGTCGTTGCAGATGAACGTAGGCAGCGACGACAGGCCGATAAACTGATTGGCCTTGTGGAACGGCAGGTACACGCCATCCACGCCGACGCCGTGGAAGAACTGATCGGGGTCGGTAAAGGCTTCCAGCGGCGCGTTCCAGGTCAGCGACAGCAGGTAGTGTTTGCCCTGCAGCAGTCCGCCGGAACCGTATTTCTTGCTGGCATCCGCGCGGGTGCGGCCGTCGCTGGCGTACAGAGCGCCATGCCCGGCGGTGAACACGTCGTCGATGTATTTTTTCAGGATCCAGGGCGCGCCCATCCACCAGCCCGGCATCTGGTAAATGACGGCGTCGGCCCACAGGAAATTCTGTACTTCCTGCTCAATGTCATAACCGTCATCGACGGTGGTGATGCGGACGTGGCGGCCTTTGTCGCGCAGGAAAGAGGCGGCGACATCCGTCAGGGTGCGGTTGAGTTCGCCTTTTGAATGACCGAAGGATTTCCCGGCGTTGATGATGAGTACGTTATGCATGGCTGATGACCTCGGGTGGCATAAATGGGCATGTGCTGTAGGCCAGTCTAGCCGTCGAATTAACGAAGAAAAATGTGCCGTGGCGCACAACACTGTTGCCGAATCGTCAATAATCGTCGGTTTTGAACCGGGGCAAGGCGTCGCGGCAACGGGATGCAGTGAAGAGAGACACAACTTGCGGTACTATCCGGGCAGCTTCTGCCACCGCGTGGCTCATCGCGTAAAATAAGCGAGTTTTTTTGAACATGGCAAAACGCCACGGTTTAAGGATTATCAATGAGTGACATGACTCATGACGGCGCAGAGCGTCTTGCGCTGCACACGTTTACCGAGAACGCCTATCTCAACTACTCCATGTACGTCATCATGGACCGGGCGTTACCTTTTATTGGCGACGGCCTCAAGCCGGTTCAGCGCCGTATCGTATACGCGATGTCTGAACTGGGGTTGAGCGCCAGCGCCAAATTCAAGAAATCCGCCCGTACGGTGGGCGACGTGCTGGGTAAATACCACCCGCACGGCGACAGCGCCTGTTACGAGGCGATGGTGCTGATGGCGCAACCCTTCTCCTACCGCTACCCGCTGGTGGACGGTCAGGGCAACTGGGGGGCGCCGGATGATCCCAAATCGTTCGCCGCCATGCGTTATACCGAATCCCGTTTGTCGAAGTATGCCGAAGTGCTGCTTGGCGAACTGGGGCAAGGGACGGTGGATTACGTACCGAACTTTGACGGCACGCTGCAGGAGCCGAAGATGCTGCCTGCCCGCCTGCCCAACATCCTGCTCAACGGCACCACCGGCATCGCGGTCGGCATGGCCACCGATATTCCGCCGCATAATGTGCGTGAAGTGGCGGCGGCGGCGGTGGCGCTGATCGACGAACCGGATACCTCGCTGGACGCGTTGCTGCGCCACGTGCAGGGGCCGGATTTCCCCACCGAGGCGGAAATCATCACCCCGCGCGACGAAATCCGCAAAATGTACGAAAGCGGCCGCGGCTCGGTGCGCATGCGGGCGATCTGGAAAAAAGAAACGATAAAGGATGACGACAATAAGAAGAAGGTAGAAGTTGTCATTACCGCACTGCCGCATCAGGTCTCCGGTGCCAAAGTGCTGGAGCAAATTGCCAGCCAGATGCGGTCGAAAAAGCTGCCGATGATCGATGATCTGCGTGATGAATCCGATCACGAGAACCCGACCCGTCTGGTATTGCAAATGCCCTATTCCAGTCGTGTTGATGCCGATCAGGTGATGAACCACCTGTTCGCCACTACCGATCTGGAAAAAAGCTACCGCATCAACATGAATATGATCGGTCTGGATGGTCGCCCCGGCGTGAAAGGGCTGCGGGAAATCCTGACCGAGTGGCTGGCGTACCGCCGCGACACCGTACGCCGCCGCCTCAATTTCCGGCTGGATAAGGTGCTCAAGCGCCTGCATATTCTGGAAGGTTTGCTGATTGCGTTCCTGAGTATCGATGAAGTCATTCATATCATCCGCAACGAAGACGAACCGAAGCCGGTGCTGATGGCGAAGTTCGGCCTGAGCGACACCCAGGCCGAAGCCATTCTGGAACTGAAACTGCGTCATCTGGCCAAGCTGGAAGAGATGAAGATCCGCGGCGAGCAGGACGATTTGGCGAAAGAACGCGATCAGATCCAGGCGCTGCTGGCGTCCGAGCGCAAAATGAACACCCTGCTGAAGAAAGAGATCCAGGAAGACGCCAAAGCCTACGGCGATGAACGCCGTTCGCCGTTGCATGAGCGCGGCGAAGCTAAAGCCATGAGCGAGCATGATCTGTCGCCGTCCGAACCGGTGACCATCGTGCTGTCGGAAATGGGCTGGGTGCGCAGCGCCAAGGGGCACGATATCGACCCGTCCGGCCTGAGTTATAAGGCCGGCGACGCTTACCGTGCCGCCGCCCGCGGCAAGAGCAACCAGCCGGTGGTGTTCATGGACTCCACCGGGCGCAGCTATGCGTTGGATCCGCTCACGCTGCCGTCGGCGCGCGGTCAGGGCGAGCCGCTGACCGGTAAGCTGACGCTGCCGCCGGGCGCCAGCATCGAGCAGGTGCTGATGGCGGCGGACAATCAGCGGTTGCTGCTGGCTTCCGACGCCGGTTACGGCTTTATCTGCACCTTTGCCGATCTGGTGGCCCGCAACCGGGTAGGGAAAGCGGTGCTGACCCTGCCGGACAATGCGCGCGTGCTGCCGCCGCTGGAGCTTCAACGCGACGATGATTTGCTGCTGACCGTGACAGCGGCCGGCCGCATGCTGCTGTTCCCGGTGGCCGACCTGCCGGAGCTGTCCAAAGGCAAGGGCAACAAGATCGTCTCGATCCCGGCGGCGCAACTGGCCAGCGGCGACGATCGGATCCTGTGGCTGATGGCGATCGCGCCGCAATCCACCATCACGCTGCATGCCGGCAAACGCAAGTACTCGCTGCGTCCGGAAGAACTGCAGAAGTATCAGGCCAGCCGGGGCTGTAAAGGCACGCAACTGCCGCGCGGTCTGCAGCGGGTCGATCGCATCGAGGTTGACGCGCCTGCCGGCATCGCGAGCGCCGGCAGCAGCGAAGAATAGTCCTTCCTGTGGAAGCTGGCGGCCCGTCGCTGTGTGCGGCGGGCCGTAAACGGGGCGCCCTGTTTTTTCGATAGGCGCCGATGCCGGGGTGGCATTTCCCGTCGGGATTCCCTTTTCGTCTTTCCCTGTACGTCCGATAGCCGCTTTGGGGTGGACAATGCGATCTGCTGCGGCAAGGTTCGCCGTGTGTTTTATCGCGAAGCCGCTATACTAGCGGCGGCTGTTGGCTAATGAGGTTGCTATGTTATTCATTCTCCGGTTTTTGGTGGTGATCGTCTGTTCTGTGGTGATCTGTCTGGCAGGGTTGGTTTACTGCTTGTTTACCCCGAAAGATCCCCGCCATGTTTCCCGGTTTGGCCGCCTGTTTGGGCGCTTGTCGGTGGTGTTTGGCCTGAAGGTGGAAATCCGTTATCCGCAGGCGTCCCACTTTGACGGTAATTGTATCTATATCGCCAATCATCAGAACAACTATGACATGGTGACGGCGGCAAACGTGGTGATGCCGGGCACCGTGACGGTGGGCAAGAAGAGTCTGGTGTGGATCCCGTTTTTCGGCCCGTTGTACTGGCTCACCGGCAATCTGTTGATTGACCGGGATAACCGCGCCAAAGCGCACGGCACTATCTCGCAGGTAGTGAAGCATATTAAAGAGCGCAACATTTCGGTGTGGATGTTTCCGGAAGGCACCCGCAGCCGTGGGCGCGGCCTGCTGCCGTTCAAAACCGGCGCGTTTCATGCCGCGATTGCCGCCGGCGTGCCGGTGGTGCCGATCTGCGTGTCCACCACTCATAAAAAAGTGAAGCTGAACCGCTGGAACAACGGCCATGTGATCGTCGAGGTGCTGCCGCCGGTCGACTGCAGCGCTTACGGTAAAGAACAGGTCCGCGAACTGGCCGCTTATTGCCATGAACTGATGGCGGCGAAAATCGCACAGCTGGACGCCGAAGTCGCGCAGCGCGAAGCGGCGGAAAAACGCTAAGTCAGCGCGAGGATGCGCGGCGTGACCTTACGGGCGGAATATCGGCCCGGGATGGAGTAAAGGATTGAATAGGTTTTCGGAGTCATTATGTCATTGAGTCGGCGTCAGTTTCTTCAGGCCTCGGGCATTGCGCTGTGCGCGGGTGCAATGCCGCTGACGGCCAGAGCCGATGGCGGGCAAAACCCGCTGCCCGTTCCCCCTTTGCTGGAGTCCCGCCGCGGGCAGCCGGTCTTTCTGACCATGCAACAGGCGCAGTGGTCCTTCTCCGGCGAGCGAAAAAATCCGGTATGGGGGTTTAACGGCCGCTATCTCGGCCCGACGGTGCGGGTGTTCAGCAATGATGACGTCAAGCTGATTTACAGCAACCGCCTTAATGAACCGGTGTCGATGACCGTCAGCGGCCTGCAGGTGCCGGGTTCGCTGATGGGCGGCGCCGGCCGCATGATTCAGCCGAATATGGATTGGTCGCCGGTATTGCCGGTTCGTCAGGCGGCGGCTACCTGCTGGTATCACGCCAATACGCCCAACCGCATGGCGCCGCACGTCTATAACGGGCTGGCAGGCCTGTGGCTGGTGGAAGACAATCTCAGCAAGTCGCTGCCTATCCCGAATCATTACGGCGTAGATGATTTCCCGCTGATTATTCAGGACAAACGGCTGGATAACTTTGGCGCGCCGCTGTACAACCCGCCCGGCAGCGGCGGTTTTATGGGGGATACGCTGCTGGTGAACGGCGCGCGGAGCCCGTATGTGGAAGTCTCCCGCGGCTGGGTGCGTCTGCGTCTGCTCAACGCTTCCAACGCCCGTCGCTACGTGATGCGCATGAGCGACGGCCGGCCGTTGCACCTGATCGCCAACGATCAGGGTTTTCTGCCTGCGCCGATGGCGTTGAATCAGGTTTCGCTGGCGCCCGGCGAGCGCCGCGAAGTGCTGGTTGATATGTCCCAGGGCAACGAGGCGACGCTGACCGCCGGCGAATCCGCCAGCATCATGCAGCGGCTGCGCGGATTGTTCGAACCCTCCACTATTTTGGTGTCATCGGCGATTCTGACCCTGCGGCCCACTGGCCTGCTGCCGCTGGTGACCAACACCCTGCCGATGCGCCTGCTGGCCGACAACATCATCGACGGCGCGGTCAGCCGGACGCGAGAATTCCGCCTCGGCGACAGCCTGCCGGGCATCAACGGCGCCATGTGGGACATGAATCGTGTGGATGTGCAAACGCAGGTCGGGCGCTATGAGCGCTGGATTGTGCATGCCGATCAGCCGCAGCCGTTCCACGTTCAGGGCGCGATGTTTCTGGTGCGCAGCGTGAACGGCGGCCTGACGCCGCCGGAGGACAGCGGCTGGAAAGACACGGTGTGGGTGGAAAATGACGTGGAACTGCTGGTGTATTTCGGCCAGTTCTCCACGCCGCAGTTCCCGTTCCTGTATTACAGCCACACGCTGGAAATGGCCGATCGCGGCTCCACGGCTCAATTGGTCGTACAGCCCTGATGGGCGTTTAGTCGCGCAGCCCTGATAAGCGTCGCCCGCGCGTCAGGCGCGGGCGCGATGTTAGTATTGGCAATGCTAGTCTTTACGCGGCGCATCGGTGCGCGGCTGATCCGGGTCCGGTCCCAGCCGTTTGCCGCAGTCGAGCGTCGCCACCTCGCTTAACTCTTCTTTCTCCAGCCTGAAGTCAAACACCTCGAAGTTTTCCCGAATACGCGCTGGGGTAACGGATTTGGGGATCACCACCAGACCGCTGTCCAGATGCCAGCGGATCACGATTTGCGCCGGCGTCTTGCCGTATTTTTTCGCCAGCGCGTGAATCACCGGATGGTCGAATACGCCTTCTCCGCCCTGCGCCAGCGGGCTCCAGGATTCGGTCTGAATGTGGTGGGTGGTGTTCCAGGTGTGCAGCATGCGCTGCTGGAATAGTGGGTGCAGCTCTATCTGATTGATGACCGGCATCACGCCGGTTTCTTCTTTCAGGCGCTGCAGGTGGTGCGGGTTGAAATTGCAGACGCCGACGCTTTTCGCCAGCCCCTGCTCCTTGAGATTAAGCAATCCGCGCCAGGCTTCGACGTAGGTGTTCTGCTCCGGCAACGGCCAGTGGATCAGATACAGGTCGACGTACTCCAGCTGCAGTTTGCGCAGGCTTTCCTCCAGCGCCTGACGCGGATGCGCCTGATCGCTGTTCCACAGTTTGGTGGTGATGAAAATATCGCTGCGCGGGATATTGGTTTCCTGTAATGCTTTGCCAACACCCGTTTCGTTCTTGTAAATGGCGGCGGTATCGATGGCGCGATAACCGATGTTCAGGGCTTCGGTAACGGCAGCGGCAGCCTGTTCGTTGCTGGCCTGCCAGACGCCAAGCCCTAGCTGGGGCATGATATTGCCGTCAGCCAGTTTAACCAGAGGTTGCATCGTCATGTCATTCTCCTTGTTATGCGCTTTCTACGCCCGGCGCTTGAGGGAGCCAGACGTTATGGCGGTGATGTGGCGATGAGACAAAGACGCCGCCCGAACGGCGGCGTCTGAATGCCGGTTTTCACATCAGGCGGTGCCCGGCGGCATGCCCTAAGTGTAGTCGAAAGTCAGCCTGCCGCGGTTAGCGGGCGGCTTCGTACACGCGGCGGCTGATGTCCAGCGTGATGTCGTGGTGCTCGCCCAGCGCGGTCATGCCGTGCTCTTCAAGCTTCGCCACCATCGCCGGAATGGAGCTGCCGTCCAACTGGTAGTCGGACAGGCGGGTCGGTACGCCCATCTGTTCGAAGAAGGCGCGGGTGGCGGCGATAGCCGCATCAATGCGCTGGTCTTCGGTGCCGTCGCGCAGGTTCCAGACGCGTTCTGCGTATTGCAGCAGTTTTTCACGTTTCTGGACGCGGCGCTCATTGAGCATCGCCGGCAGCACGATAGCCAGCGTCTGGGCGTGGTCCAGCCCATGCATGGCGGTGATTTCATGGCCCAGCATGTGGGTCGACCAGTCTTGCGGCACGCCGGCGCCGATCAGGCCGTTAAGCGCCATGGTGGCGCTCCACATCACGTTGGCGCGTACGTCGTAGTTCTGTTGCTCTTGCAACGCGCGCGGACCTTCTTCGACCAGCGTCAGCAGCAGCCCTTCGGCGAAGCGGTCCTGTACTTTGGCGTTAGCCGGGTAGGTCAGGTACTGTTCGACGGTATGGACGAAGGCATCCACCACGCCGTTGGCGATCTGGCGCTCAGGCAAGGTGTACGTGACTACCGGGTCAAGCACGGCGAAGCGCGGGCACACCAGCGGATTCATGAACGCCTGTTTGTCGCCGCTGCTCTTGCGGGTGATGACCGCGCCGCTGTTGGATTCGGAGCCCGTCGCCGGCAGGGTCAGCACCACGCCCAGCGGAATGGCGGTTTCGACCTGTGCGCCCCAGGTTTGCAGGATGTGCCACGGATCTTCTGCTGCGGTGTAGTGTGCCGCTGCGGCGATGAACTTGGTGCCATCCGCCACTGAACCGCCGCCCACGGCCAGCAGGAAGTCGATTTTTTCCTTACGGACAATCTCAACCGCCTTCATCAGCGTTTCGTAGGTCGGGTTCGGTTCAATACCGGAAAACTCCAGTACGTTATGGCCTTTCAGCGCGTTGATCACCTGGTCGAACACGCCGTTTTTCTTGATGCTGCCGCCGCCGTAGGTGATCAGGATACGGGCGTCAGTCGGGATTTGATCGGCCAGACTGGCGATTTGCCCTTCGCCGAACAGGATTTTGGTCGGGGTATGGAGAGTAAAATTCTGCATGGTTATAAATCCCTTGTAAGGTTACTGGTCCAGTTTGAAGCCTTGCTGTAACAGCGCAGGCAGGACATGGGGGTAATAGACGTATTGATAGTAGCTGGCGGTATTGCTGCCCCAGGCTTCGCCATCGCTGCGTCCTGTTTGCTTCCAGTGGTTAATCAGGGTGTTGTTATATTGTTCGATCGCTGCTGCCAGAGGTTCGGTGCGGTAAACCTCGTCGTGGCGGAACGTATCCAGCGGCAGGCGCGGTTTCTGGTACGCCGGTTGGTCTACATAGCCTAGCACCAATCCAACGACCGGGAATGTCAGCGGCGGCAGTTCCAGCAGGTCGATCATACCCTGTGGATTACGGCGAACGCCGCCGATTGGCACAATACCGAGGCCAAAGGCGTGGGCGGCGGTGATCAGAGTACCCAGCGCGATGCCGACATCGGTGGAGCCGGAAACGATGCTTTCGACGCTCTCGTTGGCGTGCTGTTCTTTGCCGCTCATGGCAATGCCGGCCGCGGTTTTGTGCATGTCCAGAACCAGTGTCAGGAAGACCGGAGCCTGGGCGATCCAGGGCTGTCCTCCCGCCAGTTCGGCGATGCGGGCGCGCCGGGCCGGGTCACGGGTTACTACGATGGATACCTGCTGCGAATTCACCGACGTCGGCGCCAGACGCGCGGCCTCGATAATGGTGGATAGCACCTCTTCCGGAATCGGTTTGTCCAGATAACTGCGTTCGCTGCGATGATGAGTGAGTAACTCAATGGTTTGATTCATGGGGATTCCTTGTCATGCACGGCCGAGCCATTACGTGATGGCTGGTGGAACGGCGTACATTAATGTGGATTTTATTCTCGGCTTCTCCCGGTGTTCCGGCAATGCTCATTTCTCGCTATGTATTGCCTGTTTCTGCAAAGCTTAGGAGAAAAGGGTGATTCTATCGCCCATATATGTCACTTTATTTCCGTTGTCAGTAAGAGATGAATATATGCAAAGTCCTAGCCCACGCCAGCGTTTGGTCAATCTGGCGATGCTGCACACCGCCGGCAATGGCGTCAGTCAGACCCCGATTCCGCAGGTCAAGGTGATTTACATCGACCGCCACGGCGCGCGGGCGCCGGTGCTGTACGACCCTCGTATCGTGATCGTTTTTCAGGGTCACAAGGTGGGGTATCTGGGAGACAAGGTCTTCCAGTATGACCCGGACAACTACCTGCTGATGACGGTGCCGCTGCCGTTCGAGTGCGAAAGTTTCGCCAGCCCGGAAAATCCGCTGGTCGGCATTTCCATCCGGGTGGATATCCCGATTCTGCAAGATCTGTTGATCGAGATGGGGGATGACGGCTGCGGCGAGAAACGACGTGCCGATAGCGCCGGCATCAACAGCGTGCCGCTTAACGAGGCCATCCTGTGTGCGACGGAGCGATTGCTGGAGGCGATGGCGAATGCCCGCGACGCCAGGGTGCTGGGGCCGTGGATTGTGCGTGAAATTCTCTACCATGTGCTGTGCGGACCCTGCGGCGATTCGTTACAGGCGCTGATGAACCGCTACAGCCATTTCAGCCAGATTGCCCGCGCGCTGCGCTATATCGAAAACCATTACGCAGACAACCTGAGCGTAGAGCGGCTGGCAATGGAAGTGAACATGAGCGTGTCGGCGTTTCACCATAACTTTAAGGCGGTGACCAACACCTCGCCCGTGCAGTACCTGAAGTCCTACCGGCTGCACAAGGCGCGTTTATTGATGGTGCATGACGGGCTGAAAGCCAATGCGGCGTCCATGCGGGTGGGGTACGAAAGTTCTTCGCAGTTCAGCCGGGAATTCAAGCGCTTCTTTGGCGTTACGCCAGGCGATGAAGTCGCCAGACTGCGTTCGGGGTCAGGGGTGGTGGAGAGCAGTTGAACCGCGCATGAACCGCATATCGATTATCCGGCGGCGCGTGTTTGCTCCGCCGGTATGTTTGCTCCGCCGGTAATTGTATTTCTCAGGCCATCGCCCGTTTTTTACGCCACAACACCAGCAGCATCCCCACCAGCCCGCTGAACAACAACACCAGCGGCAGAATGCACAGCGCGGTCATGACCTGATCTTCATAGCGTTTGACCAGCGGAATCTGGCTGAGAGCGTAGCCCAGCGTGACGATACCGGTGACCCACAGAAAACCGCTCAACCAGTTGAAAATCTGAAAGCGGGTGCTGCTCAGTCCGGACACCCCGGCAATGGTCGGCAACAAGGTCCGCACGAACGCCAGAAAACGACCAATCAGCAGCGCTGCCAGCCCATGCTGGTGGAACAGGTTGTGGGTGCGTTGATGATAGTGAGCCGGCAACTGATGCAGCCATTTCTTCACCAGCCGGGTATCGCCCAGCCAGCGCCCTTGCAGGTAACTCAGCCAGCAGCCGAGGCTGGCGGCCACGGTCAACAGCACCATGGTGGGAATAAAGCTCATCACGCCTTTGGCGATCATGGCGCCGGTCAGCAGCAACAGGCTGTCGCCGGGCAGAAAGGAGGCGGGCAGCAAACCGTTTTCCAAAAACAGGGTGGTGAAAAGCACGCCATAAATGACCCATACCACACGTGGATCAGCCAGCGCGCTGAAGTCTTGTTGCCACAGCGCCTGAATAATTTCATGAACAACACTCATATCGCATCCTGTCTGGTTTGCTATAACCCCTGAAGCCGCGTAAATACGCCGCACTAAGAGCCTATCCCAATAGGGCTATTTTACTTGCCATTTTGGACCTGGGCAGTGCTCGAACTCCTCACGTACTACGTGTACGCTCCGGGTTCTGCGCGCTGTCCGCGTCCAAACTGGCTGCGCCAATGACGCCTATTGGGATAGGCTCTAAGCCTGAAAAAACGAGCATCAGGATAGGGTAAAAAAGGTAAACGTATTATCATCATTGTTACTGTTCATCATATACGCTTTGCCTCACTTACCACAGCGGCATCAGGGGGCCGGAGGGATAGTGGCGTCACATTTCCCGCAATCTCCTGAAGCCGGTTTCCAAATCGGCGATCAAATCGTCGCAATCTTCCAGGCCGATGTGCAGCCGTACCAGCGTACCGGTAAAGTCGACGCCGCCTGCCGGGCGAATCGCCGCCAGTTCTTCCGGCTGATTCGCCAGAATCAGCGATTCGAAACCGCCCCAGGAATAGGCCATGCGGAAGTGGCTAAAATGGTCGAGATAATGGGCCAGTTGCTCGCGGCTTAGCTTCTCTTTCAGCACGAATGAGAGCAGGCCGTTGGCGCCGCTGAAATCCCGCACGAAGAATTCATGCCCTTTGCAACCGGGCAGCGCCGGGTGGTTGACCGTCGCCACTTCCGGGCGTTCCGCCAGCCAGCGCGCTACGCGCAAGCCGTTTTCCTGATGCTGCTGCAACCTGACGCCGAGCGTCCGCAGTCCGCGGCTGGCCATGTAGGCGCTGTCGGCGTCGGCCATTTGCCCCATCAGGTAGGACTGCTCGCGCAGTTGATCCCAGCAGCGCGCGTTGGCGACGGCGGTGCCAATCATGACATCGGAGTGACCAGTGATGTATTTGGTGCCGGACTGAATCGAAATATCTACGCCAAGATCAAGCGGCCGGAACAGCACGCCGGCCGCCCAGGTGTTGTCGATCATGATGACGATATCCGGGTTAACGCGGCGCACGGCGGCGACAATCGCCGGAACGTCCTGTACTTCCATGGTGATGGAACCGGGAGATTCCAGAAACACGACCCGGGTATTGGGTTGGATTAGGCTGGCGATGTCGCCGCCGATCATCGGATCGAAAAAGGTGGTGCTGATGTTCATTTTGTTCAGCACTTTGTTACAAAAATCCTGCGTCGGTTCATAGGCGGAACCCGTGACCAACAGGTGATCGCCCGCCGAGACAAACGATACGATGGCGTTGGCGGTGGCCGCGGCGCCGCAGGGGTAAAGCGCACAGCCCGCGCCGCCTTCCAGTTCGGTCATGGCGTCCTGAAAAGCGAAGTGGGTCAGGGTGCCGCGGCGACCGTAAAACAGCGCGCCTTTGGCGCGGTTGATGGTAGCGTGTTTCTTGTCCTGCACGCTGTCGAATACCAGCGAAGAGGCGCGCTGAATCACCGGGTTTACCGCCCCCTGGGTCACTCTTTTGCTGCGCCCGGCGGCCACCAGCGCGGTGGCGATTTTTTTACTCGTCATACGGCATCACCTGTAGCTCAAACATTCCTTGCGTCTATTCCTGTACGTTATCACGGCTGGGATGACAGGGGGGCGGCTTTTCTTATCAAGATGAATATGTCGTTGATGCGATGCAGCGAATGTGCCGGGAAACGGCGCGTTAGAGGTAAAGCGTGCAGCAAAATGCGTAAATAATAATGAGAACGACTATCAATTAATTCTGGGTTTGGTATCATTTTCGCCAGATTAAAGTGGCATGAAAATGATTGGTGGAGGCACAGCGTGTATACGGCTGACAAGAATATTAACCAACGGGGATCATCAGTCTGGCGTAAGTCCGGCCGTGTGTTCGGGGGCTTTACTCATCGTCTGATGGCGTTCGCGTTGCTGGGCATGGCAGGCGGCGCATTGGCCGCGCCGACGTCGGCGCCGATCGCGACCGGCACGGCAGCGGCGACGGTTGCTCCGTTCGCGCCGCCGGGAGCCGTCAGCAGCCTGATGAGCACGGATCTGTCCGTCTGGGGAATGTATCAGCACGCTGACGTGGTGGTAAAAACGGTGATGATCGGCCTGTTGCTGGCATCCGTGGTTACCTGGGCGATCTTCTTCGGCAAGAGCGCCAGCCTGATGAGCGCCAAAAAGCGCATCCGTCGAGAGTATCAGGCGTTGGACGATGCCCGCTCGCTGGATGACGCGTCGGATATCGCCGGCGTGTTCAAGCCGGGCAGCGTTTCGCTGCAACTGCTGGCGGATGCCCGCAATGAGCAGGAGCTGTCCGAACGTTCCGACGACAATAACGGCATCAAAGAGCGCACCGCGTTTCGTTTTGAACGCCGGGTGGCGGCTACCGGGCGTCAGATGGGGCGCGGCACCGGTTATCTGGCGACGGTGGGCGCTATCGCGCCGTTTATCGGTCTGTTCGGTACCGTCTGGGGCATCATGAACAGCTTTATCGGCATCGCCCAGTCGCAGACCACCAATCTGGCGGTGGTGGCGCCGGGTATCGCCGAAGCGCTGCTGGCGACGGCCATCGGTCTGGTTGCGGCGATTCCGGCGGTGGTGATCTATAACGTGTTCGCGCGCTGGACGGCCAGCTACAAGGCGATAGTGGGCGATGTGGCCGCGCAGATTCTGCTGTTGCAGAGCCGCGATCTGGATATTGCAGCCAGTACCGGCAACGCCTCTTCTTCACCGGCGCAGAAACTGCGGGTAGGGTAAGTCGATGGCGATGCATCTGAACGACGGGCAGAGTGAAAACGGTGAAATGCATGACATCAACGTGACGCCGTTTATCGACGTTATGCTGGTGCTGCTGATCATCTTCATGGTGGCTGCGCCGCTGGCGACGGTGGATGTGCGGGTCAACCTGCCGGCCTCCAGCGCCACGCCGCAGCCGCGCCCGGAAAAACCGGTGTTCCTGACGGTGAAGGCCGATAAACAGCTCTATCTGGGCGACGATGCGATCACCGAAGCGACGCTGGCTCAGGCGCTGGAAGCCAAAACCCTGGGCAATAAAGACACCACCATTTTCTTTCAGGCAGACAAGAGTGTGGATTATGAAACCCTGATGCGGGTGATGGATTCGCTGCGTGAGTCGGGCTATCTCAAAATTGGCCTGATGGGCGCGGAGAAAGCACGCTGAGTCGCGGTTTGCTGCCTGCACTGAACCACCGCTCCGGCGGTGGTTTTTTTATGGGCGTCTGGTTTTTTGCACGCTGCCGCGAATAAACCGAGAGAGCTGGCGGCGCCTGACGGATTCTTGCGGCTTTCAACTATTGTTCAATCACGATTATTCCAAGACGCTCCATCAACGTATTTATCTGATAATTATCTAACTTCACGCCTTCGAGGTTTGTCGAGCGCACATCAAGCTCCCCCAACTCTGAGTTGATTAAATCGCATTGCGTAAAGTCGGCGGAACGCCAGTCAAAAGAAGTAAACTCTCCCCCTGATAAATCGGAGCCGACAAAGCTGGCGCCGTTGACATTCGCGCCCGTCCAGCGGTTTTCCCAAAGCTCACACTTTTCCAGTATGACGCCCGACAGGTTGGCGTAACTTAAATTTGATTTCGTGATGTAGGCGCTGCAAAACCATGTGCGGGCGGTAATCCTGTTCATGAAGCTGGCGTCCCGGAAGTCAGCGCCCTGCGCCCGGCAGTCGCGTATTTCAATGCCCAGAGCCTTCACCGAGCGGAAATTGCACAGCGACAAATCACAGTTTTTAAAGCTGGCGTCTTTCAATGTCGCTCTATAAAAATTACAGCCCATTTGGCTTTCTTGATCGAAAAACTGGCAGTCCAAAAACTGGGTATCAGTTAAATCGCAGCCGGCAAAGTCGCAATTATGGAATTTACAGTTTTCGACGCGCTGATGGGTGAAGCGATCCGCACTAAACTTTTGCTCTTCAAAGGTCTGGGCATTCATTATCAAACCTGTAAATATAACCAGTTGTCGGTTATCTTACCGGTCGCCAGCCTCGCAAGCTACTTTTTGTCGCGCTTCTCTTTTTGTCACGCTATCTCTTCAGTGAGGTCTTCCAGATGCATCGCCTTCAGGCGCGGGAGTCCGGGTGACGCCAGTGCAGGCGGGTCGGCACATACACGCGGCTTTCCTGCAACGGTTGCCCTTCAATCAGCGCGTTGATCATCTCGAAGCTGTTGCGCGCCAGCGTCTCGCAATCCTGCGCCACGGTATCGATCTTCATCGGCAGGCAATCAAACAGGTAGTGATCGTCAAAACTGCACAGCCGCATGTCGCAGTCCATCAGGTTGTGCTGATTCAGGTAGCGCAGCACCCCTTCCAGCAGGCCGCAGGCGGCGGTAAACAGCGCCCTGGGCGGGCGGCCGAGGCGGGCGCACAGTTGGGCGAACATCTCGTAGCCGGCGCTGGAATGATAATTGCCGTGGATAATCCATTCCGGGCGGCACTCGACGCCGGCGCGCTCCAGCCCGAGCTGAAAACCAGCCAATCGATCGCGGGTGGGGGAAATGCGCGGCTGACCGCCGATGAAATAGAATTCGTCCGGATGCTGACGGGCGATGTTTTCCACCAGCGTGGCGGTCGATTCCACCGCCTCGGAGACCACCATCGGCAGGTCGGACTCGCCGATCACCCGGTCGAACTGCAATACCGGCAACTGCTGGTTAATCTTCTGGTATTCGACATCGCTCAGCATGCTGGACGCGACGATCAGGCCATCCACCTGACGCTGAATCAGGCTGTTGACCGCCATCATTTCCTGGCTGGCGTTCTCATCGGTACAGGCAATCAGCAATTGCAACCCGGCTTCCCGGCACAGGCACTCCAGTTCGCGGGAGATCACCGCAAAACCGTAGTTGGTCATTTCCGGCACCACCAGCCCCAGCGTGTTGCTGCGGCTGGAGCGCAAAGAGCGGGCGTGGATGCTGGGTTGATAGCGTTGCTGCTGCGCCAGCGCCAGCACCCGGTCACGGGTTTCGTCCGAAACGCGGAACTCTTTGCTGCGGCCATTGAGAACCAGACTGGCGGTGGATTTGGATACTCCCGCCAGTCGTGCGATGTCGCTGATTGTGACGCGTTTGGTCTGTTTCACCGTGGTATCTTTAGAAAACAATGTGCCTTTAATGGCATGAAAAGGAACCTTATTCTATCACGCACGGTGCCAACAGCCAGTGTTGCAACGTGATGCGACCCGAGCCGCTGAAGCTGACCATGGCGTCGCTGGTGGGGAAATAGCGTGATGACATCACCGCCTGCCCGTGGTTGATAAAAATTTCCACGCTGGAGCGGTCGCACAGAATCTGCAAGTGGTGCAGCGGGCCGTCATGCCAGTAACGGTGTTCCGGCTCGTTGGTACGGCGATTGCGACGGCTCAGGGTCAGGCGTTCGCCGTCCCAGCACAGCACCATCACCCCGGCGAAGTTGATCTGAAATTCACCCTGTGTGTCCAGCATGAGTTCCGCGCTGCTGGCGGGCAGCGCGGGCGCGTAGTTAGCGACGCCCTGCCACAGATGTTCCAGATGACGCAGGCTTTGCAGCTCGCGCGCCGGTTGCTGATAAATCCGATCATCGCGCAGCGTCAGTTCGCGCGGGCAGGTCATGGTATGGATCCAGCCGTGCGTGATTGTCGGTTGAAAGAATTCGTCCTGATCCGGCACGCCCATCCAGCCGAACAGCAGACGGCGGCCATCTTCGCTCTGCGTGGTTTGCGGCGCGTAAAATTCGAAGCCCAGATCCAGTTCGTAGAACGCCTGATGGGGGAAACTGCCGTTGTCGTAATCGAGCGAGCCGATGAAATAACCGGACTGATGAGTATTCAGGTAGCGCTCTTCTTCGGCTGGCAGCCCTTGCGGACAGCAGATCAACACCTCTTTGTTTTCTAGTGCGAACAGGTCCGGGCATTCCCACATGTAACCGAAATCGCCCAGCCCGTTGAGGCGGGAGCCGGCGATTTCACCCAGAGAATGCCATTGCAGCAGGTCGGATGACCGATACAGCAGCACTTTGCCCTGTAAATCTACATCCTGTGCGCCCAGCACCATGTACCAGTTGTCCTGATGACGCCAGACCTTCGGGTCGCGGACGTGGCCAGTGTACCCTTCCGGCAATGACAGCACCGGGCCGACCTTGTCGAATTCGCCGTCGTCGTTGGCGCGCGCCAGGCACTGATACGCGGTGCGTGAGCCGTCGTCGTATTTCACGTTGCCGGTATAAATCAGCGCCAGAGCGTCGTTGTCCACCACGGCGGAGCCAGAGTAGCAGCCGTGGCTTTCATAGCTTTCTGATGGCACCAGCGCCACCGGTTCGTGACGCCAGTGCACCAGATCGGCGGAGCTCCAGTGCCCCCAGAACTTGGCGCCGTGGGCGCAGGCCTGCGGATTCCACTGATAAAACAGATGGTAACGCCCCTTATGCTGCACGAAGCCATTCGGATCGTTCAGCAGCCCGACCAGCGGCGACAGGTGCCACTGCGGACGATGTGGGTCATAGGTTTGCCGTGACGGTCCGGACATCAGGGCGTAGGCCATGCGTTTTAACAGATGGATTTCCTTCATTATGCGTTGTCCGTTTTGTATTTCAGCAACAGAGAGATCAGGAAGGCTGCGCCAAAGGCGATCAACATGCCAATCAGATAATTCAGGATTGAGCCTGCCTGTACGATGGCAAGGCCCGGAATGCCGGTCAGCCCGACCGCCGTCATGTTGACGTGGTTGGCGACGACCCAGGCGCCGCCCAGCGCGCCGCCCGCCAGCCCGGCCAGAAACGGTTTGATGAAGCGCAGGTTAATCCCGAAGATCGCCGCTTCGGTAATGCCGAGCAGACAGGAAAGCGACGACGGCACGGCGATGGCTCTGATTTTAGCGTCGCGGGTTTTGAAGTACACCGCCAGACAGGCGCCGCCCTGCGCTACGTTAGCCATCGCCCAGATCGGCAGCAGGAAGTTGACGCCGATGGACGGGTTACCCAGCAGCCCGGCTTCAATAGCGTGGAAGCTGTGGTGCACGCCGGTGATGACGATAGCCGAATAAAGCCCGCCGAACAGCAGCCCGGCCAGCCAGCCGGCGTGGGCAATCAGGGTGCTCAGCACTAAGGAAATGCCGTCGCCCAGCATACGGCCCGCCGGGCCAATCACCAGCATGGCGACGAAGCCGGAAATGATCACGGTCAGGAACGGCGTCACGATGATATCCAGCGCGTTCGGCACCACCTTGCGCAGGCGCTTTTCCACCAGACTCATGAACCAGACCGCCAGCAATACCGGGAACACGGTGCCCTGATAGCCGATCATGGCGAATTCCAGACCGAACAGGTGCATGGTCTTGAAACCGCCGGCTACGCCCCAGGCGTTGGTCAGTGCCGGGTGGGTGAGGATGCCGCCCAGCGTCGCGCCCAGATAAGGGTTGCCGCCGAATTCACGCGCGGCGGTAAAGCCGATCAGAATCGGCAGAATGATGAAAGCGGCGGAGCTGAACATATCCAGCATCACGAAAATGGCGCTGCCGGCGTCGACCCAGCCGTAGGTCTTGATCATGCCGAGCAGGCCCATCAGCAGGCCGGAGGCGACAATCGCCGGGATAATCGGCACGAAAATGTTCGACAGTAAGCGCGCCAGCCGTTGCAGCGGATTGAGCTTTTGCGCCGCCAGCGTGGCGGTTTCGGCGGTGCTGGTTTCGCTGATGCCGGCGGCCTTGATGAACTCGGCGTAGACCTTGTTCACCAGCCCGGAGCCAAAAATGATCTGCATCTGGCCGGCATTCTGGAAACACCCTTTGACGCCCTCGACGCTTTCGATGGCGGTTTTATCGGCCAGGCTGTCATCGTTGAGCACCAGCCGCAGGCGGGTGGCGCAGTGCGCGGCGCTGGCGATATTTTCCCTGCCGCCCAGCAAGGGAATCAGGGATGCCGCAGTGGCATGAATATCCATAGTATTCCTCTTTTATCAATAACAGGTGTGCGGTCACCCGTCACCGGTAGCATAAGCCTTGCCGGTGACGGCCGCGTTAACCGTTAAAACCAGGTTTCCATCTGGACGCCGAAGGTCCATTCGCCGCCGGCTTTGAAGCCGGTGGAGCCGAAGGCGTCGTCGCTGGCGTAGTTATCCAGCCGCTTGTCCCAATCCATGTAACTGGCGAAGACGCGCAGTTCCGGACGGCTTAATAAATTGGAGATATCGCCCACTTTGAACGTCGGGGCGAAAGTCAGCTTGTAGAACCCGCCGCTTACCTGATTACGCGATAAGTATCCCTGAGGATCCAGATTCATATATTGATAGCTGCCTTCATAGGCCAGTGCGAAGTTTTCGGTGATTTCCTGAATAAAGCGCGCATTAAATGTCACCCAGCGATAGTCATCCCCCTGAACGTAACGATCTTTGCTGCTTTGCGCCAGAATCGCCGGGGCGAAGCTCCAGGTTTTATTCAGCGCGGTAGTGCCGTAGGTCGCCAGGCGCCAGGTACTGGCGTTCTGGGTCAGGTTGCCGTCGGAACCGATGGATTTAACTTCGCCGCCGAGGCCGTGGCCGTACAGCAGCGCCACTTTGGACGTCCCGTCGCGCAGACCGTAGAAGCTGTCGCCGTGCCAGGCGGCCAGCGCGTGATAACCGCTGTCGCCGGCATTGGTGTTGGTGACGTTGTTGGCGTTGTTGCGCCCGGTATTTTCTTTTATGTCGTTGTTGCGGGCGCGCAGGCCGCTCAGCATGAACTGGAACGGGCCGACGAAGTTATTGCTGGTGACGATGTAGTTCTGGATCTCGTTGTCCAGCGTGGTGATCTCGCCGAGGCTGCGGCCGTACAGGGAGAAGTTGGTTTTCCAGCCATCCACCGGTTTCACGTCGTAGATACCGCCGCCGGTTCCTGCCAGGAACACCACGTCGGAGTCGATCCAGTGGATGTCGAAGTTGTCGCGGTCAAAACGCTTACCTGCCCACAGCGTGGTGTCCTTGAAGGCGCCGGTGAACGTCGGCAGCGAGCCCAACTCCACAAACGCTTCGCGCACGTTCAGGTCGCTGGTGCTGGCGGTCCAGTCGTTATAGCTGCGCTGGCCGTCCGCCATCATCACTTTGAAACGGGTGGTGGCGCCGTTATCCAGTTTGGTGCGGTGTTCCAGCTTCAGTTCCAGGTAGGTGTCGTCTTCGTTGCCCAGACGGCCGACATGGCCGCCGGTTTCACCGGCCGGCGTCATACTGGGGCCGATGTTCGCCTTCGAACTGGTGACGGAATCGTGGATAGCCAGGCCGGAACGGGCATAACCGTGGAACTCAAAGCCATCGGCGATACTGCGCTTGCTGGCCAGCGAGTCGGTTTTCAGCGCTACCTGCTGGGTCTGCTGTTCGTTTTGCGTGGCGCGCGCCGCGACCTGTTGAGTTTGCTGCGCCACTTGCTGGGTGGTTTGTTCCACCTGCTGGGTTTTCTGCTCGACCTGCGCAGTGCGGGCCGCCAGTTGTTTAGCTTGTTTTTCGGCGGCGTCGGCGCGGGCTTCCGCTTGCTTCGCGCGTTGCTCCGCCTGCAACAGACGCTGCTCCAGCGCGTTCAGGCGCGCTTCAATGCTATCAGAAGGGGCTGCCAGCGCCTGAGAGGTACAGAGTGCGAGTCCCACGGCGGCGGCAAGATAACCTGGCTTTATCATGTTGGGTTTTCCCTTGGATGGTCAGATGGTTTTTTTTGTTTTGCTAAATTGCTAAACCGGTTATGCAGCGAAAGCTAAATGGGGCCGAAGGGGTTGGCAAGGAATTTTGTTTTCTTGCTGTGCTAACTGTGATCATGACAACAAAACCCGCTCCCGACGGTGCAATGCGGTCGTCGGGAACAGGCTCTGAAAGGCTATAGCGAGGCGGTGAGTTGATGGGCGAACGGCAGCGCCGTCATCGCGCCTTTGGCGGTGGTCGCCAGCGCGCCGCAGCGCTGCGCCTGCGTGAGTACGGTATGCCAGTCGTCAATCTGGTACAGGCTATCGTAGCCGGCCAGTGCGGCGAGCATGCCGGCGACAAAGGCGTCGCCCGCGCCGGTGGTGTCGACCGGGATGACGCGGTGCGCCAGGAAATGGCGCAACTGATGGCCGTCATGCAGCCAGACGCCGTCGCCGCCCTGAGTAATCAGCAACCGCTTGATTGGGTATCGGGCCATCAGGTTGGCGCTGCCCTGACGAATGTCCTCGCTGCCGCTGAGAAACCGGAATTCCTCTTCCGACAGTTTCACCACATCCGCCAGCGCCAGCACCTGATCCAGACAGGTTCTCAACTCCTGCTCGCTGTGCCACAGGTCGGCGCGGATATTCGGGTCAAAACTGACCCACCCTTGGGCGGCGCGAATCCGCGTTATCGCTTCCAGCGCCGTGCTGCGCGACGGTTCGCGCGACAGGGCGATGGAGCACAGGTGCAACCATTCGCTGCGCTGAAACGCCGGCAGGTCGGATGGTTGCAGGAACAGGTCGGCGCTGGGGCGCACCATAAACGTGAAGGTGCGCTCACCCTGGGCATCCAGACTCACCACCACGGTGGAGGTGCGGTGTTCCGCATCCGGTTGCATGTGACGGACATCCACCTGCTCGCGGGCCAGTACGTCGCGCAGGAAGTGACCGAACGCGTCCTCGCCGACGCGGCCAATAAAGCCGCTGTGTCCGCCCAATCGGGCGACGCCCACGGCGACGTTGGCGGGCGCGCCCCCCGGACATTTCAGATAGCGCTCCTCGCCTTCCGGAATGAGGTCGACCACCGCATCGCCCATTACCCATACTTTGTGAGACATAATTACACTCTTTATCGGGGATAGTTAAACTGTTGGCTAAAATAGAAGAAACGGTTTAGCTAATCAACTCGTTGATCGGCGAGGGGCATGAAAAGCTCATCAGGAACGCGGTTTATGGTTGTGGTGTATACCCTAAGCAGTTTGAAACCGCCGTCACGCGTGTTTCATTCTCTCGTTTAGCGTCTCGATGATGAAGGCGTTGACAGAGGTTTCCTGCTCGGCAGCAGCTTGATTCAAACGTTCCCCGAACGACTCAGGGTAGCGTAACGTAAATGTTTTAATCCTTTCCTGGCGGACGTATGGTTCAATGCCCGCTGCGCTGCAGTCATCCAGATACTCGCGCAGTGAGATTTCACCTTCTTTTTTCAGCCCCTGAATGCTGTCCGACACAAAATCACAATAGCCGGTCAGACCCAGAAACTTGCCACGAAATGCGCCAAGTTCCGGCACATAACTGATAACAGCCAGTTGTCCGGCTATCTCAATGGTGTTTGGTGTGGATGGTTTGCTCATGGCTTCACTCCTATGCTTTCAAGCCAGTCGCGCAGGTTGGCTACTGCGCCTTTATCAGTGACTCGATATCGTCCCATTTGATGCCTGACTGGACGGGCGATTTAAACACCTGTTCAAGCGTACTTTTTTGCCTCTTCCGTAGTGATGAAACCTGCGCTTTCATTCCCTCGCCTCACGACGTCACTTCCTGAAGTCATTAGCAAAACCACCATAAGTGAAGTCAAGTCATGAAGTCATGTATTATATGGACGCCTCTCATTCTCTAACTGATTTTGTGGGTATCCAGCCCGCGGGGAGAGGCTCAGGGATGAGCGGAGTGGTGTAGTAAAGCCGACGCACCTGCAACTTGAAGAATGATTGTATAGCGGCGTAATCCGGGGGAGTCGCTAATGGCAGCTGGTTGACTTTATGACAATAAAAAAGCCGGAACTTCGGTCATAGAAAATAATTATCTCACCGGAATGAGAAATAATTTCCAATAATTATTATTGGGATGACGTTATATTTATTCTCAAATGTTATTCATCGGCTAATGAATGTCACATATGTGATAAGTCGCTTTTTTATTTATAAAAATTATCTTGTCACCGCCTATTTGTTTTCCATACTTAATAAATAGTCACGTGTTTTTAGTGGTGAGGTAAGCCGATGCCCGAGGCAGTCCATTCGGAACTGTTGTCTGAGTCCTATTTTCGTTACTGGGGAAAAGCCCGAACGTTTTCCAATAACGAAAACGGCGCGCCTTATCATTTATTGCCTTATCACTGTCTGGATGTGGCGGCCTGTGGCTATTGGCTGGTGAAAAATAACCGTTTTCATGTCCGTGACCATTTGCAGGCGTTGGGACTGGATGAAGAGTGCGCCGCATTATGGCTGGCCTGGTTTCTGGCCTGGCACGATATCGGCAAGTTCGCCCGTGGTTTTCAACAGCTCTACCAGAACCCTGCCGCGCCGCTGGTGCGTGGGGCGGGGCAGGCTTATTCAATGCGCCATGACTCGCTGGGGTTGTGGTTGTGGCGTTTTAAGCTGCATGACAACTGGCGGGAGCAAACGGACTGGCTGCCCGCCACATCCCGACCGGAAAAACTGCATTACGCGATGGATGTATGGCTGCGGCTGGTATGCGGCCATCATGGACAGCCGCCGCGGGAAGAGGGCAACGGCGCGCTGGCTTTCCACCCTGACGATATTCTGGCCGCACAGGCTTATCTGACCGATTTGCACGCCGTGTTTCCTGAACTAACGGCATTTCCCGATAGTTTTAGCGACAAAAACTGGCGGGTGTTGTTGCAACAGAAAAGCTGGCCGCTGGCAGGCAGCGTGGTACTGGCGGACTGGCTTGGCTCATCGCAGGACGATTTCCCCTATCGGGCGGAGCCGACGCTGACGCTGGCGCAATACTGGCGGCAATGCGCGTTGCCGCAGGCCGAGCGGTCGGTGTCTCGCCTGCCGGCCGCCGCTGTGGCTGCGCCGTTTACGGGAATGCGCAACCTCTTTCCCTTTATCACCCGGCCGACGCCGTTGCAGCAGCAGGCGATGGCGGTCGAGATTGACGCGCCTGGCCCGCAGCTGTTTGTACTGGAGGATGTCACCGGGGCGGGCAAAACCGAAGCCGCGCTGGCGCTGGCGCACCGGCTGATGAGCGCCGGTCGCGGCGACGGGCTGTATGTCGGCCTGCCGACGATGGCGACCGCCAACGCCATGTACCGGCGGTTGGCGAAGGCGTATCGCGCCTTGTTTGACGAACGAGTGGCGCCATCGCTGATGCTGGCGCACGGCGCGCGCGACATGGTGACGGATTTCCGCCTGTCGCTATGGGGGCCAGCGCAGGCGGGGCAGATGCGGTACGGGCCGGATAATGAAGACAGCGCCAGCGCCGCCTGCAATCAGTGGTTTGCCGACTCGCGCAAGAAAGCGCTGCTGGCGGATGTCGGCGTCGGTACGCTCGATCAGGCGCTGATGGCGGTGATGGCGTTTCGCCACCAGTCGCTGCGGTTGTTAGGGCTGGGCGGAAAAATTCTGCTGCTGGATGAGGTGCACGCCTACGACGCTTATACCGGCCGTCTGCTGGAAAGCCTGCTGACCTTCCACGCCGGTCAGGGCGGCAGCGCGATTATTCTTACCGCCACGCTGGCGGCGTCTCAGCGGGAGCGGCTGGTGCAGGCGTTCTGTCGGGGGATGCAGCAACCGCCCGGCCGTCTGGCGGAGCAGGCCGGATACCCGTGGTTTACCCAGGTGAGCGCGCAGGCGCTGCGGGAGTGGCCGGTGGAAACCCGCGCCGAGGTCCGGCGCACGGTGACGGTTGACTGGCTGTCTCGCCGGTCGGAAGCCATCGCGTTGATTCGTCAGGCGGTGGCCGCCGGGCAGTGCGTCTGCTGGATTCGCAACACGGTGGATGAGGCGATTGACGCCTGGCGGCAGTTGCGCCAGTGCAGCGAGATAACAGCGGACGATGTGCTGCTGTTCCACAGCCGGTTTGCGTTTTGCGACCGCATGGTGATTGAAGACACGGCGGTTGAGCGCTTCGGCAAGCACAGCACAGGCGCACAGCGGCGCGGCAAGGTGCTGATCGCCACCCAGGTGGTGGAACAGTCGCTGGATATTGATGTGGATGTGATGATAAGCGATCTGGCGCCGGTGGATTTGCTGATCCAGCGCGCCGGGCGCCTGCAACGTCATATCCGCCGGGCAGATGGTCGTTGTAAACAGCTGGACGACGCTGCGCCGCAGCAGGATGACCGCGCCCCGCCGGTGCTGTGGGTTCTGGCGCCGCAATGGCAGCCCAATGCCGGTTCTGACTGGCTGGGAGTGGAGCTGAGCGGTACCGGCGCGGTGTATCAGCATCATGCGGTGCTGTGGCGCACGCAGGCGATGCTGCGAGAATGCGGCGCGCTGCGCATGCCGGAAGAGGCGCGTTTGCTGATAGACAGCGTCTACGAGCAGCGCATTCCGGCACCGGCGGCGCTGGAGGAGCGCGGCTATCAGGCTGAAGGGAAAAGCCTGGGCGATCGTACCATCGCGTCGCAGTCGTCCCTGGCGTTTGAGCTGGGGTATTGCGCCGCCGCCGGTCAGCGCGGCTGGCGCGATGACGCCGAGCTGTTCACCCGTTCAGGCGAGACATCGCAGGATGTCTATCTGGCATGGCGGGCGGACAGCGACGACGCTTTACCGCAGCCCTATGCCGGTGAGGGGGAATTTGGCTGGGAGAAAAGTCGCCTGTCGGTGCGCCAGCGCTGGTGGCAGCAGCACGAAAAACAGTGGCCGACCTTACAGGGCGACGCGCTGGAGCGCTTTCGACAACAACTGCACCGCCCCGGCGCCGAAGTGCTGTTGCTGGCGCCGGGCGAAGCGGCAGATTACTACCATGCAGATATGGGACTAGTTGCACGGTAGTCAGTGCATGATGAATTTGATAGCCAGGTAATCAGATTGTTGAGAACCCTTCTGGTTGCGCGCCATAGCCTTTTGTGGCGTATCAAAACTGTGCTGAGGTGGGCGACTTCGCCGGGTGAGCCGCATGGACGCGGCGAAAGCCAGTGTCGCGCCGGACAAAAACGCCAGGAGCGTTTTTGAACAGCGTTTACGCTGGCCCGAAGGGCGAGCCCCAGGGATGGGGCGAGTAACCGCGTCACTGGCGGCCCGGACAGCGAAGTCGAACGCCGAAGGTAGCGCGTAGCGCCACAGTTTAGCCACCAGCCAGAGGTCAAGGAGAGGCGGCGTTTGAGCCTCTCCTTGTTGGGCGTGCGGCGGGGTTGCAAAGGAGCAATCCGGTTATCACGCACGAAACGTTTCACTGTTCCAACATAAATTTGTCTGTAATCCGACCATGGAGCTGTTTGTCCACAGCCTTAAGGTAATACGACTGTTTTTCCACAGTCTTTTTACTGCGTTAGCAGTTTTGTCCACCGGGAAACATCGGTGCCACTGGCGCGAACTCTGGCCGCGCCGGGGCAGAAAACAATAACAGGAATCATGACGACCTCACGGATGAGGCCTTACTGAAGAGGTAGGTTCATGTTTTCACTGATTGACACACCCTGGTTACCCGTAGTGGGCGCGGACGGACACCGCACCCACATTTCTCCACGGCAATTGGCCGACGACCGGATTATCGATCTGGCGTGTCCACGGCCCGATTTTCAGGGCGCGGCCTGGCAACTGCTGATCGGCCTGTTGCAAACCGCGTACGCTCCCTCGGATGAGGAAGACTGGGAGGACATCTGGCGCGACGGGCTGGGCGACGGCTGGGTGCGCGCGCTCGACACGCTGGCGCCGGCGCTCAATTTCGGTGCCGACAAGCCCTCGTTTATGCAGGACTTTTCCCCACTGGATGCCGATGACAGCCCGATTTCCGGTTTGCTGATCGATGCGCCGGGCGGCAATACCCTCAAGCTCAATAAAGACCACTTCGTCAAACGCGGCACGGTGAACGCCATCTGCCCGCATTGCGCCGCGCTGGCGCTGTACACGCTGCAAACCAACGCGCCGTCGGGCGGGGTGGGGCACCGGGTCGGCGTGCGCGGCGGCGGGCCGATCACCACCCTGCTGATGCCTTACGACGCGCAAAACCCGGTGCCGCTGTGGCGCAAGCTGTGGGCCAACGTCACGCCCGGCGAGCGCGGCGACTGCGTGGCGGCGGTGTTCCCCTGGCTGGCGGCCACCCGCACCAGCGAAGGCGATAAAGACAAGGTGACGCCGGAAAACGCACACCGGTTGCAGGCGTTCTGGGGTATGCCGCGTCGCATTGAACTGGATTTCGGCCACACCGAGGCCGGGCATTGCGACCTGTGCGGCGATAAGTCGGAGCAACTGCTGACGCACTACCGCACCAAAAACTACGGCGTACAGTACGAACACTGGCAGCACCCGCTGACGCCGTATCGCCTGTCGAACAAAGACGGCATGTTGCTGTCGGTGAAAGGCCAGCCGGGCGGGTTGTCGTACCGCGACTGGCTGGGGCTGGTGATCGGCATGCAGGATGCGCTCAGCCAGACATTGCCCGCCCGCGTGGTGAGCCTCAACCAGCAACGGGCGCCGTTGCTGCACAAGGTCGGGCTGTGGTGCTTCGGCTACGACATGGACAACATGAAGGCGCGCTGCTGGTACGAACACCATGTGCCGGTGTGGAAAGAGATCCCCCCGGCGGTGCACGACTACCTGCCGCTGGGCTTGCAGATGGCTCACGAGGCTCAGCAACTGCTGCGCCAGTCGGTGAAGGCGGCCTGGTTCCGTCGGCCGAAAGAGGTGGGTGGCGATTTCAGTATTATCGATGTGTCGTTCTGGCAGGAAACCGAACAGTTTTTCCGCCAACTTTACCGCTCCATCGCCAGCGGCAAGTGCGCCATCAGCGCGCTGAAAGCCTGGCAGAACCAGCTCTATTTATACCTGCTCGGCACCTTTGACCGGTTGACGTTCGGCAACCCGGACCAACTGGGCGACCTGACGCAGGCGGTGAAAGCACGCAGCGACATGGTGAAGCTGTTCTACGGTCAGAAATCGATGAAGCAGTTTAAACAAATGCAACCTCAGGAGGAGGCGGTGAATGGGTAATACCGCAACGCTGCTGGTGATAGACGCGCCGGCGGCGGCGAAAATCAGTGCCTGGTTTTGCGCATTACAGAACCGGCATAACGACAACTACAACGGGCGGGCGGATCGGGCGGCGTTGCGGCGCGCCGCCGCCCCTTATGGCGCGCTGACCTGTCCGGGATTTCAACGGATTGCGCGGATACTGGCGTCGCAAATCGGCGATAAGGAACATCGCCTGCTGGCGGTGGCGATATTCGCGGCGGTGGCGGTTCATGCGGACGAGCATAACGGCAAGAAAAGTTTCGCCGCGCAACTGGGGGAAAAGGTCACTGCCGGCAGCGACCGGCGCTACCTGTCCGAACTGCGCTTTGAACGCCTGCTGAGGGCGCAGACGCCGGAGGAACTGTGCCGCCTGCTGATCCGCGCCGTCACGATTCGCGGCAGCGACGGGGTCAATCTGCCGTCGCTGGCCGACGGCATTCTGCTGTGGATGGACGAATGGTACGACCGACAGCACAACCTACCGGCACAACCCAATCCGTTAAAACGCAACGCAGTGCGCTGGGCTTGCGAATACAACCAGACGTCGCTGGATCCCGCGCCGGACGATACGCCATCAGCCCATACCGCCAACGAACCGACCGGAAATCACCCGACCGACAACAAGGAACCGGCATGACCACCTTTATTCAACTGCATTTTTTGACCGCTTACGCACCAGCCAACCTGAACCGGGACGACACCGGCCGCCCGAAAACCGCCATCGTCGGCGGGGTAGAGCGGCTGCGGGTGTCGTCACAAAGTCTCAAACGCGCCTGGCGCACCTCCGAGGTGTTTGAAACCGCCTTGGGCGAGCACATAGGCAAACGTACCCGCCAATTGGGGCGAGTGGTGTATAAGGCGCTTACCGACGGCGGCGTGGCGACCAAAACCGCGGAGGAAGCCGCGAAGAAAATTGCCGGGCAGTTCGGCAAGCTGAAAAAAGAAGAGAAAAACAGCCCCGACCCGCTGGAGAAGTTCGACATCGAACAACTGGCGCACGTCAGCGTGCCGGAGCGGGCGCGGGTGGATCAACTGGTGGATGCGCTGATTGCCGAATCCCGCGAACCCAACAGCGAAGAGCTGAAACTGCTGCGCAAAGCGGTGGCGAGCGTCGATATCGCGCTGTTCGGCCGTATGCTGGCGTCCAGCCCGGAATTCAACGTGGAAGCCGCCTGCCAGGTGGCGCACGCGCTGGGCGTCAGCGCGGTGACGGTAGAAGATGATTTCTTCACCGCGGTGGATGACCTCAACACCGGCGAGGACAACAGCGGCTCCGGCCATATGGGCGAGCAAGGCTTTGCCTCGGCGTTGTTCTATCAATATATCTGCATCGACCGCGACCGGTTGCGGGAAAACCTCGGCGGTGACGAGGCGCTGGTGCAGCGCACGCTGCGGGCGCTGGGGGAAACCGCGCTCACCGTGTCGCCCACCGGCAAGCAGAACAGTTTCGCCTCCCGCGCGTATGCCTCTTACGTGTTGGCGGAACGTGGCTCGGCGCAGCCGCGCGCGCTGTCGGTGGCGTTTTTCAAACCGGTGCGCAGCGCCGAACCGCTGGAAACGGCGATTAGCGCGCTGAAAAACCAGCAGGAGAAGTTCAATCGCGCCTACGGTGCCGACGGCATGACCGACTATGTGCTGGATGTGGAAGCCGGAGCCGGCAGCCTGCCGCAACTGTTGGATTTCATCAGCCAGTGAGGGCGGCATGACTGAGTATCTGGTGTTTCAGCTTTACGCGCCGCTGGCGTCCTGGGGGGAACCGGCGGTGGGCGAGGTGCGCCATACCTCGCCGGTGCCCAGCCGTTCCGCGCTGCTGGGGCTGCTGGCGGCGGCGCTCGGCATCCGGCGCGATGACGAAGAACGGCTGACGCAATTCAACACCCACTACCGCTTCGCGGTCAGGCCGCTTTCCCGCCGGGAGGGCTGGCTGCGTGACTACCATACCGTGCAAATGCCGCGTGAAGAACGCAAGCGGGTGCGCCACACCCGTCGCGATGAGCTGTGTTCAGACCCGGCGCAGGCGCTGGAAACGCTGCTGACCGCCCGCGAATACCGCTGCGACGCCTACTACCACGTGGCGGTGAGCGCCACCGACGGCGCGCCGGTCACGCTCGCGCACCTGGCCGACGCGCTGCGCACGCCGGTGTTCCCGCTGTATCTCGGCCGCAAAAGCTGCCCGCTGGCGTTGCCGCTGGCGCCGCACCTGTTCAGCGGCTCGCTCCCTGAGGTATGGCAACAGGTTGACGGGGCGCCGTTGCTAAACGACCCCGATCTGCAGTTCATCAACCAGCCGGACGGCACCTGCTACTGGGAAGCGGGTGAGGATGTGGCGGCGGACGGGGTGATGCAGGTGTTGCGCGGCGATCAGCCCGCCAGCCGTCGGCGTTGGCAATTTACCACGCGGGTACAGTATCGCGGCGTGCTGAAAGGAGGTCAGTGATGTTCTTTTCCCGGGTGACGCTGCAACCGGCGGCGCTGTCATCGGTGATGGCGGACAAGTGGCAGACCTCGCCGGTCTACGCCAGCCATCAGTGGTTGTGGCAACTGTTCCCGCAGGAAGCGCAACGCGGTTTTCTGTTTCGGCAGGACGACCATGCGACGCTTAGCCGCTATTACCTGCTCTCGGCCTGCGCGCCCCGGCAGGATCACAACCTGTTTGTGGTGGAAACCAAACCCTGGCAGCCACAGCTGAGCGTCGGGATGCAACTGGCGTTTTCCCTGCGCGCCAATCCGGTGGTGACGCGCCAACGGCAGCGGAGTGATGTGCTGATGGACGCCAAATACCACGCCAAAGCGCAAGGGGCGGACAAGGCGGAGATCTGGCCGCGCCAGCAACAGGCCGCCGCTGACTGGCTGGCGCGTCAGGGCGAGCGCTGCGGGTTTGAGGTGAACGCCTGTCGCGTTGACGGTTATCAGCGTCATCGGCTGTATAAACCGCAGCAGACCGCGCCGGTCAGCTTCAGTTCGGTGGATTTCGACGGCCTGTTGCGTATCACCGACGCCGGGCGTTTTGCCCAGGCGGTCAGTCAGGGGCTGGGCAAAAGCCGGTCGCTGGGGTGTGGGCTGCTGCTGTTGCGACGCGCCTGAACGGGAGGGTGAATGTCGTTTGTTCCGCTTAACCCGCTGCCGCTAAAAGACCGTACCTCGATGATCTTCCTGCAATACGGGCAGATTGACGTTATCGACGGCGCTTTTGTGCTGATCGACAAAAACGGTGTGCGCACCCATATCCCGGTCGGCTCGGTGGCCTGCATTATGCTGGAGCCGGGCACCCGCGTTTCCCACGCGGCGGCAAAGCTGGCGGCTACCGTCGGCACGTTGCTGGTGTGGGTAGGCGAGGCCGGGGTGCGGCTGTACGCCGCCGGGCAGCCGGGCGGGGCGCGTTCCGACCGGTTGCTGTATCAGGCGAAGCTGGCGCTGGATGAAGAATTGCGGCTGAAAGTAGTCAGACGCATGTTTGAGCTGCGTTTTGGCGAACCGGCGCCGAGTCGACGCTCGGTGGATCAACTGCGCGGCATTGAAGGCGCGCGGGTACGCCAGACCTATAGCCTGCTGGCGAAGCAGTACGGCGTGAAATGGCAGGGCCGCCGCTACGACCCGAAAGATTGGGAACGCGGCGACACGGTCAACCAGTGCATCAGCGCCGCCACCGCCTGCCTGTACGGCATTACCGAGGCGGCGGTACTGGCGGCAGGCTACGCGCCCGCCATCGGTTTTGTCCACAGCGGCAAGCCGTTATCGTTTGTCTACGATATCGCCGACATCATCAAGTTCGAGGGCGTGGTGCCTAAAGCGTTCGAGATTGCCGCCCGTAATCCGCTGGAACCGGATCGCGACGTGCGGGTGGCGTGTCGCGATATTTTCCGCAGCCAGCAGACGTTGGCCAAACTGATTCCGCTGATTGAAGACGTGCTGGCCGCCGGCGAGATCGCGCCGCCACAGGCACCGCCGGACGCGCAACCGCCGGCCATTCCCGAGCCGACGCCGTTTGGCGACGCCGGTCACCGGGGGCATGGCGGATGAGTATGCTGGTGGTGGTCACCGAGAATGTGCCGCCGCGCCTGCGCGGTCGGCTGGCGGTCTGGCTGCTGGAAGTGCGCGCCGGCGTATATGTGGGCGACACCTCGCGTCGGGTGCGGGAAATGATCTGGCAGCAGGTGGTGGAACTGGCGGAGCAGGGCAACGTGGTGATGGCCTGGGCCACCAATACCGAATCCGGTTTTGAGTTTCAAACCTTCGGTGAAAACCGCCGGATGCCGGTGGACCTCGACGGACTGCGGTTAGTCTCATTTCACCCTGTTGAAAATCAATAGGTTAGCGTTCTTTAACAACCGGGTAAAATCGGTGGAATTTTCCTGCCTTTAAAATGCCTTATAAAACAGGTATATACTTTTAGAGTGTTCCCCGCGCCAGCGGGGATAAACCGAGAAATAAAATTTTATGTCTCTGTTTTTTCTTGTGTTCCCCGCGCCAGCGGGGATAAACCGGACGGTCATTCCGGCCTGACGGCGGGCAATGAGTGTTCCCCGCGCCAGCGGGGATAAACCGATCGTCCTCGCAACGCCCTACAACGGGCCTCTGTGTTCCCCGCGCCAGCGGGGATAAACCGCTGTAACTCAGTCTTTCTACTAGTCATATGCGGTGTTCCCCGCGCCAGCGGGGATAAACCGCTGGGAGGAAAGGTGGGGTGGATTAAACCTGGGTGTTCCCCGCGCCAGCGGGGATAAACCGCATTCGAACCACCACCCGTGCTCGATCATCACGTGTTCCCCGCGCCAGCGGGGATAAACCGCGCTTGGCGTTCGGGTGTATCATCTACGAACCGTGTTCCCCGCGCCAGCGGGGATAAACCGCGGGGCTTTGCATTTTCGGTTAGCTGTCAGCAGGTGTTCCCCGCGCCAGCGGGGATAAACCGGCCGTCTGTGTTCAAATCATCAGTTGCCAGCGGTGTTCCCCGCGCCAGCGGGGATAAACCGGCATTAATGTGCAAACGATGCGCGCAGCGTGGGTGTTCCCCGCGCCAGCGGGGATAAACCGGCATTAATGTGCAAACGATGCGCGCAGCGTGGGTGTTCCCCGCGCCAGCGGGGATAAACCGACATTCCATTCATGGGCGTGGTGACCGTCGATGTGTTCCCCGCGCCAGCGGGGATAAACCGCAGCAGCCGGTCACTGATGCTGATGTTTGACGGTGTTCCCCGCGCCAGCGGGGATAAACCGACCTGTCACTGGCTGATCTGCAGATGCTAAAAGTGTTCCCCGCGCCAGCGGGGATAAACCGTACATCAGAGACACGCGAGCGTCTTTTACCTGGTGTTCCCCGCGCCAGCGGGGATAAACCGGTAACGACGATGCACAGGTGCAAGCGACTGATGTGTTCCCCGCGCCAGCGGGGATAAACCGTTCCGCCATTCCTCGGCCGACGCCTTGGATATGTGTTCCCCGCGCCAGCGGGGATAAACCGTCAATGAACCTGTCCTGCTCCACTTCGGGCAGGTGTTCCCCGCGCCAGCGGGGATAAACCGGGAAATCAGCATGAGCATTTGGCCTACTGAGGGTGTTCCCCGCGCCAGCGGGGATAAACCGCAGCCACAAATGGACCGGCTGTTGGACGTGACGTGTTCCCCGCGCCAGCGGGGATAAACCGTAAGCCGCTCGCGCTGAAACCCAAATATTCAGGTGTTCCCCGCGCCAGCGGGGATAAACCGCTGAAACCATAGGGGAATATGTTTCACTCATGCGTGTTCCCCGCGCCAGCGGGGATAAACCGAGTCCGCCAGTTGCTCGTACTTCTGGCTGGATGTGTTCCCCGCGCCAGCGGGGATAAACCGAGTACCGGGCCGCGGCGTTGCAGGCCGATGGAGTGTTCCCCGCGCCAGCGGGGATAAACCGACACGACGGCCGTTTACCTGGTTGTACAGGGCGTGTTTCCCGCGCCAGCGGGGATAAACCGTTGATTAAGATAGCCTGATCGGCGGCCGGTTACGAAAAAAGCCACTACTCAGGTTTGGGTTAAAACGCGTGCCAGTCGTCCTCGCTGCCTGATGCCTTGCCCGATGATGCCGCCGGTTTTAACGCCAGTGTTTTCGCGGCGGGTGGGGCGGAAAGCCGGGGTTTGTTGCCGGGTGCGCTATAAGCGCGGTGGCTGGTTTCTTCCTGATGGAAGATGCTGACCACCTGTTTTAACTGTTCGGCCTGCTGTTGCAAGGCTTGCGTGGCGGTGTTGCCTTCTCTGACCAGCGAGGCATTTTGCAAGGTGGTTTGCTCCATCTTATTGATCGCCATATTCACCTGTTCGATGCCAAGCGACTGCTCCTGACTGGCGACGCTGATTTCCCCCACCAGCTCGCTCACTTTGCGCACGCCATCCACAATTCCCTGAATTGAGGCGCCGGCTTTTTCCACCAGTTGGTTCCCGGCGTCCACCGTTTGTACCGAATGACCGATAAGCTCTTTGATTTCTCTGGCGGCCGAGGCGCTGCGTTGGGCCAGACTGCGCACTTCGCTTGCCACCACCGCAAACCCCCGGCCTTGCTCGCCGGCGCGAGCCGCTTCAACCGCTGCATTGAGCGCCAGGATATTGGTCTGAAACGCGATGCTGTCGATGACGCCGATGATATCGACGATTTTTTTGGAAGAGCTATCGATAGCGCCCATGGTTTGCACCACTTCGCTGACCAGTTGCCCGCCGGATTGCGCCTGAATGGCGGTATCTTGCGCCAACTGGCTGGCTTGTCTGGCGTTATCGGCATTGTGCCGAACGGTCGAGGTGAGCTGTTCGATCGAGGACGCCGTTTCTTGCAGCGCGCCGGACTGCTCTTCGGTACGATTCGAGAGGTCCAGGTTGCCCGCTGAGAGCTGCGATGATGCGCCGGCGATGGCTTCCGCCCCTTCACGCACCTCTCCGACCACCGTCCGTAACTGGGCGATCATGGCTTTTAGCGCGAATTGCAACTGCGCCAGTTCATCGCGGCCTTGCGGGGAGATCTCTTCGGTGAGATCGCCTTTGGCGACGGCATGCGTTATCAGTACCGCTTTTTGCAGCGGGCGCACAATGCTGCGGGTCAGCATCCAGGCGAGCAGCGAACCGATGACGGTAATCAACACCCCCAGCCCGCCGAGAAAGAAATAGCTGTTACTGGCGCGTTCGGCAATGTCCATCCGCATCCGGTCAATGCTGGTGCGCTGGTAGTCGCGCAAGATGTTCATGCTTTTTTGGTACTCGATGGCGATAGGCTGCAACCTTTGTTCAAAGAATTGCTTGGCCTGTTCCGAGTTTCCCGCTGACTTGGCGGCGAAAATGTCATCCCGCGCTTTGATGTACGCCTGACGGTTGGTGTTTAAGTTATCCAGCAGGGCCTTTTCTTCACTCGAAGACACCAGCGCGGTAAATTGCGCCGCACGCTCATTGTTCTCTTTGGTGGCGTTGGCGTTATCCGCCGCGAACACCTGCGCCAGTGAGGCATCACTGCTGCGCGCGGTGGCGGTGGCCCGTTGTATGCCGGCGGCGAGAGCCGCGCCCCAGTCCGCCACCAGCCGTTCTTTGCGCAGCGGTATTTGCATAATCTGTTCCGCGTTTTGGCTAATCTGGCGGAGTTGATAGATGCCGCTGGCAAGCATGGTTAACGAAAATGCGATAAGTATCCCAAACCCGATGGATAGCCGAATACCAATGTTGTAGTTTTTCATTTTTACTCCTGGGTTTCTCTGTCGCTGTTTGTCAGATTTTCTTATGTTCGACGTAACGGATATGCTCAGTGATTTGTATAGCAGATATTCTCAGGTGTGCAGCAGGCTCGCCGGGTTTGTGTTGACTCTTTTTCCCCACGGGGGTCCTGAGGGATCCCCATAAAATCAGCGCTAATAAACCAACACCATACTCCGGTAGGTGTTGGCGAGGTGGTTAAGAACGGTGCTCAGCACCGTTCGTCTTAACATTAGCGGAGAGTGTCGCAGGACATTCTCCGCTAATTTTTCATCACTTCACGTGGCTTAAACTCGTCTGTGCTGCTGAAAATAAGCCAGGGTTCTTTGGCTGCTGAGCGCCCCCGTGACGACCCTACCGCCGAGGTGTTCCCCGCGCCAGCGGGGATAAACCATGCACCTCTGCGGTTGCTTGTCGAACTCGGCGTTGTTTCGTTTATTTCGTTTGTTGTGCTTTTCGTTTATTTCGTATAGTCTGATTGCAACCGTTACGGTTATCACTAGACCTCAAACTGAAAATGGAATACCCAAAATGACAAACTCAATTCTTGATAGCCTGAGCCTTCCGGCACCAGGGGAGATTGAGGCGGCTGTTCGTGGACAAAGGGAGCTTGCTGCCTATCTCTCCACAAAGATGGAAACACAAAAAATCTCGATTCAGGACGCAGATAACAACACTCGTCAGGTCGAATTACCGACGTCGGCACTGACATTATTGATGTCGATTTTAGGCGAGCTGGCTGTGGGTAACGCGGTTCAGGTTGTTCCTGTTCATGCTGAATTAACGACACAGGAGGCAGCCAACATTCTGAATGTTTCACGCCCTCACATGGTGAAGCTTCTGGAGGATGGGAAACTACCTTTTCATAAAACCGGTCGCCACCGCCGTGTGCTTTTCGCTGACCTGATGGACTATAAACACCAGAGGGATAATGAAAGCAGTAGAGCAATGCAGGCGTTGGCAGATCATAGCCAAGAGCTTGGATTGTACTGATGAATCAGGCTATTCCTGATGCGATGATTACTGGGTTTGAAGCGCTCATTCCAGGCATCACGCTCCCTGATCCTGATGATCAGCATGTGGTTGCAGCCGCCATTCGCAGTAACGCTGAAATCATCGTTACGTTTAACCTGAAAGATTTTCCCCATCCCGAGATCGATAACTTTGGCATTGAAGCGCTACACCCGGATGATTTCATCACAGACCTGCTCGATTTGAATCAGGCGCTTGTGTTATCCGCAGTAAGCAGGCAGCGTCACAGCATGAGAAAACCGCCTAAATCGGTTGATGAGTATCTTGATGCGTTACTCCGGCAGAGCTTACCGCAAACAGTAAAAGAATTGAGTAAATTCCACACCCTGATTTAGTCTGCTTGGTGACCATAGCGGACAATCCAACCCACCGCCAACATCACCAAAATTTCCCTTTCTGTGAAGACGTTATCCGTTTTTTCTATCAATCTCGGGCAAAATATCGGCGCAACAGGTCTGTATTTTGCCCGGGAAGTGGCATTATGTGCAGTTCGTGATAACAGGGACTGATGCTATCCGGTCAGGCAAGGATTAACGACGTTCTACCGGGAGAGGGGCCGTGGAGGCAGAGAATACCCTGGGAGTTATTTCCCGCTATCTGAAGAAATTGCATGTGCTGACGCTGTGTGTCAGCGACGATGACGATTTATGGTGTGCTAACTGCTTTTATGTGTTTGATGATGAACAGATCGCCTTTTATCTGATGACGGAGCCGGATACGAGGCATGGCGAGATTATGCGGCGATGCCCACAGGTGGCGGGCACGGTCAATGGTCAGCCGAAGAGCGTGCTGCTGATTAAAGGCGTGCAGTTTCTGGGCGAGATCAGCCGATTGAGCGGCGATGAAGAAGCGCAGGCGCGCAGTCGCTATAACGTTCGCTTTCCGATTGCCCGCAGCAGCGGCGCGCCGGTCTGGAAGCTGTCGATCAATGAAATGAAAATGACCGATAACGCGCTGGGGTTTGGAAAAAAGCACCTTTGGCGTCGTGATACGGTGACGGAACCGATGTAACCGACGTCGGTTTTCCGTGTGCCGGTTTTCCATATATGTGCCGTTTTCATCTAACGGTATCCGCGTGGAGCGATGCTTGCGCCACGCGGTGTGTCTGCACCCGTCGCCGGCTCAGCGCAGATGGTGAATCACCTGATTGCGGCTGCCGCGCCATATCAGCGTCAAATCCCGCTGTTCCTGCACGAACCGGCCGTCCACCAGCACGTTGATCAGATCCACTATGTCGCGCTGTTCCGGCGTCAGTTCATCCAGCCGATAACCGGTCCACATCCAGATATTCTTACCGGGGCATTCGTCATGCACCCGTTTCACCAGCCGCAGGATATCGGGCACGTTTTGCGGGTGCAGCGGGTCGCCGCCCGACAGCGACAGTCCCTGCAACGGTACGTCGGTGTTTTGCAGATCGGCGATGATGCGATCTTCCATTTCCTGCGTGAAAGGGTGCCCGGAGTTCACTCGCCAGGTGCTCTGGTTATAGCAGCCGGCGCACTGGTGCTCGCAGCCTGCCACAAACAGCGTACAGCGCGTTCCCGGACCGTTGACCACATCCACCGGGTAGTATTGATGGTAGTTCATAGCGATTACCGTCCAAAAGGCCGCCCGCCGGGCGGCATCAGCCTAACGCCGCAGTCGTGCATGAGGCCGCGCGCCCAGAAGGAGCGCGGCGCAGACTGTCAGCCCAGTTGTCCGCTGGCAAGGTGTTTTACCCGGCGTTTGACCTCTTCCTGCTTGCCGGCGTTGAACGGACGCGCATCCGGGCTACCCAGGTAGCCGCACACCCGCCGCGTCACCGAGACGCGCGAGGAGTCGTGGTTACCGCACTGCGGGCAGGTAAAGCCTTTGCTGGTGCAGTCGAACTCGCCGGTAAAGCCGCACTCGTAGCACTCGTCGATCGGCGTGTTGGTGCCGTAATAGGGGACTCGGGTGTAGCTGTAGTCCCATACGTCTTCCAGCGCCCTGAGGTTGTGCTGCAGGTTGGGATACTCGCCGTAACAGATAAAACCGCCATTCGCCAGCGGCGGATAAGGGGCCTCAAAATCGATCTTCTGGTACGGATTGACCTTTTTCTCCACGTCGAGATGGAAGCTGTTGGTGTAGTAGCCTTTGTCGGTGACGCCGGCCACTACGCCGAATTCAGCGGTATCCAGACGGCAGAAGCGGTCGCACAGGTTTTCGCTTGGCGTACTGTACAGGCTGAAACCATAACCGGTCTCTTCCTTCCAGCTTTCGGTCGCGGCCTTCAAACGGGCGATAATCGCCACCGCTTTCTGCCGCAGGGTTTCATCATCGAACACATGAACCTGATTGCCGAACAGGGCGTTGATGGTCTCATGCACCCCGATATAACCCAGCGAAATGGAAGCGCGGCCGTTCTTGAAAATCTCGGCGATATTGTCGTCCGCCTTCAGGCGTACTCCGCATGCCCCTTCCATATAAAGTATAGGCGCTACACGGGCTTTTACATTTTCCAGCCGCGCGATACGCGTCATCAGCGCCTTTTTCGCCAGCAGCAGCCGCTGGTCCAGCAATTGCCAGAAGCGGGCTTCGTCGCCGTGGGCTTCCAGCGCGATGCGCGGCAGGTTCAGGCTGATGACGCCCAGGTTGTTGCGGCCGTCGTGGATCTGTTCGCCGTTTTCTTCGTATATCCCCAGGAAACTGCGGCAGCCCATCGGCGTCTTGAACGAGCCGGTGACTTCCACCACCTGATCGTAATTGAGAATATCCGGGTACATGCGCTTGCTGGCGCACTCCAGAGCCAGTTGCTTGATGTCGTAATTCGCGTCGCCCGGTTTGTGGTTAACGCCGTCACGGATGGCGAACACCAGTTTCGGGAACACCGCCGTCTTGTGGTTTTTGCCCAGTCCGGCGATACGGTTGCGCAGGATCGACTGCTGAATCAGCCGCGATTGCCAACTGGTGCCAAGCCCAAAACCGAAGGTGACGAACGGCGTCTGGCCGTTGGCGGTGTGCAGGGTGTTGACTTCGTACTCCAGCGACTGGAAAGCGTCGTAGCACTCTTTCTCGGTACGGCTGAGCGCGTAGCCTTCGGCGTCCGGAATCTGCCATTCGCGCGCCACGGCGCAGTGCTTCTCGTGGCTGGCGGTGACGAACGGCGCCAGAATTTCATCGATACGGTTGATGGTGGTGCCGCCGTAGATATGGCTGGCGACCTGCGCGATGATCTGCGCGGTGACCGCGGTGGCGGTGGAGATGGACTTGGGCGGCTCGATTTCCGCGTTGCCCATCTTGAAACCCTGCGTCAGCATGCCGTTGAGGTCGATCAGCATGCAGTTGAACATGGGGAAGAACGGCGAGTAGTCGAGGTCGTGGTAATGGATCTCGCCGCGTTCGTGAGCCAGCACCACGTCGCGCGGCAGGATGTGCTGTTTGGCGTAATGTTTGGCGACAATCCCCGCCAGCAGGTCGCGCTGGGTGGGGATGACCTTGCTGTCCTTGTTGGCGTTTTCGTTGAGCAGGGCGACGTTGCTTTGCTCCACCAGTCCGCGGATTTCCTGATTCAACCGCCCCTGACGCTCACGAGCCACATCGCGGTCGTGGCGGTATTCGATATAGGTACGCGCCAGTTGCTTGTACTTGCCGGACATCAGCAGGTTTTCCACCACGTTCTGAATCTCGCGAATATCAACGCGCGCTTTTCCCTGCACCTGCTGAGCGACGGCGCCGGCGACGGTGGCACAGTAGTCCGCATCATCCACGCCGGCAGCTTTTGCCGCTTTGATGACTGCGTCATTGATTCGGTTTTCGTCAAAAGGTACCTGACATCCGTCCCGTTTAATCACTACTGGTTTCATGTTGTTCCTCGGTGTTCTTCCTTTGTTGATGTTATCCACAGGCGGAAGCCGCGGCTGACAACGGATGCGGAGGCTGTGGATGTTCTTGTGGATAAACACAATATGTAGGTTCTTGTAAAAGGATAGACACTATATATTGAATTCGCCTGGGAGGGGACCCGGTTTTATTGCGCCGAAATTGACCTGGCTCAAGGAAATTCCGGCATCGTAGATAAATCAGTCTTGTACAAATAACGCACAAAAGTGACCGGCCGTGATGCAGCCCCGTCATCACTGGCCTGACGACAGTCTGTGCTTTTTGGCTATCAAGGCATCTAGACATCCATATAGGGTTTTTTGTATGGTGGCGGGAAATTTTTTTACGCGATAAGGAAAGACGATGGCAGACAACGTTCTGATTCTGGACGGGGGAATGGGGCGTGAACTGGCACGCATCGGCGCGCCTTTTCGCCAGCCGGAGTGGTCGGCGTTGGCGCTGATGGAGTCGCCGCAGCATGTGCGGCAGGTGCATGACAGCTTTATTGCCGCCGGCGCGCAGGTGATTACCACCAATAGCTACGCCGTGGTGCCTTTCCATATCAGCGAGGCGGTGTTCAACGCGCGCGGTCAGGCGCTGGCGGCGCTGGCCGGGCAACTGGCCCGTCAGGCGGCGGATGCCGCTGCGCATTCGGTGCGCGTCGCCGGTTCGCTGCCGCCGGTGCTGGGTTCTTATCGTCCGGATCTGTTCGACGCCGCCGCGGCGACGCCGATTCTGAAAACGCTCATCGACGCCCTGAATCCCTACGTGGATGTGTGGCTGGCGGAAACCCAGAGTTCGCTGGCGGAGGTGACGCTGGTGCGCGAGCTGCTGGCGAGCGATCCGCGCGAGCTGTGGCTGTCGTTTACGTTGCAGGATGAACTGGATGCCGACGGCCACGCCCGCCTGCGTTCCGGCGAAACCGTGACGGACGCGGCGCAAACGGCTGCCCGCCTGCACGCCGCCAATGTGCTGTTTAACTGTAGTCGGCCGGAAGTGATGGCGCCGGCGGTGGCGCAGGCGAGCGCGGTGCTGCAAGCGCAGTCCGCCAATATCGGCGTGGGCGTGTATGCCAACGCCTTCGAGCCGGAAGATAACCAGCGCGGCGCCAACGAAGGGCTGAGCCGTTTACGTACCGACACGCACCCGGAAGGATACCTGCAATGGGCGCAGGAATGGGTGGTGCAGGGGGCGTCGCTGGTTGGCGGCTGCTGCGGCATCGGCCCGGAGCACATCGCCCGTCTGGCGCAGGCATTCCGCCGTCAGGGCTAAACTCCGTCGGTCATTTTTATAACGATAATAATCATCCGTAACGGATGAACACTCACGAAGGGAACACAACATGAATCGTCGTCATTTTATCAAGAGCGCCTGTGCCCTGTCTGTCGCCGCGGCCGCTACCGGCTGGCCGTTGAGCGCCGCCTGGGGGGCGGAAGGCGGTGAACAACCGAAAAAGGGCGGTCACCTGATTGTCGGCGTGGACAACGCCTCCAGCACCGACCGCCTCGACCCGGCGTTCTGGTTCGAGACTTATATGTACTTCGTGGGTTCCCAACTGTTCAACAACCTGCTGGAACTGGACGAAAAAGGCGAACTGGCGCCATCGCTGGCCGAATCCTGGGACAGCAAAGACGGCGGCCGCACCTGGGTGCTGCACATCCGCAAAGGCGTGCAGTTCCACGATGGCCGTGCGCTCGGCGCCAAAGACGTGATCTACTCGCTCAACCATCACCGCGGCGAGAAATCCAGTTCGTCGGTGAAAGGCTATCTGGACCCGGTGATGGCGATGGACGCCACCGGCAGCCATGAAGTGACTATCCGCCTGAGCGAACCGAACGTGGAATTCGTCGCGCTGCTGAGCGACGTGCACTTTGCCATTACCCCGGAAAACGAGAGCTTCGACAAGGGCATCGGCACCGGCGCCTTTATTCTGGAGAGCTTCCAGCCGGGCGTGCGCACGCTGGTGAAACGTAACCCGAATCACTGGAACAGCGAACGCGGCCACGTCGACTCGGTCGAAACGCTGGCGATGAACGACTCCACCGCCCGCGTGGCGGCGCTGGTGAGCGGCTCGGCGCACATCATTAACCGCGTTAACCCGCGCATCGTCGGCCGTATCCAGAACATGCCGACCCTGCAACTGCTGCGCTCGCGCGACAGCCAGATTTTCACTTTCCCCGGCCTCGGCAATGTGGCGCCGTTCAACACCGAAGACGGCCGGCTGGCGCTGAAATACGCCATCGATCGCCAGCAGATCATCGACACCGTGCTGGGCGGCTACGCCAGCGTAGCCAACGACAACCCGATTTTCCCGTCCAACCGTTATTTCGCCAAAGACATTCCCCAGCGTCCGTACGATCCGGAAAAAGCCAAATGGCACTGGCAGAAAGCCGGTTTCAGCGGCCCGCTGACGCTGTCGGTCGCCGATGCCGGTTTCCCCGGCGCGGTGGACGCCGGCCAGCTGTATCAGGCGTCTGCGCAGAAAGCCGGTATTCCGCTGAATGTGGAGCGCGTGCCGGACGACGCTTTCTGGGACAATGTGTGGATGAAAAAACCGTTCGTCTCCTCCAACTGGTCGGTGCGCCCGACCGCCGATGCGCTGCTGTCGCTGGTGTTCACCAGTCAGGCGCCGTGGAACGAGTCCGCCTGGAAAGACGCCGGATTCGACCAACTGGTGCAGGCGGCGCGCGGTGAAGTGAACGAAGAAAAGCGTCGTCAGATCTACCACGACATTCAGGTGATGTTGGTGGACAAGGGCAGCGAAATCATCCCGCTGTACGCTGACGCGCTCGATGCCTGCAGCAATAAGGTGAAAGGGCTGACCGCCATTCCGGGCTTCCCGCTGAGCGGCAACCGCGCGGCGGAAAAAGTGTGGCTGGCCTGAGGCGGGTAACGTGACGACTCTTCACCGATGGACCGATCTTTACCAATGGACCGAGCGCTACCCGCTGCTGACGCTGATTCTGCGGCGTCTGCTGGCGGGCGTGGCGATGATCGCGGTGGTATCGGCGCTGATTTTCGCCGGTATCCAGCTGTTGCCGGGCAACGCCGCCACCGCCATTCTGGGGCAGACGGCGACGCCGGAAGCGGTGCGGGCGCTGAATGCCCAACTGGGGTTGGATCAGCCGGCGGTTTCGCGCTATCTCGGCTGGCTGTGGGGCGTGCTGGGCGGCGATTTCGGCCACAGCTTCACCAGCCGTCAGAGCATTGCGCCGGTGCTGGCCTGGCGGCTGGAAAACACGCTGTTTCTGGCCGGGTGCACGGCGGTGATTGCGGTGCCGCTGGCGCTGCTGATCGGCTTTCTGTCGGTGCGTTATCAGGGCAGTTGGCTGGACAGGCTACTGAACCTGTTTACCCGCGTCGCGGTGGCGCTGCCGGAGTTTTTCTCCGGCTACCTGCTGATTCTGATTTTTTCCATCACCCTGTTCTGGCTGCCGAGCAACAGCAGCGTCAACGATGGTATGCCGCTCGGCGCGCATCTGACCGCCATCGCGCTGCCGTGCCTGACGCTGGTGCTGGCGGTGCTGGGGCACATGAGCAACATGACCCGCGCGGCGTTGATCGGCGCTCAAAACGCGGCCTATGTCGACACGGCGTTGCTGAAAGGGATGTCGCCTTCCGCTATCCTGCTGCGCCACGTGCTGCCCAACGCCTGGGGGCCGATCATCAACGTTATCGTGCTCAACCTGGCGTATCTGATGGTGGGGGTAGTGATCGTCGAAAGCGTGTTTGTCTACCCGGGGCTGGGGCAGTACATGGTCGACAGCATCAGCAAACGCGACATGCCGGTAATTCAGGGCTGCGCGCTGGTGCTGGCGACGATTTACATCCTGCTTAATCTGCTGGCGGACGTGGTATCGCTGATGGCGAATCCGCGTTTGCGCCATGCCCGGCGGTAATACCGTCAACCGAATGGATATCTGTACATGCCTGCTGTGAAACCTTCCGTAGCGTTCGGCCTGCTGGGGCTGGGCCTGTTTATTGGGGTGGCGCTGTTTGCGCCCTGGATTGCGCCTTACCCGGCCGACAAGGTGGTCGGCGGCGCCTGGCTGGGGCCGATGCCGCAGGTCTGGCTCGGCACCGACAATATCGGGCGCGATCTGTTCTCCCGTTTAGTCTGGGGTACCCGCACTTCGCTGGCGGTGACCGCGCTGGCGGCCGCATTGGCGTTTGTGCTGGGCGCCGGGCTGGGGTTTCTGGCCGGGGTGTGCGGCGGCTGGGTCGACCAACTGATTTCCCGCGTTAACGACGTGCTGATGGCGATCCCGACGCTGATTCTGGCGCTGGTGGTATTGGCGATGCTGCCGAAAAGCACGCTGATCATCATTCTGGTGCTGGGCGTGCTGGAGGCCACCCGCGTGCTGCGCGTTTCGCGCGCGCTGGCGGTGGATATCGCCACGCAGGAGTTCATCGAAGCGGCGCGCATGCGCGGCGAGTCGATGGGCTGGATTCTGTGGCGCGAAATTTTGCCGAACGCGCGCAACACGCTGGTGGCGGAGTTCGCGCTGCGCTTCATCTTCATCCTGCTGTTTCTGTCGGCGCTGTCGTTTCTGGGGCTGGGGATCCAGCCGCCGACCGCCGACTGGGGCGGGCTGGCGCGCGACAACAAAGACGGCATTCTGTTTGGCGTATGGGCGGCGCTGGTGCCGGGAGCGGCTATCGCCCTGCTGGCGGTGTCGCTCAATGTGGTGGCCGACTGGCTGCTGAGCCGCGATGGGCGTAACTGGCGCGGAGGCCGTCATGAGTGAGTTGCTGCGGGTTGAACATCTGCGCGTCACGGCGGGCGGTCGGGCGCTGGTGCAGGACATCAGCTTTACCCTCAATAAAGGCGAAGTGCTGGGGCTGATTGGCGAGTCCGGCGCGGGCAAGTCCACCATCGGCCAGGCGATTCTCGGCCACTGCCGTCACGGCATGCGTATCGACAGCGGGCATATCTGGTTTCAGAACGGCGATAACAACAGCGACCTGGCGGCGTTATCGGAGCGGCAGTTACGGCGGGTGCGCGGCGCGCGCATCGCGTATGTGGCGCAGTCGGCCAGCGCGTCGTTCAACCCGGCGCAGCGCATCGGCGAGCAGGTGATTGAAACGGCGGTACGCCACGGCGTGCTGTCGCGTCAGCAGGCCATCACGCGGGCGATCGAACTGTTTGCACAGCTGTCGCTGCCGGAACCGCAGATCTTTTTCCAGCGCTACCCGCATCAGGTGTCCGGCGGGCAGTTGCAGCGGGCGATGATCGCGATGGCGATGTGCGCCGGCCCCGACCTGATTATTTTTGACGAACCGACCACCGCGCTGGACGTCACCACCCAGCTCGGGGTGCTCAACGCCATCGATGATATTATCCGCCTGACCGGCGTGGCCGCGCTGTATATCAGTCACGATCTGGCGGTGGTGGCGCAAATCAGCCACCGCATCATGGTGCTGCGTCACGGCCGTCAGGTGGAAACCGGCGACACCGCGCCATTGCTGGAAAACCCAGCCGAAGAGTACACCCGCGCGCTGCTACAGGCGCGCGGCGAGCCGAAAACGCCGCAACCGGCGACCGGCGACGTCCTGCTGGATATCCGCCATCTTGATGCCCGTTACCAGCAGCAGCCGGTATTGCAGGACGTGTCGCTGCAACTGGCGCGCGGACGCACACTGGCGGTGATCGGCGAATCCGGCTCCGGCAAATCGACGCTTGGGCGTACCCTGTGCGGGCTGCTGGCTCCGGCGGGCGGCGAGATTCGACTGAATGGCGACGCCTTGCCGCCGCGACTGGCGCAGCGCAGTCGCGCCCAGTTGCAAGCTGTCCAGATGATTCACCAGCACCCGGATACCGCGCTTAACCCGCGTCTGCCGATCGGCGTGCAGATTGAGCGGGCGATGGTATGCCTGACTCAACTGGACGCCGCGACGCGACGTTCGCGTGTGAACGACCTGCTGCATCAGGTCGGATTGCCGCCGGAGATGGCGCAGCGTTATCCCACCGCGCTGTCCGGCGGTCAAAAACAGCGGGTATGTATCGCCCGCGCGCTGGCGGCGCAGCCGTCGCTTATCGTCTGCGACGAACCGACATCGGCGTTGGACCCGCTGGTGGCGCGCGACGTGCTCTCGCTACTGCGCCAGATCCAGCAGGAAACCGGCGTCGCCTACCTGTTCATCACCCACGATTTACACGTGGTGCGGGAAGTGGCCGATACCGTGGCGGTGCTGCGCCAGGGGCGCATTGTCCGGCAAGGGCCGGTGGCGCAAGCGCTGTCACCGCCGCTGGACGACTACACGCAGCAACTGCTGCTGGCGGTGCCGGAAATGCGCTGCGGCTGGCTGCGGGAAGTGATGGATAAGGGGTACTGATTGGCGCGGGCGGAATCATCCGTTTCTACCGGGCACGTGTTGTTGTCGGCCCGGTATTCGCATCAAACATCCCGACGTTTACTGTTTTGGCGGCATGTCCTGCGCCGGAAACGGCGGCAGTTGCCGAAAGGTATTCAATAGGCCTTCCGACCAGGCTTTGCGGATGGCGACGAAGTAAGGGTCGCTTTCGGTGATGCGGTGCTGTTTGCCGGCATCGAAGCTGCCGGTGCGATAAATCATCACGTCCAGCGGCAGGCCGACCGACAGGTTGCTGCGCAGCGTGGAGTCGATGGAAATCAGCGCGCAGCACATCGCCTGTTCCAGCGAGGTGTCCGCCGTCAGTACCCGGTCGATAATCGGTTTGCCGTACTTGCTTTCGCCGATCTGAAAGTAGGGGGTGTCGACGGTGGCTTCGATAAAATTGCCTTCCGGATAGATGTGGAACAGCCGCGGCGTTTCGTCGCCAATCTGACCGCCCAGCAGCAGGTTGCAGCCGAAATTGGTGCTGCTGCCGTTTTGCTGGGCCTGGCTGTCGCGGTGAATGACCTCGCGCACGGTTTCGCCTACCAGCGTGGCGGCGTCGTACAGCGTGCTGACCTGCATCAGGTTCGGCGTGTGCTGGTCCTGAATGCGGGCGTTCAGCAGGCTGATGATGCTCTGGGTGGTGGCGAGATTGCCGGCGGACTGCAGCACCAGCACCCGTTCGCCTTCCTGACGGAACACATGGAGCTTTCTGAAGGTTGCGATGTGGTCGACCCCCGCGTTGGTGCGGGAGTCGGAAGCGAAAACCAGACCGTCAGACAGACGCATGGCCACACAGTAGGTCATACAACACCTTTTGATTAAACAGTGCTCACTATTGCTGTTGTTGCACCTGCTGCTGTCGCTCAAACAGGCTCACTTCAGCCTCGGAAAACATCTCTTCACAACCACCGCCGAGGCGGCTGCCGCGCACCGGGCAGGCATCCAGATAATCCATCCCCACCGCCAGCCGCAAGTGCTGATTGAGCCGGCGGGTATTGTTGGTGATATCAAAACTGTGCCAGTGCTCGTTCAGCCAGGCTTCAGCCCAGGCGTGCATCGCCACGTGCTCGGTATCCCGGCTGTAGACGTAGCCGCTGACGTAGCGCGCCGGAATTCGCAGGCTGCGACAGCAGGCCAGGAACACGTGGGTGTGATCCTGACACACCCCTTTGCCTTTGGCAAAAGCCGCCGCCGCGGTATCGTGCACCCGGGTGGCGCCGGGAGTATACGGCATTTTCAGCCGCAGTTCCGCCATCAGCGTTTCCAGGCTGCCCGCCGGATCGGCCTCGCGGTAATAGCGCCGGGCAAACTCGCGGATCGGTTCGTCCGCCTCGGTCAGCTCGGTGCCGCGCAGGAACACCAGCGGCGACAGCGACTCGCTGCTCTCCTCGGGCAGCTCTTCTCCATTATCGGCGATTTCCACCACGCCCTGAGCGTGGATCAGAATGTCGTGATGAGGATGGTCCAGCGTCAGCACGTGCATCAGGTTGCCGTAGGCGTCGACGGTGGCGACCGCCGAGGCCGGCAGCGTCAGCTTCCAGTCGCGGATGCGCTGGCGGGCGGAACTTTGCGGCGTGAGCCGCAGGTACTGGGTGCTGAACTTCACTTCTTCATCGTAACGGTAGTGGGTCAGGTGATTGATGGTGAGTTTCATAGCGCCTCCAGATAGGTGTGACGGATACTGTCAGCCAGTTCGTTGATTTTAATGATGAAATCACTGAGGTAATGTTGCAGGTCATCGGCCAATACGTCGTCGATCGAGCCGAAGCGCAGCTCCACGTGCAGCAGGTGAGCCTGCCGCTGCGGGATGCGCGCCCGCTCGCTGCCGATCATTTCCAACTGTTGCACCAGATCGCCCACGCAGGCGTGCAGCGAGCGCGGCACGTCGTTGCGCAGCACCAGCAATTCGGTGACGGTTTCCCGGCTGATGGGCTGGCGGTAAATACTGTGGTACGCCTCGCGGGCGCTCACCGCGCGCAGCAGGGTGTCGAGCCGATAGTATTCACGCACCGGGTCCGGGTCGTTGTTGAGTTGCTGATCCTTGACCGCCAGCAATTGCGCGGTAGCAAACGCTCGTTCGATCAGGGTGCCGATGCGGATAAAACACTGGGCGTCGTTGCGCAGCAGGGTGCCGAACATGGCGCCGCGAAACAGGTGCGCACGCTCTTTCACCCAGTCGAAAAAGGCGTCGATGCCGATCTTGTCCACCCCGGACTGCCGCAGATTACGGATATCGATGCGGGTGGTGTTGATGCATTCCCACACTTCGGACGACAGGCTGCCGCGCACCGCGTGGGCGTTATTCCACGCCATTTCGATGCAACTGTAGATGCTGCTGGGGTTGTGGCTGTCCAGCGCAAAGAAGTTCAGCAGGTTGTTCATGGTGAAGCGGGCGTAGCGCTGCTGAAACAGCTCGTGGGTAAACGTCAGGTTGAGCGGCAGCGACAGGTCATGCTGCTGCTGGTTGTGACGCGGCATCATCGACAGCTTGTAGGTGACGTCCAGCACGCGGGCAAAACTCTCCGCCCGTTCCAGATAACGGGCCATCCAGTACAGTTCGCTGGCGGTACGGCTTAGCATGATTCGTCCTCCTCCATCACCCAGGTGTCCTTGGTGCCGCCTCCTTGCGAGGAGTTCACCACCAGCGAGCCTTCGGTCAGCGCTACGCGGGTCAGCCCGCCGGGCACCAGCCGGATCTCCTCGCCGTACAGCACGAACGGGCGCAGGTCGATGTGGCGCGGCGCCAGTCCTTCCTCGACAAACGTCGGGCAGGTGGAGAGCGCCAGCGTGTCCTGAGCAATATAGTTGCCGGGGTTAGCCAGCAACCGCTGGCGGAAATCCTCGATTTGCTGGCGGGTGGATTTGGGGCCGACCAGCATGCCGTAGCCGCCCGCGCCGTGAACCTCTTTCACTACCATGCTGTCCAGATGAGCCAGCACGTAGCTGAGATCGTCGGGCTTGCGGCACTGCCAGGTGGGAATATTGCCGAGAATCGGCTCTTCGGACAGGTAAAAGCGGATCATCTCCGGCACGTAAGGGTAGATGGATTTGTCGTCCGCCACGCCGGTGCCGATGGCGTTCGCCAGCACCACGCCGCCGGCGCGGTACACCGACAGCAGCCCCGGCACGCCGAGCATCGAATCGGCGCGGAACGCCAGCGGGTCAAGGAAGGCGTCGTCGATGCGGCGGTAGATCACATCCACCCGGCACGGGCCTTCGGTGGTGCGCATATACACCGCGCCTTCTTTGACAAACAGATCGGCGCTTTCCACCAGTTCCACCCCCATTTGCTGGGCGAGGAAACTGTGCTCGAAATAGGCGCTGTTGAAGCGGCCCGGCGTCATTACCACCACCGTCGGGTCGTCGACATGGGTACTTTCCCGCAGCGTCTGCAACAGGTAGCTGGGGTAACGCTCCACCGGCGCGATGTGCTGGCTGGCGAACAGGTCCGGGTAGAGCCGCATCATCATCTTGCGGTTTTCCAGCATATACGACACGCCGGATGGCGTGCGCAGATTGTCTTCCAGCACGTAATAGTGGCCGTCGCTGTTGCGCACCATGTCGATGCCGGTGATGTGGGCGTAGATATTGTTGTGCAAGTCGACGCCCTGCATGCACGGCTGATACTGCTCGTTGGCGAGCACCTGTTCGCGGGGCACGATGCCGGCGTTGAGAATGTGTTGCTGATGGTAGATGTCGTAGAGGAAAGCATTGAGGGCTTTGACGCGCTGGCGGATGCCAAGGTCAAGCATGCGCCATTCATGGGCCGGAATGATGCGCGGCACGCTGTCAAAAGGAATCAGGCGCTCGGTACCGCCTTCTTCGCCATACACGTTAAAGGTAATCCCCACCCGGTGGAACAGCAGTTCCGCCTGTTCTTTCTTCTGGCGGATAGCGTGCTGGTCAGTCTGTTGCAACCATTGCCAGTAGGCGTCGTAGTGCTGGCGTTGCCCGCCTTCTGCGCTGAGCATCTCATCGTAGTAAGGCGCGGTCGGAAGCGTCATTTTTATCATTGTCGTCCCCTGCATTCCGCTTGATGGAAGATACTGAGAAAAATGCAGAAAACATGCCAGCGTGGTAAATGAGCTGCTTATTGCTGGCGGTGGGGAAAAACTGCACTTCGCTGGTGCAAATGACGACGAACGGTGCGCTATAGCGGGGTGATGCAGCGAAAATAACGAGAGAGAATGGTGCGACAGCGGAGGCGGGCGCACCTATTTGGGTAAGCACCATTAATATTGGATAGATACTTCGATGCGACAAAATGTTGCGTATTGCGATTTAATGTCCTAGTATCTTAATACGCTATAGCAAAATGCCTGCGGCTACAGTGAACACTACGAACACTACGAACACTACGAACACTACGAACACTACGAACACTACGAACACTACGAACACTACGAACACTACGAACACTACGAACACTACGAACACTACGAACACTACGAACACTACGAACACTACG
>JAAIGF010016494.1_pt1 | contig 157817 bp, 136 predicted proteins | sample 6487441 | NCBI WGS metagenome assembly JAAIGF01 (sample SAMN13974129, study PRJNA590717) | phyllosphere metagenome | biome: pepper field; feature: multiple bacterial spot infested pepper fields; material: pepper leaves; isolation source: leaves from pepper fields | host: Capsicum annuum ... | reverse complement strand
GCCCGCAAGCCACGAAGATCACCCCGCTGTGATCGACTAGCGACACTCGCTGTCGCTGTGTCACGAAAAGCCTCCGCCCGTCGGGGGCTTTTTGCATTTCTGAAGGAAGGTTTCATGCGTCGATCCGCCATTGCCCTGGCTGCCGCCACCCTGATGCTGTCACCCGCACTCGCACTGGCGTCCGATGCGCCCAGCCTGCGCTTCGGGCCATGGACCGTACAGCCGGGCGAGATCACGTCGGTTCGCACGGCGCTCGATTGCTTCGATGGCCGGGCAACCGTGGACGTCGTCTTCTCGCCTGCCGGATCGCGCAAGCTCGCGGCCCTGACGGCAGAGCACGTGGGCAAGCCGCTACCGGTGCGCCTGGGCGATGCGCTGATCACCAAGCCGTATGTGCAGATGCCCATTTCGGGTGGGCGGCTGCGCATCACGGGCGGCGTGCACGACACGCGCGCCGATACCGAGGCGCTCACGGCCCGCCTGCAGCAGGCGCTGGCGTTGCCCGCACTCCCGACGCAGACGTGCTGAGCGTCGCCGTCCTGGCCGGGGGGCTCGCCATCAGGCCCAGTCCCCGTTGAAGAGAAAGAACGCGCCCAGGGACCAGATCAGCAGCGCCACATGCCCGCGCTGCAGATCGTCCTCACGGATCCAGTAGGCGAACCAGAGTCCCGCCAGGTGCATGGCCAGCAGCAGGGCGGTGAACGCCGCCAGGGCGACGTTGAACCACGCACGCGCGTGCGCCAGGCCGCCCGCGAAGATCAACGCGTAACACCCGATCCACGCGGCGGCGCACGCGATGACCTTCAGCCCCAGAAGGCCCAGCGCCGCGCGTCGATGCCATGCGATCGACGACACCGCGCGCGTCAGCAGGATCGTCGGTACGGCCGGCGGGCGGCGCAGCGGCGCCATGGACATGGTGATGCCGACAGCGTGCACGAACTCGCGAAACGCCCGCAGATGGTCGATGACGGCAAGGGTCAGCCAGAGGGTCAGCCCGACCCCGTAGACCGCGTGAAACAGCCAGAGGGAAGCGGATAAGGTCATGCACGCGCCTTGAGGAACAGGGTCGCCGTCGCCGCCTGGCGTCGGCAGGTGCCCGCCAGGACACGAGCCCTGGCGGGGCCATCGCTGCGCCCGACGGGTCGAGGCGCCCGTGGCCTGCGCAGCGGGATGCACTGTAGGCCTTCAGGTGGGCTTGAGGTCTTGCCCCAAGCCGGTGCCAGGCGGGGCCGTTGTCCACCGGCAACGCTGCACGGGTCCCGTTGCGCGGCAGGCCTGGGGCAGGTCGGCGACTGCGCCGGCCGTCTTCCCCGTGACGGCAGCCCACATTCCGTGCTTCCATGAAAAAGGCACTCCCGCCGTCGATGGAACCCGACCATGTCCGCACCGCCCCTGTCCCATGATCTGCAGTTCGCCACCCTGGCCGAGCGCGAAGTCCAGTACGACGCCCGCGGCTCGGTGCCGGATTTCGATGCCAGTGTCGCGCGCTATGCGCTCGCCGCCCGGGCGGCGCGGGCGTCGTGCGCCGGTGTGCTGGATCTGGCCTACGGCATGGCGCGCGACGAGCGGCTGGATCTCTTCCTGCCCGTGGCCGCACAGCGGCCGGCGCCGCTCTTGGTCTTCATCCACGGCGGCTACTGGCGCTCGCAGCGCAAGGAAGATGCGCCCGTCATGGCACCGGCCTTCACGCAGGCCGGTGTGGCGGTGGCCACGCTGGAATACACCCTGGCGCCCGAGGCCAGCCTTTTCGAGATCGTCCATGAGGTGCGCAGCGCCGTGGCCTGGCTGCATCGCCATGCCGCGGCCTACGGCATCGATCCGGCGCGCATCGTCGTCTGCGGCAGTTCGGCCGGTGGCCACCTGGCCGCGATGCTCGCCGCCACGGGCTGGCAGGATCGCTATGGGGTGCCGCACGACGTGGTCAAGGGCGTGATCGCGCTGAGCGGGCTCTTCGACCTCGTGCCGCTCTGCGAGGTCATGCCCAACACCTGGTTGCGGCTGAGCCCCGGGCAGGCGTCGCAGCTCAGCCCGGTGCACAGCCTGCCGCGCGCGGGCGTGCCGATCGTCCTGTCGGTGGGCGGGCTGGAAACCGAGGGCTTCCGGCGGCAGACGGCGGCCTATGCGCACGCCTGCGCCCAGGCAGGCCTTGCGCCGCAGGTGGTGGCGGCGCCCCAGGCCGATCACTTCAGCCTGCTGTGCGAACTGGAAAGCGTGACGACGCCGCTTGGCGCTGCGACGCTCGCCTTGCTGGCCGCCACGGCCGGGGCGAAGGCCACTACGCAAGGGTAAACACCGAGGCCCGGGGGCCAGAAATCGATTGCAGCCGGATTCGACTGAGCGCAGAATTTTCGAAAATATCACCGCTTGTATATTTTCGAGGTTGCGGCCATGGGTTCCGATCGCTACGACGAGTTCAAGGAAGACACCGAGGGCCGCGCGCGCGTGGCGGACTCCCCGGAGCTCATCGCCTACTACAAGGACCTGGAGCGCTTCGAGGCCGGCGCGCTCTGGACGGTGGCCAACAAGATCGAGCCGTGGGCGCCGCGATCGGCCTCCGTGCCGGTGGTGTGGCGGTATGCCGACCTGCGCAGCCACGTGCTGCGCTCGGTGGACCTCGTGTCGCCCGAGGACGCCGGCCGCCGGGTGGTGTACCTGAACAACCCGGGCCGGCGCGACGTGGCCGCCGCCGTGGGCTGGCTGTATTCCGGCCTGCAGGTGATGAAGGCCGGCGAGCGCGCCTCGGCGCACGCGCACACGCATTCGGCCCTGCGCTTCATCATGGAAGGCGAGGGCGCCTACACCATCGTGGACGGCCACAAGATGACCCTGGGCGCGCGCGACTTCGTGCTGACTCCCAACGGCACCTGGCACGAGCACGGCGTGGAAGCGTCCGGCAGCACCTGCATCTGGCAGGACGGCCTGGACATCCCGCTGGTCAACGCGCTGGAAGCCGGCTTCTATGCCGTGCACCCCGACCTGCACCAGCCCGTCACCCACCCGGTGGACGACACGACGCACACGTGGGGCGGCCCGGCCCTGCAGCCGCAGATCAGCGGCTGGACCAAGCCGTATTCGCCGCTCTTCAAGTACGAATGGGAGCCCACCTACGAGGCCTTGCAGCGGTACGCCAGGGCTACCGACGGCAGCCCCTATGACGGCATCCTGCTGAACTACGTCAATCCCCTGAACGGCGGCCCCGTGATGCCGACCATCGGCGCGAGCATGCAGATGCTGCGCCCCGGCGAGCACACGAAGGCGCATCGCCAGACGGGCAGCTACCTGTACCAGGTGGCCAAGGGCAGCGGCTTTTCCATCGTCGATGGCAAGCGTCTGGACTGGACCGAACGAGACATCTTCTGCGTGCCGTCCTGGGCGGTGCACGAGCATGCCAACGGCTCGGCCACCGAAGACGCCTGCCTCTTCTGTTTCAACGACGTGCCGGTGATGCGCGCGCTGGGTCTGTACCGCGAAGAGGCGGTGACGGACAACGGCGGGCGCCAGATCCCGGCCTGATCCCCCCATTTCCCCGCTGCTGCCGGCGCCTTCGCGCGATCGGCAGCGTCGGTTACGTCCATACCCTCGGAGACATCATGCGCCTGGTCACCTTTCGCGCCCATCCCACCGCCGCCGCCCGCCTGGGTGCGCTGGTCGATTCCTACGTCGTCGATCTGGCGCACCTGGGCGAATTGACCGGCGTGGCCTTGCCCGACGACATGCTCGAGTTCATCGACCTGGGCCCCGAGGCGGTGCGCGCGGCCACCGAACTGCTGCAGGACGTGGCCCCGAACTGGCCGAGCGGCGTGGCGATCCCGGTCGAGAACGTGAAGCTGCTCGCGCCGATTCCGCGCCCGCGCAAGAACATCTTCGGCATCGGCCTGAACTATGTCGAACACGTGGCCGAATCCAGCCGTGCGCTGGACACCTCCGCCGATCTGCCCAAGCAGCCCGTCATCTTCTCCAAGCCGCCCACCAGCGTCGTCGGGCCCGGCGACGCCATCGCGCACAACGCGAAGCTGACCCAACAATTGGACTGGGAAGTCGAGCTCGCGGTCATCATCGGGCGCCGTGCCACGCGCATCGACGAGGCCAACGCCATGCAGCACGTGTTCGGCTACAGCGTGATGATCGACGTGAGCGCGCGCGACTGTCGCCGTGCCGGCCAGTGGATCTATTCCAAGGGCCAGGACACCTTCGCGCCGTTCGGCCCGTGCATCGTCACCGCCGACGAACTGACCGACCCCCAGGCGCTGGACCTGTGGCTGACCGTCAACGGCGAGATGAAGCAGAACTCCAACACCCGCCACATGCTCTTCAAGATCCCGCACCTTATCGCCGACATCAGCGCCGGCATCTCGCTCGAGCCGGGCGACATCATCGCCACCGGCACGCCCGATGGCGTGGGCGCCGGCCGCTCGCCGCAGGAATGGCTGTGGCCGGGCGATGTGGTCGAAGCGCATGTGCAGGGCATCGGCACCATCCGTCACCCCGTCGTCGCCATCTGAGCCCGGCCCGCCGGCCAGGGCATTTCCCCAAAGCAAGGAGCAGTCCATGTTCAAGACATCGGTTTTCTGCGGTCTGGCCCTATCCGTGATGGCCGGCGCGCAAGCCGCCGAGCCCGTCAAGATCGGCTTCATCACGACCTTGTCCACCCCGGCCGGCTACATCGGCGAGGACCTGCGCGACGCCTTCAACCTCGCCATCAAGGAAGGCAACGGCGGGCTGGGCGGCGTTCCCGTCCAGCTGGTGGTCGAGGACGACGCGTTGAAGCCGGCCAACGCCAAGCAGGCGGCCGACCGCATGGTGCAGTCCGACATCAAGCTCTTCACGGGTGTGAACTTCTCCAACGTGCTGGCCGCCGTGGTGCCCAGCGTGACCAAGTCCGGCGGCTTCTATGTGAGCCTGAACCCCGGCCCCTCGGGCTTTGCGGGTGAGAAGTGCGACGCCAACTACTTCGTCGCCTCGTACCAGAACGACGCCTTCCACACGGCGGGCGGCGTGGCCGCCAACGAGCTGGGCTACAAGCGGGTCGTGCTGCTCGCGCCCAACTACCAGGCCGGGCGCGATGCCATCGAAGGCTTCAAGCGCACCTACAAGGGCGAGGTGCTGGCCGAGATCTACACCAAGCTCGACCAGTCCGACTTCAGCGTCGAACTCGCCCGCCTGCGCTCGCTCGCGCCGGACGCCATCTACCAGTTCCATCCGGGCGGCACGGGCATCAACTTCGTCAAGCAGTACGCGGCCGCCGGCCTGGGCCAGACCATCCCGATGCTGATGCCCGGCTTCTCGATGGACGCCCGCATGATGGAAGCCACCGGCAACGCGTCGGATGGCGCCTACACGACCGGCATCTGGTCGGTGGCCATGGACAACCCGCGCTCGCAGGCCTTCGTGAAGTCGTTTCGCGAGACCTATGGCCGCACCCCCACCGACTACGCCATGCAGGCGTATGACACGGCCAACCTGATCGGCACCGGCCTCGCGGCAGTGCAGGGCGACCTGTCCAAGGGTGACGAGTTCCGCGCGGCGCTGCGCAAGGCCGACTTCCCCTCGCTGCGCGGCAACTTCCGCATGAACACCAACCAGCACCCGATCCAGGACCTGTACCTGATGCAGATCGGCAAGGGCGCGGATGGCAAGCTGACACCCAAGGTCGTGCGCAAGCTGGTCTCGGATGACCAGGACGTCTACGCCCAGAACTGCAAGATGCCGTCATGACCCTGTTCTTCGAGCAGTTGCTCAACGGGCTGCAGTTCGGCGCCATGCTCTTCATGCTGGCTGCCGGGCTGACCCTGATCTTCGGGATCATGGGCGTGGTCAACCTGACCCACGGCTCGTTCTACATGGTGGGCGCCTACTGCGCGGCGTACGCCATCGGCAGCACCGGATCCTTCCTCATGGGGGTGGTCGCGGCGCTGCTGGGGGCGGGCCTGTACGGGCTGCTGGTCGAAGTCACGGTGATCCGGCGGCTGTACAAGCGGGACCACCTGTACCAGGTGCTGGCCACGCTGGGCATGCTGTTCTTCACCAACGAGGCGGTCAGCCTGATCTTCGGGCGCCGCCCGCCCATGGTGGGCATCCCGCCGATGCTCGAGGGGGCCGTCATGCTGGCCCCCGGCTTCCAGTATCCCGTGATCCGCCTGATGTTCATCGTGCTGGGTGCGGCGGTGGCCGTCGGCCTGTGGTTCCTCGTCAACCGCACGCGCATCGGCATGCTGATCCGCGCGGGCGCCGATGACCACGAGATGGTCGACGCGCTGGGCGTGGACATCCGCAAGCTCTACACCGCGGTGTTCGGCCTGGGCGCGCTGCTGTGCGGGCTTGCGGGCGTGATGGCCGCGCCGCTGCTGGCCGTGGAAATCGGCATGGGCGAGCGCATCCTCATCACGACCTTCGTCGTCATCGTCATCGGCGGCGTCGGCTCGGTGCGGGGCGCGCTGGTGGGCGCGCTGCTGGTGGGCATGGTCGACAGTCTGGGCCGCGCCTTCCTGCCGCAGATCCTGGGGGCGATGTTCGCCCCGACGATCGCGGACCCGCTGGCGGCCGGCCTGGCCTCGGCGAGCATCTACGTCCTGATGGCGATCGTGCTGATCGCCAAGCCAGGCGGTCTGTTTCCGGCACGGGGCTGAGCATGCGACCACACCTCTCCAATCGTGCCATCTTCGGCCTGTGCGGCCTGGCCATCCTGGCGGTGTTGCCGCTGGCGGCGAGCCTGGCCGGCTGGCCGCACCTGGTCAACATGGCCACGCGCTTCCTGATCTACGGCCTGGTGGCTGTCAGCCTGGACCTGGTCATCGGCTACGGCGCGATGATCAGCTTCGGCCACGCCATGTTCTTCGGCCTGGGCGGCTACGTGGTGGGCATCATCGCGTTCCACCTGAACGAGGCCGGGCCCATCTTCGGCTGGGCGGGCAGCAACGCGGCCCTCGTCGTGTGGCCGCTGGCCATCGTGTGCTGTGCGCTGCTGGGCTGGGTCACGGGCTATCTGGCGCTGCGCACGCGCGGCGTGCAGTTCATCATGATCACGCTCGCCTTCGGGCAGATGCTGTACTTCATCCTGGTGTCGCTGCAGTTCTACGGCGGTGATGACGGGCTGCTGCTGCTCGAGCGCAATACGCTGCCCGGGCTGGACCTGGAGAACCCGCAGGTCTTCTATTACCTGTGCCTGGCGATCCTGGTGGTGTGGACGCTCTTCTGCATCCGCCTGACCAACTCGCGCTTCGGCATGGTGCTGCAGGCGCTGCGCCAGAGCGAGCGGCGCTCGGTCAACCTGGGCGTGGCGCCCACGCCCTACCGGCTGGGCACCTTCGTCATCTCGGCCATCGGCACCGGGCTGGCCGGCGCGCTGTGGGCCAACTATGCGGGGCTGGTCACGCCCGACATGGCGGCCTGGGGCAAGTCGGGCGAGTTCATGGCCATCGTCATCCTGGGCGGGGTCGGGACCCTGCTCGGGCCCATCGCGGGCGCCGCCATCTTCCTGGGGCTGGAAGGCGTGCTCGCCGCCTTCACCGAACACTGGCTGCTGATCATGGGTCCCATCCTCGTCCTGGTGGTGCTGTTCTACCAGAAGGGCCTCTTCGGCCGCCTGCTGGAGACGCGCCATGGCGACTGACGCTCTGCTCGAGATCCAGGGCCTGCACAAGGCCTTCGGCGCGGTCGTGGCCACGCAGGACGTGTCGCTGGACGTGCGCCATGGCGAGATCCACGCGATCATCGGCCCCAACGGCGCGGGCAAGTCCACGCTGATCGCGCAGATCTGCGGCGAGCAGCGCCCGGACGCGGGGCGCATCCTGCTGGGCGGCGAGGACGTGACGGCACTGCCGGCCTTCCAGCGCGCGCGTCGCGGGCTGGGCCGCTCCTTCCAGATCACCGAGCTCTGCCAGGACTATACGGCGCTCGAGAACGTGATCCTGGCCTGCCTGCTGACCAGGGGCCCGGCCTTCCAGATGTGGTCCGATCCGCGGCGCGACCCGGCGCTGCGCGAACGCGCGCTGCACTGGCTGGAACACGTGGGCATGCGCGAGCGGCGCCACGTGCGCACGGCCGATCTGGCCCACGGGGAAAAGCGCCAGCTCGAACTGGCCGTGGCGCTGGCGCGCGAGCCGCGCCTGCTGCTGCTGGACGAACCGATGGCCGGCATGGGGGCGGAGGAGTCGCAGCGCATGACGCGCCTCCTGCTGGGCATGAAGGGCGACTACGGCATCCTGCTCGTCGAGCACGACATGGACGCGGTGTTCGCGCTGGCCGATCGCATCAGCGTGCTGGTGTATGGCCGCATCATCTACACCGGCACCCCGCAGGACGTGCGGCACAACCCGCAGGTGCGCGCCGCCTATCTGGGAGAAGAGACATGCTGAGCGTGCAGGCATCATCCGGGCGTCCCGCGCGCGCGGCCCATCCCGTCCACGGGGGCCGGCCATGCTGAGCGTCGAAGGTCTCACTGGCGGCTATGGCGCGAGCAAGGTGCTGTTCGGCATGGATTTCCAGGCCGCCGAGGGCGAGGTGATCTCGCTCGTCGGGCGCAACGGCATGGGCAAGACGACCACCGTGAAGACGTTGATGGGCATGCTGCCCGCCACGGCCGGCAAGGTGCAGTTCCGGGGCCATACCGTGGGCAAGGTGCCACCGAGCACGGTCGCCCGCCTGGGGATCGGTCTGGTGCCGGAGGGCCGCCGCGTGTTCGGATCACTGAGCGTGGAAGAGAACCTGGTCGCCACGGCGCGGCGCGCCGACACGGGCGCCGGCTGGGACCTGGAGCGCGTCTTCGCGCTGTTTCCGCGCCTGCGCGAGCGGCGCCGGCAGTCCTCGCGCACGCTCTCCGGTGGCGAACAGCAGATGCTGGTGGTGGGCCGCGCGCTCATGACCAACCCGCGTCTGCTGATCCTGGACGAAGCCACCGAGGGCCTGGCCCCGCTGATCCGCCAGGAGATCTGGAACTGCCTGCGTCAGTTGAAGCAGGAGGGCCAGACCATCCTCGTGATCGACAAGAACCTGCCCGAGATGGCCACGCTCGTCGATCGCCACCACATCGTCGACAAGGGCCGGGTCGTCTGGCAGGGCCCGCCCGCGGCGCTCGCCGAGCAGCCCGAGCTCGCCCATCGCTACCTGGGCGTCTAGCCGCCCACCGGAGGAATGCTTCCCATGCTGAATCTGCCAACATTCAAGGCCGCCGCGGTGCAGGCGTCCCCCGTGTTCCTGGACACCGCCGCGACGGTCGAGAAGGCCTGCGCGCTGATCGCCGAGGCCGCGGGGCAGGGCGCTCGGCTGGTCGCCTTTCCCGAGGTGTTCATCTCGGCCTATCCGTACTGGAGCTGGATCATGTCGCCGATCGACGCCAGCCCCTGGTTCGAGAAGCTCGTGCGCAGCGCCATCGACGTGCCGGGTCCGGAGATCCGGCGCATCGCGCAGGCTGCCGCGCGCCACCGCGTGCACGTGGTGATCGGGGTGAACGAGCGCAGTCCGGCCGGCATCGCCACGATCTACAACACGATGGTCTTCATCGGCGAGGACGGCCGCATCCTGGGGCGGCATCGCAAGCTCGTGCCGACCTGGGCGGAAAAGCTGACCTGGGCCCATGGCGACGGCAGCTCGCTGCAGGTGTACGACACGCCCATCGGCAAGCTCGGCGGGCTGGCCTGCGGCGAGAACACCAACACGCTGGCGCGCTTTGCGCTGCTGGCCCAGGGCGAGCTGGTGCACGTGGCGAGCTACATCTCGCTGCCCGTGGCGCCGCCCGACTACGACATGGCCGAGGCCATCCGCGTGCGCGCGGCGGCCCACAGCTTCGAGGGCAAGGTCTTCACGGTCGTCTCGTGCTCGACCCTGTCCCCCGAGATCATCGATGCCATGTCGGCGAGCCATCCGCAGGCGCGTGCCACGCTGGAGCGCGGCAACAGCGCCTTCTCGGGCATCCTGGGTCCCGACGGACGCGTCATCGGCGCGCCGCTCATCGATGACGAGGGCATCGTCTACGCCGAGATCGACCTCGGGCGCTGCATCCAGCCGCGCCAGATGCACGACATCACCGGCCACTACAACCGCTTCGACGTCTTCGATCTGCGCGTGAACCGGCGCACGCAGCAGCCCGCCCGCTTCGAGGACAACGTGCCGGAGGCCGGCTGGCCGGGCGAGCCCGAGCCGCACCCGGACGGCGAGGGCGCGCCATGACCGCCCTTGCGATGCGTGGCGCCCCCGCACGTGCGCGTGCGCCGGCTTGCCGGCAGGCGCGGGTGTACGATGGCCCGCCAGCCGACTGACCCAGGAGAGATCGAGTGAAACCGCGCACCACCGTGGCCCGCGAGCGCACGGCGTCCGACGGCGCGGACGTCGAGGACATCACCCTGTCCGAGCAGATCTACCGCCGGTTGCGGCGCGACATCATGCACGGGGTGTTTCCGGCCGGCCAGTCGCTGCGCCTGGAAGTCCTCAAGCAACGCTATGGCAGCAGCTTCTCGCCCATTCGCGAGGCACTCAACCGGCTGCGCAGCGAACGCCTGGTGCTGTCCACGGCGGCGCGCGGATTCCGCATCGCGCCGCTGTCGGTCGAGGAAATGTGGGACGCCTGCGAGACGCGGGTGCTGATCGAATGCGAGGCCTTGCGTCGCTCGTTGCGGCATGCCGATGACGAGTGGGAGACGCAGGCCGTGGCCGCGCTGCATCGGCTGAACCTGGCGGCGCGGCGCGCCCGCGCCCAGGCGCCGGCGGACGAGGCGACCAAGGACGTGCTGGAAGTGCGCCACTGGGAATTCCACCTGGCCCTGATCGGCGCCTGTCGCTCGCCCCATCTGCTCGAACTGGCGGGCCAGCTGTACGCACAGACGGAACGCTACCGCCGGCCCGCGCGTGCAGGCGTGTCGGCCTACAGCGCCGAGCGCGACTTCGATGCCGAACATGCCGAGCTGCTGGAGCACTGCCAGCGGCGCGACGTCGAGGGTGCCGTGACATTGCTCGCCGCGCACTACCGCAAGACCGCCGAGGCCGTGCAGTCGCTGCTGGAGCAGGCAGCGCACGAAAAGCTGGGCTGAGCGCCCCCTCCGGCGGGCGCTTCGATGCCGGCATTTTCGTTGACAACTAAACTATTTAGAAATAACGTACAAGGCGCCCGCTCAACGAGGTCAGGATCATGGTCAGCGCACACATCGACACCTTCGCCAACGACAATCTGCCGCCTGCCCATGCGCAGCCGGAGTTCTGTTTCGATTTGCCCGAGCTGCAGTTTCCCGACCAGCTGAATTGCGCCCAGGCGTTGCTGGATGCGCGCGTCGATGCCGGCGAAGGTGATCGACTGTGCGTCCAGGGCGAGGGCGTGCGCTGGACGTATCGAGACCTCATGGGCAAGGCGAATCAGATCGCCCATGTGCTGGTGAGCGAACTGGGCCTCGTGCCCGGCAACCGCGTGCTGCTGCGCGCACCCAACACGCCGATGCTGGCGGCCGTGTGGTTCGGCGTCATCAAGGCGGGCGGCATCGCCGTGGCGACCATGCCGCTGCTGCGTGCCAAGGAACTGCTGCCCATCATCGAGAAGGGCCGCGTCACGCATGCCCTGTGCGACCGCGACCTGGTCGAGGACATGGCAAGCGCCCTGGCCCAGACGGACGGCATCCGGCACGTCGTGTACTTCAACGATGCGAGTGCGCAAGGCCTGGAGGCGCGCATGCAGGCGCACCCCGTCACTTTCGCCAATGTGCCCACCGCGGCGACCGACACCTGCATCCTGGCCTTCACCTCCGGCACCACCGGCGTGCCCAAGGCCACGATGCACTTCCATCGCGACGTGATGGCCATCTGCGCGTGCTGGCCGCGCCACGTGCTGCGGCCCACGGCCGATGACGTCTTCATCGGCAGCCCGCCCATGGCGTTCACCTTCGGGCTGGGCGGACTGCTGCTGTTCCCCCTGAGCGTGGGGGCCTCCACGGTGCTGCTGCCCAAGGCCGGGCCGCAGCAGCTGGTCGATGCCATCGCGCGCTATGGCGCCACCGTGCTCTTCACGGCGCCCACGGCCTACCGGGCCATGGCGGCGCAAGGCGAGGCCCTGCGCGCGGGCACGCTGCGCCGCTGCGTGTCGGCCGGTGAGGCGCTGCCCGCCGCCACGCGCACGCTATGGCGCGAGGCCACCGGCATCGAGCTGATCGACGGCATCGGTTCCACCGAGATGCTGCACATCTTCATTTCCGCCGACGAGTCCGCCGCGCGTCCCGGTGCCACCGGCAAGCCGGTGCCCGGCTACCAGGCGTGCATCGTCGACGAGGCGGGACGCCCCGTGCCGGCCGGCAGGGTAGGCCGTCTGGCCGTGAAGGGGCCGACCGGATGCCGCTATCTGGACGATGCGCGTCAGTCGGTCTATGTGCAGAATGGCTGGAACATCACCGGAGACGCGTATCTGTGCGATGACGATGGCTATTACCACTATCAATCGCGCACCGACGACATGATCATCTCGGGGGGGTACAACATCGCGTCGCCGGAAGTGGAGGACGTGCTGATGCAGCATCCTGCCGTCGCCGAGTGCGGCGTGATCGGCGTGCCCGACGAGGAGCGTGGTCAGCTGGTCAAGGCGTTCGTGGTGCTGCGCCAGGGCCATGCGGCCGATGCGGCGACGGCCAAGGCCCTGCAGGACCACGTCAAGCAGACGGCGGCGCCGTACAAGTATCCGCGCGCCGTCGTCTTCGTGGACACGCTGCCGCGCACCGAGACCGGCAAGCTGCAGCGTTTCCGTCTGCGCGACTGAATCCGGCGCGTCACGCGGCCGGCAGCAGGCCGGCTTGCGTGGCGCGCACATGGATGTCGCGCGTCTGGCCATTGGGCAGGCGCAGGGTGCCTTCGGCGCCGATCGGCAGGCCGATCAGGGCCATGCCCACCGGGGTGAAGAGCGAGACCCGCCCCGCGCGTGCGTCGGCATCGGCCGGCGCCACCACCGTCACCGTCTGTTCTCCCGCCACGCCGCGCGTGGTGAAGGTCACCTGGCTGCCCATGCCGACGTGGGTGGCCCAGGGTTCTTCGTCCACGACCTCGGCCTGCGCGACCAGGTCGAGCAGGGTGTCGGCGATCTCGTCGGCGTTGGGCAGCGCCGGCATGTGTTCGGCCAGGTGACGGATGAGCAGGGCGTCGTCGCGACTCAGGGTGCGTTGTGTGTTCATGTTGACCTCGATGTCCATCGGCGTGATGGACGTGTGCAATCGCCCGCGCGGCCAGGCACGGCGGGAAGGGTGGGCGGGGATCGAGGGGCTCGGGAGCGCGGCCGGCCTGGCCGGTGCTGTCAGTTCGCTCGCCGAGCCTGGTCAAGGCAGGCCAGGTCTTTGCCCGACACGCGCAACGCCCGGCGAGGGGTGCGCGGCAGATGGACGTCGGTGTCCTGCGAGCGGCACGCGCGCACCCGTGCACATCCCGTGAGGGAGCGCAGGCGCAGGGCGAAGCCGACAACTCGCATGTGACGTATCCAGAAGGCGTGGGATGACGACGTCGAACGACGCGTCAAGGCCAGTATGGACGGGTAACGGGACGGGGTCAACCGCGGGCCGCACCACCTTCGCGCATGGCGTGCCCATTGCCGGGCACGCATGCACCGGGATGGCCGCGCGAGGGCCGGGATCCGCGGAACATCTGCATCCAACCCCACGCCATAAGCGTATGTCATATCAGGTGGCATCGGCGTGTCCGGGGCCGCCTGGCTTGGCGCGAAAAGCCTCGCGGGATCAGGCGTTTGCCGACCCCGGTTGCGGCCTTGCAACAGGCTAGGGGATGACCCCACGGTCGTGGCAGGAACTCTGGCACAGGTCGCGGAATCAGACCAGAATAGGAACTGTGTTGGTGCGGCCCGCAAATTGCGCTGCCAGCGCTGCTCTGTGTCGCGGGGGTCGTCCGATCCCGTAGCTGTACCGCACGTACCCGTTGGAGGGATGACCGTGTCGAACATCTTCGAAGGCTTCAGAACGCAGTACGCCAGAACCCAGGAAAGCGAGATGTCGCTGGAGGAATACCTCGCGCTGGCCAAGCGCGATCCTCTGGCCTACGCCAGCGCCGCCGAGCGCATGCTGGCGGCCATCGGCGAACCCGAAGTCGTGGATACCCGCAACGATCCACGCCTGTCCCGGCTCTTCGCCAATCGCCTCATCAAGCGTTATCCCGCGTTCAACGAGTTCTATGGCATGGAGGACGCGATCAGCCAGATCGTCGCGTTCTACAAGCATGCCGCGCAAGGCCTGGAAGAGCGCAAGCAGATCCTGTATCTGCTGGGTCCGGTGGGCGGGGGCAAGTCCTCCATCGCCGAACGCCTCAAGGTCCTGATGGAGAGCTTTCCCATCTACGCGTTGAAGGGTTCGCCCGTCAACGAATCGCCCCTGAGCCTGTTCCATCCGGATCGCTTCGGCGACACGCTGGAAGCGGAGTACGGCATCCCGCGGCGCTACCTGAGCGGCATCATGTCGCCCTGGGCCATCAAGCGCCTGAAGGAGTACGACGGCGACATCACGCAGTTCCGCGTCGTGCGCCTGAACCCGTCGGTGCTGCGCCAGATCGCCATCGCCAAGACCGAGCCCGGGGACGAGAACAACCAGGACATTTCGTCGCTGGTGGGCAAGGTCGACATCCGCAAGCTCGATCGCTTCGCGCAGGACGACCCGGACGCCTACAGCTATTCGGGTGGCCTGTGCCTGGCCAACCAGGGGCTGCTGGAATTCGTCGAGATGTTCAAGGCGCCGATCAAGATGCTGCACCCCTTGCTGACCGCCACGCAGGAAGGCAACTTCAAGGGCACCGAAGGCTTCTCGGCCATCCCGTTCACGGGGGTCATCCTCGCGCACTCGAACGAGTCCGAATGGCAGTCGTTCCGCAACAACAAGCACAACGAGGCCTTCCTCGACCGGATCTACGTCGTCAAGGTCCCGTATTGCCTGCAGGTTTCCGAAGAAGTCCACATCTACGAAAAGCTGCTGGCCCACAGCTCGCTGTCCAACGCGCCGTGCGCGCCGCACACGCTGGACATGATGGCGCAGTTCTCGGTGCTCACGCGCCTGAAGGAACCCGAGAACTCCAGCCTGTATTCCAAGATGCGGATCTATGACGGCGAAACGCTCAAGGACGTCGATCCGAAGGCCAAGGCGCTGCAGGAATACAAGGACTATGCCGGCACCGACGAAGGCATGTCGGGCGTGTCCACACGGTTCGCGTTCAAGGTGCTCTCCAGCGTCTTCAACTACGACCAGACCGAAGTCGCGGCCAACCCGGTGCACCTGATGTACGTGCTCGAACAGCGCATCGGCCGCGAGGACTTCCCGGACGACACGCGCCGTCGCTATCTGGAATTCATCAAGGGCTTTCTGGCCCCGCGCTATGCCGAGTTCATCGGCAAGGAAATCCAGACGGCGTATCTCGAGTCCTACGCGGAATACGGGCAGAACATCTTCGATCGCTACGTGACGTATGCGGACTGCTGGATCCAGGACGAGGAATTCCGCGATCCGGAAACGGGCGAGAGCTTCGATCGCGCGTCGCTCAATGCCGAGCTCGAGAAGATCGAGAAGCCCGCGGGCATCGTCAACCCCAAGGACTTCCGCAACGAGATCGTGAATTTCGTGTTGCGGGCCCGGGCCAGCAGCGGTGGGGACAATCCCCGCTGGACGAGCTACGAGAAGCTGCGCGAAGTGATCGAGAAGAAGATGTTCTCGAACACGGAAGAACTGCTTCCGGTGATCTCCTTCAACGCCAAGGCCTCGGCCGAGGATCGCAACAAGCATGCGAGCTTCGTCGCCCGCATGGTCGAGAAGGGCTACACCGAAAAGCAGGTGCGTCTGCTGTGCGAATGGTACCTGCGGGTGCGCAAATCCTCGTGAGGCGTCGCACCAGCGCTTGAGGGTTGAATATCCTCGTGGGAAGCTGCACATGAACTCGTTGATCGATCGTCGTTTGAACGGGCGCAACAAGAGCGCCGTTAACCGGGCGCGCTTCATCCGGCGCTACAAGGAGCAGATCCGCAAGGCGGTCCGCGGCATGGTGAACGAGCGATCGATCACCGACATGGACCAGGGCGGCGACGTCAATCTGCCCATCCGGGACATTTCCGAGCCCACGTTCCGGCATGGGCAGGGGGGTGATCGCGAGATGGTGCATCCGGGCAATCGCGAGTTCACGCGGGGCGACACGATCGATCGTCCCCGCGGCGGCGCGGGCGGCAAGCCGGGCGGGCAGGGCGATGGCGATGCGGTGGACCAGTTCACCTTTTCGCTGTCGCGCGCCGAGTTCCTCGAGCTCTTCTTCGAAGACCTGGCGCTGCCCAACCTGGTGCGCAACCAGATCGGCGACACCAAGCACACCAAGCTGCGGCGCGCGGGCTACACCACGACCGGTGCGCCCAGCATGCTGAGCGTGCGCCGCACGCTGCAGACCTCGCTGTCCCGGCGCATCGCGCTGGGTGGTGGTGGCAATGGCGAGCTCGCACGCGCGCAGTCCGACCTCGAGGACGCCCAGATGCGCGGGGCGAGCGAGGACGAGCTCGAGCCGCTGCTGCAGGCCGTGGCCGAGTGCCGCGCGCGGCTGGGCCACGTGCCCTTCCTGGACGACCTGGACCTGCGCTATCGGCACCGCGTGACCGAGCCCGCGCCGGTCGCCCGCGCGGTGATGTTCTGCCTCATGGACGTATCCGGGTCCATGGACGAGAACAAGAAGGACCTGGCCAAGCGCTTCTTCACGCTGCTGTACCTGTTCCTGACCCGCAACTACGAGCAGGTCGACCTGGTCTTCATCCGCCACACCGAGGACGCCGAGGAAGTCGACGAGGAAACCTTCTTCCATGACCCGAAGAGCGGCGGCACCGTGGTGCTGTCGGCCCTCGAGCTCATGCAGGAAATCGTCGAGGACCGGTATCCGGCCTCGAGCTGGAACATCTACGCCGCGCAGGCAACCGATGGCGACGCCTTCGGCGCGGACGCCGGGCGCAGCGCGCGCTATCTGTCCGAGAAGCTGCTGCCCCTGACCCGCTATTTCGCCTACATCGAAGTCGTGGATCCGGACGAGACGCGGCGCAGCAGCCTGTGGGTCGAGTACGAGCGCGAAACATCGGAACATTTCGCCATGCGCCGCGTGCGCGAGAGAGGCGAGATCTACCCCGTGTTTCGCGAGCTCTTCAAGAAGGAAACGGCATGAATGCGATCGATCCCCGCGCGGCGGTGCTCGCGCCGCCTTCGGTGCGTCAACCGATCTCGACCGGCTCGGAGTGGACCTTCGAGCTCGTGCAGCAGTACGACGAGGTGATCTCGCGCATTGCCGCGGACGAGTTCCACCTGGACACCTACCCCAACCAGATCGAGATCATCACGTCCGAGCAGATGCTCGATGCGTATGCCTCGGCGGGGCTGCCGATCGGCTACCCGCACTGGTCCTACGGCAAGGAGTTCATCCGCAACGAGCAGTCCTACCGCTCGGGCATGCAGGGGCTGGCCTACGAGATCGTCATCAACTCCAATCCGTGCATCTCCTACCTGATGGAGGAGAACACCATGGCCATGCAGGCCCTGGTGATCGCGCACGCCTGCTATGGGCACAATTCGTTCTTCAAGGGCAACTATCTCTTCAAGCAGTGGACGGATGCCGACGGGATCCTCGACTACCTGGTCTTCGCGCGCAACTACATCACGAGCTGCGAAGAGCGCCACGGCATCGGTGAAGTCGAGGCCATCCTGGACTCCTGCCATGCGCTGATGTCGCATGGCGTCGATCGCTACACCCGGCCGCGCCGCGTGTCGCTGCGCGAAGAGCTGGCCCGCCAGTCCGCCCGCGAGGAGTTCGCCCGCCAGCAGTACAACGACCTGTGGCGCACGGTGCCCACGTCGGCCAGCGCGGCCCCGCACACGCGCAGCCCCGAGGTCTTCCCGCCCGAGCCCGAAGAAAACCTGCTGTATTTCATCGAGAAGCATTCGCCCACGCTGGCCCCCTGGCAGAAGGAAGTCGTGCGCATCGTGCGGCGCCTGGCGCAGTACTTCTACCCGCAGATGCAGACCAAGGTGATGAACGAGGGGTGGGCCACGTTCTGGCACTACACCCTGCTGAACCGGATGTACGAGAAGGGGCTGGTCGACGACGGCTTCATGATGGAATTCCTGCAGAGCCACACGGGCGTGGTGGCCCAGCCCGGCTTCGATCATCGTGCCTATCGCGGCATGAATCCCTATGCCCTGGGGTTTGCGATGATGCAGGACATCCGCCGCATCTGCGAGCACCCCACGGACGAGGACCGGCGCTGGTTTCCGGACATCGCGGGGTCGGACTGGCAGAAGACGCTGGACTTCGCCATGCGCAATTTCAAGGACGAGTCCTTCATCGCGCAGTTCCTCTCGCCGCGGCTCATCCGCGAGTTCCGCTTCTTTGCCGTGGCAGACCACCAGGCCCGCTCCAAGCTCGAGATCGAGGCGATCCACGATGACGATGGCTATCGTCGGGTGCGTTCGTTGCTTGCCGAACAGCACAACCGCGACGCGACGCTGCCCGACATCCAGGTCTGGCGCTACCACCGCGAGTCCGACCGCTCGCTGGTGCTGCGGCACCAGAAGACGCGCGGCCGTCCGCTCGCCAGCGAGGATGCCGACGCCGTGCTCAAGCACCTGGGCAGGCTGTGGGGATTCAAGGTGCGCCTGGAAGATGTGGACAAGGAGGGGCGCGTGGGCGCGGTCCGAGAACTCAGACCGTAAGGAGTCCTGAATGGGCATGACGCACGATTTTGCCGCCGTCGAACCCACCGCCGAAGCGGTGGCGCAGTCCCGTGGGGTGTTGTTGCTGGAGTTCGGCGTGGACTGGTGCCCGCACTGCCAGGCCGCCCAGGGCCCGCTGGGCGAGGCACTGGCCGATGCGCCGGATGTCGCGCACTGGAAGGTCGAGGACGGCAAGGGCAGGCCACTGGGCCGTGCCTTCGGCGTGAAGCTCTGGCCGACCCTCGTCGTGCTGCGCGACGGGCAGGAAGTCGCGCGGCTGGTGCGGCCGCGATCCGCCGCGCCGATTCGTGACGGCCTGGCGGCGGCGAGTGCTGCCTAGCGCGTAGCGGGGCACGATAGCCCGCGCGGCTCGCAGCCAGCCGCTGGCTGTGGGCCGCGCCTCGTCAATTCCCGGGCAACACGCCTGGGCAACCTGCGCGCCTCATGGTCCGCGTGGTTACATGTCGGATGCTACGCTTTCCGGCTCGTTGCTTCTGATGCCGTTTACGATGCCATTTTCCTGTCTTCATCGCGGGTCGTCCCATGTCTGATCCGACGCCTGCCGCTGCGGCGGCCTCGCCGGAACGCGCGTCTCGCACGCCTGCCCGCCCGCGCCGGCGCGGGCGCCGGTTGGTCCTGGGCGCGGCCATCGCCGTCACCGTGGTGTCGCTGATCCTGGATCCGCTGGGCTGGCGCGACGTGCCCTGGTTCGAATCGTCGCTGGCGAGCCCGGTGGGGGAAACCCTGCGCGAGACGCTGCCCGACGATTCCCTGCTGGTGCTGGGCGATGATTCCGCCGCGAAGGTCGCGTATTACGTGTCGCGTCGCAACGTGACGCTGTCACGCGGCTGGCTGGGCGTGCAGGTCGACCCGCGCAGCAATTCGCCGTTCATCGTGAGCCTGGGCTCGGCCGGCCAGGTACGCGCCACCGGCACGCGGTTCGGCGTGCGTCTGCAGGACGACGGCTTTTCGGTGGCGGTGCGCGAAGGCTCGGTCGAGATCCGCACGGGCCCGTGGTGGGATCGGCACGTGACGCGGCTGTACGCCGGGGGCATCGCCACGGTGGCGTCCGACGAGACGGTGTCCGTGCGGCGCCACGATGCGGACCCGCTCGAAGGGCGCTGAGCGCGGCGCCTAGCCCCGGCTGGCCGGCGCCTGGCGCCCGGCGTAGGCCGCGCGGGCGTCGCGCACGAACTGCTGGACGGCCTCGGCATACCCCGGGCTGCGGCTGGCGCCCGAGTGCGACGCCCCGTCGAACTGCACGAGTCGCCGCATAGCCCCGGCCGGTTCGGCCGCGGCGTACAGCGCATCGCTCATGCGTGCGGGCACGACGCGGTCGGCCGTTCCGTGCAGCAGCAGCAGGGGCACGGACAGCTTGGCCAGCGCCGCGCTGGAGTCAAAGGGCTGGGTGATCAGCAGGCCCAGGCCCGGAATGTTGCCGTAGTCCGTGGTGCCGATCATGTCGCGGATGTTGGTGAACGTCGATTCCAGGATGAGCCCGGCGTAGGCGGGCGTGTCGTCGCGGGCGGCCAGTTGCGCGGCGACGGCGCCGCCCAGGCTGTGGCCGTACACGAAGCGCAGTGACGGGTCGGGCTGGCGGCGGGCGAGCTCGTCCAGCGCGGACTGGGCATCGGCCGTCGCGCTGGCCTGCGATGGGAGCAGGGCGGACGACTGACCGAAGCCGCGATAGTCGATGGCCAGGATGGCATAGCCCAGTTCGTGCCAGCGCTCCATGCGAAACACCGTGCCGTGCAGGTTCCAGCGCGCGCCGTGCAGGTACAGCACGGCGGGCGCATCCTTGCGTGGCTGGCCCATGTACCACGCGCGCACCGTGCCGCCCCCGGCCACGGGCAGATCGAAGATCTCCGTGCCGGCCGGCGGCTCGCGCCACCAGCGCTGCTCGCCGAGTTCGACGGAAAAGATCTTGTCGCGTTGCCAGCGATCCAGCACGACGAGGCCGGTGCCGGCAGCCATCAGCGTCAGGACGAGCAGCCACAGCAGGATGCGGTGGCGGGGGCGCAGGGTAGAGGACATGAGGATTCAGACGGCGGTTGCGCGCGGCAGTTCCGCAGCGGCCCGGGAACCGCAGTACCATGTCGGATGCGCGAGCGCCTTCTGCGCTCGCGCGCTGCGCACGTCCATCATGTCTGCCCTGCCTCCCCAGCCTTTTGCCACCCCCGAGCTGCCCGCCATTCCCGCCCGCCTGGTCGAGCGCCTGGCCGACGCCGGCAATATCGTGGTCTTCACCGGTGCGGGGGTATCCGCCGAAAGCGGCATCGCCACGTTTCGCCAGCCCGTGACGGGCTTGTGGTCGCGTTACAACGCGGCCATGCTGGCCACGCCGGCGGCCTTCGACGCGGACCCGGGGCTGGTGTGGGGCTGGTACGAGTGGCGGCGCGCCGCCATCCTCGCCGCCGCGCCCAACGCCGGGCATCGCGCCATCGCCACGCTGGCGCGCCTGCTGCCGCGGGTGACGGTGGTCACGCAGAACGTCGATGACCTGCACGAGCGGGCGGGCAATCCGTCGGTCGTGCACCTGCATGGCCGTCTGGATGCCGCGCGCTGCCGGCGCTGCGCGCATCCGTTCACCCATGCCGGCCCGCCGCTGGACATTCCCGAAGGCGGTGACCGCCGCGATCCGCCCGCGTGCGATCGCTGTGGCGCACCGGTGCGCCCGGGCGTGGTCTGGTTTGGCGAATCGCTGCCCGGTGACGCCTGGGAGCACGCGATGGCGCTCGCCACGCAGGGCGGCGTCTTCCTGACGGTGGGGACCTCGGCCCTGGTCTACCCCGCGGCCGAGCTGCCGCAGGTGGCGGCGCGTCACGGGGCGCTGGTGGTGCAGGTCAACCCCGAGCCGACCCCGCTGGACGCGGTGGCCGACATCTCCCTGCAAGGCCCCGCCGGTCTGGTGCTGCCCGCGCTGCTGGAGGCCGTGCAGCGCAGGCCAAGGCCCGCCGGGCGGCGCTGAGCACGGCGCCGGCCGCGCGCCGGCGGCGTCAGCTCGCCGTGATCGGCGCGGCCTCGTCCTGGCCATCCAGGACGGCGGCGGTGAAGACCACGTCGGTGTGCGAGTTGAGCGCCGTCTCGGCCGAGTCCTGCAGCACGCTGATGACGAAGCCCACGGCGACCACTTCCATCGCCTGGTCCGGCGAGATGCCGAACAGGCTGCAGGCCAGCGGAATCAGCAGCAGCGAGCCGCCCGCCACGCCGGACACCCCGCAGGCGCAGATCACCGACACCACGCACAGCAGCAGGGCGCTGAAGAGATCGACTTCAATGCCCAGGGTGTGGGCGGCGGCCAGGGTCAGCACCGAGATCGTGATGGCCGCGCCGGACATGTTCACGGCGGCCCCGATGGGGATCGAGACCGAATAGGTGTTCTCGTTCAGGCCCAGGCGCCGGCACAGTTCCAGGTTGACCGGGATGTTGGCGGCCGAACTGCGGGTGAAGAAGGCCGTGACGCCGCTTTCGCGCAGGCAGGTCAGCACCAGCGGGTAGGGGTTGCGCCGCATGACCACTAAGGCGATCAGCGGGTTGACCACCAGTGCCACGATCAGCATGCCGGCCAGCAGCACGCCCAGGACGTGCGCGTAGGTCAGCAGGGTGGCCAGGCCGGTGGCCGCGATGGTGGACGCGACCAGCCCGAAGATGCCCAGGGGGGCGAGGCGCACGACCAGGCGCACGAGGCCGGTCACGCCCTGCGAAAGGTCGGCGAGCACCTTGTGGGTGGTGGGCGAGGCATGGCGCAGCAGGATGCCCAGGCCGACCGCCCACACCAGGATGCCGATGAAGTTGGCGTTGGCGATGGCGTGCACCGGGTTGTCGACCGCGCTCATGGCCAGGCCATGCAGCACCTCGGCGACGTTCTGCGGTGGATTGATCTCGGCCGACTCGCGCAGGACGAGCGTGGAGGGGAACAGAAAGCTCAGCGTCACCCCCACGAAGGAGGCGATCAGCATGCCGATCACATAGAGCGTGAAGATCGGCCGCACGCTGGTGTCGCCGGTGCGCTGCATGTTGGCGATGGAGGCCGTGACCAGCACGAAGACCAGCACGGGCGCCACGGCCTTGAGGGCCTGGATGAACATCTCGCCCAGCAGGCTGACGCCCAGGGCGCCTGCCGGCCAGACGATGGCAAGCAGGATGCCGAGCACGAGGCCGATGGCGATCTGGGCGACCAGGCTGCCCTGGAGGATGAATTGTCGGAACGAACGTTGGGTCTGGGGCATGGTGGATGCGCGGTGGCCGCTGCACGGTGCACCGCGGGGTTGGCGACACGGACCTGGGGCCGCGACAGGACAAGCGCGCGGGCGCAAGCCCGGCGCGCATCGGCAGGCGGCATGCCTGCCTCGGGATCAGGGCAGCTCGGCGGGGTAGCTCTGCAGTGCCAGGGCGATCTGCCGGCCGATGTCCCAGGCCGCCAGGCGCGCGTCGATGGCGCCGTAGTACACGCCATTGCGCACCAGGTACATGGCGGGCAGATGGAAGACTTCGTAGCGCTCGACGAGCCCGCGATTGGCCTCGGCGTCCACCCAGCACACCCGGGCCACGGGCAGGCTCATCTGCGGCAGGGCCTCGCGCGCCTGCCGGCAGTTGCCGCAGCCCGCGCTGTGAAAGACCACGAGCGAATCGCCCGGCGCGTCCAGCAGAAAACGATCGGCGGTGCCGTCGTCCAGTTCGACCTGCTCCATGCGAGCGTCCTGAAAAACCAGACATTTTACCGGGTTCGGGGGCAGGGGCCTGCCAGCGCCGGTCGCGGCGCGGGGTTATCATGGCTGGCTCGGCCCCCGGGGCCGTGAACCAGGAGGCGGCAGTGCAACCGGTCATTTCGGTCAAGGGACTGCAAAAGACCTACGCAGGGGGGTTCCAGGCCCTGCGCAACATCGATCTGGACATCCGGCGCGGCGAAATCTTCGCGCTGCTGGGGCCCAACGGCGCGGGCAAGACCACGCTGATCAGCATCATCTGTGGTCTGGTCAACCCCAGCGCCGGCACGGTGCTGGCCGACGGCCACGACGTGGTGCGCGACTTTCGCGCCGCGCGCAGCAAGATCGGCCTCGTGCCGCAGGAGTTGTTCACCGACGCCTTCGAGAGCGTCTGGGCCACCGTGAGCTTCAGCCGCGGGCTGTTCGGCAAGCCACCCGCGCCCGACGTGGTCGAGAACGTGCTGCGCACGCTGTCGCTGTGGGACAAGCGCGACGCCCGCGTCATGGCGCTGTCCGGCGGCATGAAGCGGCGCGTCATGATCGCCAAGGCCTTGTCGCACGAGCCGGACATCCTGTTCCTGGACGAGCCCACCGCCGGCGTGGACGTCGAGCTGCGCCGCGACATGTGGCGCATGGTCGACGGGCTGCGCGAGCGCGGCGTGACCATCATCCTCACGACGCACTACATCGAGGAAGCCGAGCAGATGGCCGATCGCATCGGCGTCATCAGCAAGGGCGAGATCGTGCTGGTGCAGGACAAGGCCACGCTCATGCGGCAGTTGGGCAAGCGCGAGCTGACGCTCACCCTCAAGCATCCGCTGGCGGCCGTGCCGCCGGCCTTGCAGGGCCTGCCGGTGACGCTGAAGGCGGACGGCGCCGAGCTCGTCTACACCTTCGACGCGAGCCGCGACGACCCCGGCATCGCCGCCCTGCTGGCGCAGGTCTCGGCCTGCGGTATCGACTACATCGACGTGCAGTCCCGCCAGAGTTCGCTGGAGGAGATCTTCGTCAGCCTGGTGAGGTCCCACGCATGAACCGCCATGCCATCCGCGCGATCTATCGTTTCGAAATGGCCCGCATGCGCCGCACGCTCATGCAGAGCATCCTGTCCCCGGTGATCGCCACCGCCCTGTACTTCGTCGTGTTCGGCACGGCCATCGCCTCGCGCGTGGGCGACATCGACGGCGTGAGCTACGGCGCGTTCATCGTGCCGGGCCTGCTGATGCTCTCCCTCATGACGGAAAGCATCTCCAACGCCTCCTTCGGCATCTTCATGCCCAAGTACTCGGGCACGATCTACGAGGTGCTGTCCGCCCCGATCTCCTTCGTCGAGATCCTGATCGGCTACGTGGGCGCGGCGGCGACCAAGTCCGTGCTGCTGGGCCTCATCATCCTGGCGACGGCGCGCCTCTTCATTCCGTACCACATCGAGCATCCGGTCTGGATGGTGGGCTTTCTGCTGCTCACGGCCATCACCTTCAGTCTCTTCGGCTTTGCCCTGGGCGTCTGGGCGCAGGGCTTCGAGAAGCTGCAGGTGGTGCCCATGCTGATCGTGACGCCGCTCGCCTTTCTGGGCGGCAGCTTCTACTCGATCAGCATGCTGCCGCCGTTCTGGCAGACGGTCACGCTGTTCAATCCCGTGGTCTATCTGGTCAGCGGCTTTCGCTGGAGCTTCTATGGCACGGCGGACGTCCACGTGGGCGTGAGCGTGGCCATGACGCTGGTGTTCCTGGGCCTGTGCCTCGCCGCCGTGGCGTGGATCTTCCGCACGGGGTATCACCTGAAGTCATGAGGACGGCAGCCACTTCCGGCGGGGGCGGCGCCGAGCGCGCCGCCATGACCATGCTGGCCGTGCTGTGCGCGGGCTTTGCGCTCAGCCAGGCCTACCGCACCCTCGCCGCCATCCTGGCCGCCCCGCTGCAGGCGTACTGGACGCTCACGCCCCGCCAGCTCGGGGTGTATGGTGCCATGTTCCATGCCGCCTTCGCGGCCTGTCAGTTCGCCATGGGCATCGGCATCGACCTGCACGGCATCCGGCGCACCATCCTGTGGGTCGCACCCTGGTGCGTCGTCGGGGCGCTGCTGTCGGCGTTCGCTCCCAGCTTCGGCTGGCTGCTGGTGGGGCAGGCCATCATCGGCATCGGCTGTGCCCCGGCCTTTCTGGTTTGCACCGTGCTGATCGCGCGCAGTTTTGCGCCCGATCGCTTCGCCGCGCTGTCCGGCGGCACCATGGGCATGGCGGGCCTGGGCATGCTCATCACCGGCACACCCGCGGCCTGGCTGGTGGAAGCCACGTCCTGGCGCGCGCCCTATCTCGTCCTGGCGGTGGGCTCGGCCATGGCCTGGGTGGCCGCATGGCGCGTGCTGGCCGACGACCGTCCCTCGGCCCACGGCACGCGTCCCACGCTGGGCGATTCCCTGCGCGGCTTCGTGCACCTCTTCAAGCTGCCGCACACCGCCGGCATCGTCATCCTGGGCGGGCTGACCTACTCGTGCTTCATGGCCATGCGCGGGCTGTGGCTGGGGCCGCAACTGCTGCAGCGCGAACACTTCTCGCTGGTGCAGGTCGGCAACCTGGCGCTGGTCGTCTCGCTGATCGCCCTCTTTGCGCCGCCCCTCTTCGGGCGGCTCGATCCGGGCGATCGACTGCGCCGGCGCTGGATCCTGACCGGTGCCTTCACGCTGTCCGCGCTGTTCGCCCTGCTGGCGGTGGTGCGCGGGCCGGTGCTCACGATCATCCTCGTGCTGGCCATCGCCCTGGTGCATGGCTATGCCGTGCTGCAGTATGCCGACGTGCGCGCGGCCTATCCGCCCGCCACCACGGGCCGGGCCATGGCGCTCTTCACGATGGCCATGTTCCTGGGGGTGGCGGTCATGCAGTGGCTGACGGGCCTGGTGGCCGGCATGGCGGTGAGCGCGGGCGTGGACACGTTCACGGCGGTCTACGGCTTTGTCGCCGCGTGCCTGTTCCTGGGGGCGATCGCCTTCCACCTGCTGCCCAGGCCGCCCCGACTGTAATGGCGCGCAGGCGCCGGGGCAGGGCAGAGGCACGCCTTCACCGTCGCGCCCATGCCCCGCAGGCCGCGCCAGGACAGCCAGCCCCCGCAGAAGCCGCCCAGTGCCGGGCCGACTTGACTAGGGCTGGGTGGTGGGGGCCGGATGTGGACCGTAGGCCTTCAGGCCGACGGCACCGGCCTGCAGCCACTGCTGCACCAGGCGCGACTTCTGGCCCAGCGGCAGCGTCATGGGCAGGCTCATCACGGGCTCGTCCAGCGACGGCTGCTCGAGCGCGGTCAACTGGTTGGACAGCAGGCTGGGCGACATGAAATGGCCCTTGCGCATCGCCAGGCGGTGCGCGATCTGGGCCTCGGTCCCGGTCAACAGGACGAAGCGCACGTTCGGGCGGCCCGCGGCCAGCACGTCGCGATAGGTGTGCCGCAACGCGGAACAGCTGACGGTGCCACCGCCGCCCTGCGCATTGCGGGCATCGATCCAGTCACCGATGGCCGCAAGCCACGGGGCGCGGTCCTCGTCCGTCAGCGGCACGCCTGCCGACAGCTTCGCGATGTTGCCCGCCGAATGCAGTTCATCGCCTTCCTGGAACGGCCAGCCCATATCCTTGGCCAGCCGCCGGGCCAGCGTGGTCTTGCCGGTGCCGGTGACACCCATGACGACGACGACCGGGATCATGTCGCACCTCCCGCCGCCGCGCGGTCCAGGAACCACAGGGTCTCTTCCTGGCCCTGCACCTGCGCCGCGGGCAGGTCGACCTGGCCGGCGGCCAGCTGCGCCATGACCTCGCGCTTGTCGTCGCCCGCGACCAGGAAGGCCACGGCGCGGGCGCTGCGCAGGACGGGCAGGCTCAGCGTGACCCGGGCTGGCGGCTCGGGCCGCACCACGCCGGCGGCCCAGCCCTGCGTCGCGGCGACCTCGGTGTCGTCGGGGAACACGGACGCCGTATGCCCATCGGCCCCCACGCCCAGCAGCACCACGTCGAACAGCGGGCGTGCGGGATCGAGCGTGTCCGCACCATAGAACTGCTGCAGCGTGCGGGTGTATGCGCGCGCGGCGACGTGGGGATCGGACTCGTGCGCAATGGTATGGACATTGTCCCGGGGGATGCCGACGCGATCCAGCCAGGCTGCCCGCGCATTGCCCGCGTTGCTGGCCGGGTCCCCGCGCGGGACCATGCGCTCGTCGCCCCAGAACACGTGGACATTCGACCAGTCGATGGTCTGCGCCCAGGGGGGCGAACCGAGCAGCCGGTAGAGGGCGACGGGCGTGCGCCCACCGCACAGCGCGATGCTGACACGGCCCTGGCGACGCGCGATGCGGCCAGCCAGCCAGCGGGCCGCCACCTTGGCCAGGTCATCGGCATCGCGCGTGACGAAACGTTGTGCAGCCAGTCCTGTCATGCACCGGGCTCCCACCAGGCGCGGCCGTCGCGCTCGATCAGCTGCCTGGCCTCGATCGGACCCGTGGTGCCGGACGGATAGAACACGGGCTGCCCATCGGCCCAGGCTTCCTGGAAGGGCGCCATGGCCAGCCAGGCCGCCTCGACTTCCTCGGCGCTCTGGAAGTGCGTGGGATCGCCGGTGAGGCACCCGTACAACAGCGTTTCGTAGCCAGAACCCGGGCGCTGGCCGAACACCTCGTTGACCGGCAGCGACAGCCGATGACGCGTCAGCGTGTCGCCCGGACCGGGCTCGCGCAGGGGCCATTCGATGATGAGTTCCTCCGGGTCCACGCGCAGCACCACCCGCGTTGGCGTCGGCAGGCGGGGCACGCCCACCTGCTCGGGCTGGCGGAACTGCACGGTGATCTCGGTGCCCCGGCGATCCAGCTTCTTGCCGCTGCGCAGGTAGAAGGGCACGCCGTGCCAGCGCGGCGTATCCAGCATCAGGCGCAGGGCCACGTAGGTTTCGACGTTGCTTGCCGGGTCGACGTTCTTCTCGTTGCGATAGGCGCAGCCCTCGCCCTCGACGGGCGCGGAATACTGTCCGCGCACGCCGTCGGCCCTGGCCTGCGCGGGGCCGACGCGGCGGATCGCCGACACCGCCGCCGTCTTGGCCGCGCGCCAGTCCACCGGCTTGTCGCCAACGGGCGGCTCCATGGCGACCAGCGCCAGCAACTGCATCAGGTGGTTCTGCACCATGTCGCGCAACGCGCCGGCATTCTCGTAGAACTTGCCGCGGCCTTCGACACCCAGGGTCTCGACGGCGCTGATCTGCACGCTGTCGATGTGCTCGCGATTCCAGAAGGGTTCGACGATGCCGCTGGCAAACCGGTACACGGCGATGTTGCGGGCAGCATCCTTGCCGGCGAAATGGTCCACCCGATAGATCTGCGCGTCTTCCAGGTGGCGTCGCAGCGTGTCGTTCAGTTCGCGCGCGCTGGCGGCATCGGTGCCGAACGGCTTTTCCACCGCGACGCGGCGAAAGGCATCCGGGGCTTCGCGCAGCAGGCCGGCCTGAGCCAGCCGCTCCACGATGGGACCGAAGAATCGCGGCGCGGTGCCCAGGTAGAAGATGGCGTTGCCGGCCTGGTTCTCCAGGTCCTTGGCGATGCCCTCGTAGGTGGCATCATCCAGGAAGTCGCCGGTCAGGTAATGGATGTTGGGCGAAAAGTCGCACCAGCAGGCATGGTCCAGGGCATGGCCACCGCCTTCGGCTTCCGGTTCCCCGGCAAGCTTGCGCAGGGCCTGGGCAATGCGTTCCTGGAAAGCAGCGTCCGTCGACTCGTTGTGATCCACGCCGACGATGCGCGTGCGCGCATCGAGCAGGCCGGCGCGACACAGGCGGTACAGGGCCGGCACCAGCAGGCGTTGCGCCAGATCGCCATGCGCGCCGAACAGGTACAGGGTCGCGGGCGGGGTGGGCTTGAGCTCGTGGGTATTCATGGGCGGGGTCCTTCCGTGTGGCCGCCAAACGCAAGACGCATGGCAGACAGCAGGCGGTCCGAATAGCCGTCCGTGACGCGCGAGCGAAAGCGGGCGAAGAGGGCGGCCGTCAGGACAGGAGCCGGCACGGCATGTTCGATGGCGGCATTGACCGTCCAGCGGCCCTCGCCGCTGTCACCGACGACGCCCGAGAAGTCGGCCAGGTCGGCATCCCGGTCCAGGGCCTGGGCCGTCAAGTCCAGCAGCCAGGATGACACCACGCTGCCGCGGCGCCAGGCCTCGGCCACGGCCGCCACGTCGATCGGATAGCGCTCGTCGTCGGGCACGCTCGGATCGTTCTTGGCATGCAGCAGATGAAAGCCTTCGGCCAGCGCCTGCATCATCCCGTACTCGATGCCGTTGTGGATCATCTTGGCATAGTGCCCCGCGCCGGCAGGGCCGACATGCACGTAGCCTTGCGCCGGGCGCGGGTCCACGCTGCGCCGTCCGGGCGTGGCCGAAGCCGAGCCTTCGCCGGGCGCCAGGGCGCTGAACAGCGGGTCGAGCCTGTCCACCACGTCCGGCTCGCCACCGATCATCAGGCAATAGCCGCGATCCAGGCCCCACACGCCGCCCGAGGTGCCGACGTCCAGGTAGTGCAGACCGCGCGTGGCCAGCTGTTGCGCGCGGCGCACATCGTCTTTATAGAAGGTGTTGCCGCCGTCGATCACGATGTCGCCCGGTTCCAGCCAGTCGGGCAGCGCCGCAATCGTGCTTTCGGTGGGGTCGCCCGCGGGCAGCATCACCCACACGACGCGTGGCGCGGTGAGCGCCCCCGTCAGGTCCTCGAGCGAAGCCGCCTCGGTGGCGCCATCCTGCACCAGCGCTGCCCGCGCGGCGGGCTGGGCGTCATAGGCCACCACGTGATGTCCGTGGCGCATGAGCCGGCGCGCGAGATTCGCGCCCATCCGACCCAATCCGATCATGCCGATCTGCATAAGATTCTCCAAAGCCTGTCCCTGTCGGACACGCTGTTCCGGCGCATGGTTCAGCACACGGCATTCCTGAAATCGGGGTCGAAAAAGGGCCGATTTCAGGGGGCTGTACACAGGGAAATAGAGGGGTTGACAAGCCTGTTTTTCGCCAGCATAGTGCGCAGCAAGATTTTCAAGTGTCTAGCGCGAAGCGTGCGTAAGCCGGATCCGGTCTTTGTCCTGCTGCCTATCCTTGATTGTCTGGTCACCCGGGCATTGTGCCTATTTCGTCTTGAGGAAAAGCAGTATGGAAACCGGTATCGTTAAGTGGTTCAACGCTGAAAAGGGTTTCGGCTTCATCGTTCCCGATTCTGGCGGCAAGGACCTCTTTGCGCATTTCTCGGAAATCCAAGGTTCGGGTTACCGCACCCTGGAAGAAAACCAGCGCGTCAGCTACGTCGCCGGCCAAGGCCCCAAGGGCCCGCAAGCCACCAAGATCCAGCCGCTGTAATTCGCTGATCTGACGATGTAGACCAAAGCCCGCGCAAGCGGGCTTTGTCGTTTTCCGGGACGGCCAGGCGATCGCGCCCACCAGTCCGCATCGGAACCGGGTTTGCTGAAATTGCAACATTCACTTCGAATAACGAAAGGATGAGTTATCGCATCGTTGCAGACGCTCGGTTTGCGTTACGATTTGCGAACACCATCTTCCAGGAAATTCGAGGTTTCCATGCTCGGCAACGCACCTTCAGGCATGGCAGCGCCGGATGAGACCGCCCGACTGGCGGCACTGGGGGCCTATCACGTCCTGGACACCCCGCCGGAAGATGACCTCGATCGCCTCGTGCGGCTTGCGCGCCGCCTCTTCGACGTGCCCGCGGCCGCCATCGCGCTGCTGGACCGCGAACGCTACTTCCTGAAAGCCAAATCCGGCACGGCCTGCACGACGCTGCCGCGTGGCGATGCGCTGTGCGACGCGGCGCTGCTGGCGGGCGAGGCCTGGGTGGTCAACGATCTGCTGCAGGACCCCAACGTCAACTGCCGTGGCTGGTCGGTGGTGCTGTCCGGCATCCAGTTCTTTGCCGGCGTGCCCCTGATCGCCGCCGATGGGCATCGGCTTGGCGTCTTCTGTCTGTTCGATGCGCGGGCGCGGCCTGACTTCGGGCCGGACCAGGCCAAATGGCTGGAAGAACTGGCGGGCCTGGCCATGAACCGGCTGGAGACTCGCCGCCTGGAGGCCGCTCGCCGGGTCAGCCGTGACCGCCTCGAATCCATCGCGCTCACCTCGCCCGATGCCATCGCGAGCTTCGATGCCGACGACCACGTGTCGTTCTGGAGCCCGGGTGCCGAGCGCCTGTTCGGCTGGTCTGCGGCCGAGATGCGCGAGCGGGCGTTCGGCACCGTGCTGGATGCGGCCTCGCGCGAGCGGCACGCCGCCTGTGTCGCCCGGCTGGCCGATGGCGCCATCTCCACCGGCACGGCCAACGAACGTCTGGTGGGCGTGGACCGCGATGGCCGGCTGCTGAACCTGGAGGTCTCGCTGTCGGTCTGGCAGGAGTCCGGGCGCAGTGTCTTTGGCGCCATCATCCGCAACGTGTCGATCTGGCGGCTGAGCGAAGAGCGGCTGCTGCGTCTGGCGCGGCTCGATCCCCTCACGGCGCTGGCCGACGCCGCGACGTTTCGCCAGGCGGTGGCGGCCCTGCCGGCGCAACAGACGTGCGCGGTACTGCTGATCGCACTGGACGGGCTCAAGCCCATCAACGACGCGCGCGGTGCGCAGGCTGGCGACGCGGTGCTGCGGATCATGGCGCATCGCTTCCGGCTGCTGTTTGCCGAGCAGGCCACGCTCGGGCGACTGGGCGGGGCGGAGTTCGCCGCCGCTGTGCCCGGGTGCGAGGACCCGACCCTGGGCGCGGCCCTGTGTCGACAGATCCTGCATGCCGTGAGCGAACCGCTCGAAGTCGACGGCATGCGCGTCGAGCTGTCGGCCTGCGTGGGCGTGGCGCTGCATCCCATGCATGCGGCCGGTGACGCCGGCGGGCTGCTCGCCAATGCGGATCTCGCGCTGTTCGAGGCCAAGAAGGAAGGCCGCAATACGTACCGGTTCTTCGTGCCCGAGCTGCGCGAGGCCGTCGTGCGTCGCAAGAAGCTCGAACAGGAACTCCTGGAAGCCTGCGAGCACGACCAGTTCGAGCTCTTCTATCAGCCCCAGGTGGCCCTGCATACCGGGGCGGTGGTGGGGGCCGAGGCCTTGTTGCGCTGGCGTCACCCGGTGGCCGGCGTGATGGCGCCCGCCGAGTTCATCCGCATCCTGGAGACCAGCCCGGCCGTGGAAGGCGTCGGACGCTGGATCCTGCTCAACGCGTGCCGGCAGGCCGTCGCGTGGCGCCGGCAGTGCCCGGGATTTCGCATGGCGGTCAACCTCTTCGCCTGGCAGTTCCACAGCGATCGACTGCTGGATCTGGTGTTCGGCGTTCTCGCCGAGACCGGGCTGGATGCACGGGGTCTGGAACTCGAGATCACCGAGAACACCTTGTTACGTCCGGATGCCCGGATGATGGCCACGTTGAAACAGTTATACGACGCGGGTGTCAGTATTGCCTTCGATGACTATGGCACCGGCTACGCGTCCCTGAGCCTGCTCAAGCGCCTGCCCATCACGCGCTTGAAGATCGATCGCTCCTTTTTGGCGAACTTGCCAGGAGATGACGGCGATGCAGCCGTCGTTCAGGCCATTTTGTACCTGGGCGCCAAGTTCGAGCTCGACGTCATCGCCGAAGGCATCGAATCTGAGAGTCAGGCGCAATTCCTGCGGGAGCACGGTTGCGCGCTGGGCCAGGGATACTGGTACGGCGTGCCGATGGCGGCCGACGCATTCGCCCGGCAATTCCTTCACGCAGACAGTCCGGCACCCTGATTTTCAGGGCCTGTCGGCACGTCCTTACCCGGGAGGGAGGGTGGCTCGTGGGCGCTCGCTGGCTTGCACCAAGATGGTGCAGTGAAAGTTTTTTGCAAGTTAGGTGAACTTCGGCGCAGATAATCGTCGAAGACTACAATTCTTGCAGTTAAAATCCCGGGGTCGCGGCCGTTGCGTCGGGAACCAGTCTTCAGGCGCTCCATGTCGTTGATACTTATCGTTTTGCTCCCCTTTATCGGCAGCCTGATCGCAGGTGTGTTGCCGCACGACGCGCGCAATCGCGAGTCGTGGCTTGCCGGTCTCATCGCGGTCATCGGCCTCGTGCTCGCTGCCGGCCTGTACCCGCAGATCGCGGCGGGCGAGGTCGTGCGGGTCGAATATGCGTGGCTGCCGCAGATCGGCCTGAACTTCGTGTTGCGCATGGACGGCTTTGCCTTCCTCTTCACGATGCTCGTGCTGGCCGTCGGGCTGATGGTGGTGTTCTATGCCCGCTACTACATGTCGCCCGACGATCCCGTGCCGCGCTTTTTCGGGTTCTTCCTGGCGTTCATGGGCTCGATGCTGGGCCTGGTGCTGTCCGGCAACCTGATCCAGCTCGTGCTGTTCTGGGAAATGACGAGCCTTGTCTCGTTCATGCTGATCGGCTACTGGTACCACAACGCCGAAGCCCGCCGCGGCGCGCGCATGGCCCTGATCGTGACCGGCACCGGCGGCCTTGCGCTGCTGGCCGGCATGCTGCTGCTGGGCCGGGTCGTGGGCAGCTATGACCTGGACGTCGTGCTGGCCGCGGGCGACATCGTGCGCGCCCACCCGTGGTATCACGCCATCCTGATCCTGGTGCTGCTGGGCGCCTTCACCAAGAGCGCGCAGTTCCCGTTCCACTTCTGGCTGCCGCGCGCCATGGCCGCGCCCACGCCTGTATCCGCCTACCTGCACTCGGCCACGATGGTGAAGGCCGGCGTGTTCCTGCTGGTGCGCTTCTGGCCGGTGCTGGCCGGCACCGATGCCTGGTTCTGGATCGTCGGCACCGCCGGCCTCATCACCCTGCTGCTGGGCGCCTACGCGGCCGTCTTCCAGCAGGATCTCAAGGGCCTGCTCGCCTACTCCACGATCAGCCACCTGGGTCTCATCACGCTGCTGCTGGGCCTGAACAGCCCGCTTGCCGCCGTGGCCGCCATCTTCCACATCCTGAACCACGCCACCTTCAAGGCGTCGCTCTTCATGGCGGCGGGCATCATCGACCATGAAACCGGCACGCGCGACATCCGGCGCCTGTCGGGCCTGTACAAGGCCATGCCGATCACGGCCACGCTAGCCATGGTGGCCAGTGCGTCGATGGCCGGCGTGCCGCTGCTCAATGGCTTCCTGTCCAAGGAGATGTTCTTCACCGAGACGGTGCAGATCAGCGGCGACGCCTTCCTGCGCATCGGCCTGCCGCTCGCGGCGACCATCGCGGGGATGTTCAGCGTCACGTACTCGCTGCGCTTCATCAAGGACGTCTTCTTCGGGCCGGTTGCGACCGACCTGCCGCGCACGCCGCACGAGCCGCCGCGCTGGATGCGCTTTCCGGTCGAACTGCTGGTGCTCGCCTGCCTGGTGGTGGGGATCATCCCCGCCCTGACGGTGGGCGGCGTGCTGCACCTGGCGGCCGAGTCGGTGCTGGGCATGGACACGCCCGAGTACACCCTGTCGGTGTGGCACGGCTTCAACCTGCCGCTGGTGATGAGCATCGTGGCCCTGGTGGGCGGCGTGGTGCTGTACTTCCTGCTGCATCGTTTCCTCAAGCTCGGCACGCTGGACCGCGTCCCGCTGATCGGCGGCCTGGACGGGCGCAGCACCTTCGAGGCCACCCTGAACATGCTGGGCGCGCTGGCCGATCGCGCCGAGCGGCTGCTTGGCACGCAGCGCCTGCAGCCGCAGCTCTTCATCATGATCGCGCTGGCGATCGCGGCGGGCGCGGCGCCCCTGCTGATGAACGGCCTCACGTGGGGCGACAAGCCCATCACGCCGGTGGACACCTCGTTCGCGCTGCTCTGGGCCGTGGGCATCACCTGCGCGTTCGCCGCGGCCTGGCAGGCCAAGTACCACCGGCTGGCCGCGCTCATGCTGATGGGCGGCTCGGGCCTGGTCACCTGCATCACGTTCGTCTGGTTCTCGGCGCCCGACCTGGCGCTGACCCAGCTGATGGTCGAGGTGGTCACCATGATCCTGATCCTGCTCGGCCTGCGCTGGCTGCCGCCGCTGCCCCACGCCAAGGGTCAGCAGCAGGGCGCCAAGCGTGCCAGCCGGCGGGTGCGCGACATCGTGATCGCCGTGATCGGCGGCTCGGTCATGGCGATCGCGGCCTTCGCCATCCTCACGCGCAGCTTCCCGCAGAGCATCTCGCCGTATTTCCTGGAGCGCGCCGCGCCCGAGGGCGGCGGCACCAACGTGGTCAACGTGATCCTGGTCGACTTCCGGGGCTTTGACACCATGGGCGAGCTGACCGTGGTCGGCATCGTCGCCCTGACGGTGTACGCGCTGCTGCGCCGCTTCCGCCCGTCGGCCGAAAGCCTGGAGCTGCCGCGCCAGCAGCGCGGTCCGCGCGCCGCCGACGTGCCGCTCACGCATGGCGCGGAAGACCAGGCGGCCACGGGCTACCTGCATGTCCCGGGCGTGCTGATGCGCCTGCTCCTGCCCATCCTCGGCATGGTCGGCATCTACTTCCTGCTGCGCGGCCACAACCTGCCGGGTGGCGGCTTCGTCGCCGGGCTGGTGACCGCCGTCGCGATCATCCTGCAGTTCGTGGTGGGCGGCACCCTGTGGGTGGAAAAGCACATGAAGATGCGGCCGCAGAAGTGGATGGGCTGGGGCCTCGTGTTCGCGGTCTGCACGGGCCTGGGCTCGCTGCTGTTCGGCTTCCCCTTCCTGACCTCGCACTCGCCCTATGTCGACGTGCCCCTGATCGGCTCGGTCCACGTCGCCAGCGCGCTGTTCTTCGACCTGGGCGTGTTCGCCCTGGTCGTCGGGTCCACCGTGCTCATCCTGACCGCGATCGCCCACCAATCCGTCCGCAGCCACCGCGCCGCGGAGAAACCTGTCGCAGAAGGAGCCCGGTAATGGAAGTCATCCTCGCCCTGGGCATCGGTGCGCTGACGGGTGCGGGCATCTGGCTGGTGCTGCGCCCGCGCACCTACCAGGTGATCCTGGGCCTGTCGTTCATGTCGTATGCCGTGAACCTCTTCATCTTCAGCATGGGTCGCCTGTCCATCGATCAGGCACCCATCCAGGAGGCCGGGCGCTTTGCCAGCCTGCTGCAGTATGACGATCCGCTGCCGCAGGCCCTGGTGCTCACGGCCATCGTCATCGGCTTCGCCATGACGGCCCTGTTTCTCGTCGTCCTGCTCGCTTCGCGCGGTCTGAGCGGCACTGACCACGTCGACGGCAAGGAGCCTGACGAATGATGCGTTCGATGGACCAATTACTGGTCGCCCCGGTCGCCCTGCCCATGCTGGTGGGCGCGGTGATGCTGCTGTTGAGCGAGCGCCGTCGCAAGCTGAAGGTGGGCCTTGGCCTGGCCAGCATGCTCGCGCAGCTGGGCATCGCCATCACGCTCGTCTGGCAGCTGCACGTGGGCACGGGCTGGCCGGACGCGATCGCCGTGTCGCTGATGTCGAACTGGTCCGCGCCGTTCGGCATCTCGCTGGTGGCCGACCGCCTGACCGCCATGATGCTGGTCATGACGAGCGTGCTCGGCCTGGCCTCGCTGACCTATGCGATCGCGCGCTGGGACCGCGCCGGGGTGCATTTCCACCCGATGTTCCAGTTCATGATGATGGGCGTGAACGGCGCCTTCCTGACCGGCGACATCTTCAACCTGTTCGTGTTCTTCGAGATCATGCTGGCGGCCTCCTACGGGCTGGTGCTGCATGGCTCGGGTCCGACGCGCGTGAAGGCGGGCCTGCACTACGTCGTCATCAACCTGCTGGCGTCCTCGCTCTTCCTGATCGGCGTGGCCATGATCTATGGCGTGGCCGGCACGCTGAACATGGCCGACCTGGCCGCCAAGGTGCCGCTCATCACCGGGACGGACCGCGCGCTGCTGCAGGCCGGTGCCGGCGTGCTCGCCGTGGCCTTCCTCGCCAAGAGCGCGATGTGGCCGCTCAACTTCTGGCTGCCGCCGGCCTACTCGGCGGCCAGTCCGCCCGTGGCCGCGGTCTTCGCCATCCTGAGCAAGGTCGGCGTGTATGCCGTGCTGCGCCTGTGGCTGCTGCTGTTCGGCGGCGAAGACGGGCAGGGCTATGGCGGCGAGTGGCTGCTGTATGGCGGCATGGCCACCCTGGCGTTCGGCACGATCGGCCTGCTGGCCTCGCAGGAACTGACGCGGCTCGCCTGCTTCAGCATCATCGTGTCCTCGGGCACGCTGCTGACGGCGGTGGGCTTCGGGCAGGCGACGGTGACGGGCGGGGCGCTCTTCTACATGGTGGTCTCCACCATGGCGGTGGCCGCGTTCTTCCTCCTGGTCGAGCTCATCGAGCGCACCCGGGTGTTCGGCGCCAACGTGCTGGCGCTCACCATGGAGGCCTTCCAGGCCGAAGGCGCGATCGAGACGGCCGAGGTCGACGAGGTCGGCGTCGCCATCCCCATGGCCATGGCCTTCCTGGGCCTCGCGTTCTTCACCTGCGCGCTGCTGATGGCCGGCCTGCCGCCGCTCTCCGGGTTCCTTGCCAAGTTCGCGATGCTCTCGGCCATCCTGGATCCCGCGCAGCGCGTGAGCGCGTGGATCACCGACGGCCAGGTCTGGACCGTCGTCACGCTGGTCATCGTCTCGGGCCTGGCGGGCATCATCTCGCTCTCGCGAGCCGGCGTGCGCGTCTTCTGGGCGCCGGCCGACCGCACCTCGCCGCGCCTGCGCGTGATCGAGGTCGGTCCGATCGCCCTGCTGCTCGGGGTGTGCGTGGCCATGACCATCGCCGCGGGCCCGACCATGCGCTACATGGAAGCGGCCGCCGACGCCCTGCATTCGCCCAGCAGCTACAGCGAAGGCGTGCTGTCCGCGCCCCGCGTTCCCTCGCCGACCGCCAAGGACACGCCATGATCAAGCGCTGGTTTCCCGCCCCGATCCTTTCCGGCTTTCTGCTGCTGCTCTGGCTGCTGCTGAACCAGTCGGTGTCGCTCGGCCATATCGTGCTGGGCGCCGCGCTGGCGATCTACGCGCCGCTGGCCACCCGTGCGCTGCGGCCCACCCCGGTGCGCGTGCGTGCGCCGCTCGCCATCCTGCGTCTGATGGGACGCGTCGGCAAGGACATCGTCACCTCCAACCTGCAGGTGGCGCGCGTCATCCTCGGCCGCCCCGAGTACCGCCAGCGTTCGGGCTTCATGAAGATCCCGCTCGACATGCGTGACTCGCACGGCCTCGCCGCGCTCGCGTGCATCCTGACCGCCTGCCCGGGCACGGTCTGGGCCGGCCTGAACGAGAAGACGAATGTCCTGACCATCCACGTCCTCGACCTGCAGGACGAAGGCGAATGGGTCGACATCGTCAAGAACCGCTACGAGAAACTCCTCATGGAGATCTTCGAATGATCCCCGTCCTCGCCATCGCCATTTCGGTATCGCTGATGTTCCTCGCGATCGCCGTGGCCTTCGCCGCCTATCGCCTCATCAAGGGCCCGACGGCGCAGGATCGCGTCGTCGCCCTGGACTCGCTGTACGTGAGCGGCATGCTCATGCTGCTCGTGCTGGGCATCCGCTTCGGCCATCACCTGTACTTCGACGTGGCGCTGCTGATCGCGCTGTTCGGCCTGGCGGGCTCGGTCGCCATGGCCAAGTTCCTGCTGCGCGGCGAGGTGATCGAATGAGCCCGGACATCGTCCCCGCCTGGGCCCAGTGGATCGTCGCGCTGCTGCTGCTGGCCGGCTCCTTCCTGGCCCTCATCGGCGCGTTCGGCCTGCTGCGCCTCGCCAACTTCTTCCAGCGCATCCACGCGCCCGCGCTGGGCAACACGCTGGGCACCTGGGCCACCGTGTTCGCCTCGATGCTGTTCTTCTCGATGGAAGGCAGCCGCCCGGTCCTGCACGAGCTGATGATCAGCTGCTTCATCATCCTCACCGCGCCGATCACCTCGATCCTGCTCGTGCGCGCCGCGCTGGGCCGCGACCGGCGCGCGCACCCCGGCTGGGAGGATTCGCCCGAGGGCATGACCGACGTGGATGATGCCGGCCCCGATCTGGGTCGCGCCTCCGTCAAGCCCGACAGCCGCCGCCAGCCCGGCGTCTGATTCGACCGGCCCGCAGGCATGGGGCTTGCAGCCGGGCAGCAAACCGGGCGCATGTGGCGCCCGGTCCTCACATCCACCGGGAGAGTCTCATGAAAAAGTTCGGTTCCGCCGTCTGGGAAGGCGACCTGAAGAGCGGCAAGGGCACGGTTGCCACGGAAAGCGGCGCACTGGCCAATGCCGCATATGGCTTCAACTCGCGCTTCACCGAAGGCAAGGGCACCAACCCGGAAGAGCTCATCGGCGCGGCCCACGCAGGCTGCTTCTCGATGGCGTTCTCCATGATGCTGGGCGAAGCCGGCTTCACCGCCGAGCGCATCGAGTCGCGCGCCACGGTCACGCTGGACAAGACCAGCGCGGGCTTCGAGATCACGGCCGTGCATCTGGACATGAGTGCCCGCATCCCCGGCATCTCGCAGGAGCAGTTCGACACGGTGTCGCGCAAGGCCAAGGAAGGCTGCCCGGTGTCGCGCGTGCTGAACGCCGAGATCACGCTGGACGCCAAGCTGCAGACGAGCTGATCGCGCCAGCGGTGCGCAGGCGGGCGCGTTGCGCCCCGCCTGGCCGCCTCGGGGCGGGGCCTTCGTGCCCCGCCTTTTTTTCGCAGGGATTCGCCCCGGGATGCCAGACGGCGTCCGCGGGGCACGCCGTCTGGCCTCGCCAGGGAGAGCCGTCATGATCATCTATCTCGCCGGGTTCGATGTCTTTCGCCCGGATGCCGCGGCGCAGGGCGCGCGGCTGAAGGCCGCCTGCGCCGCGCTGGGGTTCACGGGCCGGTATCCGCTGGATGGTGAGCTGCCCGCCGGACTCACGGGGCGCGCGGCGGCGCAGTGGATCCATGATGCCAACGTGGCAAGCGTGCGCGCGGCCGACGCCGTCATGGCCAACCTGAATGCCTTTCGCGGTCACGAGCCGGATTCCGGCACGGCGTTCGAGGTCGGCTATGCCGCGGCGCTGGGCAAGCCCGTCTGGGCCTATACGGACGAAGGACGCGACCTCGTGACGCAGCTGGGCCGCGCGCGCGGGGCGGGCGGCGCGGTGCTCGATGCCGAAGGATTCCTGGTCGAGGACTTCGGCCTGAACCTCAATCTGATGCTGGCCTGCGCGGCGCGCGTGGTGGTCGGCGATGCGCAGGCGTGCCTTGCGGTGATGGCGGCCAGCCGCGCCGCCGGTGAGTTCGCCGGCCACGGCTGACGCCGCGGGCCGCCCCTAGCGCGTGACGGGCGCCGGCGCGCCAGGCGAGGCGGCCGGTGCAAGCCGGGACACCGTGTGGATGGCGTACAGGTTGACCAGGCCATAGCCGGCAAAGGCCACCGCCACGGCATAGAAGAACGTCGTCGGATCGGTCGAGCTGCGCAGGGCGAGCCAGCCGCCCACGAGGATCAGCACGGCGCGCGTCAGGGCGCCGATCATGGCGGGCACGATGCGCCCGAAGGCCTGCGACGCGAAGAATGCCGTCAGGCCAAAGCCGAAGAAGAGGTAGAAGGGGCCGACGTGCGTCAGGTAGCTGGCCGCGATGGCGTTGGCCGCCGGCTCGGCGTCGAACCAGCGCAGCCACAGCGAGGGGAAGATCGCCACGGTGGTGCCCATGACGCCCAGCAGGCCGCCCGAGGCGAGGACGCCGGCCAGCGCGAAGCGCCGCGCGCCGACGTGGTCGCCCGCGCCCCGCGCCTGGCCCGCCAGCGCCACCAGCGAGACGCCGATGCTGAACGCCACGGGAACGAGCACGTATTCCAGGCGCGCGCCGATGCCAAAGCCGATCAGCACATCGGGACCATAGCCCGCCGCATAGCGGATCGACATGGCCACGCACAGGTTGCTGATCAGCACCGACACGATCGAGGGCACGCCGATGCGCAGGATCATGCGCACCACCTCGCCCTGCCAGCGAAAGGCCTTCAGGCCGGTGAGCACGCGCGTGCGCACGATGGCCAGCCCCAGCGGCACCAGGCTCACCGCATAGCTCACGACCCAGCTGGTGGCGATGCCGGCCACTCCCCAGCGGGCCGCCAGGACGGGCGCGAGCAGCACGTGCAGGACGGCCGCGGTGATGAGCGAGAGGGCGGGCAGCCACATGCGGCCCTGACCGCGCGCGATGCCGCCCAGCGCGCCGCTGACCCAGACCGCCACGCAGCCGATGAAGATGGGCAGTGCATAGCGCACGGCTTCGGCAAGGATGCCGTCGCGTCCGCCCATGCCACTCAGTACGGCCGGCGCGAAGAACACGCCGACCAGACAGAAGGCCAGGCCGATGGCGATGGCGGTGAAAAGCGCGTGCCAGGCGATGCTGCGCGCGCGCAGCGTGTCGCCCGCGCCGGTGGCGCGTGCCACCATGCCCGCCACGGCCGCGCCGTAGGCGCCGTTGGAGGTTTGTCCCAACAACATCTGCAGCGGCAGCACCAGCGCCACGGCCGCCAGCGACACGCTGCCCAGGCGGGCGGCGAGGATGCCATCGACCAGCGACATGGCCAGCTGAGCGGCGAAAGCCACCAGATTCGGCAGGGTGAGGCGGGCGATGGCAGAGAACATGGTGGCGAAACCCGTTGCGTGCATATGCACGTATGGCACTATACGCATTCGATCTTCGTTCGCCAAGGCCCGCGCATGACGCTGCCCAGCACCACCGAATCGCGCGCCGCCACCGGATGCACCGCGTTCCGGCTGCGCCGCCTGTCGCGCAAAGTGACCCAGCATTACGACACGCACCTGGCGGGCGCCGGCCTGCGCTCGACCCAGTTCTCCCTGCTCGGCACCCTGATTCGCCACGACCAGCCGCCGTTGACCCGCCTCGCCCAGATGCTGGGGATGGACCGCACGACCCTGACCCGCAACCTGCGGCCCCTGGAGACCGCGGGGCTCATCCGCATGGATGCTGGCGACGACGCCCGCAGCCGGGTCGTCGTCATCACCGAGGCGGGCCGCGAGCGCTGGGCGCAGTGCGTGCCGCTGTGGGAAGAGGCCCAGCGCACGCTGCACGCCGTGCTCGGCGCCCCGGAAGTCCTGCAGCTGCACGCGTCGCTGGACGGCGCCCTGGCCAGCCTGAAGGCGGCCCAGACCGCCTGAGGCCGCAGGACCGCGGGCCGGTGGTCGCGGGCGATCCGTGCGCGACGCGGCAGGCTGTGGGCATGACGCGCGCTTGCGGCGCCCGTGACTGACCCGGACCCCGGGCGCACGCCGTCGCCCGCCCGCCGATCGGCTGGTATCCTCGCCGCTTCGGGCGCCGCGCGCCCAGCGACGGGGACACGAGGGCGATGCCGCATTTCCTGCATACCGCTGACTGGCAGATCGGCCGTCAGTACGGACAGTTCGAGCCGGAGGACGGCGCCCTGCTGGCCGAGGCGCGACTGGCCGCGGTCCATGCCATCGCGGCCCACGCGCGCGACGCCGGGGTCGACGCGGTGCTGGTGGCAGGCGACGTCTTCGACATGCAGGAAGTCTCCGACCGCACGGTGCGCCGCCTCTTCGGTGCGCTCGCCGCGTATGCCGGGCCGTGGGTGATGATCGCCGGCAACCATGACGCCGCCCTGCCGGCCAGTGTCTGGAGCCGCGCCCGCCAGCTCGGCTGCGTGCCGGCGAACGTGCACGTGCCCGAGGCCGTGGGCGTCGTGGACCTGCCAGACGCCGGCATCGCGGTGCTGGCCGCCCCGCTCACACAGCGCCACACCTACGACGACGTGACGCAGGCCTTCGATACACTGCAGACGCCGGCCGGGCGTGTGCGCGTGGGTCTTGCCCACGGCAGCATCACGGGGCATCTGCCCGACTCGATCGACTCGGCCAACCCGATCGCCGCGGACCGCGCGGCGCGTGCGGGCCTGGACTATCTGGCGCTGGGCGACTGGCACGGCTGCCTGCAGATCGATGCGCGCACCTGGTATGCGGGCACCCCGGAACCGGACCGCTTCCGCGCCAATGCGCCCGGCATGATGCTGTCGGTGCGGATCGCCGCGCCGGGCGCGCCGGCCGATGTGCAGACCATTCCCGTGGGGCGATATCGCTGGCACGCCCTGGAGGAACGCATCCACCTGCCGGGCGATGCCGAGGCCCTGATGCAGCGCCTCGCGTCACTCGGGTCCGACGACGTGGTGCACCTGGTGCTGAGCGGCGCCGTCAACGGCGCGACCCAGGCCAGCCTGCAGGCCGCCCTGGGCCAGGTGCAGGCGCGGGTGCGCGCGCTGCGGATCCACGACGCGGGCCTCGTGCTCGAGCCGGACGATGCCGATGTCGCGGCCCTGGGCACCTCGGGTTATCTCGCCGAGGTGGCCGCCGAGCTGCGCGCGCTGCAGGACGACCCCGCGCGGGGCGCCGCGGCCCGCGACGCCTTGCGCCTGCTGGTCGGCCTGGCGCGCGACACGGCCGGGGAGGGCGCATGATGCAGATCCGCACCATTCGCCTGCGCGAGTTCCGGCGGTTCGTCGAACCCTTCGAACTGACCGATCTGTCGCCCGGCCTGAACCTGGTCACCGGCCCCAACGAGGCGGGCAAGAGCACGCTTGCGGCCGCCGTGCGCGCGGCCTTCCTGGAGCGCTATCGCACCGGCACCGTGACGGACTTCGCGCCATTCGGCGTGGCGGGCGCGCGCCCCTCGGTCGACATCGAGTTCCAGCTCGATGGGCGCGACTACGCGCTGAGCAAGACGTTTCTGACCAAGGCGCGCTGCGAGCTGCAGGTGACGGGCGGGGAGCGGCTGGAGGGCGACCAGGCCGAGGAGGCGCTGGCGCGCCTGCTGGGCTTCACCCTGCCTGCGCGCGGCCAGAGCCGGCCCGAACAGGCGGGCGTGCCGGGCCTGTTGTGGATCCGTCAGGGCGACAGCGGCGACCGCACGCCGGTGCAGCATGCCGGCACGCATGTGCGCGAAGCCTTGTCGCGGATCTCCGGCGAGCTGGCCAGCGAAGAAGGCGATCGCCTGCTCGCGCGCGTCGAGGCCGAGCGTGCCGCCCTGCTGGATGCGCGCGGCAAGCCGCGCGCCGCCTATCGGGAAACCGAGGAGGCCCTGGCCGCCACCCAGGCCGAGCGCGACCGTCTGCGCGAGGCCCGCGCGGCGCTGGATGCGGCCGTCGATCGGCTGGGCACCTTGCGCCGCGCCCATGCGGATGACGAACGCGAGAAGCCCTGGCTGGCCTTCGAGGCGCAGGCCGCCCAGGCGCGTGCGCGCGAGATCGCGGCCAGCCACGAGAAGGCCCAGCTCGATGCCCTGTTGCGCGAGCGCCGGCAGGCCGACGACCAGATCGGCCTGCTGCAGGAGCAGGCGCGTCGCGACCAGCAGGATGCGGACGAGCTGCGCGGCCTGGCCGACAGCGTCACGCGGGCGCGCGAGGACGCGCTGGCCGCCGAGCAGTCCGCAGCCGGCGCGCAGGCAGCGCGCGACACGGCGGCGGCGGCCCTGGCGGCGGCACGGGCGCGCGTGGACGCTGTGCGCGCCGCCACCGAACGACGCGACGTGGAGATCATGCTGGCGCGCCAGTCCGCCGAGACGCAGCGCCTGGCCCGGTCCCTGACCGATGCGCAGCGCCTGGCCGCACGGCGCGACGAACTTGAACGGGCCCAGTCCGGGCTGCGCATGGAGCCCGCGGACCTGAAGGCGCTGCGGGCCGCGAGCGCGGAGCTCGACAGCGTCACGGCGCGCCGCTCGGCCGTGGCCACGCGCCTGCAGTTCAGCCTGGGCGAGGAGCTCGTGTGGATCGACGGCGAGCCCTTGCCCGCCAGCGGCGAGCGCCTGCTCACCGCCGCCACCGAGCTGCACCTGGCAGGCGGCGGGCGGTTGCGCATCGTGCCGGGCGGGGCCGACCTGGCCGGGCTTGCCGACGCCCAGGCGCAGGCGCAGTCACGCCAGCAGCGCCTGCTGCAGGGGCTGGGCGAGGATTCGCTGGCCGCCGTGGAAGCACGCTTCGAGCGCCTGCAGTCCGTGCAGCGCGACCTCCAGGCGCTCGATCGGGAGCTCGCCATCCATGCGCCGCAAGGCCTGGCCGCGTTGCAGGCGCTGGCCGCCGATGCCGACAGCCTGTGCGATCGCCTGCGGGCGCGCCTGGCCGGGCTGGACGCGCCGCAGGCAGGTGAGCCCGTCGCCGATGCGCCCGCGCTGCAGGCCGACCTGCAGTGGGCCCAGCAGGCGGTCGAGCAGGCCGACGCGGCGCTGGCCGCCAGCCGGGCCCGCCAGCAGAAGGCCGCGGCACAGGCCGAACAGCTGAGCCTGCGTCGCCAGGCGCTCGCGCAGCGTCTGGACGACGCCCCGGCGCAGGCTGCCCGGGCGGAACGCATGGCGCGCCTGGATGACACCCGCAGCGCACGCGCCGAGGTGGAACGCCGAATCCTGGCCGCGCAGACGCGGCTGGCCGAGCACCGGCCCGACCTCATCCAGCAGGACATCGAACGTTTCGAGCGCTCGGCGCGCATCGCCCGGGATGCCTTCCAGACGCGGCAGCGCGACATGTTGCTGCTGCAGGGGCGCCTGGACGAGGCCGGCGCTCAGGGGCTGGGCGAAAGCCTGGCCCAGTCCGAGGCGGAGGTCGAACGCCTGAGCCGTCGCAGGGACGCCCTGGCGGCGCGCGCGGCGGCGCTGGAACTGCTGCTGTCGGTGCTGCGCGCGCGCCGCGATGCCGCCACGCAGCGCCTGCTCGCGCCGCTCACCACGCGGCTCGAGCACTATGCCGGGCTGCTGTTTCCCGGCGGGGGCGTGACGCTGGACGACGGCTTCGCCCCGCAGTCCCTGCGCCGCGCCACGGGCCAGGCGAGCATCGACACGCTGAGCCATGGCACCCAGGAACAGCTGGGCATCCTGGCCCGCCTGGCGTATGCGGATGTGCTGCGCGAGGCGGGGCGGCCCACGCTCATCATCCTGGACGACGCACTGGTCCACACCGATATCGAACGCCTGGGCTGGATGAAGCGGGCGCTGTTCGATGCCGCCTCGCGCCACCAGATCCTGGTCTTCACCTGCCACGCGCCGGCCTGGCGCGACCTGGGCGTGGTGGCGCGTTCGCTCGTGCCCGAGCATGTGTAACGTGATTTTGCGATAATGGTGCGTTAGAACCGAACCGGTCGCGGCCATGCCGCGTCTTCGCATGCCGCCAAGCTCTGACACGCTGGACCCCACATTTGCCGACGAAGCCGCCTGGCATCGGCTGTACGACGGCGCCGGCGCGCTCGTGCGCGACGCCGTCTACGCCATCGTCAGGACGCACGCCAAGACGTTCGCCACCGTCTTCTACACCACGCTGCTGGCGGACCCGCAGGCCAGTCGCCTGATCTCGCACGAACGCGTGGCGAGCCATCTGCATGGCGGGCTGCAGCGCTGGCTGCACGCGTTGTTCGGGCAGACGGACGTCGATGCGCTGATCCGCACGCAGCGGCACGTGGGCGAAGTCCACGCCCGCCTGATGGTGCCGATCCCGCTCGTCTCGCGCGGTGCGCGCATCCTGAAGGACAGCATCAGCGAGCACCTGCGCGCGAGCGGCCTGGATCGGGACAACCTGTCCTGGGCCCAACAATACATGGGCGGTCTGTTCGACCTGGCGCTGGAGGTGATGAGCGCGGCTTACCTGCGCGACGCCCAGCGCGGCGTGCGCGCGGACGAGGCCTATCGGCTGTTTTCGCTGGGCCAGAACGTGTCGACCGAGCGCGAGCGCCAGCGCGCTGCCCTGACCGAATGGGTGCAGGCCGTCCTGCTCGATCTGCACTATCCCGATCGACGCGCGGCGCTGCCCTCGTCGCGGGCATCCGAGTTCGGCATGTGGATGCACCACAAGGGCAGCGCCATGTTCGATGGCGCCCCCGAGCTGGCGCGCCTCCTCGCCACGCTGGCCGATATCGATCAGCACTGGCTGGCGCGGCTCGCCAAGGCCGATGCGCCGGATGGCGAACCGCTGGTCGAGCTGGTGCAGGGCTTCCAGCATCAGGTGGCCGATGCCAAGTTCCTGCTGATGTCCCTGTTCGATCGCGTGGCGGCGCTGGACGCCGGCCGCGATCCGCTGACCCAGTTGCTCAATCGGCGCTTCCTGCCCTCGGTGCTGGCGCGCGAGACCAGCCTGGCTGCGAGCGGCCAGGGCACCTTCGCCGTCCTGCTGGTGGACGTGGACCACTTCAAGCGCATCAACGACAGCCACGGCCACGACGGCGGCGACGCGGTGCTGCGCCAGATCGCCGACGTGCTGCAGGATGCCTGCCGCGCGGGCGACTACGTGTTCCGCTACGGCGGCGAAGAGTTCCTGCTGGTGCTGGTCGATGCGGACGCCACGGTGCTGGCCACGGTGGCCGAGAAGATCCGCGTGCGCGTGGCGGACACCGTGTTGCGGCTGCCCGACGGCGAACAGATCCGCGCCTCGGTCAGCGTGGGGGCCGCGAGCTTCGATGGCCATCCCGATCCGGATCGGCTCGTCAAACGTGCCGACAATGCCCTCTACGAGGCCAAGGCCGGCGGCCGCAACCGCTGGGTGGTGGGCTGAGCCAGGCTCAGTCCACGCGCCCGCGCATGGCCTTGGTCTCGCTGCGCTGACGCTTGCCTTCCAGGCGGCGACGGCGCGAGCCCAGGGTGGGGCGGGTGGCCACGCGCGCCTTGGGACGCACGGCGGCGCGACCGATCAGCGTCACCAGGCGCGACATGGCCTCGTCCCGGTTCAGCCGCTGGCTGCGATGGTTCTGCGCGACGATGATGATGACGCCGTCCTGCGTGGCGCGCTGACCGGCCAGCTCCAGCAGTCGCTCCACGACGTCCGCGGGCAGGCTGCGCGAGCGCCGCGCATCGAAGCGCAGCTGCACGGCGCTGGAGGTCTTGTTGACGTGCTGGCCGCCAGGGCCGGTGGCCCGAACGAAGGTTTCCTCGACTTCGGAATCGTCCAGGCACAGCGTGGGGGTGATGCGGATCATGGATGTGCCAGGGTAAGGAGTTGTCGACAGCGATCGTGCGGCAAGCCGATCACGTGCGCGCCACGGCGAGGTAGCGCTCAAGTCGATCGGGGTCGGCGCGCAGTTCCGCGCTCGTGCCCGTCATCACGACCCGTCCGCGCTCGAGCACCACGGCGTCGTCGGTGATGTCCAGGATCTTCATGGCGTTCTGCTCCACGATGATCGCCGACAGGCCTTCTTCGCGCACGATGCGGCGGATCGCGGCCAGCAGCTCTTCCACGATGATGGGCGCCAGGCCCTCCAGCGGTTCGTCAAGCAGCAGCAGCGCGGGGTTGAGCACCAGCGCGCGGCCCACGGCCAGCATCTGCTGCTCGCCGCCCGAGAGCTGATCGCCCAGGTTGCCGCGCCGCTCGGCCAGACGCGGAAACTGCTGGAACACCCGCTCCGGCGTCCAGGCGCCGGGGCGTGCCACGGCGGTCAGGTTCTCGAGCACGGTGAGCGACTTGAAGATGTTGCGCTCTTGCGGCACCCAGCCGATGCCGGCGGCCGCACGCTGGTCCGGGCGCTGGGACGTGATGTCCTGGCCGCGCAGCGCGATGCGCCCGCCGCGCTGGCGGGTGGCGCCCACCAGCGTGTTCAGGAGCGTGGTCTTGCCGGTGCCGTTGCGGCCCAGCAGGGCGAGCGAGCGGCCGGCCTCGAGCGTGAGCGACACGTTCTCGACGACGATGGCCTCGCCATAGCCGGCGCTCACGTCGGTCAGGCGGAGTAGTTCAGACATGCGACTGCCCCAGGTAGACGTCGCGCACGCGCGAATCGCGGGCGATGGCGTCGGGTTCGCCTTCCACGAACACGGCGCCGTTCACGAGCACCGACATGCGGGTCGCGAACCGGAACACCAGGTCCATGTCGTGTTCGATCAGCACCACCGTGACGTCGGCGGGCAGCGCGGCCAGGGTGTCCAGGATCTCGCGCGACTCGCCGGCCGGCACGCCCGCGACGGGCTCGTCCAGCAGCAGCACGCGGGGCTTGCCGGCCATGGCCACCGCGATCTCCAGCAGCCGTCGCTTGCCGTAGGGCAGGACCGCGGTCTCGCGCTGCATCACGTCGCCCAGGTGCAGGCGCTCGAGGAGGTCGGCGGCTTCGTCGCGCCGCGTGGCGCTGGCATCGAGCGGGCGCCACCAGCGCGCGCCGTCCCCCTCGCGCTGCGCGATCACGAGGCTGATCGTCTCGAGCGGGGTGAGGGTGCCGAACAACTGATTGATCTGGAACGTGCGCATCAGGCCACGGCCCGCGCGCCGGTGCGCCGGCAGGCGCGTGATGTCCTGGCCTTCCAGGATCACGTTGCCCGCGGTGGGTGCAAGCACGCCGGTCAGCAGGTTGACCAGCGTCGTCTTGCCCGCGCCGTTGGGGCCGATCAGCGCATGGCGTGCACCCGCGATGATGTCCAGGCTGACGTCGTTGGTGGCGGTGATGCCGCCAAAGCGCTTGACCAGATGGCGCGTCTGCAGCGCGATCCGCGGGGTCGCGCCGGCGGCCGCCCCCGCGCCGCCGGCGGCATCGGGGCCATTCGTGAGGTGTGCGGGGTTCATGGCCGACCTCCCTTGGCGGGCACCAGGCGCCGCACCGTGCGGGCGACCGCGCCGTACAGGCGTTCGCGCCCGACCAGCACGATCACCACCAGCGCAAAGCCCATCCAGAACTGCCAGTACTGCGGCGTCAGGGTGGCGAGGATGTCATGCATCAGCTTGAAGATCACGGCGCCGATCAGGCCGCCGTACAGATAGCCCGTGCCGCCCAGCACCAGGGCCAGCAGCACGTCGGCCGAGCGCTGGAAGGACAGCACGTCCAGCGAAGCAAAGCCCGTGGTCTGGGTCAGCAGCGCGCCAGCGACGCCCGCATAGGCCGCCGCCAGCGTGTACACCGCGGCCAGGCGCCGGTTCACGGGGATGCCGATGGCCGTGGCGCGCAGGCGATTGTCGCGGATGGCCTTCAGCCCGCCGCCAAAGGGCGAATGCACCAGCCGGCGCGCGATCAGGAACAGAATGAACAGCAGGGCGAAGGCATACCAGCTGCCCACCACGCCTGCCAGATCGAACTCGAAGCGGCCCAGCAAGGGATCCATGAAGATCCCCTGCAGCCCGTCCGCGCCGCCCGTCAGGCTGCCGAAGCGGTTGGCGAGCTCGAACAGGATCGAGGCTACGGCCAGGGTCACCATCAGGCGCGTCAGGTCCGTGCCGCGCAGCACGATGACGCTGGTGAGCGCGCCCAGCAGCGCCGCGGCCAGCGTGGCCACGAGCAGGCCGGTCAGGGGATCGGGCGAGACATGGATCGCGAAGATGCCGGCGGCGTAGGCGCCCAGGCCGAAGAAGGCGGCGTGGCCCAACGACACGATGCCGCCATAGCCCAGGATCAGGTCCAGGGACAGCGCGAACAAGGCCAGCGTGGCGATCTCGGTCCACAGCGCCGCGTGCTGCGGCATGAAGACGAGCGCGCCCAGCGCGCACAGCCAGAAGACGATCTCGGCGGCGCGGATGCGCGAGGCGGGCAGGGGAGCAGGGTGTTTCATCGGGCACCGCCGCGCACGAAGAGGCCCTGGGGACGCCACAGCAGGACCAGGATCATGAGGGCATAGATGATGAAGGCGCCGAATTGCGGGATGTAGTACTTGCCGGCCACGTCCGCGATGCCCAGCAGCAGCGAGGCCGCGAGAGGCCCGGCGATGGTCGAGGTGCCGCCCACGGCCACGACCACCAGGAAATAGATCATGAACTTGAACGGAAAGCCGGGATCCAGGCCCAGCAGCTCCGCGCCCAGCGCACCGCCCAGGCCCGCCAGGCCCGACCCGAAGGCGAAGGTGGTGAGGAAGATGCGGTTGACGTTGATGCCAAGCCCGCCGGCCACGCGCGGGTCATCCACGGCCGCCCGCAGCCGGCTGCCGAAGCGCGAACGCGTGAGCACCAGCTGCAGGGCGATCGCGAGCAGGCCGCACACCGCGATGATGAAGAGGCGATACACGCCGATCGTGACGTCGCCGATCTGCAGGCGTCCGGCCAGCCAGTCCGGCATGCGCACGAACTGCTGCGAGGCGCCGAACACGTAGTCCGTGGCCGCCACCGCCATGAACACGAGGCCGATGGAGAACAGCACCTGGTCCAGGTGCGAGCGCCGGTACAGGCGCCGGTACAGGGTGGGCTCGAGGATCGCGCCCAGCAGGGCGGAGAACAGGAAGGCGAGCGGCAGGGTGGCGAGGAACGGCACCCCCATGCGGCTGGTCAGCACGGCCGTCAGATAGCCGCCCGCCATGGCGAACGCGCCATGGGCCAGGTTGGCGAAATTCATCAGGCCCAGCGTGACGGCCAGGCCGCAGGCCAGCAGGAACAGGAGCATGCCATAGGCGATGCCGTCGAAAAGAATGGTCAGCATGGCCTGTGGCGTCCCGGGTTACGAAGCGGCCTTGGCGGCCTTGACCGGGTCCTTGACCGCATCGAAGGTCTCGAACTCGACGTTGTAGAGCTCGCCGTCGCGCGATTCCACCTTGCGGATGTAGACGTTCTGCACGATGTCGCGCGTGGCCGGATCGATGCTCACGGGGCCGCGCGGGCTTTCCCAGGACAGGCCCTTCATGGCCTCGACCAGGGCCGCGCCGTCGGCCTTCGCGCCCGCCTTCTCGGCGGCCTGATAGATCAGGTGCATGCCGTCGTAGCCACCCACGCTGTGGAAATTGGGGCGGGTGTTGGCCAGCTTGCGAAAGCCTTCCACGTACTTGCGGTTGGCGTCCGAATCATGCGCGGCCGAATAGTGGTGCGAGCTGACCACGCCCAGGGCCACATCGCCCATGCCGTTGAGCAGGTCATCGTCCGTCACGTCGCCGGTGGCGATCAGGCGGATGCCCGCATCGGCCAGGCCGCGGCTGGCGAACTGCTTCATGAAGGCCGAGCCCACGCCCGAGGGCACGAAGACGAACACGGCATCGGGCTTGGCATCGCGCACGCGCTGCAGGAAGGGCGCGAAATCGGGGTTGGCCAGCGGCACGCGCAGCGAGCTCACCACCTCGCCGCCGTCCTTGGCGAAGCGGGCCTTGAACGCGTTCTCGGCGTCGATGCCCGGACCGTAGTCGGACACCAGGGTCACCACGCGCTGGATCTTGTCCTTGGCCGCCCACTGCGCCATCGGCTCGGTGACCTGGGGCAGCGTAAAGCCGGTGCGCACGATGAAGGGCGAGGCCTCGGTGATGGTGGCGGTGGCCGCGGCCATCACGACGGCAGGCGTCTTGCCGCGCGTGGCGATGGGCGCGGCAGCCAGGGCGAGCGGCGTCAGGCCGAAGCCCGCCAGCACGTCCACCTTGTCATTGACGACGAGCTCCTGCGCCAGGCGGCGCGAGGTGTCGGCCACGCCGGCATCGTCCTTCAGGATGACCTGCACCTTGCGGCCCGCCACCGTGTCGCCGTGTTCCTGCTGATACAGGCGCACGGCGGCGTCGATCTGGCGTCCGGTCGAGGCGAAGGGGCCGGTCATGGGCAGGATGAGGCCGATCTTCAGGGCGTCCTGCGCGCTGGCGATGCCAGCCCAGCCCAGCGTGGCGCAAAGCACCAGGCTCTTGGTGAACGTGCGTTTGTTCATGGTGTCTCCGAATCAGGGGCGGGCGCGCCACGACGCGAGGTGCGGGTGTGCGGAAGCGGATGGTAAACAGGACGCGCGGCATTGCGCAAATGGGGCTTGTCCGGGGGTGGCGTGCGCTAGGGTAAATACCGAGTGGAGCGTCGCCCAGATTAGTTAATACTATTAAGTAACGACGCCCCGTATTTCTTCCTGGACCGTTCCATGAGCCAAGCACATTCCGGCCTTCTGGCCGTCGACACCACCGGCCCCGTGGCCGTCCTGCGCCTGGCCCGTCCGGCCAAGCGCAACGCCATCAACGATACGCTGATCGCCGAGCTGCACACCGCCTTCGTGAACCTGCCCGAGCACGTGCGCGTGGCCGTGATCCATGCCGAGGGCGATCACTTCTGCGCGGGGCTGGACCTGTCCGAGCTGCACAGCCGCACGGTGGCCGAGGGCATCGTGCATTCGCGATCCTGGCACGCCTGCTTCGATCAGATCCAGTTCGGCAAGGTGCCGGTCATCGCCGTGCTGCATGGCGCGGTGGTGGGCGGCGGGCTGGAGCTGGCCAGCGCCTGCCACATCCGGGTGGCCGAGCGCTCCACCTATTACGGCCTGCCCGAAGGCCAGCGCGGGCTGTTCGTGGGCGGCGGCGGTTCGGCCCGCGTGCCGCGCCTGATGGGCGTCTCGCGCATGGCGGACATGATGCTGACCGGGCGCGTCTACGGCGCGGAAGAGGGCCTGAGCGTCGGGCTGTCGCAGTACCTGGTCGAGACCGGCACCGGCCTGGACAAGGCGCGCGAGCTCGCCGAGCGCATCGCCACCAACGCGCCGCTATCCAATTTCGCCGTCATGCATGCCCTGCCGCGCATCGCCGACCAGTCGCAGTCCGATGGCCTGTTCATGGAATCGCTGATGGCGGCCATCGCCCAGGGCGACCAGGCGGCCAAGGACCGCATGAACGCGTTCCTGGAAGGCCGGGCGGCCAAGGTCAAGGCCTGAGCGGCGACGCACGCACAGGCACGCATGGCCTGCGGGTGCGCGCAGCGCGCACGCCGCAGGGCTTCAGCAGCCTGCCAGGGGGCCCGCACGCACGGGTCACCGGCACGATAGCCCGGCCATGCGCCGGGACGAGGGTGGAGAGATGACAAGACAGAGCGAAGACGCCGCCGTGGCCACGGCGCCCCGGTATCGCAGCGTGAGCCTGGGTGGCTCGCTGGCCGCGCGCTTCGAGGACCGTGCCGACGGCAGCCTGGTGGTGACGTCGGTCGAGCCCCTGGGTGAATATCCGGTGCGCATGACCGATTGCCTGATCGCCGGCGCGAAGGCGCATGGCGATCGCGTCGTGATGGCGCGGCGCGGCGTCGATGGCCAGTGGATCGAGGTGACCTGGGCGCAGGCGCTCACGCGGGCGCGCAGCATCGCGCAGGGCCTGCTGGACCGCGGCCTGTCCGTCGAGCGCCCGGTGGTGGTGCTGTCCGGCAACGGCCTGGAGCACTTCGAGCTGGCCCTGGGCGCCATGCTGGCAGGCGTACCCTTCGCGCCGATCTCGCCGGCCTACTCGACGCTGTCCCGGGATTTCGTCAAGCTGCGCCACATCGTGGACACGCTCACGCCAGGCCTGGTGTTCGTCGACGAGATCGGCCCGTATGCCGACGCGATCACGCAGGTGCTGCCCGCCGACGCCCATGTGGTGGCGGTGAGCGGTACGCTGCCGGGGCGCGATGTCGTCGCGTTCGAGACGCTGCGTGCCACGCCGGCCACGGCCGAGGTGGATGCGGCGCACGCACGGGTCGGCCCGGACACCATCGCCAAGTTCCTGTTCACCTCGGGCTCGACCAAGATGCCCAAGGCTGTCATCAACACGCAGCGCATGCTGTGCAGCAACCAGCAGATGCTCGTGCAATGCCTGCCCTTCCTGCGCGAGGAGCCGCCCGTGCTGGTCGACTGGCTGCCCTGGAACCACACGTTCGGCGCCAATCACAACATCGGCATCGTGCTGTACAACGGCGGCACGCTGTACATCGATGACGGCAAGCCGACGCCGCAGGGCATCGCCGAGACGCTGCGCAACCTGCGCGAGATCGCCCCGACCATCTACTTCAATGTGCCCAAGGGCCTGGAGGAGATCGCGGTGGCCATGGAAACCGACGCCGCGCTGGCCGAGCGCTTCCTGTCGCGGGTGCGCGCCATCTTCTTCAGCGGCGCGGGCCTGTCCCCGCAGGTCTGGAATCGCCTGGACAGCGCCTGCGAGCGCCATGCCGGCGAACGCATCCGCCTGCTCACCGGCCTGGGCATGACCGAGACCGCGCCATTCGCGCTGTGCGCCAACGGCGGCACGGTGTTCTCGGGCGTGCTGGGGCTGCCCGCACCGGGCCTGACGGTCAAGCTCGTGGCCGTCGATGGCAAGCAGGAAGTGCGCTATCGCGGCCCGAACGTGACGCCGGGCTACTGGCGCGCACCGCAGCAGACGGCCGAGTCCTTCGACGAGGAAGGCTTCTTCTGCTCGGGCGACGCCGCGCGCTACATCGACCCGGACAACCGCGAGATCGGCTTTGCCTTCGATGGCCGCATCGCCGAAGACTTCAAGCTGTCCACCGGCACCTTCGTGTCGGTCGGCCCGCTGCGCGCGCGCGTGCTGGCCGCGAGCGGCGACTACCTGACCGATGTGGCCGTCGCCGGCATGAACCGCGACGACATCGGCGTGCTCTTCTTTCCCAAACCCGACACCTGCCGCGTCCTGGCGGGCCTGCCCGCCACCGCGTCCCTGGCCGATATCGCGGCCGCGCCCGCGGTGCGCGCGTACTTCCAGGAACTGCTCGACCGGCTGTTCTCGGCAGGCACGGGCAGCGCCAGCCGGGTGGCCCGCGCCATTCTCGTCGATGACCTGCCCTCGGTGGATCACGGCGAGATGACCGACAAGGGCTCGGTGAACCAGCGTACCGTGCTGGCTCGCCGCGCTGCCGTGGTCGATGCCATGTATGACGAAAACCACCCCGCGCTGTTGCTGCCGGCGCGCCAACGCGCCTGAGGAATCCGCATGAGCCAGAACCGATTTTCCGCCAACTTCGATGACGTCTGGATCGTCGAAGGTGCCCGCACCCCGTTCGTCGATTATTGCGGGGCCTTCGGCGATCTGTCGCCCATCGACATGGGCATCAAGGCCGCCCGCGCCGCGCTCGAGCGTGCCAACGTGCCCGGCGCCGACGTGGGCTCGGTCATGACCGCGTCCATGGCGCAGGCCTCGTTCGACGCTTACATGCTGCCGCGCCACGTCGGCTTGTACGCCGGCGTGCCCATCGGCACCCCGGCCGCCAACGTGCAGCGCATCTGCGGCAGCGGCTTCGAGATCATCCGCCAGGCCGGCGACGACATCGTGCGCGGCTATGCCGACGTGGTGCTGGCCGTGGGCTCGGAGTCCATGACGCGCAATCCGATCGCGGCCTATACGCACCGCACGGGCTTCAAGCTGGGCGCGCCCGTGGAGTTCAAGGACTTCCTGTGGGAAGCGCTGGACGATCCGGCGGCCGACGTGTCCATGATCCAGACGGCCGAGAACCTGGCCTCGCAGTACGGCATCACCCGCGAGACGGTGGATGCCTACGCCGCCCAGTCCTTCGAGCGCGCACTGGCCGCGCAGGCCGCCGGCCGCCTGGCCGAGGAGATCGTGCCGGTGGTCACCGAGACCTTCGCGCTCGACGGCTACCAGGACCGGGGCATCCAGCTGCCGCGCAAGGTCGAGCGGGTCGACGTCGACACGCACCCGCGGCCCTCGCCCCTGGAAGCCCTGGCACGCCTGCGCACGGTATATCCGGGCGGCGTGCAGACGGCCGGCAACAGCTCGGCCCTGGTCGATGGCGCGGCCGCCGCCGTCGTCGCGGCAGGCAGCTACGTGCAATCGCGCGGGCTCAAGCCCCTGGCTCGCCTGGTGGCGGCCGCCGCCGCCGGCGTGCCCCCGGAGATCATGGGCATCGGTCCTGCGCCGGCGATACGGGCCGTGCTCGAGCGTGCCGGCGTGGCCTTGCAGGACGTGGCCCTGTTCGAGATCAACGAAGCCCAGGGCGCACAGATCCTGGCCGTGGAAAAGGAGCTCGGCCTGGATCGCGACAAGCTCAACGTCAACGGCGGCGCCATCGCGCTGGGCCATCCGCTGGCGGCCACCGGCATGCGTCTGACGCTGTCGGTGGCGCGTGAACTGCGCCGCCGCAACCAGCGCTATGGCGTGGCGTCCGCCTGCATCGGCGGCGGGCAGGGCATGGCGCTGCTGATCGAAAACCCCGACTTTTCCTGACACCCCCGGCGGCGCATGGCGCCGTCCCCACCGTTTCACGACCATGGCCAAGACCGTCATTCATCCCGTCACCATCCAGTTCGGCGACTGCGACCCCGCAGGCATCGTCTTCTTTCCCAACTTCCTGCGCTGGATGGATGCTGCCTCGCTCAACTTCTTCATGCAGAACGGCGTGCCGCCCTGGCGCGAGCTCGTCAAGACGACCGGCATCGTCGGCACGCCCGTGCTGGAGATCAACACCCGCTTCATGAAGACCGCGACCTATGGCGAAACCATCGAGGTCCACACCTCGGTGGAGGAATGGCGCGGCAAGACCTTCGTGCACAAGCATGTCGTCAAGCGTGGCGATGACGTATTGTGCGAAGGCACGGAGGTTCGCGCCTTCGTGATGGATGACCCCGAGGCCGGCCGCATCCGTGCGATCCCGGTGCCGGACGACATCCGCGCCAAATGCAGTTGAACTCGGCACGGCGCGTCCGTGCCCAGCGTTGAATCACCACCATAAGAAAAGCGCTGTACCTACATCAAAGGCAAGGAGACAACCCATGCGCGTGAAGAAACTCGTCGGCTCGGCGTTCGCCGTGACCACCCTGACCCTGGCCCTGCAACAGGTGGCCTTCGCCGAGATCGTGATCGGCGTGAGCCTGCCGCTGACCGGCCCGGCATCGGGCCTGGGCATTCCCTGCCGCAACGGCTTCGAGCTGTGGCCCGGCGAGATCGCGGGCGAGAAGGTGCGCCTGGTCATCCTGGACGACGCCTCGGACGCCGCCCAGGGCACCAAGAACGCGCGCCGCCTGGTGGACCAGGACAATGCCGACCTCATCATCGGATCGGCGGCCACGCCCGTGGGCATCGCCATCGCGCAGGTCGCGGCCGAAGCCAAGGTGGTGCAGCTGGCCGAGTCGCCCGTGGTGATGGCGCCCGGCACCGACAAGTGGACGTTCCGCCTGGTGCATTCGACCGAGGTCATGGCGCACGCCATCGTCGATCACATGAAGGCGCAGGGCGTGAAGACGGTGGGCTTCCTGGGCTATTCGGACGCGTATGGCGAATCCTGGCTCAAGGATTTCACGGCCGTGGCCAAAGCCGCCGGCATCGAGCTGATCGGCACCGAGCGCTTTGCGCGCGCCGACACCAGCGTCAACGCCCAGGCCCTGAAGCTGAACATGGCCAAGCCCGATGCGGTGCTGATCGTGGCCTCGGGCAGCGGGGCGGCCATGCCGCACCGGGCCATGGTCGAGCGCGGCTACCAGGGCAAGATCTACCAGACGCATTCGGCCGCCTCGCGCGACCTGATGCGCGTGGGTGGCCAGGCAGTCGAAGGCGCCTACGTGGTGACGGGCCCGGCGGTGGTGGCCGACGCGCTGCCGGACAGCCATCCATCCAAGCAGCTGGGCATGGACTACATCCAGAAGTACGAAGCCAAGTTCGGCCCGGGCACGCGCAACCAGTTTGGCGCGCATACCTATGACGCGCTGCTGGTGCTGGAGAAGGTCGTGCCGATGGCCCTGCAGAAGGCCAAGCCGGGCACGCCGGAATTCCGTGCCGCGCTGCGCGATGCGCTGGAAAGCGCGGGCCCCATCGTGGCGTCCCAGGGCACCTTCAACTTCACGCCGACCGATCACTGGGGCTTCGGTCCGGATACGGGCGTGATGATGCAGGTCGTCAATGGCGACTGGAAGATCGAGCCGTAAGGGGAGGCGATCAGGATGTCCAATGACCCGGCTGTCGGACTCGACTTCTCCCGTCTCGATCACCTCATGGGACTCAAGACGTCGCTGGCCGACGCCCGGTTGCGGCGGGCCTTCCATGCCCGCATGAAGACCTTGCGGCTGCGGCCGGTGGACTTCACCATCCTGGTGTTGCTGCTGGCCAATCCCGAGGTCACGCAAAAGGCCTTGTGCCGGGCGCTGGACGTCTCGCCGCCCGGGCTGGCCGTCATCCTGGACCGGCTGCAGGCGCGCGGCCTGCTCATGCGGGAACGCAGCGAGACGGACCGCCGCGCGCATCACATCCTGCTCACCGATGCCGGGCGCAAGCTCGCGCGCGAGGCCGAGATCCTGTCGCAGGGCTCCGAGGACGCCATCACCGACGTCCTCACGCCGGGCGAGCGGCTGCTGCTGAGCGAGCTGCTGGACAAGCTGATCGCCGGCAAGCCGGCGGTGGCGGCCGAACCGGAAGGCGCAGCCGCGCTGGCCGCGCAGGCCTGAGACGGCGTCACGGCGGCCCGGGCGGTGTGCCCGGGTCCGTCAGCGGAAGGGCGGATGGCCGGTGCGCTCGCGCGCAGGCCGGGCCTGCGCCTGCGCCAGCGGTGCCGGATCAGGCGATCCGCGCCACGCGCTTGACTTCCTCGGCCACCTTCAACGGATTGCCTTCCATGCCCCCGCCATTGCCCGCGCTGGGCACGCGCATCGTGAAGGATTTGTCGACGTAGGTGTAGTCGAAGTAGCCCAGGCGCGCGAGCGGCTTGATGCGCGCAATGTCCAGCTTGCCGTCGGTGAGCGCGTCATCCGCGATGTGGATGGCGACCACCCGGCCGAACACCACGTCCACCGTGCCCATGGGCGGGTTGCCCGGCAGGCGCACGGTCTGCAGGTACTCGCATTCGAACTGCACGGGCGAGGCGGCGACGCGCCACGGACGCACGAGGCGCGAGGGCGCCTTCTCCAGCCCGGCGTGCACGAACTCGTCCTCGCCGCGCGGCAGGTCCTGCGCCGACAGGTTGACCGCCTCGCGCAGGTCGTAGGTCGCCATGTTCCACACGAAGCTGCCTTCACGTTCCGCATGCACGGTCGTGTCCTTGCGCTCGCCGTGCACATCCTGGTTGGCCGAGAACATGACGATGGGCGGATCGAACGTGATGTTCTGGAACTGGCTGTAGGGCGCGAGGTTGGCCACGCCATTGGCGTCCAGCGTCGAGATCCAGCCGATGGGGCGGGGCACGACGCACGACTTGAAGGGGTTGAAGGGCAAGCCGTGGTCGGTGCGCCCGGGTTCGTAATACATCGTCAGTCTCCTCATGGATGAGTGCCGGTGGTCCGGCATCAGGCCCAGTGTGCATCAAGTCGGGACATTTGTGCATAGCAAAAATTGAAATCCGATTTCATAATACGTTGACACCTGCCGGGGCGCGTCGCAGAATGCGGCGACGACGGCCACCGGGTTTCGCGTGGCCGCACTGCTGGAGGAGACCTGTATGACCCGCCATTTGCGCAGCAACTTTCCGCGTGGCTCTTACCTGTGGGCGGTTCGCAATGCCCAGTGGCAGGCGCTCGGATTGTCCGAAGACGATTGCGAGAAGCCCAAGATCGCCATCGTCAACAGCTCATCCGAACTGGCCAGCTGTTTCAGCCATCTGGACGGCGTGGCCACGGCCATGAAACAGGCGATCCGCGATGCGGGTGCGGTGCCCTTCGAGATCCGCACCGCGGCACCGAGCGACTTCATTACCGGCGCGGGTGCCCGCGGCGCCTACATGCTGGCCGCGCGCGACCTGATCGCCAACGACATCGAAGTGGCCGTCGAAGGCGCCCAGCTCGATGGCATGGTGTGCCTGGCCTCCTGTGACAAGACGGTGCCAGGCCAGCTGATGGCCGCCGCGCGCCTGAACATCCCGAGCCTGGTCGTGGCCTGTGGCTACCAGCCCAGTGGCGAGTACCAGGGCGCGCATGTCGACATCGAGGACGTGTTCATCAAGTCCATGCATGCGGTGACGGGCTCGGTGCCCGTGGAGGAGGTCGTCGGCATGAGCCGCGAGGCCATCCGTGGCCCGGGCGTGTGTTCCGGCCTGGGCACGGCCAACTCCATGCACATGGTGTGCGAGGCGCTGGGCCTGGCGTTGCCGGGCAGCACGCCCGTGGCCGCCAACAGCGCGGCCATGATGGCCACGGTGCGTGCGGCCGGCGCGCGCATCGTGCAGATGGTCTGGGACGACCTGAAGCCGCGCGACATCCTGAGCCCCGATGCCTTCGCCAACGCCGTGCGCGTGGTGCTGGCGGTGGGCGGCTCGGTCAACACCGTCAAGCACATGCAGGCCGTCGCCACCGAAGCCGGCAGCGACGTGGACATCTACCGGCTGTTCGAGGATTGCGCGGCCCAGGTGCCGGTGCTGTCGGCCGTGCGTCCGGTGGGCGAGGAAGTGATCGAGGCCTTCGAGGCGGCCGGCGGCTGCCGCGCGCTGATGAAGCAGCTCGAACCCCTGCTGGGCACGGGCGCCCTGACCGTGACCGGTCGCACGGTCGCCGACAACCTGGCCGATGCCGTGGTGGCCGATCCGCGGGTGATCCGCGCCATGGACGACCCGATCGCCCGCCTGCCGGCCATCGTCGTATTGCGGGGCAACCTCGCGCCCGACTCGGGCATCGTCAAGACCGGCATCGCCATTCGCAAGAGCCGGCACTTCACCGGACCTGCGATCTGCTTCGAGACGTCGGATGCCGCCCTGCAGGCGCTGCGCGACGGCACCATCCGTCCCGGCCATGTCGTCGTCATGCGCGGTGCGGGCGTGCGCGGGGGGCCGGCCATGGGCGGTGGCGCCTCGCGCGTGGTGTTCGGCATCGATGGCGCGGGCCTGGGTGACGAAGTCGCCATGCTGACCGACGGCCATCTGTCGGGCCTGGTCTGCAAGGGCCTGGTGGTGGCCGAGGTCTCGCCCGAGTCCGCCGTGGGCGGCCCGCTGGCGCTGGTGCAGGATGGCGACAGCATCACGATCGATCTGGACGGGCGCGACCTGCACCTGGCGGTGGACGATGCCACGCTGGCCGCGCGTCGCGCCGCCTGGCAGCCGCCCAAGCCGATGCACGACACGGGCTGGTTGCGACTGTACCGCGCAAATGTCGGACCATTGCCGCAGGGTGCGGTGCTGGCCGGCAAGGGCTGAGACCCGGCACGGCGCCACGCCGCCGTGCAGCCGACGATTTCCATGACATCGCCGATACGGCGGGAGGAGACACGCATGAAACACCTGATCCGCATGGGCGCCGCCGTGGCGCTGTGCACCCTGGTCGCCGCACCTGCCGCGGCCGCCTATCCCGACCGGCCCCTGCGCATGGTGGTGGGCTTTGCGCCCGGCGGCGCGGCCGACGTGCTCGCCCGCGTGATCGCGCAGGGCCTGTCCCAGCAGATCGGTCAGCAGGTCGTGGTGGAAAACCGCCCGGGTGCGGACAGCACCATCGCCGCCAACACCGTGGCCAAGGCCGAGCCGGACGGCTACACCTTCGTGCTGGGCACGAACTCGGCCATGGTGGCCATGCCCAGCCGCAGCGACACCGTGGTCACCTACGATCCCTTCAAGGACTTCACGCCGATCAGTTCGGCCGGCCAGTTCTCGATGTTCCTCGTGGTCAATCCGCAGCTGCCGGTCAAGACGGTGGACGAGCTGCTCGCCTACGCCAAGGCCAATCCGGGCAAGCTCAATTCCGCCTCGAGTAACAGCGCGTCCGAACTCGCCATGGTCCAGTTGCTCGCCAAGGGCGACGCCAAGGCGGTCAACGTGCGCTACAAGGGCGATGTGCCGGCGCTGACTGACCTCATCGCCAACCAGATCAACCTGCTGTTCACGACCGGCACCTCGGCGCCCAACCTGGTCAAGGACGGGCGCGTGCGCGCGCTCTTCACGCTGCAGCCCGAGCGCAGCCCGCTGTTGCCGGACGTGCCCACCGCGGCCGAAGTGGGCGTGGACCAGATCACGATCCTGCCCTGGGCCGGGTTCTTCGGGCCGGCCAACATGCCGGCCGAGGTGACCGCCACGCTGAGCGATGCCCTGCAGAAGACCCTGGCCGACCCGGACGTGCGCCGCCAGCTCGCCGAGCAGGGTTTCGAGGGCTATGGCATGACGCCCGCGGCGTTTACGACCTTCTTTCGCGAGCGCTATGACGGCTGGGTCGACACGATCCGCGAGAACAACATCGTCTTCGAATGACCACAGGGGGCGCCTGCCCCCGCCCTGGAGTCCACCGACATGACACCCTGGCAACGCGTCGCCTGTGCCGCCGTGCTTTCCGCCGCCACCGTCGGCGCGCCCGCAGCCGCCCTGGCGGCCGAGTTCCCCACGCGGCCGATCTCGCTCATCGTGCCCAATGCGCCGGGCGGCGCGGTGGACATCCTGGCCCGGCTGCTCTCGGACAAGCTGCAGTCCAGGCTGGGGCAGAACATCATCGTGCTGTACAAGCCGGGTGCGGGCACGGTGCTGGGCACGGACTTCGTGGCGCGCGCACAGCCCGACGGCTACACCCTTGGGATGGTGGTGACTTCGCACGTCATCAACCCGAGCCTGCGCACGAACATGCCGTTCGACACGGAAAAGGACCTGAGCGGCGTATCGCTGCTCGCGACGTCCCAGATCGTGATCACGGCCTCGCCGGAACTGGGCGCGCGCACCTTGCCCGAGGTGCTCGCGCTGGCCCGCCAGGACCCGCAGCGCATCAGCTACGCCTCGCCCGGCAGCGGCAGCTCCATGCACATGGCGGGCGAGCTGCTCAAGGGCATGGCCGACGTGGACATGATGCACGTGCCCTTCAAGGGCGCCGGCCCCGCGTACCCGGAGGTCATCTCGGGCCGGGTGTCGCTGCTGATCGATCCGCTCTTCTCGTCGCTGCCGCATATCCAGTCCGGCCGCCTGGTGCCTCTGGCGGTGACGGGGCCCCGGCGGGACCCCGGCATGCCCGAGCTGCCCACGGTGGCCGAGACGCTGCCCGGTTTCGACGTGCAGAGCGTCTTCGGGGTGGTCGCGCCGGCGGGCACGCCGCCCGCCGTCCTGACGCGCCTGAGCCAGGCGTTCGACGAGGTGCTCGAACTGCCCGAGATCCGCGAGCGTCTGGCCCAGATCGGCATGACGCCCATCGGCACGACGCCGGCCGAATTCGACACGTTCATCCGCGAGGAGATCGCCAAGTGGAAGCCGGTCGTCGAGCGCTCCGGCGCACAGGTCGACGGCTGAGGCCCGGCGGGGCGGTATGCTCGGCATTCGCCCTTCGCGGGGCCCAAGGAGATCCATGTCGTCGCAGCCCGAGTTCAGCAGCCCTTCCGCCGGCGCCGGCACCGTGACCGCGCTCGAGCGCGGCATCGCCGTGCTGCGCTGCTTCACGGAAGCCATTCCCACCCTGAGCAACGCCGAGCTGTCGCTGCGCACCGGCATTCCGCGCCCGACCGTCACCCGCCTGGCGACGACCCTGGTCGGACTCGGCATGCTGCGCCAGGACCCCTACACCGAGCGCTTTTCCCTCGGCGCGGGCGTGGTGCCGCTGGCCAGCGCCTTCCTGGCGCAGGTGGATGTGCGCGCGATCGCCCGACCGCACATGGCCGCCCTGGCCGAGCGCTTCAGCGGCGCGGTGTACCTGGCGGTGCGCGATGAGCTGCACATGGTGCTGATCGACATCGCCCGATCGCGCTCGGCCAGCCTGCGCTCCAACCACGAGCTGGGCGCGCGCATCGCGATGGGCGAGTCGGCCCTGGGCCGCGCCTACCTGTGCGCCCTGGGGCAGCGCGATCCGGCCGCCCGCACGCGTCTCGTGTCACGGCTGGCACGTGCGGACCGGGCGGGCCAGGAACGGCTGCAGGCGGGGCTGGTGAAGGCACAGGCGGACTACGTGCGCCATGGCATGTGCCTGTCGCTGGGCGAGGTGACACCGCTCATCCATTCCGTCGCGGTGCCCCTGGAAGACGCAAATGGCGATATCCTCACATTGAACTTCGGCGCACCGTCGTTTTCGACGCCGGAGGGTTTGTTGCGCAAGACCGTGGGGCCGGCACTACGCGACGCCGTCTCTGCGATCCGGCGCGAACTGGGGGCGGGCTGAGGATGGCACGCCGATTGCTTTTGCCTTGCGCCCGCGCCCGACGCTGCCAGCCGGACGCTTTCGCAACCGCGGGCCGACCTTGCGCCGACGTACCGGCGCGCTGGAGTCACCATGACCAAAATCCATGACACCCTCTCCACGCACCCGCTCAACTCGCCGGCCGGCATGCCGCCCGCCATCGAGCAGGCTCCCTTCGGCGAGCCCATCGTCTATGACTTCGACGGCCAGCAGGGCAGCCTGAGCTCCCTGGACGAGGCGATCAGCTTCGTCGAGCCGCGTTCCGGCACCGCCGAGCGTCCCGATCCGATCTGGCGCGGCGTGTTCGAAGCCCTGCATTTCGCCCGCCTGTCCGGCCTGCCCGAGGAAGTCGTGAATGCGCGCGGCATGCTCGAGACCGCGCTGGCCATCCCGCCCGCCGCAGGCACCGCCTGACGGGAACGTCGATTGCTCTACCGGAGGGATCCATCACATCGGGAGCCCTCCATGGTTGAAGTCGTCACGTATCTCACCAAGCAGCATCGCCAGGTCGAAGACCTGCTGAACCAGGCAGTCGACTGTCAGAACGATCCGCAAAAGCGCCTGGCCCTGTTCCAGGAAGCGGCGGATCATCTGGCATTGCACCTGGAATCCGAAGAACACATCCTGTTCCCCGCGGTCAAGGCCGCCAAGACCGAGGACATCCTCCTCGAGTCGCTGGAAGAGCATCTGTCGCTCAAGCGCCTGATGGTCGACCTGATGAACCTCGACCCCGAGGACACCACGTTCGAGCCGAAGTTGAAGGTGCTGGCCGAGCAGGCCGAGCACCACCACGGCGAGGAAGAAGAAGACCTCTTCCCGAAGCTCAAGAAGTCGTGGCCGGAGAAGGACCGCCAGAAGCTTGCCAGCGACATGGACGCGCTGCAAAAGCGCCTCGATGACGAAAAGAAGGTGCCGCGCGAACTGATGCGCGGCGAGACCGACGCGGCAGCGACGATTTGAGCCCTGCGCGTCAGGCCTGGGGCCCTGGATGTGCGGACCTGCCCGCGCAGCCACCCTGAAGGCCCGACGCTGCGGCAGCGCGGTCTGGGGCAACCCAGAGCGCGCGGCGCCGCCAAGCGGATGTGACAAGGGGCGCCGTGCCCTGCGCGGCGCCCCTTGTCACGTCGTGCGCAACGGCGGGGGCGGGCGTGGGCCTGCCCCGTGGACCGTCGTCAGCCCGCCCGGGCGCACGGCAGCACGCCGCCCATGTGGTTGCCCGCGCAGTTCGCGCCTTCGAAATGAAACGCGGTGTCGATGAGCGCGAAGTGCGAGAACGCCTGCGGAAAGTTGCCCAGCTGCTGCTTCTTGATGGGGTCGTATTCCTCGGCCAGCAGGCCGACGTCATTGCGCATCGACAGCAAATGATCGAACAATTGACGGGCGTCGTCCGTGCGGCCCTGCAGGATGTAGTTGTCCGCCAGCCAGAACGAGCACGCGAGAAACGCGCCTTCGCCCTCGGGCAGGCCGTCCACGCCGTCCTGCGTGTCATAGCGCAGGATCAGTCCGTCGCTCTTCAGGCCGGTCTCCACGGCCTTCACCGTCGAGAGCATGCGTGGGTCGTCCGGCGCCAGAAAGCCCACCATGGGCATCAGCAGCACGGCCGCATCCAGCGTGTCCGAGTCGTAGGACTGCGTGAAGCATTGCCGGCGCTCGCTGTAGCCACGGGTCAGGATCTCGGCGCGCAACTGCTCGCGCTGCTTTTTCCAGCCCGCGATCGGCTTCAGGTAGCCGTAGGCCTCGGCACTGCGGATCGCCCGATCGAAGGCCACCCAGCACATGAGCTTGGAATGCACGAAGTGCCGGGGCTCCCCGCGCACCTCCCAGATCCCCTCGTCGGGCTTGTGCCAGAGCTTTTCCAGCTGATGGATGAGGTGCGCCTGCATGGCGCCCGCATCGTGGTGCATGGTCACGCCGGCGCGCCGCGCCTCGTAGAAGGTGTCCATCACGCTGCCGAACATGTCCAGCTGCAGCTGCGTGTAGGCCGCGTTGCCCATGCGCACCGGGCGCGAGCCGTGGTAGCCGGGCAGATGCTCCAGCGTGTATTCCTCGATGCGGGATTCGCCCGCGATGCCGTACAGCGGCTGCATCTGCTGCGCCACGCCGGCCACCGAGCGCAACAGCCAGTCGCACCAGGCCTCGGCTTCCTGCGTATAGCCCGCATTGAGCAGCGAGGCCAGCGTGAAGGTGGCGTCGCGCAGCCAGCAGAAGCGATAGTCCCAGTTGCGCTCGCCGCCCATGTGTTCCGGCAGCGAGGACGTGGGCGCGGCCACGATCCCGCCGGTCGGCGCATAGGTCAGGCCCTTGATCGTGATGAGCGAGCGCGACACCGCATCCTGCCATTCGCCCTGGTACCGCGACTGATCCGTCCAGCGTCGCCAGAAGGTCTCGGTCAGCCCCAGCGCGCGCCGGGCATCGGGGGCCGGCGGCCGGGGCAGGTGGGAGGCATGGTAGGTGAGGCTGAAGGGCACGCTCTCGCCCTGGCTGACCGTGAACTCCGCGAAGGTCTTGAAGTCCTTGCCGAAGGTGCGTGCCGGGGTGTCGAGCACCACGGCGTCGGGCCCTGCCACCGCGCGCAGGCCGCCGTCCGGGGACTGCGACAGCCACGGCACGGTGCGCCCGTAATCGAAGCGGATCACGAGCTCCATGCGCATGTCCACCGAGCCGGCCAGGCCTTCGACCAGGCGTACGACGCTGGAGGGCGACTGGCCGGCCTGCTCGCGGATCGGCATGAAATCCAGGATGCGCACCGCACCGGTCGCGGTGCGAAAGACGGTTTCCAGCACCATGGTGCCAGGCAGGTAGCGCCGCTCGCTGCAGGTGCCACCGACCGTGGGCGCGATGCGCCAGTGGCCGTGATCCTCGGTGCCGAGCAGGCGGGTGAAGCAGGCGTGGGAATCGAAGCGCGGCCAGCACAGCCAGTCGATGCCGCCGTGGCGGTTCACCAGGGCGGCGGTCTCGCAGTCGCCAATGAGGGCATAGTCGGAAATCGGGGGTTGCGACATGGCGTGTCCGTCAGGTGGCCGCGAAGGCCATCGTGGACAGCAGCGCGATGTTGGGGTGGCGGGAGTCCAGCCGCGTGTGCTGGATGACGACGGGCACGTCCGATTCGAACACCGAGGCGTAGTCGGTATCCAGCGGCACTGGCGCCGGATCGCGCAGGTCGTTGAAGCGCAGATGCAGCGTGCGCCGCGCCTGCACGGTGATCTCGTAGGGGCCGACCGGCTCGCGATCGGCGAAATACAGGGTGACGCGCACGTTGGCCGGCACGTCGTTGGCATTCAGGATGCACGCCGTTTCGTGCGACAGCAGCTCGCGGCTGTCGTCCACGCTCTTGCTGGGGATGTAGCCTTCCGCGATGGCCCAATGCGTCTTGCCGATGCTCATGTGTCTGCTCCATGGGACCGCGGGCGAACCGCCGCGGTCCATGGTTCAGCAATCGCGATTCCCGGTGCGCGCCGGCGTGTGGCCCATGCGCGCCGACCAGGGCCGCCACCGTGCGTGGCGGCCCCGGGACGGGGCTATTCCCGATGCAGCAGCGCCACCGGGAAGGCGCCCAGCAGCTCGGACAGGGCCAGGCGGCCCCCGGCGGCCTGCAGGGCAGGGGCATCCAGGCGCGCCAGGCCATCGCTCCAGGTGGCCGTGGCCAGGCCATCGGGCAGGACCACCGCCGTGTCCGCCCAGGCCTCGGCCGGGATCAGCGGCAGGTCCTGCGCCGCCTGCGCGCTGGCGAGCAGACCCGCCGCCCGGCGCGGCACGACGACGAGCACGGCGGCCTCCTCATGGCGGCGCACGAACGCGATCACGTCCTCGGCATGGCGCCCGGTCACGGTCAGTGGCAGATAGTCGCCGTGCGCGAAGAGCGCCGGTTCGCGCTGGCGCAGTCCCAGCGCGCGGCGCACCAGCCATTGCTTGACCCGGCCATCGCGCCAGTCGGTGAGGACATCCTTCGGCGCGGGAGACTGGCTCAGCGCGGCGATCCGGGCGTCGAAGTCCACCGGTCGTCGGTTGTCCGGATCCGTCAGGCTGAAGTCCCAGAAGTCCGTGCCCTGGTACAGGTCCGGCACGCCGGGGAAGCTGAGGCGCAACAGGGTCTGGGCCAGGCTCTTGATGGCACCGGCACATTCGATGCGATGCACGAATGCCACCAGGGCGTCGCGGTGCGGGCCGGCGCGCAGGCGCGCGGCGAGGAACGCCGAGCATGCCGCCTCATAGTCCGTGTCCGGCGCGAACCAGGTCGAGCGCAGCTTGCCCTCGCGCAGCGACTTGATCTGCCAGGCGTCCACACGCTCGCGCAGGGCGTCGATCCCGGCCTCGTCGTCGGCCGCCAGATCGGGCGCCCAGGCCGCGACCAGGGTCGACAGCAGCATGTACTGATCGGCCAGGTGCGGCGCGTCGTCTTCCCGCGACACCCAGGACTCGACGAAGGCACGCCAGTCGTCGGCGACCTCGCTCACCACGGCCAGGCGCATGCGGGCATCCTCGCCGCGCTTGTGATCGTGCGTGGCCGTGGCCAGCATGGCCCGGGGCCAGTGCGCCGCGCGCTGCTCGCCCGCGGCGTGGAACTGCGCCACCGGGATCGCGAACTCGCCAGGCTCGGAGCCCACCTCGTTGCGCGAGAGCAGGCGGCCATAGCGAAAGAACACCGTGTCCTCGAGCGACTTGGCGGCCAGCGGCGCGGTCAGCTGCTGGAAGCGCCGGATCGCGGTCAGGCGCGCGTTGCGGCGCGGCCCGGGCGGATGGTTGGCGGCCGTCTCGCCCCCCAGCCAGCCGTCGATGCGCTCCAGCAGGACCTGGTCGTCCGCCTGCAGCCGGGCGTGGGCCGCCTCGACCGCCTGGCGAAAGAAGACCTGGTCGGCGTCGGTGCGCCCGTGCAGCCCGCCATAGGTGCGGTACACGGGAAAGGCGATCAGCAGCTCGGTCAGGGTGCGGCGGATGGCCGCCAGGCTCCAGTCGCGGGTCTGCGGGTCTTCCTGCGCGATGCGGTGCAGCGCCCGGGCGAGGTTCTCGTGCTCGCCCGCGAAGTGCCGCGAGATCAGCATGCGGCGGGCTTCCGGGACCAGCACCGAGAAGTCGCGCCGGTCCCCGGAGATGCTTTTCCACAGCGCGGTCAGCGCGGCTTCGCCCGCGGCATCGTGCAGCACGCCGCCCACCTCGGCCATGAAGTCGTAGCCGCTCGTGCCATCGACTTCCCAGTCATCGGGCATGGTCTCGTGCGGGCCGAGGATCTTCTCGACCAGCACGATGGGCTCGTTGCCCGCGAGCTGGCCCGGGCGCTCGCCCGCCACGGCCTGCAGCGCGTGGCGCAGGGCACGGCAGTAGCCGCGCGGGTCGGTCAGGCCGTCGACGTGGTCGATGCGCACCCCGTCGATGATGCCCTCGGCATACAGGCGCACGATCAGGGCATGGACGTCGGCGAACACATCCGGTTCCTCGACGCGCACGCCCACGAGGTCGCTGATCTCGAAGAAGCGCCGCCAGTTGATCTGCTCCGCCGCGTTGCGCCACCAGGTCAGGCGATAGTGCTGGCGCTCGAGCAGCTGGTGCAGACGCTCGCGACCGGCCGGTTCGGCCGGGTCGTGGGCGACCAGCGCGGCATCGATGACGGCTTTCACCGTAGGTTCGCCCGCGGCCGAGCGCAGCGTGGTGCAGGCGGCCTGGCGTGCGGGCCACGGCGCCCCGGGCGGCAGCGCGGCAAACGTGTCGGCCAGCCCGGCTGCGGTTGGCGAATTCGCCACGCTGCCAAAGATGGCCGCGTAGCTTGCCGGCGTCACGGGGAAGCGGTTGTCGTGGTAGCGGATCTCGAAGCCGCCACTGGGTGCGTCGAACACCAGGCGCAGATCGCCGCTGGCCAGTTCGGCGCCATAGGCGCCACCCAGGAAAGGCGCGAGGATCTTGCCCGTCAGGGCCGGGTCCGGGGCCTGCCAGTCGATGTCGAAGTGCCCGGCATAGCGGCTTTCCGGGCCCCAGCGCAGCACGTCCCACCACCACGGGTTGGCGCAGCCAGTGCCCATGTGGTTGGGGACGATGTCCAGGATCAGGCCCATGTCGGCCGCGCGCAGGCGATCGACGAGCCGGCGCAGGGCGAGTTCGCCGCCCAGGGCGTGACGGATGCGGCCGTGGTCGATCACGTCATAGCCGTGGGTCGAGTCCTCGCGCGCCTCGGTCAGGGGCGATGCATACACATGGCTCACCCCCAGGTTGGCGAAGTAGTCGACCAGCGGCACGGCATCATCGAGCGTGAAGCCGGGATGGAACTGCAGGCGCACGGTGGCGCGCGGAGCGGTCATGATGAGGTGTGTCTCTCGTGGGCCAGACGCTGCAGCCGGTCGGCGGCAGGCGCCTGGCCAGCCAGGTCGTCGGCGGGCACCGGCAGGCGCCGGCGCCAATTGGGATGGGTGTCCAGGGTGCCCGGCAGGTTCGGTTGCTCGACCAGGCCCAGGGCGTCTTCAAGGGGCAGCAGGGCCAGGCCCGCCGCGGTGCGGCCCAGAAAGCTGACGGCCTCATCGACGGGCGGCTGGTCCGGGGCGGGCATGGGCGACTCGGGGTGCGGGCGCAGGGCCTGCCAGAGCGCCTCACGGTCCGCGGCGCGTGCCCGTCGCTCGTCGTCCTCGGTGCCGTCGCCCATGAGGTCGAGCCTGGCACGCCAGTCGATGTCGCGACCCTGCCACCAGCCCGCCACGGTCGGCAGATCGTGCGTGGTGGTGGTGGCCATGTCCGCCGGGTTCCAGCGGGACGGCGGGATGAAGCCGGCGGGGTCGCCGCCGTCGCGCTGAAAGAACAGCACCTGCATGCCGAGCATGCCGTAATCCGCGATCCGGTCGTTGAACCCCTCGGGCACGGTGCCCAGGTTCTCGCCCAGGATGAGGGCGCGATGGCGATGCGATTCCAGCGCGGTCAGCCGCATGAGGTCGTCGAACGGCATGCCGACGTAGGCGCCCGCACCAGGCTCGGCGCCTTCGGGCACGAGCCACATGCGGGCCAGGCCCAGGGCGTGGTCGATGCGCAGCCCGCCCGCATGGGCCAGCGCCGCGCGCAGCATCTCGAGGTACGCCGCGTAGCCGTGCCGCCGCAGGCCACGCGGTGCGAACGCGGTCAGGCCCCAGGCCTGGCCGCGCGGGTTGTAGATGTCGGGCGGCGCACCGGGGGACAGGCCGGTCGTGATGTCGTCCTGCCGGCTCCAGGCATGGCTGCCGGTCGGATCCGTGCCCACTGCCAGGTCGGCGATGAGGCCAATGCGCATGCCTGCGCCCACGGCCGTGCGATGGGCCCGTGCCAGGCCCTTGTCCGCGAGCCACTGGTAGAACGCATGCAGGCGCACGCGGTGAGCGTGCTCGCGCGCGAAATGCGCGACCGCCGGACTGGCCGGGTCGCGGTGCTCGCGCGGCCAGCGCCGCCAGTCGAACTGCTCGCTGCGCGCGTAATGTTCGTGCAATGCCTCGAAACGCGCATGGCGCTCCAGGGCCTCGCCACTCCGGGCGACGAACGCATCGAACTCGGTCTGCGCCGCCGGTGAGGCGTTGCGGGGAAAGTCCTGGAACAGGCGCTCGATCAGGGCCAGGCGCAGCCGTGCCACCTGGGGCCAGTCGATGAGCTCGGCCGATTCCAGGGCCAGAAGACGCTCGCCCGCGCCCGTGGCCGCCAGGGCGGCTTCGATGGCTTCGGGGGAGAACGTGTCGCGCGGGTCGGCGTGCACGGCATTCAGGAAGAGCCGGCTCGAGGGCCCGTAGGGGCTGTAGCGCGTCGGATCGGCGCTGAACATGGCGTGGACCGGGCTGATGGCGATGGCATCGCCCCCCGCCCGCGCCACGCTCGCGGCCAGCCGCGTCAGTGCCGTGAAGTCCCCGACGCCGCGCGCGTCCCCCGGCCCGGCCGGCTCTCGCCGCAGGCTGTACAACTGCGCGGACACGCCCCAGGGCCGCCCCCGCCCGGGGGGCAGGTCCGCCACGGTGAAACCGCGCTGCGGCGCGTTGGCCAGCGTGATGTCGTGCTCGCCCAGGTGCAGCCGGTGATACCCCGGCAGCGCAAGCGCCGGCAGTTGCAGCCGCCCGTCCGCACCCGTGGTCGCCTGGCCGTCCACCCGCGTGCCGTCCTCCAGCTCGATCCTGAAGACGGTCTCGTCCCGCAGGCCCACCGGCAACAGGATGCGCTCGCCGGCGCGTGCCGTGATGAGCGGCGGGCAGGCCCGATCGTCAGCATCCAGCCGGGCCAGGCTGTCGCGAATCGCCGCGTCGCTGCCGACGTCCAGCCCCAGGGACTGCAGGACCTGGCGTGCCACCTCGGGCGTCACGCGCTGTGCCTGGCCGCGCGCATCGTGCCAGTCCATCACGATGCCGGCGGCCTGCGCCAGTCGCTCCAGATCGCCGCTCATGCTGCCGCCTCCTGCCGCATCCCGGGGGGTGCGATGCCGTGGTCGCGTGCCTTCAGCTGCCACGGTCGGATCATGGCGCCTCCGGCTCGAGTTCCGCGGACTTCGGTGACGGCAGGCTCGCAGCGGCCCCGGCCGTATCCAGCAGCGCGACCAGCGCACCGGCCAGCAGACGGCCCGAACCGAGCGCATCGGCCACGCCCTGGCGGGTCTCGAACAGCATCTCCCCCGTCAGGGGCTCGGCATCCAGCACGATGTCCGACTGGCCCAGGTTGACGAGCAGGTGCAGGCGCGAGCCGTCGCCCATGCGCCAGGAGGCCTGCACGGACTTTGGCCCCACGACCTGGGCGCCCAGCGACTGCGCGCCCGGCAGGCGCGTCATGACGGCCTCCCGGCGCGCCTTCAGGAGGCGCCAGTAGTACGCCGACCACAGGCTGTCGTCCACATGCACGGCATGCGGATCCGAAGGCAGGCTGCGGGTGAAGGTGAGCCGGTCGTTGGGGTCGGGAAGGTCGGCGGGCGCGCCACCCTCGCCGAAGGCGGCAAAGCCCGCGAACTCTTTGCGCCGACCTTCGCGCACGGCGTTGGCCAGCTCCTCGTTGTGGCTGGTGAAGTACAGGAACGGCGCCTTGGAGCCCACCTCTTCGCCCATGAAGATCATGGGGATGTGCGGCGTGAGCAGCGTCAGCGCCACGGCAGCGGCCAGCGGATTGGCTTCGTCGCGTGGCGGCTGGGCGTCGAGCAGCGTCGTCAGGCGCTCGCCGAACGCGCGGTTGCCGATCTGATCATGGTTCTGCAGGAACATGACGAAGGCGGTGGGTGGCAGCCCCGTGCTGGGCTCGCCACGGGGCTCGCCTTCACGATGCGCCGAGGGCTCGCCCTGGTACACGAAACCTTCGGCCAGGCAGCGCGCAAGCCGCTCCTCGGCCATGTCCGCGTAGTCCCGGTAATAGCCGTCGGACTCGTCCGTCAGCAGGGTATGCAGGACGTGGTGGGCGTCATCGTTCCACTGCGCATCGAAGTCCTTGTGCAGGTGAGTGGCGCTGTTGGCGTCGTTCTCGAGTACCAGGTGGACGTGGCGCTCCGCCGGCAGGTTGGCGCGCACGAAGGCCGCCATCTCGTCCAGCCAAGCCATGTCCGGAATCGCGTGCACGGCGTCAAAGCGCAGGCCATCGAAGCGGAACTCGCGCAGCCAGTACAGGGCATTCTCGGCAAAGAACTGACGCACCGGCGGCTGGCGAAAGTCGATGGCCGGACCCCAGGGCGTCTGCACGTCCTCGCGAAAGAAATCCTTGGCGTAGTGGTGCAGGTAGTTGCCATCGGGCCCGAAGTGGTTGTAGACCACGTCGAGGAACACCATCATGCCCAGGCCGTGGGCCGTGTCGATCAGCGCGCGCAGCTCGTCCGGCGTGCCATAGGCCGTGTCCACCGCATAGGGCAGCACCCCGTCGTAGCCCCAGTTGCGGGGCCCCGGGAAGTCGGCGATCGGCATCAGCTCGATGGCGGTGATGCCCAGCGCCGCGAGCTCCGGCAGGCGCGAGGCCACGCCGCCGAAGCCGCCCAGCACGCCCGGGTGCAGTTCGTAGAGCACGGTTTCGTGCCAGGGGCGGCCGCGCCAGTCGGGGTGCAGCCACGCGTAGGGCGCATCGGCCAGCACGACGCTCGGATCATGCACATCGTGATCCTGCTGGCGCGAGGCCGGGTCGGGCACGGACACATCGCCGATGCCATACCGGTAGCGTGCGCCGGCGGGGCAGGCGGTGACGAGCTCCCACCAGCCATCACCCACGGCTTCCATGGGCAAGTTCTCCGCACCACCGATCTCCAGCCTGACGTCGTCCGCACTGGGCGCCCACAGGCGGAACCGCGTGCGGCCGTCCGGCTGGACGACCGGGCCATGCGTGTAGGCAAATGCCTCGCTCATGATGCGACCTCCTCGCCCTGGGCGTCGGGCTGTTCTTGCGCCTGCGCGTCGGCGACCGGCTCGGGCTGTTCGATCTCGGCCGGCTGGGCCGCCGGGGCGGGCTTGCCCACCCCATGCACCAGCACCACGCTGTGCGCGGGGACGACATACTTGTCGTCGATCTCGCGGGGCTGGAGCTCGCGCGGCGATGCCGTGTCGGCCACCACGGCCCAGCGCTGGCCCGGCGCGGCCGGCGGCAGGGTGTACTCGATGTCGTCGTTCCAGCCATTGACCAGCACGGCAGTCACGTCCAGCAGGCCATCGTCGTCCGGCTCGGCGCGGCGCAGCACCAGCAGGCGGCCCTGCGGATCGCTCCAGGCGGCGTCCGACATGGGCGTGCCGTCGTAGTCGAACCAGGCGAGCGCGTTCATCTTGTCGCCGACCTGGCGGTGCGGATCCTCGTAGCGCGGGGCCCGCAGCGAGCGGTGCTCGCGGCGCAGGCGCATCAGGTGGGCCACGAAGTCGGACTGCTCGCGGCCTTCGTCCGACTCGGCGGCCGCCCAGTCCAGCCACGAGATCTCATTGTCCTGACAATAGGCGTTGTTATTGCCGTCCTGCGAATTGCCGAACTCGTCGCCCGCCAGCATCATCGGCGTGCCATACGACAGCAGCAGCGTCGCGATCAGGCTGCGCTTGACGCGCCCGCGCGTCTGCAGGATGCCGGCGTCGTCGGTCGGGCCTTCCGCGCCCCAGTTGTTGCTGGCGTTGTTGCTGTGACCGTCGCGGCTGTCTTCCTTGTTGGCCTCGTTGTGCTTCTCGTTGTAGCTGACCACGTCCTGCAGCGTGAAGCCATCGTGGGCCGCCAGGAAGTTGACCGAGGACCACGGCCGGCGGTGGCGGCGGTTGAAGACTTCGGGCGAGCCGGCCAGGCGACCGGCCAGTTCGCCGCGCATGCCTTCGTCACCGCGCCAGAACTTGCGCACGCCGTCGCGGAACTTGTCGTTCCATTCGGCAAAGCCGGGCGGATGGTTGCCGACCTGGTAGCCGTCCGGGCCCAGATCCCAGGGCTCGGAGATCATCTTCAGCTGGGACAGCTGCGGGTCCTGGCGGATGGTGTCGAAAAAGCCGGAGTTCGGGTCGAAGTTGTCATGCTCGCGGCCCAGGCTCACGCCCAGGTCGAAGCGAAAGCCGTCGACCTGGAAGGCCGTGGCCCAGTAGCGCAGCGAGTCGGTCACCATCTGCAGCACGCGCGGGTGCGTCAGGTTGACCGTGTTGCCGCAGCCGGTGAAATCCATGTAGTGGCGCTCGTCGCCCGGGACCAGCCGGTAGTAGCTGGCGTTGTCCATGCCGCGCCAGGACAGCGTGGGGCCGAGCTGGTTGCCTTCGCACGTGTGGTTGTAGACCACGTCCAGGATCACTTCGATGCCCGCGGCGTGCAGGCGGCGCACGGCGGCACGCACCTCGTTGAGCGTCTTGCTGGAAAAGTAGTTCGGCTCCGGCGCGAAGAACGACAGCGTGCTGTAGCCCCAGTAGTTGCGCAGGTCGCGCTCGACCAGGAAGCGGTCCTGCAGGAAGGCATGGACCGGCAGCAGTTCGATGGCGGTGACGCCGATGCGCACCAGGTGGTCGATGAACTTGCGGCTGCTCAGCGCCGCAAAGCTGCCGCGCAGATCCGTGCGGATCTCGTCGCGCCGCATCGTCGCGCCCTTGACGTGGGCCTCGTAGATGAAGGTCGTCTCCCACGGCGTGTTCGGGCGCTTGCTGTCGCCCCAGTTGAACGCGTCATCGACGACGATGGCCTTGGGCATGGCCGGGGCACTGTCGCGGCGGTCCATGGCCAGGTCCGCGCGCGGGTGGTTCAGCCGATACCCGAACAGGGCGTCCGACCAGCGCAGCGAGCCCGTCAGCTGCTTGGCGTACGGGTCGAGCAGCAACTTGTGCGGATTGAAGCGGTGACCGTTCTTGGGGTCGTACGGGCCATGTACGCGATAGCCATACACGAGGCCGGTGCCCGCGTCGGGCAGGTAGCCGTGCCAGACTTCATCGGTACATTCCGGCAGCGGCATCCGGGCGATCTCCTTGCGCCCGCTGGCGTCGAAGATACACAGATCCACGCGGCTGGCGTGGGCAGAGAACACGGCAAAATTCACACCCAGGCCATCTGCCGTGGCACCTAGGGGGTAGGGCTGGCCAGCGGCAAGACGGTCCGGAAACGGGGCGGTCATGATTCGAGTCCTTCGAGCTGAAGAATGAGAGTGGACAACGGTGGGAGCGTCAGGGAAAGCGACTGCGAAAATCCATGGGCGGCCTGAGCGTCGCTCGCTCGTCCGCCCGCGTTGCCCATGCCCGAGCCGCCATAGATGTCGGCGTCGGTGTTCAGGCGCTCGCGCCAGAACCCCGCACCGGGCACGCCGAGGCGGTAATCGGTGCGGGGCACCGGTGTCATGTTCACCACCACCAGCACGGGCGCGTGGCCCGGTGCCTGGCGCAGGAAGGCAAAGACGCTGTTGGCCTGGTCATCCCCGATGACCCAGGCAAAGCCGTCGGGACTGGCGTCGCGCTGATGCAGGGCCGGCAGGCTGGCATACGCGCGGTTCAGATCGCCCACCAGGCGCTGCACCCCGCGATGGCGCGGGTCATCCAGCGTGTCCCAGGCGAGCTCGCCGTCGTGGTTCCATTCGGCGCGCTGGGCGAGCTCGCAGCCCATGAACAGGAGCTTCTTGCCCGGGTGGGTCCACATGAAGCCGTAGTACGCGCGCAGGTTGGCGAACTGCTGCCAGGCATCGCCCGACATCTTGCCCAGCAGCGAGCCCTTGCCGTGCACGACCTCGTCGTGGGACAGCGGCAGCACGAAGTGCTCGGACCAGGCGTACACCAGGCCGAAGGTCATCAGGTGGTGATGGTGGCGGCGGTGGATGGCGTCCTGCTCGACGTACTTGAGCGTGTCGTGCATCCAGCCCATGTTCCACTTGTAGTGAAAGCCCAGGCCGCCTTCCTGCACGGGCGCGGTCACCCCGGGCCAGGAGGTGGATTCCTCGGCGATCGTGATGGCGCCGGGGCAGCGCGCGCGCACCAGGTCATTGAGCTCGCGCAGCAGGGCGATCGATTCGAGGTTCTCGCGACCGCCATGCACGTTGGGCACCCATTCGCCCGCCTTGCGGCTGTAGTCCCGGTACAGCATCGAGGCCACGGCATCCACGCGCAGTCCATCGACGTGGAAGCGCTCGAGCCAGGCCAGCCCGCTGGCCAGCACGAAGTTGCGCACTTCGTTGCGGCCCAGGTTGTAGATCATCGTGTTCCAGTCGGGGTGGTAACCCTCGCGCGGATCCGCATGTTCATACAAGGCCGTGCCATCGAATTCGACCAGGCCGTGGGCATCGTTGGGAAAGTGCGCCGGCACCCAGTCGACGATCACCCCCAGGCCAGCGGCATGGCAGGCATCCACGAAGGCAGCGAACTCGGCCGGCGTGCCGTAGCGCGAGGTCGGCGCGAACAAGCCCAGCGGCTGGTAGCCCCAGGAGCCGCCAAACGGATGCTCGGCGATCGGCAGGAGCTCGACGTGCGTGAAGCCCAGGGCCTTCACGTAGGGAATCAGACGGTCGGCAAGATACGACCAGGTGACCGGACGCTCGCCTTCACGACGCCAGGACCCGGGGTGCACCTCGTAGATGCTGATCGGCGCCTCCAGCGCATGGCGCTCGGCGCGCTGCGCCATCCAGGCGGCATCGGTGAAGGGGTAGGGCGCGGGATCGGCCACGATCGAGGCCGTGCCGGGCGGCAGCTCGCTGCGCTGGGCCAGGGGATCGGCGCGTTGCGTGACCACGCCATGCGCGCCGCGGATCTCGAACTTGTAGCGTGCACCGGGCGTGGCATCGGGGATGAAGATCTCCCAGACGCCGGCGGCAAAGCGCTTGCGCATCGGATGGCGGCGACCGTCCCAGCCATTGAAGTCGCCGATGACCGACACCCGCTGGGCGTTGGGAGCCCAGACGGCGAACCGCACGCCCGCCACATCGCCCAGACGGATGGCATGCGCCCCCAGCCTGTCGGCGAGCGCGCCGTGCCGTCCGTCGCGAAAGGCCTCGAGCTCGGACTCGTCCAGCAGATTGCCGTAGGCATACGGGTCGGCCGTGTCCTGCTGCGCCCCTGGCCATTCGATGCGCAGGCGGTAGTCGCCCTCGGGTGCCGCGCCCCGGAACAAGCCGTCGCGATGGGCCTGCAGCGGCCAGGCGCCCTCACGGCCCGGCACCACGGCCGTCACGGCCTGGGCACCCGGGATGAACGCGCGGATCTCGCGGCCATGCTCGCCCGTGTGCGGGCCGAGCACGGCAAAGGGATCACCATGGCGCGCCTGCACCAGCGCGTCGATGGCTTGTTCCAGGTCGTGGCTCACTGGCTGTCCTCTTCCGACAGGGGTTTGCCGGTCAGGCGTCCCGCGATGCGGGCGAGGCCCTGCAGCGGAATGCCCAGCCAGGCCGGCCGGTTGGCGGCTTCGTAGCAGATCTCGTAGGCCGCCTTCTCGAGCAGCGCAAGATCCAGCGCCGCCTGGCCGCCGTCATCGCCGAGCTCGCCGCCCGCCTCGGCCAGGCGCGTGCGGTAGGCATCCAGCAACGCGCTGGACGCCATCAGGCGGAACCGCGTGAGCAGCGCATCGCGGCGCTGGCGCAGCACGGTGGCGGGGTCGGCCGCGGCCGACTGGGCCGCGGCATCGGGCGGCACGCCATCGGTGGTGTCGGCCAGCGAAGCGGCCGCGTAGTCGAAGGAGCGCAGCATGCCGGCCACGTCGCGCCAGGGCGAGGACTTGGCGCGACGCTCGTCGAGCGGGCGAGCAGGCTCGCCTTCGAAGTCAATGAAGTACGCATCGCCCTGCACGATCAGGATCTGGCCCAGGTGCAGGTCGCCATGGATGCGGGTCACCAGCGAGTCGCGGCCCAGTTCGGCCAGCGCTTTCACGCGTTCGGTCAGCGCATCGCGCTGGGCGAGCAGGTGCTGACTGAGGGCGCGCAGGCGGGTGTCCGTCCAGCTGCCGTGGCTGCGCAGCGCCTGGAAGGCACGATCCAGCATGTCGAGCACGGCCTGGGCACGTGCGCGCACCCCCTCGTCATCCAGGCGCTCGGGGGCGAAGGCCGGGTCGTCGGTCGGCGCGGCAAAGACGGCATGCAGCTCGGCCAGGCGGCGCCCGATCACGCCGGCCAGGGCGGCATAGCCCTGCAGCTGATCTTCGTAATGCGCCTGGTCCTCGGCGGTCAGCTGGACGGCGTCCAGGGTCTGGCGCAGGTAGTCCAGCGTCCAGGCCCACGCGTCGCCTTCGTTGCGCACATAGGCGCTTGCCAGCATGATCGTGTGCAGCGTGCCGTGCGCATCCTCGCGCACGACCTCGCCCAGCAGCGCCGGCGTGTTGGCGTAGCCCGCGCTGGTCAGGTAGCGGCTGACTTCGGCCTCGGGATGCCGGCCGGGCATGACGCGGCGCACGAGCTTGAGCATCAGCTGGTAATCGATGACGAGCGAACTGTTGGATTGCTCGGCGCTCAGCCAATCGATGCTGGCGTCGTCGGCCAGCGTGATGTCCGCAAGGCCCGGTTCGCTCAGAAAGCGCAGGCGCTGCTCGCCTTCGGCCGTACGCACGGTGAGCTCCTGGCCGTCGCGCATGTTCTGCACGATGGCGCGGGCGAACTCCGGCACGGTGAAGGCGTCGGTCACCACGCCCATGTTGGCGATGCGGCGCACGCGCGCCAGCGCCAGTTGCTGCGGCAGGCCGGACAGGTCCTCGGCCCAGCGCAGCGCCACCGGCAGGGCATAGCGCTGCACGGTGCCACCCACGTCGGCCTCGAGCTCGGCGACGTAGGTTTCATGCGCGCCGGGCAGCGCGGCAATGTAGGCGATGCGCACGGCACCCAGTTTCTGGTCCTTGGCTGCGAACCAGCGGCGCAGGCGCAGGTAGGCGGGCAGCACTTCCTGGTGCAGGGTGCGCTCGGCGCCTTCGGTCAGCTGGTAGCCGGTGCGCCCGCGCAGGACCAGCGTCGCGTACTCGGGCAGCTGTTCGGGCGCGGTGGTGTGCCAGCTGGGCGGGGCCACGTCCGACGACAGGTCGAACCAGTAGAAGCCATACGGGGGCAGGGTCAGCAGGTAGGGCAGGGTGCCGATGTTCGGGAAGGGCGTGCCCCCCATAAGCTCGACCGGCACGCGGCCATCGTAGGCCGAGAGGTCCAGCTCGACGGCCTGCGTCGCGTGCGACAGGTTGGCCACGCACAGGATGGTCTTGTCCTCGAAGCTGCGCAGGTACGCGAGGATCTTGCGGTTGCCCGGGAACAGGAACGCCAGCGTGCCGCGCCCGAACACCCGGTGCTGGCGGCGGATGGCCAGCATGCGCCGCGTCCAGTTCAGCAGCGAATGCGGATCGCGCTCCTGGGCCTCGACGTTGACCGCCTCGAAGCCGTACAGCGGCCCCATGACGGGCGGCAGCACGAGGTTTTCCGGATCGGCGCGCGAAAAGCCTCCGTTGCGGTCCGGCGACCACTGCATGGGCGTGCGCACGCCGTCGCGGTCACCCAGGTGGATGTTGTCGCCCATGCCGATCTCGTCGCCGTAGTACATCACCGGCGTGCCGGGCATGGAGAACAGCAGGCTGTTCATCAGTTCGATGCGGCGACGGTCGCGCTCGAGCAGCGGCGCGAGGCGGCGGCGGATGCCCAGGTTGATGCGCGCGCGGCGATCGGCCGCGTAGAAGTTCCACAGGTAATCGCGCTCGCTGCTGGTCACCATCTCGAGCGTGAGCTCGTCATGGTTGCGCAGGAAGATCGCCCACTGGCAGCCTTCCGGGATGTCCGGCGTCTGGCGCATGATGTCGATGATCGGCAGGCGGTCTTCGCGCGCGATCGCCATGTACATGCGCGGCATCAGCGGGAAGTTGAACGACATGTGGCATTCGTCGCCGTCGCCGAAGTATTCCTGCGCGTCCTCGGGCCACTGGTTGGCCTCGGACAGCAGCATGCGGTTGGGGAAAGCGCTGTCCAGGTCCGCCCGGATGCGCTTCAGGACTTCGTGCGTCTCGGGCAGGTTCTCATTGTTGGTACCTTCGCGCTCGACGAGGTAGGGCACGGCGTCCAGGCGCAGGCCATCCACGCCGGTCTCCAGCCAGAAGCGCATGACCGCCAGCACTTCCTTCAGGACCTGCGGGTTGTCGTAGTTCAGGTCGGGCTGGTGGGAATAGAAGCGGTGCCAGAAGTAGGACTTGGCTTCAGTATCCCAGGTCCAGTTCGACTTTTCCGTGTCCAGGAAGATGATGCGCGTGCCGTCATATTTCTGGTCATCGTCGGACCAGACATAGAAGTCGCGCTCGGGTGAGCCGGGCTCGGCCGTGCGTGCGGCCTGGAACCAGGGATGCTGGTCCGAGGTGTGGTTGACGACGAGCTCGGTGATGACCCGCAGGCCACGGTCATGCGCGGCCTTCACGAAGGCGCGCATGTCTTCCATCGTGCCATAGTCCGGGTGAATGCCCCGGTAGTCGGCGATGTCGTAGCCGTCGTCGCGCCGCGGCGAGGGGTAGAACGGCAGGACCCAGATCGTGTCCACGCCCAGCTGGGCGATGTAGTCGAGCTTGAGCATCAGCCCCGGGAAGTCGCCCACACCATCATTGTTGGCATCGAAGAAGGACTTGATGTGCAACTGGTAGACGACGGCATCCTTGTACCACTCGGGATCGTCGCGATTGCTGGCATTGACGACAGAAGCTGGGCTATTGGTCATATCGGGCAGGTCCACGCTGAGAGTCTGGGCGGTCGGGGGGCTAGGCGCGGATGCGCCAGATGGCATAGGGCGCGTCGTTGGACAGGCTGACTTGCTGGTACTTGCCCTGCCACGTGAAGCGGTGACCGTGGAGCAGGTCCTCCGCATGCAGCGTGCCATCGTCGGGCAGTCCAAGCAGCCACAGCGGCAGCTCCACCTGGGTGGTCTGCGGCTGTGTCGGGTCCATGTTGATGGCGATCAACAGCACGTTGTCGCGCTCGGGGGTGGACTTGGTGAAGAAGAGGATGTGCTCGCCGCTGGCCGGGTGGAACTGGACCCCGGTGTGGCTGTGCAGCGCCGGGTTGGCGCGGCGGATCCGGTTGAGTTGCGTGATCTCGGCGCGGATGTGGCCGGGGCGCTCCCAGTCCCAGGCGCGGATCTCGTACTTTTCCGAGTCCAGGTACTCTTCCTTGCCCGGCACCGGCGTGGCCTCGCCCAGCTCGAAGCCGCTGTACACGCCCCACAGGCCGGACAGGGTGGCTGCGAGCGCCGAGCGGATCAGAAAGCCGGGGCGCCCGGAGGTCTGCAGGAAGCGCGGATTGATGTCCGGCGTGTTGACGAAGAAGTGCGGACGGAAGAAGTCGCTGACGGGTGGGTTGCCCACCTCGGTCAGGTACTCGGCCATCTCGTCCTTGCCGTCGCGCCACGTGAAGTACGTGTAGGACTGCGAGAAGCCGATCTTGGCCAGGCGGTACATCATGTTCGGGCGGGTGAAGGCCTCGGACAGGAACAGCGCGTCCGGATAGCGCGCCTGGACCTCGCCGATCATCCATTCCCAGAACGGCAGGGGCTTGGTGTGCGGGTTGTCGACGCGGAAGGTGCGCACGCCTTCGTTGCACCAGAACAGGATCACATCGCGCAGGGCGAGCCACAGGCCGCCGTTGCCGCGGCTGCGGCCACGCTTGGCGGGCGAGCCGTAGAAGTCGACGTTGACGATGTCTTCGTACTTCTTGGGCGGGTTCTCGGCATAGCGCATCGAGCCATCGGCGCGCCAGGCGAACCAGTCCGGATGATCGCGCAGCCAGGGATGGTCCGGCGAGCACTGGATGGCAAAGTCCAGCGCGAGCTCCAGGTTGTGCTCGCGCGCGGCCTGCACCAGCGCACGGAAGTCTTCCAGGGTGCCGAGCTCGGGATGCAGGGCGTCGTGGCCGCCTTCGTCCGCGCCGATCGCATACGGGCTGCCGGGATCGTCCGGCCCCGGGGTCAGCGTGTTGTTGCGGCCCTTGCGGTTCTTGCGCCCGATCGGATGGATGGGCGGAAAGTACAGCACGTCAAAGCCCATGTCGCGGACATAGGGCAGGCGCGCGATCACATCGCGGAAGGTGCCGTGGCGCGCGGGGTCGCCGCTCTGCGAGCGCGGGAAGAGCTCGTACCAGGCGGCAAAGCGCGCCGCCCGACGCTCCACCGACAAGGCCTGGGTCAGGGGCCAGCGCGCTTCGAACTCGCGCACATCGGCACGTGCCATGGCGTCGGCGATGTCCGGCCCCAGCAGCGCCTCGGCGTCGGTGGCGTCCGTGGTGGGGACGCCCGCGCGTTCGAGCAGCTGCCGGCCTTCGGTCACTTCCAGCTCGACGTTCAGGCCGGCCGCGTGCTTCTTGGCGAGCTCGCTGCGATAGGTGGCGAACACGTCACGCCAGGCCTGCACCGTGTATTCGTGCCGGCCCACCCGCTGCGGCGAAAAGCTGGCTTCCCAGGCATCGTTGCCCAGCGCGCGCATCGGCACGGCCTGCCAGTCATCCTCGTCCAGCGCACGCCACAGCACGCGCGCGGCCAGCACGTCGTGGCCGTCCATGAAGATGTTGGCGCGCACGGTGACGGGCTCACCAACCACCCGCTTGATGAGGTGGCTGGATTCGGCGGTGGACGGGGTGACGTCCTGGATGACGACGCGGTCCTGTCCCATGGCCTGCTCCAGTGCTTCGCGCTGGCGCGCATGACCCACGCGGCGACGAATGGTCACGACCGGGGTGGCCGGCACCAGATTGATGGCCTGCACGCCCGCGGGCTCCAGTTCGGACAGCTTCTGCACGGCGGCCTGCGGGATGGCCTTGGCCATGCGCGAGCGCGCCAGAGACCAGTCCAGCGGGCGGAACTCGTCGCGGCTGGGGTTCAGCGCGATCAGGGTGTCGCTGGCCGAATCCTTGCGCTGGATCAGCGTGACAGGGGCGGTGTCGCCGGTCAGGCGCCGCAGTTCGCGGATCGGACCGGGCACGCGACGCGCGAGCGACAGGTTGGCCTTGTTGATGGCGCTGGCAAAGGCCGCGCCGGCGCTGGTGCCGGGGTCGGCCGCCATGGGCAGCAGGATGCCTTCGGCCAGTTCGGCACCCGCGCGCAGGGCGCGCAGCAGTTCGGCAGGCTCGGCGGCAGCCGTGGATTGCGGGTCGGCGATGGGGGCGATCACGGCGCCCAGCGGGGCAAGGCGCGCGTGCTCGTCCAGCAGCCAGGCTTCGCGGTAATCCCACCACGGCAGGGAATCGTAGCTCGCGTCAAAGCCCGCATCGGCCAGCGCTGCGACGTGGTCGGGCCACAGGCCGGGCGTCCAGGCGGTGAAGACGAAGTCCGGGTGCGCCGCGCGCACGGCGGTGATGAGCGCGCGCCAGTCCAGCGCCGGCAGTGCCTGTGGCTGCATGACGCGCACACCGGTGGCACCGGCCTGAGCCATCTGCAGTAACCAGTCACGCCAGTAATCCAGGGCACCGGCATCGATGCGGCCGTCACGCACGGCGAGCGGGGCGAACTGGCGTTCGGTCGGGTGGCGGCGGGGGTCGAGCGCGGCATCCTGCGGGGCGGCGCCATCGTAGGCGGCGCCGTGGGCCTGCATCAGGGTGCCATCCAGGGCGGCCTGGGCCAGCGACACGTCGAGCCAGAGCTGCAGCCCGCGATGCTGGCAGGCTTCGGCCAGCTGGCCGACGTAGGCGGCCACGGTGCCGCCGCCCAGGATGTCCAGCACGGCGTGCGGGTCGTCGGCGGCCAACGGTTCGGTGGGCGCGGCGCGCCACACGGGGCCCAGCAGCAGGTGATCGAAGCCGAGGGCTTCGGCGCGTTCCAGGACCGCCTCCCATGCGCCCTCGCCGGGGGGCCTTGCGAGCTCCGGCACGTGTCGCGGCGCGACGTGATAAAGACGGGGTCGGGCGCTGCGACGGGGCATGGGGGGAGTCCTTGCGATAGCGTTTACGGGAGTCGGGTCGACGTCATGCGGCAGGCGCGGCGGGCACGCCCATGCCCAGGACCGCGGCGCGGCCGCCAGAGGCCGGCGCGCGGCGGCGCGCGGCCAGGGCCGGCACCAGGTCGACGTCGGCCACCGGAAGGCGCGGACGCACGACCGGCTGGACGGGTTGGACCAGGTGGCGCGGCACCGTCACCGTCTGCGGCGAGAGGCCGCGGAACAGTTCCATGTAGTGACGGGCCGGGATTTCCCAGCTGTGATTGGCGGTCATGGCGTTCTTCTGCATGGCGCGCCACAGGGCCGGTTGGGTGCGCAGCTGCAGGGCGCGCTCGATGGCGGCGATCATGTCGGCCGGCGTCTCGCCGTCGAACAGGATGCCGGTGGCCGTGGCCAGCGCGGCCTGGCAGGCATCCTTGCCCGGATCCTTCACGGTGTCGGCCATGCCGCCCACGCGCGAGCAGATGGGCAGCGTGCCGTAGCGCATGGCGTAGATCGGGGTCAGGCCGAAGGGTTCGAAGCGGCTGCCATGCAGCAGGATGTCGCCACCGGCGTGCAGCAGGTGGGCGCGCCGCTCGTCGTAGCCGATCTGGACCGAGACGCGGCCCGGGTAGCTGGCCATCAGGCCCCGCATGCCGTCTTCGATGTCGGCGTCACCGCAGCCGAGCACGGCCAGCTGCACGTCGGGGTTGGCGTCCAGCACGGCCGGCATGGCGCGCAGGGCGACGTCGGCCATCTTCTGCGAGGTCAGGCGGCTGCCCGACACGATGAGCGTGGCGTCCGGGTTGGCGATGAGGCCGAAGGTTTCCTGCAGCTCGCGCTTGCAGGTCGACTTGCCCTGCAGATCCGCGGCGGTGTAGGTGTCCGGCAGGAAGGCGTCCAGCGCAGGGTTCCACACGTCGGCATCAAAGCCGTTGGGGATGGCGACCAGATCGCCGCGCCGCTCGTTGAGCAGGCCTTCCAGGCCCATGCCGAAGGCGGGCGTCAGGATTTCACGGGCGTAGGTGCGGCTGACGGCCGTGATCCGGTCGGCAAAGCGCAGGCCGGCCTTCATGAAGCTGATCTTGCCCCAGTATTCGCAACCGTCCGGCGTGCAGTACGAGCGCGGGATGCCCAGCGCCTCGGCGTCTTCCATCGGAAAGAGGCCCTGGAAGGCGAGGTTGTGGATGGTGATGGCGCTCTTGACGCGGCGGATGCCGGCCGCATGCATCAGCAGGGGTACCAGCCCGGCGTGCCAGTCGTTGGCATGCACGACGTGGGGCACGGGAACGGCGGTGCGGCCTGCCGCGATGCGGGTGGCGGCATGCGCCAGGGCGGCGAAGCGCACGCCGTTGTCGGCGTATTCCTTGCCTTCCGGCGTCAGGTAGGGCGTGCCGTCCCGATCGTAGAGCGCGTCGTTGCGCAGCAGCAGGACCGGCAGGTCGAACTGCGCAATGCGGCCGCTCACCAGGCTCGCCGGTCCGCCCGGCAATCCGTCCAGGTCGCCCACCGTCTTCACGTCCACGAGCTGACGCTGCACGCCCCGGTATGCCGGCAGGAGGAGGGTGACTTCCACCCCGGCCTCGCGCATGGCGCGGGCCATGCCGCTGACGGCATCACCAAGACCACCAGTCTTGGCCAGGGGAAGCGCTTCGGAGGCGACGACAAGAACGTTGAGCAACACGGTAATACTCCCTTCAGGGTCGCGCGGGTGTCCTGCGCATGGGGGCGATGGGAACTCAGGAAATTCGGGTAATCCTGCGAACGCCGGGGAGAACCCCCGGGCGTCTCGGTCAGCCGCCTGGGCAGAAAGGCGTCAGCCAAAATTTCCCTGTCGGTAATTTTGCTGTGCCAGGATTACCCTGCCGTGGCGACGAACCAGCGTCGGAACTGGCTATTGCAATTCGCGTGCCAAGTCCCCACGTGATGTGGCGGCACACCGGTTGCTCGACGGCGTGACCACTGCATTCTGGACATTGTCGAATGGACCTCATCATTGCTCGTCCGGAAGGCCTCTACTGCCCGCCCGGGGATTTCTACATCGACCCCTGGCGGCCCGTGCCCCGCACGGTGATCACTCACGCCCACGGCGACCACGCCCGCACCGGCCATGGCAGTTACCTCGCCGCGGCACCGGGCGAGGGGCTGCTGCGCTCGCGCCTGGGCGAGATCAGCCTGCAGACGCTCGCGTACGGCGAGCGCATCCGCGTGGGCGACGTCACGATCAGCCTGCACCCGGCCGGCCACGTCCTGGGCTCGGCGCAGGTGCGGGTCGAACATGCCGGTGAAGTCTGGGTGGCCTCGGGCGACTACAAGACTGAAGCCGAGGGCACGTGCACACCCTTTGAACCCGTGCCCTGCCATGCCTTCATTACCGAGTCCACGTTCGGCCTGCCCATCTATACGTGGGAGCCGCAGGCCGAACTGCTTGCCCAGGTCAACACCTGGTGGGCGGCCAACGCCGCCGAGCGGCGCGCCAGCATCGTGTTTTGCTATTCGCTGGGCAAGGCGCAGCGCATCCTGCACGGGCTGGACACGAGCATCGGACAGATCTTCTGCCACGGGGCGATGGAGCCGTTGAATGCGGCCTATCGCGCGGCCGGCGTGAAGCTGCCCGACGCGGCCAACCCCGTGCAGGCCGAACCCGAGGCGCTGCGCACGGCCATGGTGCTGGCGCCGCCGTCGGCCCGCGGCACACCCTGGATGCGGCGTTTCGGTGAGCACGCCGATGCCTTTGCCAGCGGGTGGATGCGGGTGCGCGGGGCGCGGCGTCGCCGCGGCGTGGACCGAGGCTTCGTCATGTCGGATCATGCGGACTGGCCGGGGCTGCAGCAGGCGATCGCGGCCACCGGCGCCGAGCGGGTCTACGTGACGCACGGCAGCACGGCCGCCATGCAGCGCTGGCTGACCGAGCAGGGCCTGGATGCCCGGACCTTCCAGACCCAGTACGGTGACGAGGACGAAGATGACGGCCCGCCCGCGGAGGCCGCCTCGTGATTGCCTTTGCCGATCTGTATGCGGCGCTGGACGCCACCACGTCGACCAACGCCAAGCGCGCCGCGCTGGAAGCCTACTTCGGCAGTGCGCCGGCCGAGGATGCGGCGTGGGCGGTGTACTTCCTCGCGGGCGGCAAGCCGCGCCAGCTGGTGCCAACGCGCGTGCTGCGCGAGTTTGCCCAGGCCGAGGCCAACATCCCGGGCTGGCTGTTCGACGAGAGCTACCACGCGGTGGGCGACCTGGCTGAAACCATTGCGCTGCTGCTGCCGGGTGGCGAGCGGCCGGCCGACAGCCAGGGCCTGGCGTGGTGGATGGAGCACCGCCTGCTGCCGCTGCGCGGCCAGCCGCCCGAGCCACTGCACGCCCGGTTGCGCGAGTGCTTTGCCGAGCTGGACACGCCCGGGCGCTTCGTCTTTGCCAAGCTCATCACCGGGTCGATGCGGGTGGGCGTGTCCAAGCTCCTCGTCACGCGGGCCCTGGCCGCCGTCGCGGGCGTGGATGCGAAGCGCGTGGCCCAGCGCCTGATCGGCTATACCGACCGCAGCGCGACGCCGACGGCCGAGGGCTTCACTGCGCTGATCTCGGCCGACGAGCCCCTGGCCAGCGGCCGCGACGCGGGCCAGCCCTATCCGTTCTTCCTCGCCCATCCCCTGCAACTGCCGCTCGAGCGCTTCGACGAGCAGCTCGGACCGCCGTCGCAGTGGCTGGTGGAATGGAAGTGGGACGGCATCCGCGCCCAGATCGTGCAGCGCGATGGGCGCGGCTGGGTCTGGTCGCGCGGCGAGGAGCTGGTGACCGAGCGCTTTCCCGAACTGGCCGCCATGGCCGAACGTCTGCCGTATGGCACCGTGGTGGATGGCGAGATCCTGGTCTGGGAGGGCGACGCCGTGCAGTCGTTCGCGCGCCTGCAGCGGCGCCTGGGCCGCAAGACCGTTTCCGCCAAGCTGCAGCAGGACCAGCCCGTGGTGCTGCTCGCCTACGACCTGCTGGAAGTGCAGGGCGAGGACTGGCGCACGCGGCCCCAGCACGAGCGGCGCGCGGCGCTGGAGCGCCTGGTGGCCGACATGGACCACCCGAGCCTGCGCCTGTCGCCTGCCTTGCACGAGGACAGCTGGACGGCCCTGGCCGAATGGCGCGAAACCTCGCGCGGGCGCGGCGTGGAGGGCCTGATGCTCAAGGCCCGGGACGCGCACTACGGGGTGGGGCGCACGCGCGATGTCGGCGTGTGGTGGAAGTGGAAGATCGACCCCATCACCGTGGACGCCGTGCTGCTGTACGCCCAGCCGGGGTCGGGTCGACGCGCCAACCTCTACACCGACTACACGTTCGCCCTGTGGGATGGGCCCGCGGGGCAGGCCGGGCGCAGCCTCGTGCCTTTTGCCAAGGCTTATTCCGGCCTGACCGACGAGGAGATCCGCAAGGTCGACGCCATCGTGCGCAAGACCACCAAGGAGAAGTTCGGCCCGGTGCGCAGCGTCAAGCCCACGCTGGTGTTCGAACTGGGCTTCGAGGGCATCGCGCGCAGCGCGCGGCACAAGAGCGGCGTGGCTGTGCGCTTTCCGCGCATGTTGCGCTGGCGGCTGGACAAGCCGGTGGAAGAGGCCGACACGCTGGAACAGTTGAACCAGCTGGTGCCGGAATGACGACGCGGACCCGCCGGCCCGCCGTGCCGCGCCCGCTGGCCGGCTGGTTCGAGGCCCGCGGCTGGAAGCCCGCCATGTTCCAGCGCGATGTCTGGGCGGCCATGGCGGCGGGCAGGAGCGGCATGCTGCACGCCGACACCGGGGCGGGCAAGACCTACGCCGTGTGGCTGGGCGCGCTGGCCCTGCTGGCCGATGCCCGGGCCGAGGCCTTGCCCGCACGTCGCGCGGCGGCCAAGGCAGAGCCGCTGCGGGTCCTGTGGATCACGCCCATGCGGGCGCTGGCCGCCGATACGGAGCGCGCCCTGCGCGAACCGCTGCCGGATCTGGCGCCGCGCTGGAATCTGGGCAGTCGCACCGGGGACACGGGCAGCGCGCAGCGCGCGGCCCAGGCGCGCAAGCTGCCCAGCGCGCTAGTGACCACGCCGGAAAGCCTGTCGCTCCTGATTGCGCGCGCGGATGCCCGCGAGAGCCTTGCCCGCGTCCAGGTGGTCATCGTCGACGAATGGCACGAACTGATCGGCAACAAGCGCGGGGTGCAGACCCAGCTGGCCCTGGCGCGCCTGCGCCACTGGAATCCCGGCCTCATCGTCTGGGGTCTGTCGGCGACGCTGGGCAACGTGGACGAGGCCATGGCCGCGCTCACCGGGGGGGCGGGCGACCCCGTGCTGGTCCGCGGCCCGCGCGAGAAGACGCTGCATGTCGACACCCTCATCCCGGCGCGGCCCGAGCGCTTTCCGTGGGCGGGCCACCTGGGCATGCGCATGCTGCCCCAGGTCGTGGCCGAACTCGAATCGAGCCCGTCCACGCTGGTCTTCACCAACACGCGCTCGCAGTCCGAGCTCTGGTATCAGGCCTTGCTCGAAGCGCGTCCGGACTGGGCCGGGACGATCGCGCTACACCATGGCTCGCTCGATCGCCAGGTTCGCGACTGGGTGGAGAAGGGCCTGAAAGGGGGTGAACTCAAGGCGGTCGTGTGCACCTCCAGCCTGGACCTGGGCGTGGACTTCCTGCCTGTGGCGCGCGTGCTGCAGATCGGCTCGGCCAAGGGCGTGGCGCGCCTGCTGCAACGCGCGGGCCGCTCGGGGCACGCGCCGGGGCGCGCCTCGCGCGTCACCCTGGTGCCCACGCACACCCTGGAGCTCATCGAGGCCGCGGCCGTGCGCGACGCGGTGCAGGCTGGCCGCGTCGAGGCACGCCCGCCACCGGAAAAGCCGCTGGACGTGCTGGTGCAGCACCTGGTGACGGTCGGGCTGGGGGGCGGCTTCGTGCCCGAGGCCTTGTTCGACGAAGTGCGCAGCGCCTACAGCTATCGCGATCTGACCGCGCAGGAGTGGGCCTGGTGCCTGGCGTTCGTCGCACATGGCGGCGATTCCTTGGGCGCCTATCCCGACTACCACCGCGTCGTGCCGGACGAGGAGGGCGTCTGGTGCGTGCCGGATGCGCGGCTGGCGCGTCGGCACCGCCAGAACATCGGCACCATCGTCAGCGACGCGAGCATGGTCGTGCGGTGGTGGAGCCGCAATGGCGGGGGCGCGCCCCTGGGGTCGCTCGAAGAAGGGTTCGTTGCGCGGCTCGCCCCCGGCGACTGCTTCCTGTTTGCGGGCCGGCTGCTGGAACTGGTGCGGGTGCAGGAGATGACGGCCTATGTGCGCAAGGCGGCCGCGGGGCGGCCCGCCGTGCCGCGCTGGAACGGCGGGCGCATGCCCCTGTCGAGCGAGCTGGCCGATGCGCTGGTGGCGCGCCTGTCGGCGGCGGCGCAGGGCACGGTCGACGGCCCCGAGATGGCGGCCGTCGCGCCCCTGCTCGAGGTGCAGGCGACGTTTTCCCGCATTCCCGTGCAGGGCATGCTGCTGATCGAGACGCTGCGCTCGCGCGAGGGCCACCACGCGTTCGTCTATCCCTTCGCCGGGCGTCATGCCCACCTGGGCCTGGGCAGCCTGCTGGCCTGGCGCGCCGGCCAGCGCCAGGCGGCGACCTTTTCGATCGCGGTCAACGATTACGGCCTGGAGCTGCTGTCGGCCACGCCCGTGGACTGGGCATCGGTGTTCGATGACGCCTTGCTGGACGACGCGGACCTGCTGGCCGATGTCCTGGCCAGCCTGAACGCGGGCGAACTCGCGCAGCGCCGCTTTCGCGAGATCGCGCGCGTGGCCGGCCTCGTGTTCCAGGGACCGGCGGACCAGCGCAAGTCCAGCCGCCAGCTGCAGGCCTCGGCCAGCCTGTTCTATGAAGTCTTCCGGCGCCATGATGCGGGCAACCTGTTGCTGACCCAGGCCGAAACCGAGGTGCTGGGCCAGGAGCTGGACCTGGCCCGCCTGACCGGGACGCTCGCCCGCCTGCGGGCGAGCCGCCGCGAGATCGTGGCGCTGGACTATGCGTCGCCCTTCGCCTTTCCGCTCATGGTCGAACGATTCCGGGAAAAGCTGTCGACCGAGAAGTTGGCCGATCGCATTGCGCGCATGCTGGCCAGCCTGGAGGCGGCCGCGGGCGGCGCCCCGGAAGCCGACGTGCCCACCGACACGGGTGAGGTCCGCCAGGCCCTGGGCGAGCCGGCCCGGCGGCCCCCGCGCCCGCCCCGGGCACCCCGGGTGCCGCGCGCGCGTCGACGCATGGCGGGGGTGGGGCGATGAGCGCGCCCGCGACCCGCAGCGGTCCGCTGGACGGCGTCAGCCAGGTGTGCGCCGGCGAAACGCTGATCCTGCTGGGCGACCCGGCCGTCTACTGGCCGGCGCGGCAGGTGGTGTTCGTGGCCGACGTGCACCTGGGCAAGGCGGCGGCCTTCCGGGCACTGGGCCAGCCGGTGCCCGCGGGCACGACGGCAAGCACGCTGCAGCGCCTGGAGGCGCTGCTCGCGCGCACGCGCGCAAGCCAGCTGGTGGTGCTGGGGGACTTCCTGCATTCGCATCATGTGCAGACGGCGCCGGCCATGCAGGCCCTGATCGCCTGGCGCGAGCGCCACGCCGAGCTGCCCATCACGCTCATCCGTGGCAATCACGACGCCCGGGCCGGCGAGCCGCCGGTGAGCCTGGGCATCACGATCGCCGATGAGCCCTTGCAGATGGGGCCGTTTGCCCTGTGCCACTACCCGCAGGCCGTGGCGGGCGCGTTTTCGCTGGCGGGGCACGTGCACCCGGCCATGCTGCTGGCAGGACCGGGGCGCGAGCGCCTGCGCCTGCCGTGCTTCGACATCGGGCCAGCCGGCATGGTGCTGCCGGCCTTCGGCGACTTCACCGGGGCCCATGTCCTGCGGCCCCGGCCCGGCCACAGCCGGGTGGTGGTGGCCGATGGCCAGGCGTTTCGCGTGCCCTGAGCAGAACGCGCAGCGGCGGGGCTGCTGCGCTGCGGACCCTTCGGCAACCGGCCCGTTGGGGCCGTGGGTGCAGCTCAGGCAGCCAGCGCGTCGCGCTTTTCGCCGCCCAGGATGTCGAACACGTCCGTCAGCATCTTGCTGAGCTCGCCGGTCATCAGGGCGAAGTCGGCGTCAAAGCGCTCGCCTTCGTCCGTGCTGCCCGTATCGGTGTTTTCCTTGAGCACGTCCAGCGCGGTCACGCGCTTGATGCCCAGGTTTTCCGACAGGACGAAGGACACGCGGTCGTTCCAGGTGAGCGCCAGCCGCGTGCATTGCTTGCCGGCGGCGATGTGGCGCTGGACGTCCTCGGCCTCGACCGCCTGGCGCACGTAGCGCACGGTGGCCTTGCTCTGCGCCGTGGAGCGCAGTTCGGTGTCCTCATCGACGGTGAAGCCGGACGGGGCCTCGTCCGCAGCCAGCCACGAGGTCATCGCGCTGACCGGCGACATCTCGGTCTGCACGGGGCGCGCGCCCAGGCGGTCGACGGACTTGTTGAGCAACTGCATGACTTCGTCGCACTTGGCGCTGCCGCTGGCGTCGATGACGAGCAGTCCACCCTTGGGATCGATCCAGACGCGGGTGTCGCGCCAGATGCTGAAGGCGCGCGGCAGCAACTCGTCCGTCACGGCCTCCTTGATCTCCTTCATCTGCTTGCGGCCGGGCTTGAAGCCCTGCTGCTCTTCGATCTCCGCGGCCTTGGCCTTGGCGAACTGATTGATGACCGAGGTGGGCAGAAGCTTCTTCTCGGCGCGATGGGCGATCAGGAAATGGCCGCCCACGCTGTGCACGAGCGGGCCCTTGTCACGGGGCGGCACCCAGCCGTGGCGCAGCTTCTCGAGCGTGTTGCCCTCGACGAAGGCAAGCGGCGCGAGCGCGTCCTCGAGCTTGGCGGCATCCGCATCGAACGGGTTGGCAAGGCGATAGATCTGAAGGTTCTTGAACCACATGGCGACGGGGCGGGCAAAGGGTCGATTCTACCTCCCCCGCCTGGCCGGCCGTCAGGCGCCCGGGACCTGGCCCTCGATCGCCGGATCGCGCGGCAGGCTTTTGCGCTCGTCGTTCGGGCGCGGCACGTTGGCGTTGATTTCGCTGCTGTGGACCGCGGCGCCATCGCGTTGCCGTTCGGCGTCGCGGGCGATCTCGGCGGGCTCATGCCGCCCGGTCTTGTGCTCGGGATCATTGGCCGGCGATTCGGACGAGGCGTCGAGCGGGCGATTCGGATCGGACGGGGTCGGCATGGCGTCTCCTGGTTGTAACGGTTTGGAATCAGCAACTGGCGTTCCTGCGGGCACGGTTCCTGCTCGATGCCTCGCGCCAAACCACGCAACCAAGGAGCGCGCACCATGAGCACCCACGTGTACAAGAAGATTGAACTGGTCGGATCGTCCCCCGTGTCGTCCGACGACGCCATCCGCAATGCGCTCGAGCGCGCGGCCAAGACCCTGAAGAATCTCGACTGGTTCGAAGTCACCGAGACGCGCGGCCATCTGGAAAACGGCAAGATCGCCCACTGGCAGGTCGGCGTGAAGGTCGGCATGCGGGTCGAAGGCCCCGACGCGGACGCCTGAAAAGGCCGCACGCCCACACCATGACTTCCGCACCCTCTTCATCGCCGCAGACCGACGCGTCTGCGCAACCCCTGCTGGTGCCGGGGCGCAATTGCTGGCGCACCGGCGCCAGCACGCGTCTGGCGTTTCCCGCAGGTGCCACTGCGCAGGCGCTTGCCCTGCGCCAGGCGATCGAGGGTGCCCGCAAGACGGTCTTCATCGTGGGCTGGCACGTCGACAGCCGCACGCGGCTGCCCGCGGACGGGGATGCCCCCGCCGTGGACCTGGGCGAGCTGCTCGCGCGTCGCCTGCAGGCCGTGCCCGGGCTGCGTGCCTATGTGCTGGCCTGGGACTTCTGCATGCTGTATTCGGCGCAGCGCGAATGGCCGCCGGTCTACCGGCAGGCCTGGCCGCAGCATCGCCGGCTCGTGCACAGCCTGGACCCGCGCCACCCCGCCGGAGGGGCGCATCACCAGAATTTCGTGGTCGTCGACGATGCCCTGGCATTCGTGGGCGGCCTGGACCTGGCCCGCGACAGTCGCCTGAGCGACACGCGGGGCAGCAGCGACACGCCGGCTGAACTGCATCTGCAGGCCGTGTTCGATGGCGGGGCGGCCGCCTGGATGGGCGTGCTGGCGCGCGAGCGCTGGCAGGCAGCCCTGGGGCGGCCGGTGGCTCGCGTGAGCCGCGTCGCGGCAGCCGACGACGAGCACCCCTGGCCGCGCAGCCTGACGCCGGACATCTGCGATGTCACGATCGGCATCGCGCGCACCATGCCGGCCTTTGGCGGGCGCCCCGGCGTGGGCGAGATCCGTCAGCTCTACCTGGACATGATCGCGCAATCGCATACGTCCATCTATGTCGAAAGCGCGTATTTCACGGCCGAAGCGCTGGCGGGCGCCCTGGCGCACCGTCTGGCCCAGCCGCACCCGCCCCACGTCACCCTCGTCACGCAGCAGGCAGCCACCGGCTGGCTCGACGAGCGCGCGATGCAGGTGCTGCGGGCGCGCGCCTGTGCCGAAGTGGCCGCGGCCGATGGCGCCGAGCGCTTTCGCGTCTTCGCGCCAGTCGAGGCGCCGGACGATGGCACGAGCAGCGTGCGCAACAAACTGATGCTGGTCGATGACGAAGTCATCTGCCTGGGGTCTGCCAATGCCACCAACCGGTCCCTGATCCTGGATACGGAATGCCAGGTGGTGGTGGCGGCCGACGGCCGCGAGGATGTCCGCACGACGCTCGCCAGCCTGAAGGCCCGGCTGCTGGCCGCCCGCCTGCAGGTGAGCCCGGACGCCGTGGCGGCGTCGCTGGCGCAACACCCGGTGCCGCAGGCGATCGCCACGCTGGATCCGCAGGCCGCCACGCTGGCGCCTTTCGCGCCCAAGGTGGGCGCGGCGGACGACGCGGCAGTCGGCCCCGGGGTCTGGGTCGACAGCGAGCGACCGGTCAGCCCCGATCGGCTGATCGATCAGTTCATGTCCGACGTGGCGCCGCCGCGCTCGCGCCGGCTGCTGGTGCTGGGCGGCTTTGCCGTGGCGCTGGCGCTGTTCGTCGGGCTGTGGCGCTGGACGCCGCTGAGCGACTACATGAACCTGAGCTTTCTGATGAGCCTGGGCTTCGCGCTCAAGGCCTTGCCCTATGCCGCCCTGGCGGTCATCGGCTGCTACGTGCTGGGCGGGCTGATCGCCATGCCGATCACGGTGCTGATCGCCGCCTCCGGCCTGGTGTTCGGGGCCTGGCAGGGCGGCTGGTACGCCCTGATCGGAACGATGCTGAGCGCGCTCGTCACCTACGGCGTGGGCCGGCTCCTGGGACGCGACACGGTCCGGCGCCTGGCCGGCGCGCGCATCAACGCCCTGAGCGAGCGCATCGCGAGCCAGGGCATCCTGGCCATGGTCATCCTGCGCGTGCTGCCCGTCGCGCCGTTCAGCCTGGTCAACGTCATGGCCGGCGCCTCGCACATCGGTCTGCGCGATTACCTCATCGGCACCTTCCTGGGCATGGCCCCCGGCATCGTGCTGACGGTGAGCTTCGCGCATCAGCTCTCGCGCGCCATGGAGAACCCGGACCCGGCCTCGATTGCGATCGTGGTGGCCGCCGCGGTGGGCCTGATCGTGGCCGCGTGGGGCATCCAGCGTGGGGTGGGCGCCCTGGTGCGGGCGCGTCAGCGCCGGCAGGGTGCGGGGGATGCCGCCCTGGATGCGGACGGCGAGGCGGCGTAAGGCCGGGCATGGGCTTTGCTCTACAGGTCGAATGACAAGTTACGCCGAACCCCTTGCCCCTCCGGCGCCGATCTCACTGCAGATCGTGACGCTCAACGCACACAAGGGCTTCACCTTCTTCAACCGCCGCTTCATCCTGCACGAGCTGCGTGCGGCGGTACGCGAGGTGGGCGCCGACATCGTCTTCCTGCAGGAAGTGCTGGGCAGCCATCGCCGGCACTCCGCGCGGTTCTCGAACTGGCCCGATCACCCGCAGTACGAGTTCCTGGCCGACACCATCTGGCCGCAGTTCGCCTATGGGCAGAACGCGGTCTATCCGCATGGCGATCACGGCAACGCGATCCTGACCAAGTTTCCCATCCTGCACCACGAGAACCGGGACGTGTCCATCGGGCCGCCGGAAAAGCGCGGCCTGCTGCATTGCGTGCTAGATCTGCCCGGGCGCACCGAGGCGCTGCATGTGATCTGCTGCCACCTGGGCCTGCGCGAGGCGCACCGTGAAAAGCAGCTGCATCTGATGTGTCAGATGATCGCCGATGAAGTTCCGCACGATGCGCCGCTGCTGGTGGCCGGCGACTTCAACGACTGGCGCGAGCGCGCCGACGGCATCCTGTCCCAGGGCGCCAAGCTCGACAACGCCTTTGCCCAGGGCGATCACGACACCCCCCGAACCTTTCCTGCGCGCTGCCCGCTGCTGCGCCTGGATCGCATCTACACCCGCAATGTCAGCGTGGAAGCCCCGCGTGTCCTGACCGGACGACCCTGGTCGCACCTGTCGGATCACGCACCCCTGGTGGCAAGGATCACCTTATGACGACGCATTGGACCCAAGGCAACAGCATCCAGCTGCTGGAGAACGGCGAAGCCTTCTACCCCGCCGTGAATGACGCGATCGCGCAGGCGCGCGAAGAAATCCTGCTGGAGACCTTCATCCTCGCCGAGGACAAGGTCGGCATCGCGTTGAAGGACGTGCTGGTGCAGGCCGCCCGCCGCGGCGTGCGCATCACGCTCACCGTCGACGACTACGGGTCGCCCGAGTTTTCGCAGGACTTCCTGCAGGACCTGCGCGAAGCCGGCATCACGCTGCTGGTGTTCGACCCGCAGCCGCGCGCCTTCGGCATGCGCACCAACCTGTTTCGGCGGATGCACCGCAAGCTGATCGTGATCGATCGGCAGGTGGGCTTCATCGGCGGGCTGAACTTCAGCGCCGATCACCTGGGCGACTATGGTCCCGAGGCCAAGCAGGACTATGCGGTGCGCGTGACCGGGCCGATCGTGGCCGACATGCTGGTGGCCATGCAGCAGACGCTCGCGCCAGCGCGCCGCCGCTTTCGCTGGCCGCGCCGCGCCTTGCGCGCCACGGCGGGCACGCCGGTGGGCGCCACCGGCGCGACCGCGATGGCGCTGGTGCTGCGCGACAACGACCGCCACCGCACGGACATCGAACGCCACTATCGACTGGCGATCCGCCTGGCGCGCCACGAGATCATCATCGCCAACGCCTACTTCCTGCCCGGCTATCGCATGCTGCGGGATCTGGTGATGGCCGCCAAGCGCGGCGTGCGCGTGCGTCTCATCCTGCAGGGGCAGCCGGACATGCCCTGGGTGCGTGCCACCAGCATGGTGCTGTACGACTACCTGCTCAACTCCGGCGTGGAAATCCACGAGTACTGCCAGCGGCCGTTGCATGGCAAGGTGGCGATCGTCGATGACGAGTGGTCCACCGTGGGCTCGAGCAATCTCGATCCCCTGAGCCTGTCGCTGAATCTCGAGGCCAACGTCCTCATCCGGGACCGCGCGTTCAATCGCGAGCTGCGCGAGAACCTGCTGGGATTGATGCACAAGCATTGCCATGCGGCCCAACCCACGGGCTCCAAGGTGCTGCGCTACTGGCGCCTGGGTCTGGCCTGGCTGATGTTCCATTTCCTGCGACGCTTTCCGTCCTGGGCGGGCTGGCTGCCCGCGCACAAGCCTAGCCTGCTGCCTGGTCATCGTCGCATGGACGGTGCAGCCACGCTGCCGGACGAAAGCGAGCACCAGGGCGCGGTCTAGCGGTTCCCGGTCCGTCGGGATGCGCAGGCCTGCCGCACGGCTGTGCGTGGCCGTGCCCCGACGAATGACGTCTTTTCCGGACGGTGCCATCGACGCGCCCTCCGTTTGCGGAGCATTCTCCATGGCATCGCCATCCGTCTTCTCGCGTCTTCAGGCCGTCTGGCCGCGCCTGCGACGCCCCGTCGCGATCCTGTTCTTCCTCTTCGTGGTGGGCCTGCTGGTCTGGCAGGCCACCGAAGTCGACTGGGCAGAAGTGGGCGATGCGCTGCGCAACTTCGAGCCCGCCGCCCTCGTCCCGGCGGGCCTGCTGGCAGCGCTCAGCTACGGGCTGTACGTGACCTTCGATCTGCTGGGCAAGGCCTATACGAAGCACACCCTGCCCAGCCTGCGGGTCATCGGCGTGGCGTTCGTGAGCTATGCCTTCAACCTGAACTTTGGCGCCATCATCGGCGGCATGGCCTTTCGCTTTCGCCTGTATTCGCGGCTGGGCCTGAGCACCGGCACCATCACGCGGGTGGCGGCCATGTCGGTGTTCACCAACTGGCTGGGCTACCTGGGGCTGTCCGGCGCGGTGCTGGCTTCGGGCTTTCTGCGCCTGCCGGAGAGCTGGGCGGCGGACTGGGTGCTGCGCGCATCGGGCTTCGTGCTGCTGGCGCTCTTTCTCGTCTACATGGGCGCCACGCTGTTCTCGCGCCGGCGCGAGTGGACGATCCGCGGCCAGCAGCTGGTGCTGCCGTCATTCCGTTTCGCGCTGCTGCAGGCGGGCCTGTCGATCGTGCACTGGATGACCGTGGCGGCCGTGATCTATTCCCTGTTGCCGGATGGCGCGGTGTCCTACCCGGTGGTGCTGGGAGCCTTCCTGCTGTCGGCCATCGCCGTCGTGATCACTCACGTGCCTGCCGGCCTGGGCGTGACCGAGGCGGTGTTCCTGGCGGTGCTGGGATCGAGCGTGGGGCAGGGCCCGCTGCTGGCAAGCCTGGTGGCGTTCCGTGCCGTGCATTACCTGGCGCCGCTCGCGCTCGCCGCGATCATCTACGGCGTGACCGAAGCCACCGCGCGCCGTTCGGCCAGCGCGCCAGCCGAGCGGGCGCCCGGCTAGGCTCTGACCCGCCCACGTGTCAGTGGGCGGGGTCGCGCGCAAGCCGCACGCCGGCGAACTGCCATTGCGTGCCGGGCGGAAAGAAGTTGCGATAGCTCGGGCGCAGGTGCGAGGCCGGGGTGGCAAAGCAGCCGCCCCGCAGCACGTACTGGTTGCACATGAACTTGCCGTTGTACTCGCCCACGGCGCCCGCGGGCGGCGCAAAGCCGGGGTAGGGCGCGTAGCTGCTCGACGTCCATTCCCACACATCGCCCAGCAGTTGCAGGAAGGTACCCGGGTCGGCTGCCTGCGCGCGCGCGGGCAGCGGCGCGAACTCCCCGGTCTCGAGCGTGTTGGGTTCGAGCGGCGCAGGCTTGCCCGACTGCGCGGCGTGTTCCCACTCGGCTTCGGTCGGCAGCCGCGCACCGCTCCAGCGTGCAAAGGCGTCGGCCTCGAAATAGCTCAGGTGACAGACGGGAGCCTCGTCCACCAGGGGCACCCGGCCACCCAGCGTGAAGACCTGCCAGTCACCGTCGAGGTGCTCCCAGTACAGCGGCGCCTTCCAGCCATTGTCGCAGGCGGCCTCCCAGCCGAGCGACAGCCAGAACTCCGGCCGCTCGTAGCCACCGTCTTCCACGAAGGCGCGGAACTCGCCCTGGGTCACGGGGCGGTTGGCAAGCTCGAAGGGACGCAGCAGCACCTTGTGCCGCGGCGACTCGTTGTCAAAGCCGAAGGCTTGGCCGGCATGCCCGATGTCCACCACGCCGCCCTCGACCCGGATCCAGCGCATGTCCACCGCTGCCTTCGAGGCAGGCGCCGCCGCGCGGCGATAGGCCGGGCGCAGCGGGTTGCACCACAGCAGGTGCTTGACGTCCATCAGGATCAGTTCCTGATGCTGCTGCTCGTGGTTCAGGCCCAGGGCAAGCAGATTGTCGAACGCCGCATCGCGCCCGGCCATGCGGTCGATCACCGCACGCATGCGTTCGTCCACGTGCGCGCGATAGGCGCGCACCTGGTCCAGCGACGGGCGGGTGAGCACACCCCGCTGCGGACGGGGATGACGCTCGCCCACGCTGTTGTAGTAGGAGTTGAAGAGGATCCGGAAGCTGGTGTCGAACGGCACGAATTCCGGCTCATAGCGCTCCAGCATGAAGGTCTCGAAGAACCAGGTCGAGTGTGCCAGATGCCATTTCACGGGGCTTGCGTCGGGCATGGACTGCGCCTGGCAGTCTTCCGCGCTCAGCGGGGCGGCCAGCCAGGTCGTGGCGGCACGCACCTGCTGGTATCGATCATGGGCCTGCGCCGGGGAGCCGTCGGCGAGCATGTCCATGCGACCGGAGGTTGCGTTCATGATGCGCCTGTCGGTGACGGGGTGGAGGCCGGCGCGGTCAGGCGCGGGCGTGAAAGACCGAGAACCAGCCATTGGCGTCGGTCCAGTGGGCCACGTCGCCGAACCCGGCCGTGGCGAGCAGTTCGGCGAAGTCACGCGGCGTGTATTTGTAGGAACATTCCGTATGGATCGTTTCGCCGGCTGCGAAGATGCGGCAGCGTCCCGGCCAGTTGACCGTGACGGCGCGCTTGGCGACCAGGTGCATTTCCACGCGGGACTGGACATCGTCGAAGCGGGCATGGTGCGCCCAGTCGGCCAGATCGAAGTCCGTGCGCAGGATGCGGTTCACGTGCAGCAGCAGGTTGCGGTTGAACGCCGCCGTGACCTGGAGGGCGTCGTCATAGGCATTGACCAGGATGTCGGCTTCCTTGACCCGGTCCACGCCGATCAGCAGGCCGCTGCCCGCGTCCGTGCACGCCGCGCGGATGCGCGTGAGCATCGCCAGGGCCTGTTCGGGGGCCCAGTTGCCGATGCTCGAGCCCGGGTAGAAGAACAGGCGCCCTTCGTCGCGTACGTCGGCTGGCAGGCTCAGGTCCTGCGAGAAGTCCTGGCCCAGCGCCACGATGTCCAGTGCCGGGTGGCTTGCGCGCACGCGGGCGACCGCGCCGCGCAGGTATTCGGTGGAAATGTCCACCGGCACGTACTGCTGCGGGCGCAGGCGGCTGAAGAGCCGCTCGGCCTTGACGCAGTCGCCCGCGCCCAGGTCGATCATCACCTGGCAGCCGGACGTGCGCTGGGCGATGTCGTCGGCATAGCGCGCCATGATCTGCTGCTCGGTGCGCGTGGGGTAGTACTCGGGCAGCTGGGTGATGGCGCCAAACAGGCACGAGCCCAGCGGGTCGTACAGGAACTTGGGCGAGACACTGGCCTGGCGGCTGCACAGGCCGTGCTCGAGTTCTTCCCGCACCGAGTGGGTGTCGGGGTGGAAGGTCTGGTGAAAGCGGGGTGCGGCGGGCGCGAGGTCGAGCGTGGCAAGCATGGGTCGGCTCCAGGAGGCGAGGGCGCGGATGCGTGCCGGCAGGCCCCGGTCAACGCGACGTTGCGGCGACTCAGCAAAGCGTGGGCCCGACGGGAGCGCTCGGGTGGGCGCGGATCTTGCTTGATCCTGCCGTGATACCCCTGTCCCCAGGCATGCAGCCTGGCTGACATGGCAAAACTTCATCAGGTCAGCAATAAATGACATTCTTTCCCAACTTCGTGCAAGGTCGGCCGCCGGCCGGTCCCGCGCGCAGTCGCGGCCAGGTGCTCGTGTGGGACGCACAGCGCTCCCGGCGACCGGTCTCGGCGGCCCGTTGGGACATCGGCCCGCAGAGCCGTTCGGGCGTCTGGCTGCCCGGCGGCAGCGGCGCGCGCATGGAAGGCGAGGGTGGCCACGACCACCCGCCCAGCCACAGCCTGCGCGGTCTGCGCGTGCTTCTGGTCGACGACAGCCCCGAGACGCTGGAAGCCTTTCGCATGCTGCTCGAAATCGAAGGCGCGGTGGTGCGCGTGGCCACCGGCGGTCGCTCGGCCCTGGATCTGACGGACAGCGAAGACTTCGATCTCATTCTGTCGGACATCGGCATGCCGGGCATGGACGGCTATGAATTGATCGCGGAATTGCGCCGGCGTCCCCGCACGTCCGAGGTCGCCGCGTTCGCCCTGTCCGGCTTCAGCGACCGCGCCGGCATCCAGCGCGCCCTGGACGAAGGCTTTCACGCCTACATCGACAAGCCCGTGACCCTGGACGACCTGCTGCACGCGATGGCGGGCGCCGCCGTGGACGTCCGGGCACGCCGCGAAACTTAGTGACGAGCCCGCGGTCATACGCGATCGGCGGCGGCGACTCGGGTAATATCGCCGCCGTACTTTCCTGACCGAGGGCCTACGCCGGCATGAAACGCATCACGCTTTTTCTTCTGACCAACCTGGCCGTCGTGCTGGTGCTCAGCGCCACGCTACGCATCCTGGGTGTGGACCGGATCATCACCGAGAACGGCATCAACTTCAATGCGCTGCTGATCTTCTCGGCGGTGATCGGATTTGGTGGCGCCATCATTTCCCTGCTGATCAGCAAGCCCATGGCCAAGCGCAGCACGGGCACGCACATCATCGATCCGCAGGCGCCGGGCAGCGCGCGCGAGGCCTGGCTTGTCGACACGGTGCGCCAGCTCGCCACCCGCGCGGGCATCGGCATGCCGGAGGTCGGCATCTACGAGGGCGCGCCCAATGCGTTCGCCACGGGCGCCTTTCGCAACAACGCGCTGGTGGCGGTGTCCACCGGTCTGCTCGAGAGCATGACCGAAGAGGAAGTGGCGGCGGTGCTGGCCCACGAGGTGGCCCACGTCGCCAACGGCGACATGGTGACCCTCACGCTGATCCAGGGCGTGGTCAACACCTTCGTGATCTTCCTCGCGCGCGTCGTGGGCTATGCCATCGATCGCATGATCTTCAAGAACGACCGCGGCGTGGGCATCGGGTATTACCTGACCGTGCTGGTCTGTGAAATCATCTTCGGCGTGCTGGCGACCATCATCGTCGCGGGCTTCTCGCGTCGCCGCGAGTACCGGGCGGACGCGGGCTCGGCCCAGCTGCTGGGCGGGCGCGAGCCGATGATCCGCGCCCTGATGCGCCTGGGCGGGCTGCAGAGCGGCGAACTGCCCAAGAGCATGCAGGCGCTGGGCATTTCCGGCAAGGGCGCGATCAGTGCGATGTTCGCGTCGCACCCCCCGATCGAGGCCCGCATCCGCGCGCTTCACGAGGCGCCGTAAGTCAGTTTGAAGTCAGGCGTTGCGAGGGCGCCGCAGGCGGGATTTTCGCTACTGCGCGGCGCCCTTCGCTCAGGTATAGTCAGCCTCGTAATCAGATATAACGATGTCGAGGAGACACACCATGAATGCCATTCCGACGTTCCGCCTGGCGGTGCTCGCAGCCGCGCTGATGGGCGCGTCGCTTGCCCACGCGCAAGTCAAGGTCGGCGTCACCGTTGCCAGCACGGGCCCCGCGGCCTCGCTCGGCATTCCGGAACGCAACACCGCCGCCATGCTGCCCACCGAGATCGCCGGGCAGAAGGTGCAGTACATCGTCCTGGACGATGCCACCGACACCACCCAGGCCGTGCGCAACATGCGCAAGCTCGCGACCGAAGACCGTGTCGACATCGTCTTTGGCACGTCCGTCACGCCGGGTTCCCTCGCGATGATCGACGTGGCCGGCGACGAGAAGGTGCCGCTCATCACGGTGGCCGCCAATGCCCGCCTGGTCGAGCCGGTCGAAGGCAACCGCACCTGGGTCTTCAAGACCCCGCAGAACGATTCCCTGATGGCCTCGGCGCTGGCCGAAGCCATGGCCAAGGACGGCGTGAAGACCGTCGGCTTCATCGGCTTTGCCGATGCCTACGGCCAGGGCTGGCTCGAGCAGTTCACCGCCTCGGCCAAGAAGTCGGGCATCGAGATCGTCGCGACCGAAAGCTACGGGCGCTCGGACACGTCGGTGACGGGCCAGGTGCTCAAGCTCGTCGCCGCGCGTCCTGACGCCGTGCTGGTGGCCGGTGCCGGCACCCCGGCGGCGCTGCCCCAGCGCGAGCTGCGTGGCCGCGGCTTCAAGGGCGGCATCTACCAGACCCACGGCGTGGCCAACAACGACTTCCTGCGCGTGGTGGGCGCCGACGGCGAGGGCACGAAGCTGCCGGCCGGCCCGGTGCTGGTGGCAGCCCAGCTGCCCGACGATCACCCCGCCAAGAAGCCCGGCCTGGACTACATCCAGAAGTACGAAGCCGCGCACGGCGCGGGCTCGGTGTCGACCTTCGGCGCCCACATGTGGGATGCCGGCCTGCTGCTCGAAGCCGCGCTGCCCGAGGCCCTGAAGACCGGCGCCAAGCCGGGCACGCCCGAGTTCCGCAAGGCGCTTCGCGACGCCCTGGAAAACGTCCAGAACGTGGCTGCCACCCACGGCATCTTCAACATGTCGGCCAAGGATCACGCCGGCCTGGACGAGCGCGCCCGCGTCATGGTCCAGATCAAGGACGGCAAGTGGGTTTACCTGCCGTAAGCATCCGCCAGACGGGCTGACCGGCGTCTGACCCGCCACGCGAAGGCCGCGACATCGTCGCGGCCTTTTTTGCTGTACGGGAAAACGCTAGCTCGATTCACTGTGCGGAATAGTTAATACTGGTAAATAAGCGTATGGATAAGGCAGGAGAATGGACTCGACCATCGCATTGATCCTTACCCAGGACGGCATCGTGAACGGCGCAATCTACGCGCTGTTGAGCATGGCACTTGTCCTGGTCTTCGCGGTCACCCGCGTCATCTTCATCCCGCAAGGCGAGTTCGTGGCGTTCGGTGCGCTCACGCTGGCCATGCTGGTCAATGGCATCGTGCCGGGCACCGCCTGGCTGCTGCTCATTGCCGGCGCGGGTGTCCTCATCATGGAGCTCTTCACCGCCGTGCGTCAGCGGCGCTATGCGGGACTGCCCAAGGCCATCGGCCTCTGTGTCGTGTTCCCCCTGATCATGCTGTGGCTGACGATGACCGTCACCCCCATGAAGCTGCCGCTCATCGCCGACGTGATCCTCACGCTCGCGCTGGTCGTGCCGCTCGGGCCGATGCTGTACCGCATCGCCTACCAGCCCCTGGCCGAGGCCACCCCGCTCGTGCTGCTGATCGTCTCGGTGGCCGTGCACTTCGCGCTCATGGGCCTGGCGCTGGTGTTCTTCGGTGCCGAAGGCTGGCGCACGCCGGCGTTCGTGTCGGGCAACATCGACCTGGGCTTCACCATGGTGTCGGCGCAGAGCCTGTTCGTCGTGGGCACCGCAGCCGTGTTCATCCTGCTGCTCTTCCTGGTGTTCGAAAAGACCCTGTACGGGCGTGCCCTGCGGGCCACCGCGGTCAACCGCCGCGGCGCGCGCCTGGTGGGCATCAGCACCAACATGTCGGGCAGTCTGACCTTCACCGTCGCCGCCTTCATCGGTGCGGTGTCGGGCATGCTGATCGCCCCGGTCACCACCATCTACTACGACACCGGGTTCCTGATCGGCCTGAAGGGCTTCGTCGGCGCCATCATCGGCGGGCTCGTGAGCTACCCCATCGCGGCGCTCGGCGCCCTGCTGGTCGGCATCCTCGAATCCTTCGGCTCGTTCTTCGCCAGCGCGTACAAGGAAGTCATCGTGTTCACGCTCATCATCCCGGTGCTGCTGTGGCGTTCGCTCACCAGCCATCACATCGACGACGAGGAGTGACACGCATGAACCGCATCCTTCTCATCGCCTTCATCGCCATCCTGGCGATCCTGCCCCAGCTCGCGGCCACCCCCGAGTTCTGGATCACGCAGATCAACTACATCGGCCTGGCCACGCTCGTGGTGATCGGGCTGGTGGTGCTGACCGGCGTGGCGGGGCTCACGTCCTTCGGCCAGGCCGCCTTCGTCGGGGTGGGGGCGTATGCCACCGCCTACTTCACGACGGCGGCCGGCTGGTCGCCCTGGGCGGCGCTCTTCGTGGGCCTGGCGGCCACGGGGGCCATCGCCTTCATCCTGGGCTCGATCACGCTGCGCCTGTCCGGCCACTACCTGCCGCTGGGCACCATCGCCTGGGGCCTGAGCCTGTACTACCTGTTCGGCAACATCGACGCCTTCGGCAAGTACGACGGCATCGCCGGCATCCGCCCCATCGAGGTGTTCGGCATCTCGCTGGCCAGCGGGCGCAACATGTACTACCTGATCTGGGTGCTGGTGCTGCTGGCCATGTGGGCCACGCACAACCTGCTCGCCTCGCGGCCGGGCCGTGCGATCCGCTCGCTCAAGGGCGGCGCGGGCATGGCCGAGTCCTTCGGCGTCAACACGGCCGCCTACAAGACGATCATCTTCGTCTACGCGGCCCTGCTGGCGAGCGTCTCGGGCTGGCTCTACGCGCACATGCAGCGCGCCGTCAGCCCCAGCCCGTTCGGCCTGAACTACGGCATCGAGTACCTCTTCATGGCGGTGGTGGGCGGTGCGGCCTCCGTCTGGGGCGCGCTGCTCGGCTCCTCGCTGGTGCTGATCATCAAGGACCAGATCCAGAACTGGCTGCCGCGTCTGCTGGACACGACCGCCAACTTCGAGATGATCGTCTTCGGCGTGCTGCTGGTCATCATCCTGCAGTACGCGCCCGGTGGGCTGTGGCCGATCCTCTCGGCACCCTTCCGTCGCTGGGCCGCGCGCGACGTGAAAGGCTCGCCGCCCCCGCCGCAGGCGCCGGCACTGCCGCAGCGCGTGCGTCCCCAGGCCGGCCAGGTGGTGCTGGACGTGGATGCCGCCCGCAAGGAATTCGGCGGGCTGGTGGCGGTGAACGACATCGGCTTCAAGGTGCGCGCCGGCGAGATCGTCGGCCTGATCGGCCCCAACGGGGCGGGCAAGAGCACGACGTTCAACCTCATCACGGGCGTGCTGCCGCTCACCCGCGGCATGGTGCGCTTCATGGACGAGCGCATCGACACCCTGAAGGCGCGCGATATCGCCAAGCGGGGCGTGGGCCGCACCTTCCAGCACGTCCAGCTGCTGCCGACGATGTCGGTGCTCGAGAACGTGGCGCTGGGCGCGCACCTGCGCTCGGACGTGAGCGTGCTTGCCGGCACGCTGCACGCCGACCGCGCCCGCGAGGCACAGTTGCTGCACGAGGCCGCCGTCCAGCTGCAGCGCGTGGGCCTGGGCGACTACCTGTACGAACAGGCGGGCAACCTCGCCCTGGGTCAGCAGCGCATCGTCGAGATCGCGCGGGCGCTGGCCTCCGACCCCGTGCTGCTGTTGCTCGATGAGCCGGCGGCCGGGCTGCGCTACAAGGAAAAGCAGGCGCTGGGCCAGGTGCTCAAGCAACTGCGCACCGAGGGCATGAGCATCCTGCTTGTCGAACACGACATGGAATTCGTGATGGAACTGACGAATCACCTGGTGGTGATGGATTTCGGCACCAAGCTTGCCGAAGGTCCTCCGGCCGAAGTCCAGGCCAATCCGGCGGTGCTGGAAGCCTATCTGGGCGGCATCGACGACGAGGAGCCCGCGCATGCCTGATCCCATCCTGAAGGTATCCGGCCTGTCGGCCCGCTACGGCAAGGTCCATGCGGTGACCGACGCCGTGCTGGAAGTCGGCGCGGGGCAGATCGTCACCGTGATCGGCGCCAACGGCGCGGGCAAGTCCACGCTGCTCAACGCCATCATGGGCTCGCTGCCCACCAGCGGCTCCGCGCAGGGCGAGGTCATCTACGCGGGCGAGCGCGTGAGCGAGTGGGCGGTCGAGCGTCGCGTGGCCGTGGGCATGTCGCTGGTGCCCGAGCGGCGCGAGCTCTTCGCCTCGATGACGGTGGAAGACAACCTGCTGCTGGGCGGCTTCCGGCGCTTTCGCGCGGGCGAGCGCAACTGGCGCGACGAGATGGAAAACGTCTTCGCGCTGTTCCCGCGCCTGAAGGAGCGGCGGCGCCAGCATGCCGGCACGCTGTCGGGCGGTGAACGCCAGATGCTGGCCGTGGGCCGCGCGCTGATGGCCAAGCCGCGCCTGCTGATGCTGGACGAGCCCAGCCTGGGCCTCGCGCCCCGCATCGTGCGCGAGATCTTCCACATCATCTCGGGCCTGCGGGAAACCGGCGTGGCAACGCTGCTGGTGGAACAGAACGCCCGCGCAGCCCTGCAGGTGGCCGATCACGGCTACGTGCTGGAGACGGGCGAGGTCGTGCTGTCCGGCCCAGCCAAGGAACTCGCGGGCAATCCGCGGGTGGTGGAAAGCTATCTGGGCCTCGGGAAGAACCGCAAGGACTGAGCAGGGTCCTGCCCGGGGGGCCTCTGCCGCCGCTGGCGGCCAGGGCCCCTCGGGCGGTCGGGCCGCCCGGCCCGTCCGTTACCCCTCCACCCGCTTGCCCTCGGCATCGAACCAGTGCAGCGGATGGTGTCCATCCGTGCCGATCATCACCTCGTCGCCCGCGCTGACCGGGCCCTGGGCCGCCACGCGCGTGGCGTGGCGCAGCACCAGCGTGGCGGCGCCGCAGCGGGCGTGCACCAGTTGCTCGGAACCCAGCGTTTCCACCAGCTCGACCGTGACGGGGATGCCCGGGCGGCCCAGGGTGGCATGTTCGGGGCGCAGGCCAAGGTGGCCGGTGCGTCCGCGCACATGGGCCGGCACTTCGTCGGCCGGCACGGCCAGGGCGATGCCGTCGGCCGTGCGCACGGTGCCATCGGCGGCCACGTCCACGGCGATCAGGTTCATGGGCGGCGAGCCGATGAAGCCCGCCACGAACGTGGTGGCGGGGCGCTCGAAGACTTCGGTCGGCGTGCCGACCTGCTCGATGTGCCCCTTGTTCATCACCACCATGCGCTGGCCCAGCGTCATCGCCTCGACCTGATCGTGGGTCACGTACAGGCTGGTCGTGCCCAGGCGGCGGTGCAGGCGCTGGATCTCCAGGCGCATCTGCACGCGCAGCTTGGCATCCAGGTTGGACAGGGGCTCGTCGAACAGGAAAGCCTTGGGCTCGCGCACGATCGCGCGACCCATGGCCACGCGCTGGCGCTGGCCGCCGGACAGCTCGCGCGGGCGGCGCGCCAGCAGCGGGCCCAGTTCGAGGATGTCGGCTGCGACCTGCACGCGGGCCTGGATGTCCGCCTTGGACAGGCGCCGGATCTTCAGGCCGTAGGCCATGTTCTCGAAGACCGACATGTGCGGGTACAGGGCGTAGTTCTGGAACACCATGGCCACGTCGCGCTCGGCGGGCTCCAGGCCATTGACGCGCACATCATCGACCAGGACGTCGCCCCCGCTCACGCTTTCCAGGCCCGCGACCATGCGCAGCAACGTGGACTTGCCGCAGCCGCTGGGGCCGACGATGACGATGAACTCGCCTTCGGCCACGTCCAGGGACAGGCCGTGGATGACCGTGGCACCGCTGGGGTAGGACTTGACGACGTTGCGCAGGCTCAGGGTTGCCATGGATAGCCAGAAAGCAGGGTGAAGAAGGAATGTCGGGACTTACTTTTCGGCATCGACCAGGCCTTTGACGAACCACTTCTGCATGAAGATGACCACCAGCACGGGCGGCAGCATCGCCAGCATCGCCGTGGCCATGGTGATGTTCCACTCGGTCACGCTGTCGCCACCGCCGATCATGCGCTTGATGCCGATGACCACCGGGTACATGTCTTCCTGCGTCGTGATGAGCAGCGGCCACAGGTACTGGTTCCAGCCGTAGATGAACTGGATGACGAAAAGCGCGGCGATGCTGGTGCGCGACAGCGGCAGCAGGATGTCGCGAAAGAACCGCAATGGCCCCGCGCCGTCGATGCGCGCGGCTTCGACCAGCTCATCCGGCACGGTCAGGAAGAACTGCCGGAAAAGGAAGGTGGCGGTGGCCGAGGCGATCAGCGGCAGCGTCAGGCCGGTGTAGCTGTTGAGCATGCCCAGGTCGGCGACGACCTGGTAAGTGGGCGCGATGCGGACCTCCACCGGCAGCATCAGCGTGACGAAGATCATCCAGAAGAAGAACATCCGCAGCGGGAAGCGGAAGTACACGACGGCGAAGGCCGACAGCAGCGAGATCGCGATCTTGCCGATGGCGATGGCCAGCGCCATGACCAGGCTCACCCACATCATGCGCGCCACGGGCGGTCCGCCCGCGCTGCCGGTCAGGGCCTGCGCATAGTTGTCGATGAGGTGCGTGCCCGGCATCAGCGACATGGGCGCGTTGGCGACTTCCTGCGCGGTCTGCGTGGAGGCCACGAAGGTGACGTAGATCGGAAAGGCCACGATGGCCAGGCCAAGCAGCAGGATCACGTGGGCCAGCACATCCAGCCAGGGGCGGCGTTCGATCATGCGGCCTCCGGCGCGCGTGCGGCAGGTGTGCGCATCAGTATTGCACCTTGCGGTCGATGTAGCGGAATTGCAGGACGGTGAGCACCGTCACGATGGCCATGAGGATCACGGACTGCGCGGCGGACGAGCCCAGGTTCAGGCCGCGGAAGCCGTCGCTGTACACCTTGTAGACGAGGATGGCGGTGGACGTGCCCGGCCCGCCCTGGGTCGTCGTGTCGATCACGGCGAAGGTGTCGAAGAAGGCGTAGATGATGTTGACCACCAGCAGGAAGAAGGTGGTGGGCGAGAGCAGCGGGAAGACGATGGTCCAGAAGCGGCGCACGGGGCCCGCGCCGTCGATGGCGGCGGCCTCGATCAGCGAGCGCGGGATGGACTGCAGCCCGGCAAGAAAGAAGATGAAGTTGTACGAGACCTGCTTCCACACGGCCGCGATGACGACCAGCGTCAGGGCCTGCGTGTCATTGAGCCGCGGGTTCCAGCCGATGCCGGCTTCCATCAGCCAGACGGCAAGAATGCCCACGGCGGGCGAAAAGAGGAAGAGCCAGAGCACGCCCACCACGGCGGGTGCCACGGCGTACGGCCAGATCAGGAGGGTCTTGTACAGCCCCGCCCCCTTGATGACCCGATCGGCCATGGTGGCCAGCAGCAGCGCCACGGCCAGGCCGATCACGGCGACCAGCGCCGAGAACACGGCGGTCACGCGAAACGAATTGAGGTAGTCGTCGTTGCCGAACAGCTCGCGAAAGTTGGCGAGGCCGACGAACTGCGAGGACAGTCCGAAGACGTCCTCGAGGCGCATCGACTGCCACAGGGCCTGGCCGGCCGGCCAGAAAAAGAAGATGAGCGTGATGGCCACCTGCGGCGCGAGCAGCAGGTAGGGCAACACCTTGTGGCCGAAGACGACGCGTTTTTCCATGGAGGCTGGGGCGGCGCGAGGCCGCCCCGAAAGAAGTTATCGGGCGCTCTGCTCGAAGCGCTGGAGCAGTTCGTTGCCGCGCTTGACGACGTTCTCCATGCCGGCCTTGGCTTCCACCTTGCCGGTGAAGATGCGCTCCATTTCGGCATCCTCGAGTTCACGGATCTGCGGCAGGAAGCCCAGGCGCACGCCACGCGACTGTGCGGTCGTCTCGACGTTGAGCTGGTTCACGCCCACCTCGGTGCCCGGGTTCTTGTCGTAGAAGCCGTCCTTCTTGGTCAGCTCGTAGGCCGCCTTGGTGACCGGCACGTAGCCGGTCTGCTGATGCCAGCGCGCGGCGACTTCGGGGCTTGCCAGGAAGTGGAAGAACTCGGTCACGCCACGGTAGTTGGCTTCGGGCTTGCCGGCGAACACCCACAGCGAGGCGCCGCCGATGATGGAGTTCTGCGGCGCGCCCTGGACGTCGTCGTAGTAGGGCAGGGTGGACGTGCCGAACTCGAACTTGGCGTTGCGCATGATGTTGGCGCGCAGGCCCGAGGACCCGGTGATCATCGCGCAGCGCCCGGAGATGAAGAGCGCGTTGGGATCGTCGCCGCGACCGCCGTACGTGAACACGCCGTCCTTGGCGAGTTGCGCGAGGTTGCTCATGTGGCGCACGTGCAGGTCCGAATCGATGGCCAGGCGCGCGTCCAGGCCCTTGAAGCCGTTGTCCTGCGTGGCGTAGGGCACGTTGTGCCAGGCCGAGAAGGTCTCGAGCTGGACCCAGGAGGGCCACGAGGTGGTGTAGCCGCAGGCCTGGCCCGAGGCGGTCAGCTTCTTGCCAGCTTCGGCCAGTTCGGCCCAGGTCTTGGGCGGCTTCTCGGGGTCCAGGCCGGCTTTCTTGAAGGCGTCCTTGTTGTAGTAGAAGACGGGGGTCGAGCTGTTGAAGGGCATCGACACCAGCTTGCCTTCGGGCGACGCGTAGTAGCCGGCAACCGCGCCGATGAAGTCATCGGGGTTGATCGGCTTGCCGACCTTCTCGGTCATTTCCTGCACCGGCTGGATGGCGCCCTTGGCATTCATCATCGTGGCCGTGCCGACTTCGAACACCTGCAGGATGTCCGGGGCGTTGCCACCGCGAAACGCCGCGATGCCGGCGTTCATCGACTCGCCGTAGTTGCCCTTGTAGACCGCCTGCACGCGGTAGTCCGACTGCTTGTCGTTGAAGGCCTTGACCAGTTCGTTCACACGCTCGCCAAGCGCACCTTCCATCGAATGCCAGAACTGGATGTCGGTGGCTGCCAGCGCCGGTGCGCTGGCAAGGATGCCAGCCAGACTCAGAATACCGAAGTGCTTGCGCATGATTTCTCCTTGACGCGCCGGCGGCGCGTTTGCAAAACAACCATCCAGCATAGGCAGTCTGCATGACGCGCCTGTGACGCCCTCCCGCGCCCGGTGAATGGACGCCTGCGCGGGATGCGGTCAGGGTGGCGCGACAGTCGCATCACTGCCGTGGGTTGTTGCTGTCTCCGATCGTCGCGGCCGCTGCATGAAGCGCATGCCATGTGACGTTGTCGTTATGTCTGTGCTTTATAACCCGCCGCCCGGTCGCGCGGCGGCGGTGTGGCACTCAGGCCACGCCGTCCAGCGCCGTGCGCAGGACGCGGGTCAGGGTGTGGATCTGATCCTCGCCGATGATGAGGGGCGGCGACAGGGCGATGATGTCGCCCGTCACCCGCACCAGCACGCCCGCCTCGAAGCAGGCCCGCATCACCTCGCGCCCGCGCGCACCGGGAGCGCCTGGCCGCGGCGCGAGTTCGATGCCGGCCATCAGCCCCAGGTTGCGCACGTCCACGACGTGGGCGGCCTGCCGCAAGCCGTGGACTGCCTGGGCAAACAGCGGGGCCAGGTCCGCGGCCCGCGCGAACAGGTCCTCGTCGCGGTAGATGGCCAGCGTCGCCTGGATGGCGGCGGCGGCGATCGGGTGGCCGGAATAGGTGTAGCCGTGGAAGAGCTCGATGCCGGGTGGGGCGTCATCGACGACGGTGTCGTGGATGTCGCGCCGCACGGCCACGGCACCTGCCGGCACCGTGCCGTTGCTGATGCCCTTGGCCAGGGTGATCAGGTCCGGCGTGATGCCGAAGTGCGCGCTGGCCGTGGCGGCACCCAGGCGCCCGAAGCCCGTGATCACTTCATCGAAGATGAGCAGGATGCCGTGCCGCGCGGTGATCTCGCGCAGGCGCTCCAGATACCCCTCGGGTGGGACGAGCACGCCCGCCGAGCCCGCCACGGGCTCGACGATGACGGCGGCGATCGTGTCGCCATGCAGGGTGACGAGTGCTTCCAGCGCATCGGCCAGATGCGCGCCCCAGCCGGGCTGGCCGACCGAGAAGCGTTGCTCGTCGGGCACGTGGGTGTGCGGCAGGTGGTCGATGGCGGGCAGCAGCGCCCCGGTGAAGGCGGCCCGGTTGGCCGGGATGCCGCCCACCGAGATGCCGCCAAAGCCCACCCCGTGGTAGCCGCGCTCGCGCCCGATGAAGCGCGTGCGCTGGCCCTGGCCGCGGGCGCGGTGGTAGGCCAGGGCGATCTTCAGCGCGGTGTCCACGGCTTCGGAACCCGAGTTGGTGAAGAAGATGCGATCCAGCCTCGCGGGCATCACCTGCGCCACGGCGCGCGCCGCGGCAAAGGCCTGGGGATGCCCGATCTGAAAGCCGGGCGCGTAGTCCAGCGTCTCCAGCTGGGCGGCGATCGCCCGGGCAATCGGTGCGCGCGCATGGCCGGCGTTCACGCACCACAGCCCGGCCGTGCCGTCCAGGATGCGCCGCCCCTGCGGGGTCGCGAAGTGCATCTCGCTCGCAGACGCCAGCAGCAGCGGGTCGGCCTTGAACGCGCGGTTCGCCGTGAACGGCATCCAGAGATGGTCTAGATCATTTGAGGGGGCGGCATCGCGGGTCATGCGGGGCTCCGACGGTGGCAGTGCCACAAGCCTAACAATATCGGGCTTGCGCGTCTTGTCACGTGATCGTGCCGATGCTATGTTGAGTTGCAAATTGAACCATTCGCATACGGAGCCCTTGTGCCCACATCGTGCAATCCAGGCCGGGGCTGCCACGCCCGCCGGCCTCGGCCAGTTGTCCTGGCAGTGGCGCTGGCCCTGTCGGTGCTGGGTACGACGGGCATCGCACAGGCAGCCGAGTTCGGCCGCGCGCGCACCTTGTCCGGCGTGGGCCAGCCCCTGCGCATCGAAGTGCCGCTCGAGCGCGTCGGCGCAGGCGAGTCCGCCGCCACGCTCGTCGTGCGGGCGCAAGGCGCCCAGGCGCGCGACGCCGGGCTCGCCGACAGCCAGCCGCTGGCCGTCGAGGGCATCGTGCGCCAGCGCTCGGACGGCGGCTGGGTCGTCGTCCTCGTCTCGCCCGAGCCCGTGCGCCTGCCCGTGGCGGACCTGCGCCTGTCGCTGAATTCCGCCGCGGGCAGCCAGCAGCGTCGCCTGATCCTGATGCTGCCGGCGGCACTGCACCCGGCGGTCAGTCCGATCTCGCTGGCGCGCGCCAGCGGGGCGGCCAGCGACGGCATCACGGTCCGATCGGGCGATACGGCGGGGCGCATCGCCCAGCGCCTGCGCAGTCAGCGCGGCTACGACGACGCGACCCTGTACCAGGTGCTCGCGGCCCTGCTGCAGGCCAATCCGGCCGCCTTCGTCGATGGCAACATGAACCGGCTGCGCGTGGGTGCGCGCCTGACCGTGCCGGATGCGGCCGCGGTCCGCGCGATGGACCCGGCCGAGGCCCGGCGCCTGTATGCGCGCCATATGGCGGACTTCGCGGCCTACCGGGCGCGCACGGCGCGCGGCGCGGGTGCCGTGGCGCCCGTGGCGGCGACCCCCGAGGCCGGTGGCGCCGTGGGCGCCGGGGCCAGTGCGGGCATGCCGCCCAGCGGTCGCGACGAGTTGCGGCTGTCGGCCGTGGCCGCGCCTGCCGGTGGCGACAACCAGGCGCGCATCGATCAATTGATGGACGAGCGTGCCGCCACCCAGCGCGCGCTGACCGATGCGCAGACGCGCGTGGGCGAGCTCGAGTCCACGCTGGCCGCCATGCGCCAGCTGCTGGAACGCCAGAACGAGACGCTTGCGCGGCTGCAGAACGGTGCTGCCGGGGGTGCGGGTGCACCGGGCAATGCCGGTGCGGCGGCAACGGGTGGCGCGGCCGGTGGCAACGGGCAGGCTGCGGCTGGCACGGCAGGGTCGGGGGGCATGACCGCGGCGGGTCAGGCGGCGCCAGGCGCCGGCGGCGGGGCGGGCAATGCCGGCAGCGGCGCCGCGGGCTCCGGCGGGATGACGGCGGGGGCAGGCGGTGGCGCGGGCTCGGCCGCCGGTGGCAATGGATCTTCCGGGACGATCGCAGGCGGTGGTTCGCCCGGCGGCGCAACCGGTGGCAGCGCGGCGGGAGGCCAGGGCAGTGCAGCTGCCGGGGGTACCCAGGGCAGTGCAGCAGCCGGGGTTGCCCAGGGCAGTGCGGCGACCACGGGTACCGCGCCGGGCTCGGCGACCGTCCCCGGCAATCCGGCGGGGCAGGGTGCCGGCAGCGCGCCGGGGCAGGGCAACGGCAATGCCGCCGGCGCCGGGACCGGCGGCTCGGCCGGCGCTGGCACAGGCGCACTGGCCGCGAATGGAACAGGAAACGCCGCGAACCCGGCGGGCACCGGTACAGGCCCGTCGGCCACGGGTGCCGCTGGCGCCGGGGCCGACACCAGCGCCTCCGCAGGCCCGGGCGGGGCCGCGGCTGTGCCGGGCGCGCTGTCGAACACCACGGGCGCTGCGGACGGCGCCCGTGCGGCCGATGGCAGCCTGCGTGCCGCCACGGGAGCAGGGGCGGCCGCCCCGGGCCCGGCAACGCCGGCAGGATCGGCCACGCCGGCGCGCGCCCAGGCCGAGTCGGCGACGGACGCCGCATCGTCCTGGCTCCAGCGCAATGTCTGGCCGGCCGGCGTGTTGTTCCTCGCCTTCGTCGTGATCGTCCTGGCGCTGGTCTTTCGCCGACGTCGACCGACGCACGGCCTGGCGTCGCCCACGACGGCCGCACCGGCTGGCGACACGACGGGTCCGCGCACCGAGGGTCCGGGCCCGGCGGCGTCCAGCACGAGCGCATCGCGCACCGCCGCTTCCGGCACGGCTGCACCGGATGCGGCGGCCGACGCCGCCGGGCCTGTGTCGGCCCCGGCCGACGCGACAGGTGCCGCCCCCACCCCCGGCACCGCCGCATCCTCCGCCCGCCGACCCCCGTCCGATGTATCGTGACGGCCTTGGCGTGGATGGGGATGTGCACGTGATGGACGCAGGACGAGGCGCGGCATGCCGCGCATAGCATTGGGGCTTGCCTATGACGGCGCCCCCTGGCTAGGCTGGCAGACGCAGCCCGGTGGCAGGACGGTGCAGGACACGCTGGAAGCCGCGCTGCACGCGTTTGTGGGCAGTCCGGTGGCAACCGTGTGCGCCGGGCGCACCGACACGGGCGTGCATGCCGCCATGCAGGTCGTGCATCTGGATTCGCCCGTCGTGCGGCCGGACCAGGCCTGGGTGCGGGGGCTCAACGCCCATCTGCCGGCCAGCATCGCCGTGCGCTGGGCGCGCGAGGTGCCGGACACGTTCCACGCGCGCTTCAGCGCCACGGCGCGCAGCTATGTCTACGTGCTGCTGGCCGACCCGGTGCGCTCGCCGCATTGGGCGGGGCGGGCTGGCTGGAGCTTCCGGCCGCTCGACCTGGCGGCGATGCAGGCAGGCGCCGATCATCTGCTGGGCACGCACGACTTCACGAGCTTCCGGTCATCGCAGTGCCAGGCCGCGACGCCCGTGCGCACGATGCACGCCATCGAGCTCGCCGCCCGCGGGCGCTTCATCACGGTCACGTTGCGCGCCAATGCCTTCCTGCATCACATGGTGCGCAACGTCCTCGGCTGTCTCGTGTACGTGGGGCACGGCCGTCACCCGCCTGCGTGGGTGGGTGAGGTGCTCACCGCCCGCAACCGGGCCATTGCCGCGCCCACGTTCTCGCCTGCCGGGCTGTACCTGACGGCCGTCGACTACCCGGGATTCGCGTTGCCCGTTTTGGACGCCAGCGCGGAAATACGCGACAATCTTTAGCTTTTGCGCGGCGTTGTCGGCCGGGCGCCGGGACATGCCGGCGCGCTGGCGCGCTGCCCTGGATCGCTCCATGTCCCGCACCCGCCTCAAGATCTGCGGCTTTACGCGCGAAGCGGATATCGACGCTGCCGTCGCCGTGGGCGCCGACGCCATCGGCCTGGTCTTCTACCCCCCCAGCAAGCGTTGCCTCACCCTCGAGCAGGCGGCACGCCTGCGGGCCCGCGTGCCGCCCTTCGTGTCCGTGGTCGCGCTGACCGTCAATGCGGCGCCCGCCGAGATCGACGCGATCGTGCGCGCGGTGCGCCCGGACATGCTGCAGTTCCATGGTGATGAAACGCCCGAGGCCTGCCGGCGATTCGGCCTGCCCTACCTGCGTGCGTTTCGTGTCGGGGCCCCCGGGCTCGATACCCCGGCGGCTTTGCTAGAATCGTGTCTTGACCACGACACCGCCGCCGGCTGGCTTTTCGATAGCCATTCGCCCGGATATGGCGGCAGTGGCAGGAGCTTCGATTGGTCCTCGCTTGCCGAAGTCGCCCACAACGCAGACGCGCGTCCGCTCGTTTTGTCTGGTGGGTTGCATGCCGAAAGGGTTTCCCAGGCCCTGGCTGACGTTCGCCCCTACGCCGTGGATGTGAGCAGCGGCGTGGAACTCGAACCCGGCGTGAAGTGCGCCGGGAAAATGCGACAGTTTGCCGAGGAAGTGCAGCGCTTTGACGCGGCACGCAAAACGACATGAGCACCTACAACTTTCCCGATGCCCGGGGCCACTTCGGCCCGTATGGCGGCACCTTCGTGGCCGAGACGCTCGTCCATGCCCTGGACGAGCTGAGCCAGACCTACGAGCGCTACCGCAACGATCCCGAATTCATCGCCGAGTACGAGTACGAGCTCGCGCACTTCGTGGGGCGGCCCAGCCCCCTGTATCACGCCCGCCGCTGGTCCAGCGAGCTGGGCGGCGCGCAGATCTGGTTCAAGCGTGAAGACCTGAACCACACGGGCGCGCACAAGGTCAACAATTGCATCGGCCAGGCCCTGCTGGCGCGCCGCATGGGCAAGCCGCGCGTCATCGCCGAGACCGGCGCCGGGCAGCACGGCGTGGCCACGGCCACGGTGGCCGCCCGCTACGGCCTGGAGTGCGTGATCTACATGGGCAGCGAGGACGTGCGTCGCCAGGCGGCCAACGTCTATCGCATGAAGCTGCTGGGCGCCTCCGTCGTGCCGGTCAATTCCGGCTCGCGCACCCTGAAGGACGCGATGAACGAGGCCATGCGCGACTGGGTCACGAACGTCGAGAACACGTTCTACATCATCGGCACGGTGGCCGGCCCGCATCCCTATCCGATGCTGGTGCGCGACTTCCAGACGGTGATCGGGCGCGAGTGCATCGAGCAGATGCCGCGCGACGCCGGCCGCCAGCCCGACATCGTGGTCGCCGCCGTGGGCGGTGGGTCCAACGCGCTGGGCATCTTCCACCCCTACATCCCGTTCGACGACGTCCAGCTGGTCGGCGTCGAAGCCGGCGGCCATGGCATCGCCAGCGGCCAGCATGCGGCGTCGATCAACGGCGGCCAGGTGGGCGTGCTGCACGGCAACCGCACCTATCTGCTGCAGGACGCCGACGGCCAGATCCAGGAAACGCACTCGGTGTCGGCCGGCCTGGACTACCCGGGCGTCGGCCCCGAGCACGCCTGGCTGGCGGACTCGGGTCGCGCCAGCTACGTGACCATCACCGATGAGGAGGCCCTGGCGGCCTTCCACGGTTGCTGCCGCATCGAGGGCATCATGCCGGCGCTGGAGTCCGCGCACGCCATCGCGCACGCCGTGCGCTTGGCACCGACCCTGCCCAAGGACACCATCATCCTGGTCAACCTGTCCGGCCGTGGGGACAAGGACATGCACACCGTCGCCGAGCGCGCGGGCCTGGACCTGTAGGAGCGCGACATGACTGCATCTTCTTCCCGCCTGCAGGCGGCATTTGGCGACACCACGCGCACCGCGCTCATTCCTTACGTGATGGCCGGTGATCCGGGCCGCAGCACCACCGTGCCGGTGATGCATGCGCTCGTGGCCGCCGGGGCCGACGTCATCGAACTGGGCGTCCCGTTTTCCGACCCCATGGCCGACGGCCCGGTGATCCAGGCCGCGGCCGAGCGTGCCCTGGTGCAGGGCACCCGCCTGCGCGACGTGCTGGACATGGTGGCCGAGTTCCGCCGCACCGACGCGCGCACGCCCGTCGTGCTGATGGGCTATGCCAACCCCATCGAGCGCATGGGCGCCGAGGCGTTCGCCAAGGCGGCCGGCGCCGCCGGTGTGGATGGCGTGCTGACGGTGGATTACCCGCCGGAAGAGGTGGCCGATTTCGCCCGCCTGCTGGGCGAGCACGGCATCGATCCCATCTTCCTGCTGGCGCCGACCTCCACCGACGCCCGCATCGCCGCGGTGTCCCAGGTGGCGCGCGGCTATGTGTACTATGTCTCGCTCAAGGGCGTGACGGGCGCGGGCCACCTGGATGCGGCCGACGTCGGCCGCAACATCGCACGCATCCGTCGCCATGTGACCCTGCCCGTGGGTGTGGGCTTCGGCATCCGCGACGCCGACAGCGCCGTGGCGCTGGCCGAGCATGCCGATGCCGTGGTGATCGGCTCGCGGCTCGTGGAGACCATCGCGGCGGCCGGCCAGGCAGCCGGCGAGTCGGGCCGCGACGCCGCCTGCGCCCGGGCTGCGCAGGACTGGCTGCAGACCATCCGCACCGCGCTGGACGCCCGCGCGGCATCGAAGACCGCGGCCTGACCGCGGGGTTGCCGACGTTGCCCGCGGCCCTCGCGGATCGACGTCGGCACCCGAACCGACTATCATGCACGCCCCGGCAGGCTTGGGCAGTATCCGCCGCCGCGGCATCGTCTCCTCTGTATCGGAAAGGATCTCTACATCGTGAGCTGGCTCGAAAAACTGCTTCCGCCGCGCATCAAGACGTCGGAAACCCAGACACAGCGCCGCGTTCCCGAAGGCCTGTGGACCAAGTGCCCGTCGTGTGAGTCCGTGCTGTATCAGGACGACCTGCGCAAGAACCTGCAGGTGTGCCCCAAGTGCGATCATCACCTGCGCATCAACGCGCGTGACCGCCTGGATTCCTTCCTCGACCGCGAAGGCCGCACCGAGATCGGTGGCGAGATCACGCCGGTCGATACCCTGAAGTTCAAGGACACCAAGAAGTATCCCGACCGCTTGAAGGAAGCGGCCGCCCAGACGGGCGAGTCCGAGGCCCTGGTGGTGATGAGCGGGTCCGTGCGCGGCATGTCCCTGGTGGCCGCCGCGTTCGAGTTCCAGTTCATGGGCGGCTCGATGGGCTCGGTCGTGGGCGAGCGCTTTGCGCGTGGCGTGCAGGCGGCCATCGCCCAGCGCAGCCCCTTCATCTGCTTTGCCGCCTCGGGTGGCGCACGCATGCAGGAAAGCCTGCTGTCGCTGATGCAGATGGCCAAGACCAACGCCATGCTGAGCGAACTGGCCAAGCACAAGCTGCCATTCATCAGCGTGCTGACGGACCCGACGATGGGCGGCGTGTCCGCGAGCTTTGCGTTCGTGGGCGACGTCGTGATCGTCGAGCCCAAGGCGCTGGTCGGCTTTGCCGGTCCCCGCGTGATCGAGCAGACGGTTCGCGAGAAGCTGCCCGAAGGCTTCCAGCGCGCGGAGTTCCTGCTGCAGAAGGGCGCCGTGGACATGATCGTCGATCGTCGCCGCATGCGCGACGAAGTGGCGCAGCTGCTGGCGCTGCTCACGCGCCTGCCGGCCGAAGCCGTCGTCGCCTGATGCCACCCGGCCGCGGGCCAAGGCCCGCCGGCTGCGCACTGCGCCCGTCCTGACCCACGGCCTGACCCTGTCAGGCCGTTCTGCATGGTGGGCCCCGCGGGCGATGCCCTGCCTGGGCCGGGCTGGCCCCGGCCCCAGCGGAGAGCCGGCGAAGTGGTTGATGCGGTTGATGCCACCAGTGCCCCCGATGCCGGCGAAGCGGCGTGGACGGCCGGGGCGGCCCGTCCGGGACGCCGACGCAGGATCCCCCGTCGCCGCTCCCCCACGGGGCTTGGCTGCCTGCTAGCATCGGGGGGCACCGGCGGACCCGTGATGTCCGCCGCGATGAACCCTCAAGGAGACAGGCGTGTTGAAACTCTATGGTTTCTGCATCAGCAACTACTACAACAAGGTCAAGCTCGCGCTGCTGGAAAAGGACGTGGCATTCGAGGAGGTGTCCATCCGCGCCTCGCAGGATCCCGAGGTCCTGCAGCATTCGCCCCTGGGCAAGGTGCCGTATCTGCTGACCGACGCGGGTCCGCTGTCGGAATCCCATCCCATCATCGAGTACATCGAGGACGCGCACCCGCAACGCCCGCTGATGCCGGCCGATCTGTTCGAGCGCGCCAAGTGCCGCGAGCTCATTCAGTATCTGGAGCTGCACGTCGAGCTGGTGGCGCGGCGCCTGTATCCGCAGGCCTACTTCGGCGCGCCGGTCAACGAGGCGCTGAACGCCGAAGTGCGTCCCCTGCTGCAGCGCAATCTGACGGCCCTGGCCAAGCTCGTCCGGTTCAACCCCTATGTGGCCGGGGCGCAGTTCACCCAGGCCGATTGTGCCGCCTGGGTGCACCTGCCGCTGGTGGCCAACGCCACCAAGGCCGTGTATGGCGAGGACTTCGTCGCGGCCGCGCTGGGGGGCGACCGGGTCAAGGCCTACCTGGCCCTGATCGGCGAGCGTCCGCATGCGCGACGCGTGGCCGATGATCGCAAGCGCGAACTGAAGGCGTCCGCGCCGGCGCGTTGATCCCTGCCTCGGGGTCGCCGTGGGCGACCCCGGTCCGGCATCACTCCACCTTGGTGCCGGTGGCCTTCACGATCTCCCCATAGCGCGCCATGTCGGTCTCGATCAGCGTGGCGAACTCGGCGGGCGTGCTGCCGCGCGGCACGAAGCCCGCGGCGGCGAAGCGCTCCTGCACGTCCGGATCCTTCACGACTTCATTGAGCTCCCTGGACATGCGCTCGACGATCTCGGGCGGCGTGCCCGCGGGCGCGAGCAGGCCCACCCACGAGTTCATGACGAAGTCCTTGACGCCCTGTTCGACGAGCGTGGGCACTTCCGGTGCGACCGACCAGCGTTCGGCCGATGCCAGGCCCAGCACCTTCAGGTCGCCCTTCTTGGCGTACGGCATGGGCACGATGGCCGGATCGAACACCATCGACAGCTGGCCACCCAGCAGGTCGGTCAGGATCGGCGCGCTGCCCTTGTAGGGGATGTGCGTCATCTCCAGCCCGTTGACCAGCGCGAAGTTCGCGCCGGTCAGGTGGGCGCTCGAGCCCGTGCCGCTGGAGGCGTACGACAGCTTGCCCGGGTTCTGGCGGCCGTACTCGATGAGCTCGCCGACCGAATTGACGGGCAGGTTCTTGTTCACGAAGAGGAACAGCGGCAGGTCGGCCAGGTGGCCCACCGGCGTGAAGTCTTCCTGCTTGTACTGCAGCGTGTAGAGGTGCGGATTGATGGTGTAGGCCGCCAGCACCGTCAGGAAGGTGTAGCCGTCCGGCTTGGCGCGAGCGGCCTGCGCCGTACCGACCAGGCTGTTGGCGCCAGGGCGGTTCTCGATGATGATCGGCTGGCCCAGACGCTCGGACAGCTTCTGCATCACGATGCGCGTGACGGCATCGGTGGAGCCTGCCGGGGTGTAGGGGACGATGACCTGGATCTGGCGCTCGGGCCAGGCGGCTTCGGCCTGGGCCGTGCCCTGGGCGAAGGCCAGGCCAAGGGCGATGGACATGATCGTGCCGGCGCGGCGCAGCAGGGAAGGGGTACGCATGGATGTCTCCTGAATGGAATGGCGTCGCGCGCAGCGAGGCGCGCGGTCCGGGCATGGTAGCCCGGCGCAGGGCCTCGGACCGACCCGGGTGTGAATAAGCGTTTCGCTGTGCGAACGTGATGTGCGGGGGGCGCCTGCACAGCTGGCGCCTGGGCACGACAGGGCCAGGGGGCGGATCGCCCCGGTCGTCTGCCTGCTTCTGCCATCATGTTCACGGCCTGTCTGGTGGACGGGGCACCGGCATCCGCAGGTCGCTTGCGCTGCGCCGCGCGATCCGGCGACGCCTCCGCACCAGGGCGCCGCTGACATGGCCGGATCCGGAAAGACAACGCCCCGATGCCGTTGCCGGCGATCGGGGCGTGGGTCGGTGAGGCACGAGGCGTTCACCGGGTCTGCTGACCGGACCGCAAGGCGGTCCGGCCGGGCCGAAGCCCTAGTCCTGCGTTTCGATCTGCACCATCGGCTCGTCGTTCACCACCGGGGCCGGCTTGCGCGCGCGACCCAGGCGAGGCGCGGCGGACGTGTCGGCGATCTGGGCCTGCACGGACGCCAGGCGCTGGGTGTCGGTCTGCACCCATTCCATGCCGGCGGCGGCGACCACGGCATCCAGGTCGGCGGCAGCGGCGGGCGCGCTCGCGGGCTCGGCCGGGTGTGTGCCGGCATGCGGCACGACCTCGGCAGGCGCCACGGTGTCGGCAGGCGACACGGCGGGCGCCGGTGCACGCGTGGACGCAGCGTCAGTCGGGGCGACAGGCGCGGCGGCTTCGACCGGGCGCACCGGGCTTGCCGTCGGCTCGGCAGGCGCCGGGCTGACGGGCGCTGCCGGTGTGGCAGCCGGGGCGGCCACCACCGGTTGCGCCGGGGCGATGTCGGCCGCGGGGACCGAGGTGGCCTCGGTCGCCGACACCGGCGTCACGACGGCAGGCGTCGTCGCGTCGGCGGCCGGCGTCGCGGGCACCACGGGGGCGCTGGTCGCGTCGATCGGCGTCGTCGTCGCGGTCACCGGCGCGCGGGTGGCCTCGATGGCCGGTGCACGCGTGGGTTCCGTGGCGTCCGAAGCCAGCTGGGCGGACGATGCCGCGGCGGGGGCCGAGGCGGCGTCCGTGACCGGGGCGGCAGCAGGTGCCGGGGACACGATCGACGGGCTCGACGCCGCGGGCAGCGTGGCAGGGGCGTCGACGGTATCGGCGGGCTTGTCCTCGCCCGGCAGGGCGGTCGGCGATTCCACGGCGGCAGCGACGGTGGCGGCAGCCACGACGGCACCCGTCACGGGGCTGCGCTTCGCGTCGTCATCACCCTGCGTCTCGCCATCGACGCCATCCTGGCCTTCGCCATCCAGCGCCAGATCGCCTTCACCCGTACGACGACCGCGACGGCCGCGACGGCGGCGGCGACGGTTGCGTTCCGGTTCGGCACCGTCTTCACCGTCGGCATCGAAGCCTTCCGGCGAATCCAGGTCCAGGCTGGGCAGATCCAGATCGGCCAGCTTCGGTTCCACGGGGCGCGTCTCGGTCGCTGCGACCGCCGGGGCGGTGGCCGCGGTGCCTGCCGAGGCATCGGCCACGGCGACGGCCGCCACGGTGGCGTCCACGCCAGCGCTCACCTCGGTACCGAGCACATCGCTGCGGGCCTCGTCGCGACGACCGCCACGGCGACCGCGGCGACCGCGGTTGCCACGGCCCTCGGCGTTGGCACCGTCCTCGTCATCCGCGGTGACCACGGGGCGGTGCGGCGGCAGGTCCAGCTCGGTGTCATAGCGACGGCCGCGTTCGGGGCGATCGCCGCGCTCCGGGCGCTCGGCACGGTCCGTACGCTCGGTGCGTTCGGGCTTGTCGGCACGCGGGGCGCGTTCGGCGCGGTCGGTCTTGGGCGCACGGTCGGTGCGCTCACCGCGCTCGCCACGTTCGCCACGCTCACCGCGGGCGTCATCGCGACGACCGCCCTGGCGGCGGCCGTTGCCCTGGCCCTGGCGATCGCCACCACGTCCGCGCGGGGCGTCGGGCTTGGCGGGCGTCGGGGCCGGGACCGGTGCTTCGACGGCGGGCGGGGCGCTTTCCAGCCCCAGCCACGAGGCCAGGCGGCGCAGGAAGCTGGGCGGCGTGGCCGCGGGGGCCGCAGCGGCAGCCGGCGCCGCGGCCGGAGCAGGCGCGGCGGGTGCAGGCGTGGGTGCGGGCTGGGCGGGCGTGATGCCCTTGACCAGCGCTTCGGCGCGCGGCTTGGCGTCGGCGCCAGGCGGCACCCAGTCCATGATCGTGCTGGGCGCTTCCACCAGCTCGAAGGACGACTTCGGCTCTTCCAGGCGCGGGTCGTCGTGACGCAGGCGCTCCAGGTGGTGGTGCGGGGTTTCCAGGTGCTTGTTGGGGATCAGCACCACATTGACCTTGAGCCGGGCTTCCAGCTTGGCGATGTCCGAGCGCTTTTCGTTGAGCAGGAAGGTGGCGACTTCGACGGGCACCTGGGCGTGGACCGCCGCGGTGTTGTCCTTCATCGATTCTTCCTGCAGCAGGCGCAGGACGTGCAGGGCGCTGGATTCGGTGTCGCGGATCACGCCGGTGCCGTTGCAGCGCGGGCAGGTGATGTGCGAGCCTTCGTTCAGGGCCGGACGCAGGCGCTGGCGCGACAGCTCCATCAGGCCGAAGCGCGAGATCTTGCCCATCTGGACGCGGGCGCGGTCCACATGCAGGGCATCCCGCAGGCATTGCTCGACCGAGCGCTGGTTGCGGCTGTCTTCCATGTCGATGAAATCGATCACGATCAGGCCGCCCAGGTCGCGCAGGCGCAGCTGGCGGCCGACTTCCTCGGCCGCTTCCATGTTGGTGCGCAGCGCGGTTTCCTCGATGTCGCTGCCGCGGGTGGCGCGCGCCGAGTTCACGTCCACGGCCACCAGGGCCTCGGTGTGATCGATCACGATGGCGCCGCCCGAGGGCAGGGGTACCGTGCGCGAGTACGCGGTCTCGATCTGGTGTTCGATCTGGAAGCGCGAGAACAGCGGCACGTCGTCGCGGTAGCGCTTCACGCGCTGGACGTTGTCCGGCATCACCACGCTCATGAAGGCGGTGGCCTGCTCGGCGATCTCGTCGGTGTCGATCAGGATCTCGCCGATGTCCAGCGAGAAGTAGTCACGGATGGCCCGGATGACCAGGCTGGATTCCAGGTAGATCAGGACCGGGCCGGCATTGTCGCTGGCGGCGCTTTCGATGGCGCGCCACAGCTGCATCAGGTAGGACAGGTCCCACTGCAGCTCTTCGACGCGACGGCCGATGCCGGCGGTGCGGGCGATCAGGCTCATGCCCTGGGGCACGTCCAGCTGATCCATGGCTTCGCGCAGTTCCTGGCGATCCTCGCCCTCGACCCGGCGCGAGACACCGCCACCGCGCGGGTTGTTGGGCATCAGGACCAGGTAGCGGCCGGCCAGCGAGATGAACGTGGTGAGGGCTGCGCCCTTGTTGCCGCGTTCTTCCTTTTCGACCTGGACGATGATTTCCTGGCCTTCGCGCAGGACGTCCTGGATGCGCGCACCGCGCACATCCACGCCTTCCTTGAAGTAGGACCGCGCGACTTCCTTGAACGGCAGAAAGCCGTGGCGTTCTTCGCCGTAATTGACGAAGCAGGCTTCCAGGCTGGGCTCGACGCGGGTGATGACACCTTTGTAGACGTTGCCCTTGCGCTGTTCGCGCCCGGCCGTCTCGATGTCAAGGTCGATGAGCTTCTGCCCATCGACGATCGCAACGCGCAGTTCCTCCTGGTGCGTTGCGTTGAACAGCATGCGCTTCATGGGATGTGCTTCTCCGTAAGGTTGGCGCGTCGATGTTCGACGCACCGCCTTGCGGGCCATCCGGCGGGGCAGACGGGCAGGAGAAACCGGCGCGTGCGCGGGGCACGCGCCCCGATCAGGATCGAATGTGCACGGTACGCCGGCCGGCGTACGAAGAACAGGAGAGGTAGTGGGATCCGGACAGTCCAGAACGAGGCGCGGCCGGGTGATCGGCGCGGCGGCTCCGCCCACGGGCAGCCCGCGCGAGATGGCGCGGCGGGCTGATTCGGGGCAGTGCGTCTGGGTGGTTCATCTCGGGACTACAAGCCGGGGGGACGTCTGCCGCGTGTCGCCGAGCTTGCGGTCGGCGATCACGGCGCGATTCAGACGTCCTAGTGCGTATACGACGGGTTCAACTGCTGACGTCGGCGAAAGAGCGAACCGTGCGCCGGGCTCTGTTGGAGCGGCGGCTACGCGATTGACGGCCGGGACGGCCCGAAGGGACCTTTGCGGGTGGGCGCTACAATATGTCTGGCCCATCATGCTGGCACGCCGACGGAGACGACGGCCCATGTCGTGAATCGTTATTCTTCACATGACAATTGCGCGTCTCGACGCCAGGGCGTGATGCATACCCGCCTGATCCTTTTCCAGGCCCAACGATTATAGGCCGCTTTTCGCATCGTGCAACACAAAGCCCCCGACAACGCCCCCGTCGTCCGCATGGTCCAGATCGGCCCGGAACACCATGGCCAGCGCCTGGACAACTTCCTGCTGCGCCTGTGCAAGGGCGTACCCAAGAGCCATCTGTACAAGGCGATCCGTGGCGGCGAGGTGCGCGTGAACCGCGGCCGCGTGGCGGTGGACTTTCGCATCAGCGAGGGCGACACGGTGCGTGTGCCGCCGTTGCGCCTGCCGCAAGAGGTGGTGCGCTTCGTGCCTGCCGGGCACTTTCCGATCATCTACGAGGACGACGCGATGCTGGTCATCGACAAGCCCTCGGGGGTGGCCGCGCATGGCGGCAGTGGCGTGTCGTTCGGCGTCATCGAGCAATTGCGCGCCGCGCGCCCGGACGCGCGCTTCCTCGAACTGGCCCACCGGCTGGATCGCGAAACCTCGGGCCTGCTGATGGTGGGCAAGAAGCGCAGCGCCCTGGTCGCGCTGCATGACGCCCTGCGCGAGGGCCGCACGACCAAGAAGTACTTCGCCCTGGTCGAGGGCGACTGGCAGAACGCGCGCCAGCACATCCGGCTGCCCCTGCTCAAGTGGACCACGGCATCGGGCGAGCGCCGCGTGAAGGTCGACCCGAGCGGCCAGCACGCCCACACGATCGTCTCGAGCGTGGAGCGCTTCGGGCGTTTCAGCCTCGTCGAGGCCGAGTTGAAGACCGGGCGCACCCACCAGATCCGGGTGCATCTGGCCCAGAGCGGCCATGCGCTGGTGAGCGACGACAAGTACGGCAGCGATGCCGTGCGCGAACGGATGGCTCGGCAGTATGATTTCCGTCGCATGTTCCTGCATGCCCATTCCCTGGCGCTGGCGCATCCGCTCACGGGTGAGCCCCTGGCCTTCTCCGCGCCGCTGCCGGCGCCCTGCGAGCGAGTGCTCGCGGCCCTGCGCAGCGAGCGCCACAACTCCGACGCAGGAAAGACGCGATGACGTATTCGCTGGTGGTCTTCGATTGGGACGGCACCTTGATGGATTCCACGCCCGCCATCGTGGCGGCGATCCAGGGCGCCTGCCGTGACATGGACCTGCCGGTGCCGCCCGACGAGGCCGCGGCCTGGGTGATCGGCCTGGGGCTCGCGGACGCGCTGCGCGCGGCGGTGCCGGAGCTCAAGCCCGAGCAGTGGAAGGCGTTCTCCGAGCGCTATCGCTTCCATTACCTGACACGCGACCCGGAGCTGCGGCTGTTTGCCGGCATCGAAGGCCTGCTGACCGGCATCGCCGCCACGGGCGCATCGATCGCCGTGGCCACCGGCAAGAGTCGCCTGGGCCTGGATCGCTCGCTGGACGCCACCGGCCTGCGCCCGCGCTTTGACGCCACGCGCACCGCGGACGAAACCCACTCCAAGCCGCATCCGGCCATGCTGCTGGAGCTGATGGACGAGCTCAACGTGCCGCCGGCGCGCACGCTCATGATCGGCGACACCTCGCATGATCTGAACATGGCGCGCAGCGCCGGTGTCCATGGCCTGGGCGTGAGCTACGGCGCACACGCCGTGACCGAGCTCGAAGGCTGCGAGCCGGTGGGCATCGTCCACAGCGTGGCCGAGCTCTCGGACTGGCTGCTGCCCCGGGTCGTCGCGCCTACGACCTGATCGGGGCTGGCGCGCCGCCCGATCACAGGCGGCACGCGGGCAGCCGGGGCAAGGCACTCGGGCGGTCGGCGCGACGGCGTCTTTGGCGTCCCGATGCCCTGTGCCGTCGATGCTCGACGCATTCGGCGGCCAGATGCGTGAAGTGCCCGGCGCGCCCGTGCCTGGGCCTAGCGCCCCGCGGCGGCCAGATACAGGAACAGGGTGGGGCGCTTGTCCAGATCGGGCACGGCGCGCTGCTTCCACTCGTTGATGGTCAGCGTCTTGATCCACGCGGCATCGGTCGTGAGCGCACGCGCCACGCACAGCCGCGTGTCGCCGCGCAGCGACTGCGTCAGGGTCGAATACAGCGCGCGGTTGCGATACGGCGTCTCGATCAGGATCTGCGTCTGCGAATGCCGCGCCGAGTGCTGCTCCCAGGCCTTGAGCTGCTTGGCGCGCTCGAGGTCCTGCACGGGGGCATACCCGTGAAACGCAAAGCGCTGGCCGTCCAGGCCGCTGGCCATGAGGCCCAGCAGGATGGACGACGGGCCCACCCAGGGCACGGCTTCGATGCCCAGGGCATGGGCCGCCGCCACGACGCGCGCACCGGGATCGGCGACCGCCGGGCAACCCGCCTCGGACACCAGGCCGATCTCGCCGCCCTTGCGCAGCGGACGCAGCCAGCCGTCGATCTCGCTGGCGCTGGTCTTGGCCGTCAGGGTGTGGATGGTGATTTCCTGGATCGGGCGCACCGTGCCGATCTGTTTGAGAAAGGCCCGCGCGGTCTTGGCATTTTCCGCGACATAGGTGTCCAGTCGGCTGGCGACCTCGTGCGCCTCGGTGGGCAGCCAGCGCCCGGTGGGCGCCTCGCCCAGCGATACGGGAATGAGATGCAGCCGGCCATGCCGGGCGGCCGGCGCAGCCTGCCGCGCTGCCGACTCGGGGGCGGGGGCCGCAGCACCGGCGGGCACTGGGGCGTCGCCGCCCGATACGGGCTCGCCTGCCGGCGCTGTGGACGTGTCCGCCGGCTCGCCTGGGCGCACCGTGGCCGGGCCGCGGCTCGTCGGGTCCTGGCTCATGCCGCGCCTCCGTCGAGCGGGTCCAGGCCGAAGCCGGCCAGCAGGCGGGTCAGGGCGATCAGCGGCAGGCCGATGAGTGCCGTCGGGTCGTCGCTGTCGATGCGTTCCATGAGCGCGATGCCCAGGGCTTCGGCCTTGGCGCTGCCCGCCGTGTCGTACGGCGTTTCCGCCTGCAGGTAGGCGGTGAGCTGTGCGTCCGTCAGCGGCCGCAGCCGGCAGTGCGTGACCACATCCATGACCTCGGTGCGCACGCCGTCGGTCACGGCCAGGGCGCTGTGAAAGGCCACGTCCTGGCCCGCCATCCTGCGCAGCTGCGCCAGGGCGCGATCGAAGTCGCCCGGCTTGCCCAGGGCCTGTCCGGCGCACACGGCCACCTGGTCCGAGCCGATCACGATGGCCCCGGGGGCGCCAGCGGCGACGGCCAGCGCCTTGGCCCGGGCCAGGCGCAACGCCAGTTCGGCGGGCGTCTCGCCGGGCAGTGCGGTCTCGTCCACGCCGGGCGCCTGCACCGTGAAGGGCAGGCGCAGGCGTTCGAGCAACTGCTTGCGATAGGGCGAGGTCGAGGCGAGGATGAGGCGAGGACGGGCAGCTGGCATGCGATGGCGGGTGGCGGACACCGAAAGGAGGGCGTTGGGAAGCTTTGACGCACAAAGCGCTTTCAAGCTATCATTTTACGCTTTTGGCACGCAGTGGCTTATGTGGTTGCAGGCGCTCGCGAGGGAAACCTTTGCGTGCTTGGCCTCCCGCAGCGGCTCGTGTCTGGAATGGGCGCCGCCGGATGGATGTGGCGCGCTGCCCGGGTGGTCTGGATGCACTGCAGCGGATGCGCTGCACGGATACACCGCGCGGTTGCACAGCGTTGCCGCTTCCAGCACATGCCGCAAGCCAGGTTCTTTGCGTGCCGCAGGAGACGTTGTCATGGCCCAGCAGGACAAGCCCGTGGGCAGCCCGGAATCGGATCGTGCCGCCCCGCTTGCGCACATCGATGCCTTTGATGCTGCTGCGCGCGGCCTCGTGTTCGAGGGTGAAACGCCGCTTGCACGCCTGCAGCGCTTTGCCACGGATCTGCCCGCGCAGACCGGCACCGTGCAGTGGTCCGTGCAGGGTGCCATGGGTGCCCTGGGCGAGCCGCTCCTTCAGGTGGCCGTGAAGGCTGATCCGCTTGTCACCTGCCAGCGCTGCCTTGCGCCGTTTGCCTGGCCCGTGGATGAGCAGACCGAGCTGCACCTCGTGCACGACGAGTCGGAACTGGACGAGGGCGACCCGGATGACGTGGACCTCGACGGTTACGACAAGGTGCTGGGCTCGAGCCGCTTTGATGTGCTCGCCCAGGTCGAGGACGCGCTCATCCTTGCGATGCCGTACATTGCGCGCCACGACGTCTGTCCGCAAGGCGCGGGCGCAGCGGGCACGCCGGCAGAACCCGAGGTCGCCGACGAGCGCCCGCATCCTTTCGCCGGCCTGGCCGCGCTGAAGGACCGTTTGAAGAATCAGGATTGAGCCTGCGGCCCACGCCGCAGGATCGTAGTCGGAAAGCCGCCCGAGTCGGTGCCTCTCCGAGGGCCGCACAGCGCTTTGCGCCGGGCGGGCTTTTTTTGTAGTCATAAACCAACACGCCGCGCTTGGCGTACAATGCGCGCCGTTTCCAGGAGTCATCATGGCCGTTCAGCAAAACAAGAAGTCGCCCTCCAAGCGCGGCATGCACCGTTCGCACGATTTTCTGACGAAGCCGCCGACGGCCGTCGAGCCGACGACGGGCGAGCAGCACCTGCGTCACCACATTTCGCCCAACGGTTTCTACCGTGGTCGCAAGGTCCTCAAGACCAAGAACGACGAATAAGTCGCGGCGCCTGGTCGTTCACCCGCGGATATGATCCGTATCGCGATTGATGGCATGGGGGGCGACCACGGTCTGCCCGTGACCGTGCCCGCCGCCGTGGCGTTCGCCAAGCGCCAGCCGGATGTTCACATCCTGCTGGTCGGGCTGCCCGACGCCATCGAGCCCCGCCTGAAGGATGTCCCCCCCGCGCTGCGGGAGCGCATCGAGGTGGTGCCCGCGTCCGAGGTCGTCACGATGGACGATCCGGTCGAGGTCGCCCTGCGCCGCAAGAAGGACTCGTCCATGCGCGTGGCGGCCACCCTGGTCAAGGATGGCCGTGCCGACGCCTGCGTGTCCGCCGGCAATACCGGCGCCTGGATGGCGATCACCCGCTACGTGCTCAAGACGCTGGATGGCATCGACCGTCCCGCGCTGACCGCGTCGCTGCCCAACGGCAGCGGCGGGGCGACGACCATGCTCGACCTGGGTGCCAACGTCGACTGCACCGCCGAACACCTGCTGCAGTTCGGCATCATGGGCTCGGCCCTGGTGTCGGCCATCGATCAGAAGGACCGCCCGCGCGTGGGCCTGCTGAACGTCGGCGAGGAAGTCATCAAGGGCAACGAGGTCGTCAAGGAAGCCGCCGAGCTGCTGCGCGCAAGTTCGCTCAACTTCCAGGGCAACGTCGAGGGCAACGAGATCTTCCAGGATCGCGTGGACGTCGTCGTGTGCGACGGATTCGTCGGCAACGTCGTGCTGAAGGCCACCGAAGGCCTCGCGCGCATGGTGTCCGGCATGATCCGGCAGGAATTCAAGCGCAATCCCCTCACGCTCGCCGCGGGCCTGGTCGCCACGCCGGTGCTCAACCGCTTTCGCGAGCAGGTGGATTCGCGCCGCTACAATGGTGCTGCCCTGCTCGGTTTGCGGGGCGTGGTCATCAAGAGTCATGGTTCAGCCGACGTCTTCGGCTATGGTTGGGCCCTGCAGCGCGCCTACGACGCGGTCGCCGGCGGATTGCAGGAACGCACGGCCGCGGCCGTTGCCCAACTCACGAAAGGCGTTCAGGAGACACGGGAATGACAGGATCGGTCATCGTCGGCACGGGCAGTTTCCTGCCGCCGCGAATCGTTTCCAACGACATGCTCGCCGCCGAGCTCGCCGAGCGCGGCGTCGAGACATCCAACGACTGGATCGTCGAGCGCACGGGCATCCGTCAGCGCCACCTCGCCGAGCGTGGCGTGACGACCAGCATGCTGGCCACCGAAGCCGCGCGCAGCGCCATCCGCGATGCGGGTGTCGACCCCACCGAGGTCGACCTGATCGTGGTGGCGACCTCCACGCCGGACTACGTCTTTCCCAGCACGGCGTGCCTGGTGCAGGCCAACCTGGGCATCGCCGGGGGCGCCGCCTTCGACATCCAGGCCGTGTGCTCGGGCTTTGCCTATGCGCTCACGACGGCCGACAGCCTGATCCAGGCCGGGCGTGCGCGCTGTGCCGTCGTGATCGGCGCGGAAGTCTTCTCGCGCATCCTCGACTGGAACGATCGCTCGACCTGCGTGCTGTTCGGTGACGGCGCTGGCGCCGTGGTGCTCAAGGCCTCGGAAACGCCGGGCATCCTGGCCGCCAACCTGCATGCGGACGGCTCGCAGATGAAGATCCTCTGCGCCGCCGGCAACGTGGCGTATGGCGAGGTCACGGGCGACCCCTTCCTGCGCATGGATGGCCAGTCCGTCTTCAAGATGGCCGTCAACGTCCTCGCGCAGTCCGCGCGCGAAGCCTGTGAGTCGGCCGGCATCGGCCTCGAGCAGATCGACTGGCTGGTCCCCCATCAGGCCAACGTGCGCATCATCAATGCGCTGGGCCGCAAGCTCGGCGTGCCCACGGATCGTGTCGTCATCACCGTGGACCAGCATGCCAACACCTCCGCGGCCAGCGTTCCGCTGGCCCTCGACACCGCGCGCCGCGATGGCCGCATCGGCACCGGCAGCACGGTCCTGATGCAGGGCGTGGGCGGCGGTTTCACCTGGGGCAGCGTGCTGGCCCGTCTATGATCGTGGCGCAGCAGCCACGCCACGGGACCGGGTCCCGGCTCGGCGTGGCGTTCGGCTGCGTCCACCGGAAAACGCCATGAAGATCGCATTCGTCTTTCCCGGCCAGGGCTCCCAGTCGCCCGGCATGCTCGACGCCTTCGCCGGCAACGCCGCGGTGGCCGATGTGCTGGCGCGCGCGGGTGCCGCCCTGGACCAGGACATCGCCGGCCTGATCGCACAGGGCCCGGCCGACGCCCTGAACCTGACCACCAACACCCAGCCCGTCATGCTGACGGCCGGTGCCGCCGTGTACGCCGCCTGGCAGGCCGCTGGCGGGCGCACGCCCGACGTCATGGCCGGCCACAGCCTGGGCGAGTACACCGCGCTGGTGGCTGCCGGTGCGCTGTCGCTCGAAGACGGCGTGCGCCTGGTGCGCATCCGTGCCGACGCCATGCAGTCCGCCGTGCCGGTGGGCGAGGGCGGCATGGCCGCCATCCTGGGTCTGGACGATGATGCCGTGCGCCAGGCCTGCGCCGACGCCGCCCAGGGCGAGGTCGTCGAGGCCGTCAACTTCAATGCGCCTGCCCAGGTCGTCATCGCCGGTCACAAGGGGGCCGTCGAGCGCGCCTGCGCAGCGGCCAAGGCCGCGGGCGCCAAGCGCGCGCTGGCCCTGCCGGTGTCCGCGCCCTTCCATTCCAGCCTGCTGCGCCCGGCCGCCGACGTGCTGGCCCGCGCGCTGGCCGACGTGCCGGTGGCCGCGCCGGCCGTCGCCGTCATCAACAACGTCGACGTGGCCACGTCCGCCGAGCCCGCCGCCATCCGCGATGCGCTGGTGCGCCAGGCGTGGCACCCGGTGCGCTGGGTCGAGACCATCCAGGCCATGAAGGCCCAGGGCGTGACGCACATCATCGAGTGCGGCCCGGGCAAGGTGCTCGCCGGCCTCGTCAAGCGCATCGACGGCGATCTGGTCGCGCTCGCCATCACCGATCCGGCGTCCCTGGACGCCGCCCTCGCCGCCACGGCCTGACCCCGCACTCTCAAGGAACCCGCCATGGATCTGCAAGGCAAGACTGCACTCGTCACCGGCGCCACGCGTGGCATCGGCCAGGCGATCGCCCGTGAGCTCGCCGCCCGTGGCGCGCGCGTCATCGGCACCGCCACCTCCGAAGCCGGCGCGCAGGCCATCACGGCCGCGCTGCAGGCGCAGGGCGGCCGCGGCGTCGTGCTCGACGTCACCGACAACGCCGCCGTCGACGCCCTGATGGCCGAACTCGCCAAGGAAGAGGGCGGTGGCCCGGCGATCCTGGTGAACAACGCCGGCATCACCCGCGACACGCTCGCCATGCGCATGAAGGACGAAGACTGGGGTGCCGTGATCGACACCAACCTGTCCTCGGTCTTTCGCCTGTCGCGCGCCGTGCTCAAGGGCATGATGAAGGCCCGCTGGGGCCGCATCGTCAACATCACCTCGGTGGTGGGCGCCAGCGGCAACGCAGGCCAGGCCAACTACGCCGCCGCCAAGGCGGGCGTCACGGGCATGGCGCGTGCGCTGGCTCGCGAGCTGGGCAGCCGGAACATCACCGTCAACTGCGTGGCGCCCGGATTCATCGATACGGACATGACGCGCGCCCTGGCCGAAGGCCAGACCGACGCGCTGCTCGGCCAGATCCCGCTGGGCCGTCTGGGCACGCCGGAAGACATCGCGCACAGCGTGGGCTTCCTGTGTTCCCCCGCGGCAGGCTACATTACGGGCGCCACGCTGCATGTGAACGGCGGCATGTACATGAACTGAACACGCGCCGCGCCGTCGCGACGCCGGCCTTGCCAGCAGTCTGGCAGGCCGGCCCGGCGGGGCGCGCCACGAGCCGATTTTCCCCGTGCTCGTCTTTTACCGCCACCTGCTGCATCCCGCGGCACTTGGCTATAATTCGCAAGATTTGACCTTTGGAGATCCGCATGGAAAGCATCGAACAGCGCGTCAAGAAAATCGTCGCTGAACAACTCGGCGTGAACGAAGCCGAGGTGAAGAACGAGTCCTCTTTCGTTGACGACCTGGGTGCCGATTCGCTCGACATGGTGGAACTCGTCATGGCTCTGGAAGACGAGTTCGAGACCGAGATCCCCGATGAAGAAGCCGAAAAGCTGACGACCGTCCAGCTCGTGCTGAACTACATCAGCTCGAACCTGAAGAAGTAATCTGCGCGCGGCGGCCTGGTCCTCGCGCCGGTTCGCCCCGGCGGTTGCCGGGCGTGGCGGACAGGGCGGGTAACCGGGGCGGCGCTGGCCGCCTCGTCGCGCTGGGTTTCGGGGTTTTTCAATGCACAACGCGGGCACATGCAGGCCCGCGAGGAGTCATCAGTGAAGCGACGTGTCGTGATCACCGGCCTGGGCATCGTGTCGCCCGTGGGCAATGACATCAATACGGCCTGGGATAACATCCTCAATGGGCGTTCGGGTATCGACACGATCACGCGTTTCGATGCCTCACCGTTCACCTGCCATATCGCCGGCGAAGTGCGTGGGTTCGACATCGGGGACTACATCCCCGCCAAGGACGCCCGCCAGATGGATACCTTCATCCATTACGGCATCGCTGCCGGCGCCCAGGCGTGGCGCGATTGCGGCCTCGAAGTCACCGAAGAGAACGCCACCCGCATCGGGGTGGTGGTCGGCTCGGGCATCGGCGGCCTGCCGCGCATCGAGGAAACCCACGCCGAACTCACCGCGCGCGGTCCGCGCCGGATTTCGCCGTTCTTCGTGCCTGGCGCGCTGATCAACATGATCTCCGGTCAGCTGTCGATCCTGTACGGCATGAAGGGCCCGAACTACTCCGTGGTGTCGGCCTGCACGACCGGCCTGCACTGCATCGGCGATGCCGCCCGCCTGATCGCCTATGGCGATGCGGACGTCATGCTCGCCGGCGGTGCGGAATCCACCGTCTCGCCCCTGGGCATCGGTGGCTTTGCCGCCGCACGCGCGCTGTCCACCCGCAACGACGACCCCAAGGCCGCCTCGCGTCCGTGGGACCGTGATCGCGATGGCTTCGTGCTGGGCGAGGGCGCGGGCGTCCTGGTGCTGGAAGAATACGAGCACGCCAAGGCGCGCGGCGCGCGCATCTATGGCGAGTTCGTGGGCTACGGCATGAGTGCCGACGCGCACCACATCACCGCACCGGATCGCGACGGTCCGCGCCGCGGCATGCTGAGCGCGCTGGCCGACGCCAAGGTCAACCCGGACCAGGTCCAGTACGTGAACGCGCATGGCACGTCCACGCCGCTGGGCGACAAGAACGAGACCGAAGCGCTCAAGCTCGCCTTCGGCGACTACGCGCACAAGCTCGTGGTCAACTCGACCAAGTCCATGACCGGCCACCTGCTGGGTGCGGCCGGCGGGATCGAAGCCGTGTTCACCACGCTCGCCCTGCATCACCAGGTGTCGCCGCCAACCATCAACCTGGACAACCAGGATCCGGAATGCGATCTGGACTACTGTGCCAATGCCGCGCGCCCCATGGCGATCGAGTACGCACTGTCCAACTCCTTCGGGTTTGGCGGCACCAACGGTTCGATGCTGGTGCGTCGGGTGTAGCTTGAGCCTTCGCGACGCTGCGGTACCCGACGGCCTCACCGTGCAGGCCCGCCACCGCGGGCTGCGCGGCTGGCGGCCGGCCGTGCGGCGCGTGGCCGTGGTGCGCGATGGCCGCTGGCGCTGGCAGTCGCAGGATGGCCGCTGGGTCGACGTCGAACCGGATCGACTGTCCATCGGGCCTGGCGCCTGGTGGCTGCACGTCTGCGGGCTGACAGCCGGCCCCCAGGGGCGCCCGCGCCGCGTGCGGGCCACGCTGTGGCGCCCGTGCGTGGCGCCCGCCAGCTGGCGCCGCCTGCAGGTCGCCGCGCGCTGGTGCATGGCGGGTGGGCGTGCCGCGCCTGCCGCTGACGCCGGCTCGGCCACGGAGGCCGGTCGGTGAGCGAACGCGACGCCGATGCCATTCTCGTCGAGCGCGTGCAGCGTGGCGACAAGCGCGCCTTCGAGCTGCTGGTCGTCAAGTACCAGCGCAAGATCATGCGCCTGCTTTCGCGGCTCATCCGTGACCCCGTCGAGGTCGAGGACGTGGCGCAGGAAGCCTTCATCAAGGCCTACCGGGCCCTGCCGCAGTTCCGCGGCGAGAGCGCCTTCTACACCTGGCTCTACCGGATTGCCGTCAACACCGCCAAGAACCATCTCGTCGCGTCGCGGCGCCGTCCCACGGGCAGCGGCCACTACGAATCCGAAGATGGCGAAACTTTTGACGAAACCGACAACCTAAGCGATATCAACACGCCGGAAGCGGCGTTTGCGAGCCGCGAGATCGCCGAGACGGTGAACCAGGCGATCGATGCCTTGCCCGAAGAATTGCGCACCGCCATCGTGCTGCGCGAGATCGAGGGCCTGAGCTACGAAGACATTGCGCAGACCATGGGGTGCCCGATCGGCACCGTGCGTTCGCGCATTTTCCGGGCACGCGAGGCCATTGCCAACCGGCTGCGGCCCCTGCTGGACACCCCAGACGACAAGCGCTGGTAGGAATATCGATGCGCGTGACCGTTGTGGAACCCCTGAACGTTCGCAGAGTCATATGCGGCAGTAAGCGAGGAGTGACGTCATGAATGCAGTGCGTTGGCGCGAGGACGCAACCGAGGTGCGAACCGACGAAGCGAAGACCGCGTTGTCCGCCTTCATGGATGGCGAAGCGGAAATGCCGGACTGGCTGCACCGCTCCGACACGGCGACCCAGGATTGGGACACCTATCATCTGATCGGCGATGTGCTTCGCACGCCTGGCCTGGCGCGTCCGGTCGGGCGCGATTTCTCGAGCCGGTTCGCCCAGGCGCTGGCCGACGAGCCGGCGATCGTGGCGCCGCGTCGCCGCGGCGCGACCCGGATGCTCAGCCGCTATGCGATCCCCGGCGTGGCCCTGGCTGCCGCCGTTGCCGCCGTGACGTGGATCGCCCAGCCCTACATCGCCCCCAGCGGCGCCTTGCTGCAGGCCGACACCCGCACCCCGTCGCGGGCTGCCGTGATGTCCGCCTCGCTGCCGCTGGACCCGACCCTGGCCGATTACTTCGACGCTCACCGGAACATGGCCGGGATGGGCGCCGTCACCCAGGCCAGCCTGGATTCCCCGCGGCCTTGACGATGGCAGTCTTCCTTCGCCAGATCGCCGGCGCATGCCGCGCGGCGGCCCTGTGTGCGCTGGCGCTGGCGGCCTATCCCGCCAGTGCCGCGCCGGCCGACGCCCAGGCGGGCACGGTCTATCTGGATCGTCTCAAGCAGGCCGCCCGGGAAAACAATTTCGCCGGTGTCTTCATCTACCAGCAGGGCCAGGTGATGCTGTCCTCGCAGATCGCACACCGGGTGGATGCGGGCGTCGAGCGCCAGCGCGTCGAGATCCTCGATGGCCGGGCGCATCGCGAGTTCCTGCGCCACAACGATCACGTGCGCACCCTGCTGCCCGAACTGCGCCTGGTCCTGGTCGAAAAGCGCGAGATCGAGCATTTCCCCGCCTTCTACCATGGCGCATCCGACAGCGTGCTGCGGCACTACACCATCGAGATCGAGCCCGAGCCGGGCCGGGTGGCCGGGCGACCCTGTCACATCGCCTACGTGAACCCGCGCGCGCCCGACCGCTGGGGCTACCGCCTGTGCGCCGACGTGGACAGCGGGCTGCTCCTGAAGGCGCAGACGGTGGATGCGTCAGGCCAGGTGCTCGAGCAGGTCGCGTTCTCCGAGGTGCGCTTCAACCGCGACATCGACCCGGCGCTCGTCGAGCCGGGGCAGGACGTCTCGGGCTGGCGCGAAGTCGCCTCGGGCGAACCCATCGATCTGGCCGCCGAGGGCTGGCGCATCATCGCGCCGCCCGGCTTTGCCCCGATCAGCCAGGTCCAGCGCACGCTCAAGCATGACAAGACCGTGCGCCAGGTCGTGCTGTCCGATGGCGTGGCTGCCATCTCCGTGTTCTTCGAATCCTATCTGCCGAGCCATGAAGAGTCCGCGGGCGCCAAGGAACATGGCGCCACCAGCATCTTCAGCCGCCGCCTGGGCGACACCTGGCTTACCGTCATGGGCGAAGTGCCCATGGCCACCGTCACGCAAGTCGCCGAAGGCATCTCCTTCGAGCCGCACGCGCCATAATGCTTTCGGGACGGCCGCGCCTTGAAACGCGGCCGTATCGCCCCGATCGTATGGTCACATTCACACCTGAGCGCTGGAGTTGGAACATGTCATTGATGTCCGTGCATTGGCTGCGCCGCGCGCGCAATGTCGTGCTGCTGGGCGCCGCCCTGACGGTCGGGGCCCCGGCAGCGATGGCGCAGACCGCGCCGCTTCCGGATTTCACGACCGTGGTCGAGCAGATCGATCCCGGCGTCGTCAACATTCGCACCACCGCGTCCATTCGCGTGGCCGGCCGCGGCCCCGGGGGCGGCAGCGATCCCTACGAGCTGTTCCGCTGGTTCTTCGGGCCTGAGTTCCAGCCGCCCGGCGGTGGCGGTGGCGGCGGACCGGCGCGTCCGCAGGTGCCCGGCCAGCCGCAGCCCCAGGCTCCCGGCAGTGGCAGCGGCGAAGAGCGCAGCGTGCCCCGTGGCGTGGGCTCGGGCTTTTTCATCTCCAAGGACGGCTACATCCTGACCAACCACCACGTGGTTGACGGTGCCGACGGCATCGTGGTCACGCTGGCCGACGGGCGCGAATTCAAGGCCGAGATCATCGGCTCGGATCAGCGCACCGACGTCGCCCTCATCAAGGTCGACACCAAGGATGCACCGGTGCTCAACATCGGCGAACCCAAGTCCCTGAAGAAGGGTCAGTGGGTGCTGGCCTTCGGCTCGCCGTTCGGCCTGGATTCGACCGTGACGGCCGGCATCGTCAGCGCCATCGGCCGCGACACCGGCGACTACCTGCCCTTCATCCAGACGGACGTGGCGGTCAACCCCGGCAACTCGGGCGGCCCGCTGGTCGACCTGGCCGGGCGCGTGGTCGGCATCAACTCGCAGATCGTCTCGCGCAGCGGTGGCTTCATGGGCATCTCGCTCGCCATCCCCATCGACGAGGCCATGCGCGTCGTCGACCAGCTGCGCGAAACCGGCAGCGTCGTGCGTGGCCGCATCGGCGTGCAGGTGGGTGAAGTCAGCGACGAAGTGGCCAAGGCCATCGGCCTGGATCGCGCCGTCGGCGCCCTGGTCAGCGGCGTCGAGCGTGGCGGTCCTGCCGATGCGGCAGGCGTGCAGCCGGGCGACGTGGTGCTGAAGTTCAACGGCGCCGACGTGCGTCGCGTCTCGGACCTGCCGCGCATGGTCGGCGGCACCAAGCCGGGCACCGAAGCCACGCTGCAGGTCTGGCGCAAGGGCAAGGAGCTCACGCTCAAGGTCAAGGTCGACACGCTGGAAGCCGACGGCCCCACCGCGCGCGCCACGCCGGAGTCCGGCCCCTCGCAGGCCAAGACCAATGAAATGGGCCTGGCCGTGGGCGAAGTCACCGCCGCCGAGCGTGAAGAGCTGCGCATCAGCGGTGGCGTGAAGGTCGAACGTGCCGAAGGCGAGGCTGCCAGCGCGGGCATCAACGCCGGCGACGTGATCCTGGCCATCAACGACACCGACGTCACCAGCGTCAGCCAGTTCAACGAACTGGTCGGCAAGCTCGACAAGAACCGTGTCAACGCGCTGCTGGTGCGTCGCGGCGACGTCACCCAGTGGGTGCCGGTGCGGCCGGCGCGGTAGAATAGCGGGCTACCCGGACCGGGACGAGCCCAGCGCTCGCCCCGGTACCGGGCCGGATTTTGCCGCGGTCGGTACCTGGCAAGGCAGAAAAGGGCGTGATCCACGCCCTTTTTTGCCGTAGGTCCCGGCACGCGATGTCGTCCTTCCCGTACTCAGCTCCCACCGGAGCAGCGAGCCGAAAGCCGCCACACGGGGCTGTCATGCCTTTCGGCCGTCCCGTTTCTACTTTGACTCGATATGCAGCACATCCGCAACTTTTCCATCATCGCCCACATCGACCACGGCAAATCGACGCTCGCCGATCGCCTGATCCAGCGCTGCGGCGGCCTGTCCGACCGTGAAATGGAGGCGCAGGTACTCGATTCGATGGATCTGGAGCGCGAGCGCGGCATCACCATCAAGGCCCAGACCGCGTCGCTGCGCTACACGGCGCGCGATGGCAAGATCTATCACCTGAACCTGATCGACACCCCGGGGCACGTGGACTTCTCCTACGAAGTCAGCCGCTCGCTGTCGGCCTGCGAAGGCGCGCTGCTCGTGGTCGACGCCTCCCAGGGCGTGGAAGCGCAGACGGTGGCCAACTGCTACACCGCCATCGAGCTCGGCGTGGAAGTGGTGCCGGTGCTCAACAAGATGGACCTGCCCCAGGCCGATCCGGAAGGCGCGCGCACGGAGATCGAAGAGGTCATCGGCATCGACGCGCAGGATGCGATCGCCGCCAGCGCCAAGACGGGCATGGGCATCGATGACATCCTGGAGGCGGTCGTGGCGCGCGTGCCCCCGCCCAAGGGCGACCCCGAAGCGCCCCTGCAGGCGCTCGTGATCGACTCGTGGTTCGACAACTACGTCGGCGTGGTCATGCTGGTGCGCGTGGTCAACGGCGTGCTGCGGCCCAAGGACAAGATCCTGCTCATGGCCGCGGGTGTGACGCATCCCTGCGAGCAGGTCGGCGCCTTCACGCCGCGCTCGCAGCCGCGCACCGAACTGTCCGCCGGCGAGGTGGGGTTCGTCATCGCCGGCATCAAGGAGCTCGCGCACGCCAAGATGGGCGACACGCTGACCCTGGCCTCGCGCCCGGCCGCCCAGCCGCTGGCCGGCTTCAAGGAGGTCAAGCCGCAGGTGTTCGCCGGTCTGTTCCCGGTCGAGTCCAGTGAGTACGACGCGCTGCGCGACTCGCTCGAAAAGCTCAAGCTCAACGACGCGGCGCTGCTCTACGAGCCGGAAGTCTCGCAGGCGCTGGGCTTTGGCTTTCGGTGCGGGTTCCTCGGCATGCTGCACATGGAGATCGTGCAGGAACGCCTGGAGCGCGAGTTCGACATGGACCTCATCACCACCGCGCCGTCGGTGGTCTACGAGGTCGTGCAGCGCGATGGCACCGTCATCACCGTCGACAGCCCCTCCAAGATGCCCGAGATCGGCAAGATCGAGGAGATCCGCGAGCCCATCGTCACCGTGACGCTGTTCATGCCGCAGGAATACGTCGGGCCGGTGATCACGCTGTGTACCGGCAAGCGCGGCAACCAGATCAACATGAGCTATCACGGCCGCCAGGTCCATCTCGTCTACGAGATCCCGCTCGCCGAGATCGTGCTCGACTTCTTCGACCGCCTGAAGTCCGTGTCGCGCGGCTACGCGTCGATGGACTACGAGTTCAAGGAGTACCGCAACGCCGACGTGGTGCGGGTCGACCTGCTCATCAACAGTGATCGCGTCGATGCGCTGTCCGTGATCGTGCACCGGGCCAATGCCCGCCACCGGGCGCGTGACGTGGTGACGCGCATGCGCGGCCTGATCCCGCGCCAGATGTACGACGTGGCCATCCAGGCTGCGATCGGCGCGGAAGTCATCGCGCGCGAAAACGTGAAGGCCTTGCGCAAGAACGTGCTGGCCAAGTGCTACGGCGGCGACATCAGCCGCAAGAAGAAGCTGCTGGAAAAGCAGAAGGCCGGCAAGAAGCGCATGAAGCAGGTCGGCAGCGTCGAGATTCCCCAGGAGGCATTCCTGGCCATCCTGCAGGTGGATGACAAATGAGCTGGAATTTCGCCCTGATCCTGTTTGTCCTGCTCGTCGTCACCGGCATCGTCTGGGTGATCGACGTGATCTGGCTGCGCCCGGTGCGCCGCCGCCGCGTCGTGGCCGCCGCGGCCGAGTTCGACCGCGACCGTGCGCCGCACCTGCGCGCCGTCGAAGGCGCCGAAGCCGCCGACCGGCACCGCTCGCAGGTGCTGGCCGAGGCCGGCCGCTCGCCGTGGTGGGTCGAGTACTCGGTCAGCTTCCTGCCGGTGATCCTGTTCGTCTTCGTGCTGCGCTCGTTCGTGGTCGAGCCTTTCCGGATCCCCTCGGGCTCGATGCTGCCCACGCTGCAGTCGGGCGACCTGATCCTCGTGAACAAATTCACCTACGGCATCCGACTGCCGGTGATCGACACCAAGATCATCGACGTGAACGATCCGCAGCGCGGCGACATCATGGTGTTCCGCTACCCGCCGGATCCCAAGGTCGACTTCATCAAGCGCGTGATCGGCCTGCCGGGCGACGAGGTCGCCTACGTCAACAAGCGCCTGTACGTGAACGGCACCGAAGTCCCGCGCGAGCGCGTGGGCGACTACTTCGAGCCGGACCGCGCGGCCTACAGCGGCGAGTACAGCGAAAAGCTGGGCGCGGTGGACCACCGCATCCTGCTCGATGCCCAGCAGGGTGGTGCCGAGATCTATTCCGGCGGCGCGCAGCGCAACCGCTGTACGTTCCAGCCGGGCGGCATCCGCTGCACCGTGCCGGAAGGCCAGTACTTCGTGATGGGCGACAACCGCGACAACAGCGCGGACAGCCGCTATTGGGGCTTTGTGCCGCAGGATCACATCGTGGGCAAGGCGTTCTTCGTCTGGATGAATTTCGGCGACCTGAGCCGGATCGGCGGTGTGCGGTGATGACGCGCGAAGCGTCCGCCCATGTCCCGGGCCGGCTGGCGCGGTGCGGGTGAGGCATGAAGCTCAGCGATCTTGAGAATCGGCTGGACTATCGCTTCAGCAACCCGGCGTTGCTGGAGCAGGCGCTCACGCACCGCAGCCACAGCGCCCGCCACAACGAACGCCTGGAGTTCCTGGGCGACAGCGTCCTGAACTGTGCGGTGGCCTCGCTGCTGTACGACCGCTTCGCGCGCATCGACGAGGGTGACCTGTCGCGCCTGCGCGCCAACCTGGTCAAGCAGGCCGCGCTGGCCGACATCGCCCAGCAGCTGGATCTGTCGCCCTACCTGCGCCTGGGGGAAGGTGAGCTCAAGAGCGGGGGCTTTCGGCGCCCGTCGATCCTGGCCGACACCCTGGAGGCCATCTTCGGCGCGGTGTTCCTGGACAGCGGGTTCGACGAGGCAAGCCGCGTCATCCGGCGCCAGTACCAGACGGCGCTGGCCGGCGTGGACCCCAAGACCCTCGGCAAGGACGCGAAGACGCTGCTGCAGGAATACCTGCAGGGCCGGCGCATCGCCCTGCCGCTGTATGCGGTCGTCGCCACCCACGGCGCGGCCCACAGCCAGGAATTCGAAGTCGAGTGCGCCATCCCGCGCCTGGAAGTGCTGGTGCGCGGCACGGGCGGCAGCCGGCGTGCCGCCGAACAGGAAGCCGCACGCCAGGCGCTGGCCCTGGTGCAGGCCGCCGACATGGGCCAGACGCGGCGCGCACGGGCCCGCAAGTCGCCCCAGCTCTCGTTGCCCGTGGCCGTCGCGCAGAGCGCGGCGCAGGACGGCGCCCCGAGCACGCGCGGCGAGGATGCCCGCGCCGCAGCAGCCCGCAAGGGCGGAGAAAGTACGCAATGACCGATATCCAAGACACGCCTTCCGCCGCCGACGACACCGCCAAGCAGCATTGCGGCCTGATCGCCATCGTGGGCCGGCCCAACGTGGGCAAGTCCACGCTGCTCAACGCCCTGATCGGGGCGAAGGTCAGCATCGTCTCGCGCAAGGCGCAGACCACCCGCCACCGCATCCACGGGGTGCTCACGCGGCCCGGCCAGCAGTTCGTGTTCGTCGACACGCCCGGCTTCCAGCGCAAGCATGGCGGCGCCATGAACCGCATGATGAACCGCGTGGTGACGCAGGCCCTGTCGGACGTGGACGCCGTCGTCATGGTCGTGCAGGCCGGCAAGTGGACGCCGGCCGACGCCGAGCTGCTGCCGCTGCTGCCCGCGGGCCCGCGCCACATCCTCGCCGTCAACAAGACGGACCTGCTCAAGGATCGCAACGCGCTCTTTCCCTACGTGCAGAAGATCGCCCAGCTGCATGCGTTCGACGCGGTCGTGCCGGTCAGCGCCGAGAAGCGCCGCCAGCTGGACCCGCTGCTCGATGAGATCGGCCAGGCGCTGCCCGAGGGCGAGCCGATGTTCGAGGAAGACGCGCTGACCGACCGGCCGGTGCGCTTCATCGCGAGCGAGCTCATCCGCGAGAAGATCTTCCGTCTGGTGGGCGACGAGCTGCCGTACGGCTGCACGGTCGTGATCGAGCAATGGGAAGAACTGCCCAACCAGGTGCGCATCGCCGCCTGCATCCTGGTCGAGCGCGAAAGCCACCGCCCGATCCTGCTGGGCAAGGGCGGCGAGCACATGAAGCGCATCGCCACCGAAGCGCGCCAGGACATCACCAAGCTGCTCGACCAGCCGACCCACCTCGAGATCTACATCAAGGTGCGCAAGGGCTGGTCCGATCGCGAAAGCGCCCTGCGCGAGCTGGGGTATGACGCAACGTAGCGGCGCCAGTCGCGTCACCGACGCGTACGCGTTCCTGCTGCACAGCACACCGTGGCGCGAAACCTCGCTGCTGGTGGAAGCCTACAGCCGTCGCCATGGCCGGGTGGCCCTGGTGGCCAAGGGCGCCAAGCGCCCGCACTCGGCGCTGCGGCCCGTGCTGGGCAATTTCCAGCCGCTCGCCCTGTCCTGGAGCGGATCGGGCGAGGTCAAGACGCTGACCCGCGCGGAATGGGTCGACACGCTGCGCCGCTACAACGGGCCGGCGATGATGTCCGCCTGGTACATGAACGAACTGCTGCTGCGGTTGATGCCGCGCGAAGACGCCCACGCGGGTCTCTTCGATGCCTATGACGAGGCCCTGCAGCGCCTGAGCGCCGGCCAGCGCGCCGCCGGGGCGCTGCGCCGCTTCGAATGGACGCTGCTGACCGAGACGGGCTATGGCCTGGACATGGACGCCCCCGACTTCGACGACACGGCGGGCGAGCCCGCCTTGCGCCAGATGCTGCGCGAACAGATCGACGCCCAGCTCGACGGTCGTCCGCTCGTGACGCGCCGCGTGCTGCGCTCGCTGCAGCGCGGCTGAGCCTGCTGCGGGCGCGATAGCCCACCCTCCGACCTCGGCTCGATCAGCACGGTGACCCGCCGCCGTCGGGGCAGTCACATTCGTGCTGCGCTCGCTGCAGCGCGGCTGAGCCCGCTGCGGGCGCGGTAGCGCACCCTCCGACCTCGGCTCGATCGGTGCGGCGACCCGCTGCCGTCGGGGCAGGCACATTCGTGCTGCGCGCGATGACGTGCCGCTGGCCTGTCTGCGTGCCGCCACCGTTGACGCGTCTTCGGTGTGCGGCAGCCCGGCGAGCGTTCACCCGGCGCCTGTCCGGTGCTCAGCGTTTTTTGGTCAGTGCATCCGGCTTGTGGATCGCCTCCTTGCCGGTCTTGTCGCTCTTCACCTTGTATTGCGGTGCATCCGGGCTCGCCTTCGCCTGGTGGCCTTCGACCTTGGCCGTGCCGGTCACCTTGCCGACCACCGTGCCTTCGGTCTTGCCCTGAGAGGTATTCCAGGTCACGTGATCGCCGCGCTTGAGTTGCGCCATGTCGTTCTCCGGGGGAGATGGGGTGGCCCCACCGCGCAAGCCGCGTGCCGTGGCTCGCGTGCGGCGCCCCGCTACAATCGACGCTCCCGGGGGCCGGCACGGCGGCCGGCGCCCATCGATCGAGACGACATGCTGGTAGAAATCAACCTCATCACGACCCTGATCATCACGCTGTGCGTGCTCATGACCGGCCGTCTGCTGATTGCGCGCATTGGCCTGTTGCAGCGCTACAGCATCCCGGAGCCGGTGGTGGGGGGGCTTCTCGCGGCGGCGCTGATCACCGTGGCCCGCGTGGCGTTCGATCTGCAGATCACCTTCGACATGTCGCTGCAGACGACGCTGATGCTCGCGTTCTTTGCCAGCGTGGGCCTGGGGGCGGATCTCAAGCTCCTGATCCAGGGCGGGCGCGTGGTGGTGATTTTCCTGGTCGTCGTGCTGGGCCTGCTGGTCTTGCAGAACGTGATCGGGCTCACCGCCGCCTGGGCCATGGACATGCATCCCCTGGCCGGCCTGATCGCCGGTTCCATCACGATGTACGGCGGCCACGGCACGGGCGCGGCCTACGCCTCGCGCTTTGCGGACATCGAGAACCTGCAGGGCGCGATGGAGCTGGCGATGGCCTGCGCGACCTTCGGCCTGGTGCTGGGCGGCATCGCCGGCGGACCGCTCGCGCAGCGGCTCATCTCGCGCCACGGCCTGAAGGGCACCGGCACCGCGCCGCAGGCCGCGGACACGGACGCAGCCGGGCCGCCGGCCCTGGACCAGCGCAGCTTTCTGAGCACCTTGCTGCTGCTGCTCCTGTGCGTGGTGGCGGGGTCGTGGTTGTCCGAGGTCGCGCAGAACGACCTCATCACGCTGCCCGCCTTCGTCTGGACGCTGTTCTGCGGCGTCATCATCCGCAACGTGCTCGGCCTGGGGCTGAAGATCCGCATCAGCGACACCGCCGTGTCCGTGCTGGGCGGCGTGTCGCTGTCGCTGTTCCTCACCATGGCGCTGATCGCTCTGCGCCTGTGGGAACTGGTGTCGCTCGCCTTGCCGATCCTCGCCATCCTGCTCGTGCAGACGGTGGTCGCGGTGCTCTACATCTATTTCCTCACCTTCCGGGTGATGGGGCGCGACTACGACGCCGCCGTCATCTGCGCGGGGCATTGCGGCTTCGCCCTGGGCGCCACGCCGACGGCCATCGCCAACATGCAGGCCATCACGGCCAAGCACGGGCCATCGCCGCAGGCCTTTCTGGTGATCCCGATCGTGGGTGCCTTCCTGCTGGACATCTGCAACGCCCTGGTCATCCAGACCTTGCTGGCCACGCCCCTGTTCGGCTTCTGAGGAGACACGACCCATGACCGTCCTGCGCCGTTTCTGCCTTGCCCTGTGTCTGCTCGCCGCCCTGGTGGGCTGTTCCTCCGCCCCCGACGAGGAGACGGTGTCCCGCGACGTCGCCGCCCGCCTGGCGACGGCCTTCGATGGCGATGTCCTGGGCATCGACGCCCTGCGCCGCCTGGGCAGCGCACCCGCCCCGGACGCGGCCGACGGCACCCCGCGCCGCATCGTCTACTACAACGCCACGCTGAACCTTGCGCGCGACTACGCCTTCAACGACTGGGACGCGCTCAATCCGCAATCGCTGGCCACGCTGCTGGGCGCCACGGCCCGCGGTGTCTCCGGCCTGGAGCCGGCCGGCAACCGCGCCGGCGACACCCTGCGCGTGCATGGCTCCATCACCTACCGCAAGGATGGCGATGGCTGGCGGCCGGTGGCCTTCATCCAGCCGCCGCCGGCGCAGGCCCCGCCCATGGACAACACGGGGTCGGCGTCCCACGCCCGCAGCGTCATCGAGCGCATCCGCAACCTGTTCGACAACCCGCCTGCCGAGGAAGAGCCGGCGCGCGCCATCATCACCGAAGAGCTCGATGCCGCCTATCACCAGATCGCCTTGCGCCTGGAACGCCTGGAGCGGGCGTTCCTGATCGCGGGCGGGCCGATCGGCGGGGAGTACGATCGCCTGGCCCGCGCCATGGCGGCCTTCGGCAACCAGCGGGGCATTCGCTCGGCCGCGCTGGAGACCGACGGCAGCCTGGAGAACCTCAACCTGCTTGCCGCCAACCGCGCCGACGTCGCCATCGTGCAGAACGACGTGGCCGCGCGCTTTGTCGCCGAGCAGGGCGACAAGCCGGGTCCGCATGCCATCCGCGCCCTGGGCAGCCTGTTCCCCGAACCGTTGCACCTGGTGGTGCGGGCCGACAGTGACATCCACAGCGTGGCCGACCTGGCCGGCAAGCGGTTCGACCTGGGGTTGCGGGATTCGGGCAGCCGGCGCACGGCCGAGGCCGTGCTCAAGGCCCACGGCGTGGACGTCGCGAGCCTGACGGACGAGGCGCGTGGCGGGCCGGCGGCGGCCCAGGCGCTGCGTGACGGCGAGATCGACGGCTTTGCCGCCGTCATCAACGCCCCCGCGCGGTTCATCCAGGAGCTGTCCGCCGATCTGGACATCCGCCTGCTGCCGATCGAAGGCCCCGCGCCCGCGGGCGAGCCGGGCCTGGTGCCGATCACCATGCCGCAGGGCACCTACCCCGGGCAGAGCCAGCCGACCCCCACGTTGGCCGTGGCGGCGCTGCTGGTGGGCCGCGCCGACCTGGATGCCGAGGACGCCCGTTCCCTGGTCGAATCGGTCTATCAGCACATCGACTTTCCGTCGCTGGGCAGTGGGGCGGGGGGGCAGATCTCGGCGCGCAATGCCCGGGTGGGCATCTCGATTCCGCTGCACGAAGCCGCGCCACCCATGCTGGACGGCGTGAAGCCCGAACTGCCGGGCGAAGTGCGCGCGCCGGCTGCCGCACCGACGCCCTGAGCCTGGCGCCCGGGCCGTGGCCAGCCCATGCGGGCGTCGGGTGCGCCGCGATGCCGCTGGGGCTGGCTTGATACTGCTCGGGTCGGCGCCATGACGCTCGGCCCTGCTTGATGCCGCTCGGTCCGGCGCCATGCCGCTTGGCCTCGCTAGATGCCGCTCGGGCCGGCGCCACGCCGCTCGTTCCCGCTAGATGCCGCTCGGCCCCGCTCGCTGCCGCTTGGGCTGGCGCCACGCCGCTCGGTCCCGCTAGATGCCGCTCGGGCCGGCGCCATGCTGCCCAGCCCAGCCCAGCCCAGCCCAGCCCAGCCCAGCCCAGCCCAGCGCCGCGCGCGTCCCGCCCGCGCCAGCCCCCGTGGCGCTACTTCACCTGCTGCTTGCCGAGCTTGCGCGCCAGCGTGCGCCGGTGCATGCCCAGGCGTCGGGCGGTCTCGGAGATATTGAAGCCCGTCTCGGCCAGGGTTTCGTGGATGTGTTCCCACTCCAGCGTCTTGATGGACGTGGTGCGCTGGGTGACTTCGACGTCGGTCGTGCCCTCGGCGCGGTGAAAGGCCGCCTCGATGTCGTCCGTGTTGGACGGCTTGGCCAGGTAGTGACAGGCGCCCAGCTTGATGGCTTCCACGGCCGTGGCGATGCTGGCATAGCCCGTGAGCACGACGATCAGCATTTCCTCGTCGTGGGCATGCAGCGCCTGGACACAGGCGAGCCCGGAGGCATCGCCCTTGAGCTTGAGGTCGACCACGGCATAGCCGGGGTTTTCGCGCTTCAGGACCCCGTCCAGGCCATCCAGGCCGGCGGTGGTCACCACGCGGTAGCCACGCCGCTCGAACGAGCGCGACAGCGTGCGCGCAAAGGCGATGTCGTCTTCGACGACGAGCAGGACGCGTTCGTCGTCCTCGATCGGGGGGTCAGGGGTTGGGAGCGGATTCACCGTCTTGTTCCTCGAGCATGAGCGCGGGCAGGGGCAGCGACAGGGCGACGACCGCGCCGCCCTCGGGGCGATTGTGCGCGCTTACGCTGCCTCCCAGGGTGCGGGCCACGTTCACGACGAGGAACAGGCCCAGGCCGCGCCCCGGACTGCCCTTGCTGGATTGATAGGGTTTGCCCAGCTGGTTCAGCATGGCGGGCACGAAGCCCGGGCCTTCATCGATCACCGTCAGGCGCAGGGCCTGGGCATCGCGCTCGAGCACCAGCTGCACCCGATGGGGCGACGCCTCCAGGGCGTTGTCCAGCACATTGTGGATCATCTGCTTCAACGCCGTGTCGGACACGATGCGCACGTCCTGCCCGAAGCGGTCGGTGTAGATCAGGGAGGTGGCCCCGCGCGTCGTGCGCCATTCGGTGACCACATCGGCAAGAAAGGTGCGCACCGTGGTGGGCGCGGGCGCCTCGCCGTGCGTTTCGCCCGCCGACATCAGGATGCCGTGCAGGATGGACTTGCAGCGCTGCACCTGGGCCTGCATTTCGTCGATCTCCTGCAGCAGGTCGGGGTCGTGCGCAAAGCCGGGCATGCGTCGCCAGTCGCCCAGGATCACGGCCACGGTGGCCAGCGGCGTGCCCAGCTCGTGGGCCGCGCCCGAGGCCAGCAGGCCCATGCGCACCAGGTGCTCTTCCTCGGCGGCGCGCTGGCGCAGGTCGGCCAGGCGGGCGTCGCGCCCGCGCAGGTTGCGGCTGATGCGCGAGACGAAGATGACCAGCAGGGCCGCATTCAGGGCAAAGCAGATGAGCAGGCCCTGCACGTACAGGCTGCCCAGCCCCAGGTCGTGGTCCAGCGGCAGCGGCAGGGGCTGGCCCCAGATCGCCAGGCCGATGAAGCATACGCCGGTGACGCCCACGAGCATCCAGGTCGACCAGGGCTGCAGCAGGATCGCCGCGAGCGTCACCTGCAGCAGGTACAGGAACACGAACGGGTTGCCGGTGCCGCCGCTCAGGTACAGCTGGGCGGTGAGGATGCCGACGTCCAGCAGCAGCGAGACGAACAGCTCGGAGTTGCTGACCTCGCGGCGGCGCCGCAGCCACACCAGGCTCACGAGGTTGAATGCGACCAGGCCGCCCAGGACGCTCAGCATCGTGGGCAGGGGCAGCGGCACGTCGAAAACCCCGGCGGCCACGGTGATGGCCATGACCTGCCCGAGCGCCGCCAGCCAGCGCAGCTGGATCAGCTGCTGCAGGTTCTTGCGGCCGGTGGTGTCGGTGGCCGCGGGGGGCGGCGGACTCGCGCGCTGCGGCGCGCGGGGGGCGTCAGTCGGGACGGTCATCGTCGCGGTCTCCTGAGGCGGCCAGTGTAGCCGTCCCGCCGCGACGCAGCCGACGCTCGTCCCGGGCCAGGAAGCCCGCGCCCAGGGCCAGCATCAGCGCCAGCCCGAACCAGGTGATCGCGTAGATCGTGTGGTGGTTGTTGAACGACACCACGGTCAGCCCGCCCACGGGCCAGTCGGGGGCCTGCGTGCTGCCCGGACCGGGGTGGCGCGGCAGTTCCGCATCGATGAAGAAGGGGGCGACGGGCGCGAGGCCGCGGGCCTGGGCGATCGCCGCGATGTCGCGGGAATACCAGGCGTTCGCCTCGGCGTCGTTGCTGCGCAGGAAACCGCCGCCCGGTTCGGGCAGGCGCAGCAGGCCGGTGACGGACACGGTGCCCTGCGGCTGGTTGGCGGTGCGGGTCTGCGGCTGGGCGTTGCCCGTGGGCACGAAGCCGCGATTCACGAAGACGAGGCTGCCGTCGGCCTGGCGCAGCGGCGTGAGCACCCAGAAGCCGGCGCCGATGGCGGTGGTCGCCTGGACCAGGGCTTCGGCGTCGTGCAGGTACTCGCCGGTGGCGGTGATGCGTCGGTACTCGTCGTCGTCACGGTTGACGCTCGACCAGTCGGCAGGGGAAGGCGAGGGGAGGGGGGCGGCGTGGATCCGGCTCTCGACCCGTTCGATCAGGTCGAGCTTCCACGCCCGCCGTTCGACTTGCCAGACGCCCAGGGCGACCAGGCCGACGAACACCGCCAGGGCGATGATGCCCCAGGCGATCAGGGTGCCCGCGCGCCGTGGCCGGCGCACGCGGGCGTCGGAAGCGGCGGGCACGGGCGTCACTTGGGCAGCATGTCCAGCATGTCGTGCGTGGGCATCATGTTGGTGTTCAGGTGGAACATGACCCACAGCGAACCCGCCAGGGTGATGACCACCACGATGATCGTGAAGATCAGCGCCAGCATGCTCCAGCCCGCCTCGACCTTGGCGTTCATGTGCAGGAAGTACACCATGTGCACGACGATCTGCACCGCGCCCAGGCCCAGGATCACGATGGCGGTGGTGCGCGAGCTTTCCAGCACGTCGCCCATGACCAGCCAGAACGGGATCACCGTCAGGACCACGGCCAGCAGAAAGCCGGTCATGTAGTCCTTGAAGTTGCCGTGGTAGGCGGCTTCGCCATCGTCGTGGTCGTGGTGGTCGTCGTGGCCGTGAGCCAGGTTGTCGTGATGCGCGCTCATGGCAGCACTCCCATCAGGTAGACGAAGGTGAACACGCCGATCCAGACCACGTCCAGGAAGTGCCAGAACATCGACAGGCACATCAGGCGACGGCGGTTCTCGGGGATCAGGCCGTGCTTGTTGATCTGGACCATCAGGGTGATCAGCCAGATGATCCCGAAGGTCACGTGCAGACCGTGCGTGCCGACCAGCGTGAAGAACGAGGACAGGAAGGCGCTGCGCTGCGGCACGGCACCCACGTGGATCAGGTGGGCGAACTCGTAGATTTCCAGCGCGATGAAGCCCGCGCCGAGCAGGCCGGTGATGGCCAGCCACATCTGCATCGCGCCCTTGCGGCGGCGCTGCATCTCGATCATCGCAAAGCCGAACGTGATCGAGGACAGCAGCAGCAGGGCCGTGTTGATCGCCACCAGGTTCAGATCGAACAGATCTGCACCGGACGCGCCGGCCGCGTAGTTGCGGCCGACCACGCCATGGACGGCGAAGAGCGCGGCGAAGATGAGGCAATCGCTCATCAGGTAGATCCAGAAGCCCAGCAGCGTGCCGTTCTTCGGATGGTGTTCGCCGGGGACGTAGAACTCCGGCACGTCCGGCGCCGCGGCGCCGGGCTTGAGGGCAAGCGTATCAGACATGTTGGGCAAGGACTCGGGTACGTTCAGCTTCCGTCCGCACGACTTCTTCGGCAGGGATGTAGTAGTCGCGCTTGTAGTTGAAGGTGTGCACGATGCTGTAGATCACGATGGCGGCGAAGGTCACGCCGGACACGAGCCACATGTGCCATACCAGCGCAAAGCCCAGCAGCGTCGACAGTGCCGAGAGGATCACGCCGGCAGACGTGTTCTTGGGCATGTGGATCGGCACGAAGCCGGTGCTCGGACGCTCGTAGCCACGGCGCTTCATGTCGTACCAGGCGTCACCGTCGTGGATCTGCGGGGTGAACGCGAAGTTGTAGTCGGGCGGCGGCGAGGAGGTCGACCATTCCAGCGTGCGGCCATTCCAGGGGTCGCCCGTGAAGTCGCGCAGCTGTTCACGGCGCAGGTAGCTCACCACCAGCTGGATCAAGAAGCTCGCGATGCCCAGGGCGACCAGCACGGCGCCCACGGCGGCGATCTGGAACCAGATCTGCAGCGACATGTCCTCGAAGTGGCTGACGCGGCGGGTGACGCCCATCAGGCCCAGGATGTACAGCGGCGTGAAGGCGACCCAGAAGCCGATCAGCCAGAACCAGAACGAGCACTTGCCCCAGAACGGATCCAGCTTGTAGCCGAAGGCCTTCGGGAACCAGTAGGTGATGCCGGCCATGAGGCCGAACAGCACGCCGCCGATGATGACGTTGTGGAAGTGGGCGACCAGGAACAGGCTGTTGTGCAGCACGAAGTCAGCTGGGGGCACGGCGAGCAGCACGCCCGTCATGCCGCCGATGACGAAGGTCAGCATGAAGCCGATCGTCCAGAGCATCGGCACTTCGAAGCGGATGCGGCCGCGGTACATCGTGAACAGCCAGTTGAAGATCTTCGCGCCGGTCGGGATCGAGATGATCATCGTCGTGATCCCGAAGAACGAGTTCACGCTGGCACCCGAGCCCATGGTGAAGAAGTGGTGCAGCCAGACCAGGTAGGACAGCACGGTGATCACGACCGTGGCGTACACCATGGAGGCGTAGCCGAACAGGCGCTTGCTGCTGAACGTGGCGACGACTTCCGAGAACACGCCGAACAGCGGCAGGATCAGGATGTACACCTCGGGGTGACCCCAGATCCAGATGAGGTTCACGTACATCATCATGTTGCCGCCGAGATCGGTCGTGAAGAAGTTGAACCCGAGATAGCGGTCCATCGT